>ERZ772880.486-NODE-486-length-37557-cov-25.783558_pt1 | contig 37557 bp, 33 predicted proteins | sample MGYA00580577_ERZ772880 | MGnify/ENA primary metagenome ERZ772880 (study PRJEB29015, sample SAMEA2737705) | human gut metagenome | biome: human gut; feature: human-associated habitat; material: faeces | place: China | collected 2012 ... | reverse complement strand
CTGCCGCACCTCGCTCGCCGTATCGGCACTTAGAATTATGCGGTATTGCCTTAATGAAATGACCACGCTAAGTGCGAGCGTGGTCATTTTTTTTGAATAAAGTAGGATATTTTTGTAAATAGGAGTGAAAAATGAAAAAACGTGTGGTATAATTTGAAAAGATGAGGAGAGGAAAAGTGAAATGAAAGTCTTAGTTACAGGCTTTGACCCGTTCGGAGGGGAAAGCATCAACCCGGCTTACGAAGCTGTTAAAATGCTGCCGGATGAAATTGCCGGGGCGCAGATCATCAAGCGGGAGATCCCGACAAGCTTTACCCGCGGCACCGCAGAAGTGGTGCGCCAAATCGAACTTTGCCAGCCGGATCTGGTGCTGAATGTGGGCCAGGCAGGCGGCGCTGCTGGTTTGCGTGTAGAACGGGTAGCCATCAACCTGGCGGATGCCCGTATCCCGGATAATGACGGCGCACAGCCGGTGGACGAACCGCTGGTACAGGACGGCGCCCCGGCATATTTTGCCAAGCTGCCGGTCAAGGCCATGGTGCGCGGGGTACAGGCAAAGGGCTATCCCTGCCAGCTGTCTTACACAGCAGGTACTTACGTCTGCAATGCGGTCATGTATACCGTGCTGCATACCGTGCAAAGTTATCCCCATATACGGGCGGGCTTTGTGCATGTGCCGTATGCAGCCAGCCAGCTGGAAGGCAAAGCTGCGGGTACCCCGGCCATGCCGCTGGCAGACATTACCGCGGCCCTGGCAGCTGCCATTGAAGCCGCTGTGCAGAATAAGGCCGATTTGAAAGAACAAATGGGCAGGCTGGATTAAAAACAGCGACTGCTCGAAATAAAATGGGGGGGGAGCGTTATGCTGACCAATAAAGAAATTAGAGTTTTGTGCTACTGCCGCGGCTGCCTGAACCGGAAGTGCGGCCTTGATCTGGAACGGAGTGATATACAGTATTATTATGATGTGCTGAATATCTGCAAGTGCTGCCAACAGGAAAAGCATGTTGTGTTCAGCATCAAACCGCTTTCCCGCTGGAAGCTCCTGAAAGGGCACAGCCCCCGTTACAGCAGAAAATAAATAGTATGGAGCTTGAATCAGGAGGGCGATAACAAGGCAAAGTGTACATTTGATGAGCAAATGTGCAGTAAATATGATTGACGGACCACACTGCGCGTGCTATACTAGCAATCAACCATCGGAGGGTTGATTGTTCAAAAGAAACAATGGCTGGATAAGATGCCGGGCTGAAATGCCCGTGTCTTATCCAGCCTTTTTTGTGGGGCAGCTGCCGGTTGGTGGAACCATACGAACAAAGGATGCCGAAAGCGAGAATTCTTTCGCACCAAATTGACAAGGACAGCATTGAAACGCTGGATCAGAAAGATGGGCTGTTCAATCCGGTTAAGGTTGAAGATGTTCGGACTTTTGATTCAGTAAGCCAGGACGCAATGGAAGAAAGGGCTATTGAAAACGGTATTTTGGATAAAGCATTTGAAAATGCAAAAAATATCATTAGAAAAATCATTGACAATGATTTGGTAGAAGAGCTTGGATATACGGTTTGCTTTGAAACGATTGAATGAGGCATACCCAAATAAAATCTGGATGAAAACTTATTGATGGTGAAATAAAGACTTCGCTGCCAAGGGCTGAAAATGCTCTTGGCAGATTTTTGTAGAAGGGCGGGGGAAAATCTTTAAAAAGATGCGTGAGTGGCTTTGCTGGTTGGCGCGCTGAGAGTTTTTCCGCGGACTGTTTTGCCTCGGCACCGTCCAAAGAGCTCTATGCGGCAAACGGGCGCGGATTCTCCCGCACCCTCGCGAACAGTCCACTGGACTGTTTGTGTCCCGCTGTGGCGAGAGCGGGCTGTTCGAATCCCGTCACTCCGTGAAAAACAAAAAGCTCTTTCACCAGACGGTGAAAGAGCTTTTTGTGGTCGGAGTGACGGGATTCGAACCCACGGCCTCTTGGTCCCGAACCAAGCGCGCTACCAACTGCGCTACACCCCGAAAAAAAATCCGCAGCAACTTTGCTGCTGCGGTGGTTGGGGATGAGAGAATCGAACTCCCACAAACGGAGTCAGAGTCCGTCGCACTACCATTATGCAAATCCCCATTGCATGTTTGTTAAGAGGCTTTGCTTTCGCGCTGCCCTCAACGCTTAGTTATTATAGCGGACTGGCAGGCATTTGTCAACACGTTTTTTGAAGTTTTTTTGATAAAATATGGAAATAACGAAGCAACGAGCATAAAATACAGGGTGACTCAAGAGATGACAAAATATATGCGCTTTTGCTCTGGCTTGCCGCAGCGGTTTGGCTGCAAAAACAGGCAATGAACCGCTGCGCAAAAGGCGGCGGGGGATTGGGAACACCGGCAGCCCGCAGCGTGTTTAACCCAGAAAATCCATAGGGTGTATCTGAAACGTCGAAAATATCGTCTGTTTCTACAAGCGCAGCGGGATTTTGCGTTAAAAAGCCTTGGAATCCACAAAGGATTCCAAGGCTCTTTGACTTAAATCCTGCTTGTGTCTGCGAAATATTCGTCATTTTCTTTGTTTTCAGATACACCTTAGGGAACAACAGGAAACAATGCGCTATGTCTAAAAATTAACAACATACACAACAGGCATTTTCCGTGGAAAACCCAACAGAGCGGCGGTATTAGCAACCCATAAAGAATTTACTTTTTAGTATAAACATTCGACTTTGTATTGCGGTTTGCGACCCTTTCTTCTTGACTTGTACGGCAAAAATGCTACAATAATACTGTATTTATTTTGCCTTTTGGGAAAGGATACATCTTTTGTAAAGGGGCAGTGTGCCCCAAAAGCCTGAAAACGGCCTGGGTTTCATTTGATAAATGCAGGTGGTTTTTGTTTTTGCGGCCATGGAACGGCATCGGCCCGGCGGCTCAGCTTTTTTGATTCGGCTGGCAGTGGGGGCAATGACGGTTTGACTTTATAAAAAGGTGTATCGGCGATCGCTGTGATCAGCGGGGACGGGATGACCGGCTCCGGAGCTTTCCATAACAGGGCAGACAATGAAATGGGGGAAATGAGTCCATGTTTAAATCCCTGAAGCGCTCTGCCAAGGGTGCCGCAGTGCCGCATGAGAAGGGCACGGCCGGGCTGGCTACCGTAACAATGGCCACGCCTGCGCACGTGATCATTCCCATGTCGATGCACATTGGTGCACCTGCAGAGCCGGTCGTCAAAAAAGGCGATCAGGTCTGTGTTGGTACGCTCATCGGCAAAGCCGGCGGCTTTGTCAGTGCCAATATCTATTCCAGCGTTTCGGGCACAGTTGAGGGCGTTGCACCGTTCCGCATGGTCAACGGTTCTACCTGCCAGGCGGTTGCGATTGCAGCCGATGGCCAGCAGACGGTTGACCCGGCCTGTGTGCCGCCGGTTGTGACCGATAAAAAGAGCCTGATGGCAGCTGTGCAGGCCTGCGGTCTGGTTGGCCTTGGCGGCGCCGGTTTCCCGACGCATGTCAAGCTGGCAGCAGAGGGCATTGACACCCTGCTGATCAACGCAGCTGAGTGTGAGCCGTATCTGTCCACGGATACGCGCGAGATGCTGGAATGCAGTGATACGATCCTTTCCGGCATTACTGCCGTCATGAAGTATTGCAACATTCCCAACTGCATCATCGGCATTGAACGAAACAAGCCGGAGTGCATTGATCTGATGTGCTCCCTGGTGCGCGATATGCAGGGCGTTTCGGTCAAGCCGCTGCCCATGCGCTACCCGCAGGGCGCTGAAAAAACGCTGGTTGAAACCTGCACCGGCCGCGAAGTGCCGCAGATCGGTCCTTCCGGCAAACCGGGCCTGCCTGCAGACGTACATTGTATCATCATGAACGTGACCAGCGTTTCTACCTTGGGCAAGTTCCTGAAGACCGGTGTGCCCCTGACCACCAAGCGCGTTACCGTGGAAGGCGATGCCATTGCCAAGCCGCAGAACATTGAAGTGCCCATCGGCACTCTGTACCGCGATGTGATCGAAGCATGCGGCGGCATTAAGCCGGATGTTGAGCTGGGCAAGATCATCTTTGGCGGCCCCATGATGGGCGGTGCTTCGCCGAGCGCTGATTACCCGGTATTGAAGCAGAACAACGGCCTGCTGCTGTTCAGCCGCAAAATGGCCACCCTGCCGGAGCCTGACCCCTGCATCCGCTGCGGGCGCTGCATTGCCGCCTGCCCCATGGGTTTGGAACCGGTCGAAATTCTGGAAAACTTTGCCGAAAAAGATTTTGATGCGCTGAAAGCACGCTGCGTGGATCTGTGCGTGGCCTGCGGCAGCTGCACCTTTGCCTGCCCGGCCAAGCGCCCTGTGGCCCAGAACATGGGCCTGGCAAAGGCCTGGTACATGGGCGAACTGCGCAAAGGAGGGAAATAAGGAATGGATGATCGTCTGATCGTAACCGCTTCGCCCCATATCCGGGACAATGCGACCACCCGCGGCCTGATGGGCAACGTGCTGATCGCGCTGGTACCCAGCATTGTGGCGTCGGGGCTGATTTTTGGCATGCGTGCAATCCTGCTGACCGCAGTGACTACCCTTGCCTGTGTTGTTTTTGAGTACCTGTACTGCAAGCTGATGCACAAGCCCAACCCGGTGGGGGATCTTTCTGCCTGCGTTACCGGCGTGATCTTGGCTTTGAACATGCCGGTCAGCATGCCGCTGTGGATTGCCATTGTGGGCGCACTGGTTGCTATTGTTATCATCAAGCAGCTGTTCGGCGGTCTGGGCTATAACTTTGCTAACCCTGCGCTGGTTGGCCGTATCGTGCTGTTCCTGGGCTTTACCTCCCGCATGACGGCTTACGTTTACCCGGATATGTCAGTGGACGCCCTGGCATCCGCTACCCCGTTGAACGCAGCCGTTGACCTGCACAGCGTCAGCTTTGTGGATATGTTGCTGGGCATCCATGGCGGCATGATGGGCGAAACCTGTGTGATCGCCATCCTGCTGGGCCTGGCTTATCTGCTGTTTACCCACACCATCGAGTTCACCATCCCGGCTTCCATCGTTGGCACTATGTATGTTCTGACCCTGCTGGCTACCCGTGACCCGTACATTGCCCTGCTGGACTGCATGTCCGGCGGCCTGCTGTTCGGCGCCGTGTTCATGGCGACCGACTATGTGACCAGCCCGTTCACCACCAAGGGCAAGCTGTTCTATGGCGTGTTCATCGGTCTGGTCACCTTCCTGATCCGTAACTTTGCCAGCATGAACGAAGGCATGAGCTTCGCCATCCTGTTGGGCAACCTGATGACCCCGTGGTTCAACGCCTGGGGCCACCAGACCCCGCTGGGCTACAAAAAGCCCCAGAAAGCTGCGAAAGGGGGGAAAGAATAATGGCTGAAAACAATGCAAAGGCTCCGGAACAGGAATCCAACTTTAAGGCACTGGTTCTTCCGGTCATTGTTCTGGTTGTGATCTGCCTGGTCTGCAGCGCGCTGCTGGCTGTGCTGAACGACGCAACCGCACCCATCATTGAAGCCAACACCAAGGCTGAGACCCTGGCGGCCTATCTGTCCGTTCTGCCGGAAGGCACCACGGCGGATGATCTGCAGGATGTTACTGTTACCACCGCCAATGTGACCGGCGCAGTTAAGACCGCAGACGGCATGGCTGTTGTGCAGTCCACCGCAGCAGGCTACAGCGGCAACCTGGTTACCGTGTACGCTGCATTTGATACCACCGGCACCCTGACCGCTCTGTCTGTGGATGCTTCCACCCAGACCACCGGTATCGGTTCCAAGACGGGCGAAGAGAGCTTCTACGGCGGTTATGTCGGCTGGAGCGCTTCCCAGCAGGTAGAGCTTGGCAACCCCGTTGATGCAATCGGCGGCGCTACCATCTCTTCCCGTGCAGTTGTCAGCGCCATCAACAGCGCAATCGACTGCTACAATAATGATATTGCGGGGGTGGCTTAAAATGGCTGAAAAACAAAGCAAATGGCGCATTTTTACCGCCGGCATCATCCGCGAAAACCCGGTTCTGCGCCTGGTTCTGGGCTGCTGCTCGGCACTGGCTGTTACCACCACGGTATCCGGCGCTTTGGGCATGGGCCTGGCCATGACGTTCGTTCTGGTTTGCTCTAACATCGTTATTTCGGCACTGCGCAAGGTCATTCCGGCCAAAGTGCATCTGCCGTGCTACATTGTTATCATTGCAACCTTCGTTACCATCGTTCAGATGGTACTGCAGGCTTATGTGCCCGCACTGTACAAATCTTTGGGCGTGTTCCTGGCCTTGATCGTTGTCAACTGTATCATTTTGGGCCGTGCCGAGATGTTTGCCTGCAAGAACAGCGTTGTGGATTCTGCACTGGATGGCCTGGGCATGGGCTGCGGCTACATCCTGACCATGCTGCTCATGTCCTCTGTGCGTGAGATTTTGGGCAACGGTACCTGGATGGGAATTACCATCATCCCGGAAAGCATTGACCGCATGAGCCTGATGAACCAGGCCCCCGGCGGTTTCTTCGTGTTCGGCTGCCTGATGGCATTGTGTGTGTACATTGAAAAGAAGCTGAACAAGCCCATTGAGCGCAAAACCTGCGGCGATGTGATGCTGGAAGAAATCGACAAAGCAAAAACCGAGGAAGGGGGTGCTAAGGAATGAGCCAGACTGTTGCAACCTTTGCTACCATCTTCTTTAGCATGATCCTTGTTAATAACTATGTTCTGGTCCAGTTCCTTGGCATCTGCCCGTTCCTGGGCGTTTCCAAAAAGCTGGATTCCTCCGTTGGTATGGGCGCGGCTGTTATTGCAGTCATGGTGATCGCAACCGCTGTTACCTTCCCGCTGCAGATCTTTTTGCTGGATGCCAACGGCCTAGGCTATATGCAGACGGTCATCTTTATTCTGGTCATCGCTGTGTTGGTCCAGCTGATCGAAATTGTGCTGAAGCGTTACGTTCATGCACTGTATCAGTCCCTTGGCGTGTACCTGCCGCTGATCACCACCAACTGCTGTGTGTTGGGCGTGACCATCCTGGCTGTGCAGGATTACACCAAGGTTTATGAGGCACAGGGCTTTGGTATGGCTTATGCCGAGGCTTTGATCTGCGCCGCTGGTGCAGGTGTGGGCTTCCTGGTTGCCATGCTGCTGTTCTGCGGCGTTCGCCAGCGCGTGGAGCGCTCCAACCCGCCGGAAAGCTTTAAGGGCCTGCCTATCACGCTGGTGTCTGCTGCCATTACTGCCATGAGCTTTATGGGCTTTGGCGGTCTGGTAGAAAACATCATCGCCGCACTGATGTAAGGGGGAGAAATCGATGAATAGTATTGCCTTCGCCGTCATCGTGCTTGTTGTTCTGGGCTTGGCGGGCGGCATTATTCTGGTGCTGGCTTCCAAGTTTATGGCTGTGTACGAAGACCCGCGCATTGCGCAGATCACCGAATGCCTTGCAGGCGCCAACTGCGGCGGCTGCGGCTATGCCGGCTGTGCTGACTATGCAAAAGCGATTGTTGAAAACGGCGCACCCACCAATAAGTGCGCCCCCGGCGGTGCCAAAGCCACCGAGGCAGTCAACGCCATTATGGGCACTGAGAGCGCCAGCGGCCCGGCCCTGCACGCTGTTGTAAACTGCAACGGCGGCAACGGCAACTGTGGCACCCGCTTTGAATACCATGGCATTCCCACCTGTGCCGCTGCTGCTGCCATTGCCGGCGGTCCCAGCGCCTGTGCATTTGGCTGCCTGGGCTATGGCGACTGCACCCGCGCCTGCCAATTTGACGCTATCCATGTGGTAAACGGCAGCGCTGTTGTGGACCGCGAAAAGTGCACCGGCTGCTCCGCCTGTGTGGCAGCCTGCCCGCACCATGTCATCAGCCTGAAGCCGATGGCCCCGCAGCCCGCGGTGCTGTGCTCCAACAAGGACAAGGGCCCCGCTGTGATGAAAGCCTGCAAGGCAGGCTGCATTGCCTGCGGCATGTGCGTGCGCAACTGCCCGCAGCAGGCCGTTACCCTGGTCAACAATGTTGCTGTTATCGATTACGCCAAGTGCTCCTCCTGCGGCACCTGCGTTACCAAGTGCCCCAAGAAGGTTATCCATTGGGTTGATGGCCAGCCCGCCGTTGCCGGTGAGCCTGCTTGATGCAGCGTGATTGCTGATTGGGTTTGAATCTGTAAAAAGCATCCCCGTTCCCTTTGCCGGATGAAACCGGCAGGGAACGGGGATGTTTTTGGTTTGAGGGGGAAAAGGGGAGATAGGGGATGATAAGAATATTCGGCAAATGAAAAATATCAATAAAAGCGTTAGAAGCGTTTCAAATGGTTCAAGAAAAGTATTTTGTGAGGTAGTAAAGAGGGCGAATTTATTTAAGGCAACACCGCACAATTCCCGCCTTGCGGCTTAAGCACCGCTCCGACGGCTGCGGCACGGCATCTGCGTTGCCAAAATGCTCGATAATGTCGGGTTGCGGTACCCGCATCGTGCTTCGGGGGCAAAAGCCCCTCGCACTCTGCGACCGCTGCCCCTGCTTCGGTTCGCTGTTTCCGCCACTGGCGGCGCTCACCTTTGCAGCATCCAGTATTATCTGCGCTTTTGGCCTAGCAGCTGCCGCACCTCGCTCGCCGTATCGGCACTTAGAATTATGCGGTATTGCCTTGAAAATCCCGGCTCTCAGGCCGGAGATAGACCGTTCCCTACAGATGCGCTTGCACGCCACAATAAGATCATATGATGTTCTGCTATTATTAAAGTCCTTACGCCGAAGCCTTTCGTTCAAGAAAGGCTGAAAAATCCCCCGTAATTAAAACAGCCGCTCTTTCGGGTAAAAACCGCTGGCGTGCATGGCGGCCAGGGCGGCAACCAGCTCCGGTTTGTCCTCACGGTAGGTAATGCCGTGCCACTTGTCCGGGGTGGTCAGCACCTTTACTTCCGCTTTGCCGGTTTCCAGCGCTTCCGTTACCACGGTGGGCAGGTAATACTCGCACTTGAGCGGGTTGCCCGGCAGGCTGCTGCGCAGAAAATCTACAAACCCGGCTTTGGCCTCGGTGATAAAATCCGGGGTAAAGCCCCACATGTTCATCGAAACGACCGTATCCGCGGGCAGGTCCACCCAGGTCTCGCCGCCGTTTTCCGTGTAATGGATACCGCTATCATAAGTTTCAATGCGGGTGCGCTCCGTTACCGTGTCAAGATTTCCGTCAGCATCTGTTACGCAGACACCACGGCTGACGGAACCGTTGGTGCTGACCGTGTTGCCCAAAAGATACCCCACCATCACCCAAGGATATTTCGGGCCGGTGTGCCCGGCGCTCAGGTAATTGTAGATCAGCTCAAAGCAGGTGCGGCCGTAATAATCATCGGCATTGATGACAGCGAACGGCGCATCAATCGCATCGGCAGCAGACAAAATGGCATGGGCGGTGCCCCACGGCTTGATGCGGCCCTCCGGCACGGTAAAACCTTCCGGCAGAATATCCAGCTCCTGATACGCATAGCGCACATTTAGCCCGGCCTTTTCGGCGCGGGCACCCACAGTGGATTTGAACGCGTCTTCGATTGCGTGCTTGATGATGAACACGACCGTTTCAAACCCGGCGCGGTGGGCATCGAACAGGCTGTAATCCAGAATCGCTTCCCCGGCGGGGCCAACGGCCTCGATCTGCTTCAGGCCACCGAACCGGCTGCCCATGCCGGCTGCCATAATGACAAGGATCGGCTTTTTTGCGGTATCTTTCATGAAAATATAAACTCCTTTTCCTAATGGGCGAACACAGTGTGCAAGATGATGAAAAAATGATTGGATTACTGTGCTGCCCAATCTAGCAGGTAAACCAGTATGAGGGGGATCAAAAAATAAACTCTGCTGTTTTTATGATACACTTTTAAGAATCTGGTTGCAAGGAGGTAAATAAATTCGGCAAAATAATATATGCTTTTACAGGCTGGGTATGCTATAATAAGCGTGATTCATAAAAGTAATACCCATTTGATATAAGTGATACCAATTTGAGATAGAGGGATACAACCGGGAGGTGCAGGATATGGCAGAAGAACATGATACCGTGCGCGGGCTGGTGCTTGCGGGCGGCGGCGCAAAGGGAAGTTATCAGGTTGGTGTGTATCAGGCACTGATGGAACTTGGCTGGCTGCCGGATGTGATCACTGGTGCCAGTGTGGGCAGCCTGAACGCAGCACTGTTTGTGATGGGCAAGGTGAACGAAGCGGCAGACCTGTGGCGCAGCCTGGATAACCACGGCGTGCTGGAACTGCCAGAGGGCAAAACGCCGGAGGAACTGCGTGATTTTTTGTTGGAAACTCTGCGCGGCGGCGGGCTGAACACCGAACCGCTGGGTCAGACCATTGACCAGTACATGGACGAGAACGCCATCCGGGCATCCCACATCAAGTACGGTTTGGTGATTACCGAAATGAACACCCTGCGCAGCGTGCAGTGTACGCTGGATGATATCCCACAGGGGCAGCTGAAAGATTATATGCTGGCCTCTTCCGCCTGCTTCCCGGCGCTGCGTCCCTATGAGATTGACGGGGTAAAGTACATTGACGGCGGCTGGCGGGACAATATGCCGCTGGAGCTGGCCGCCAAAATGGGGGCAACCGAGCTGATCGGCGTGGATGTGGATGGCGTTGGGCTGACCCGCCCCAACCTGACCGGTCTGCCTACCCGCATCATCCGCAGCCATTGGGACTTGGGGCCGCTGTTTGATTTTGACGGTGTGCGTGCCGCCAAAAACATTGCCCTGGGCTATATGGATACCATGCGGGAATTTGGCCGCCTGGGCGGTACGGCGTATGGCATTCTGCCCGATGAAAACAGCTTTATGCAGGACTTTGCCGCTGAATACCAGGCCCAGCTGAGCGCGGCAATCTCCCGCGCACCGACCCTGGCGCTGACCGAAGCACTGGCCCGCCAGCATAAGCATTACCCGGCGGCGTTCTCCGAAAATTTGACCGCCCCCACCCGCGGCGCGATTGCCCCGCTGGAACTAGCGGCGGAGATGGTGGATGTGCCGAGTGAAGTACCCTATACCCCCAAACTGCTGGCCCTGACTTTTATGGGTCAGTGCGATAAAGACCCCGCGGACCGCTATAAGACCCTGCTTGGCCGGGAAGAGGGCAATATCCTTGGCGAAGCCGCTATGGCAACAGCCGTGCCGGAAGACTTTGTTACCGCGCTGGTCAGCCATACTTTAAGCAAAATGCCGTCGGCAAAATTCCTGTAAGACTGCACAGACAAGAAGGTTCAACAAGGAGGACAACATGCAAACTTTTCAGGGATTGGCAGTGTCCGATGGCTTAACAGTCGGCCCTGTTGTTCGCATTGACCGCGGTGCGGCGGGCCTGCACCGCATTGTGTGCGACCCGTTCCGGGAGCGTGCCCTGTACGAAGCTGCCATTGTGCTGGCAAAAGATGAACTGAACCGCCTGCAGCAGCACGCCTGCGGGCAGGATGCCGATATTTTAATGTTCCAGATTGCCCTGTTGGAGGATGAATCCTTCACCAACGAAATTGGCGATTACATAGCCGCCGGTGCCGGCAGCGCTGCCGCCGTGGAGCGTGCGGAGCAGATTTTTGCAGGCCGCTTAAAAAACGTGGATGATGATTACATCCGGGAGCGCAGCGTGGATGTGTGCGATGCCTGCCGCCGCGTGGTGGATATTTTGGATGGCCGCCCCAGCCGCCGTCTGCACCTGACGGAGCCCAGCATCCTGGCGGCAGAGCTGTTTTACCCCAGCGATCTGTTTGGTCAGGCACCGGGCATGATCCTGGGGCTTGCCTCGGAAACGGACAGTGAAACCAGCCACGCCGCCATTATGGCACGCAGCATGGGCATCCCGGCGGTATTCCAGCTGGGCAAGGGGGTAGCCGCTGCTGCGGCGGGCTGCCGCGCAGTGGTGGATGCTGAACACGCCCAGCTGATCATTGACCCCACCGCCGCCCAGCTGCGGCAGGTGAAAGCACGGCGGCAGGAGCTGCAAAACAGCAACGCCCTGCCCGACCCGTTGGCTGCGGCCCCCTGCCGCACGCGGGACGGCACGCCGTTTGTTCTGCTGGCCAGCGCAGCCTGCGCCGCACCGGAGGCCATCCAGAAAACCATTCAGGCGGGGGCTTCCGGCATTGGACTGCTGCGCACGGAATCCGTTGTAATCAAGGAGCTGACGGAAGCCCAGCAGGTGGAAGCCTATAAAACATGCATCAAGAACAGCGGCGGCAAACCCATTACCGTGCGCACCTACGATTGGGCTGCGGACGACTGCGGCCAATGGATGGATGGCGTGCAGACACGGATGGAGGAAGAGACCACGGCGCTTACCCAGCTTTCCGCCCTGATGCAGGCTGCAGTGGAGGCACCGGAAGGTGCCTTGCAGGTGCTGTTCCCCATGATCCCCGATGTGGATGCCTGGCGCACCCGCATGGACCAGATGAAGTGCTGCAACGAGAGCCTGAAAGAAAAAGGTTTGCCGTTCTGCGGGAATCTGCCCGTTGGCTGCCTGATCGAAATCCCCGCCGCTGCGTTGATGGCAGGGGAGATCATTGATGCCGGGGCTGACTTTTTGGCCGTGGACCTGGACGATTTGGTGCAGTATACCTGTGGTGTTTCCCGGCGGGAAAAGCCCACCCCCGCCGATAACCCTGCCGTGCTGCGTTTGGTGCAGGATGTGATGCACGCAGCCCAGACGCGCGGCGTGCCGCTGTACCTGTGCGGCATTATGCAGAAAGACCTGGAAAACATGCCCGCTTTCATGCGCATTGGTGTGCGCAATTTCTGCGTGGAATCCGTTCACATCAACACCCTCAAAAGCATTCTGATGCAAACCGAACTATAAAAGTCTCCCCGCACCCTTTGCCGCCTACGGCATATGATAAGGGTGCGGGGAGAAGTTTTTTGAATTAGCAATGAGAAATTAGTAATTAGAAATTAAGCGAACATAAGTATAAAATAGGAAAATCACTTCGCGGCGTATGGTACCCAAAAACTCCTAATTCCTAACTTCTAACTATTATTCCAGGTTCCCCGTCAATGTCATGACGGCGGAGAGGACGGCGAGGGGAGCGGTTTCACAGCGGAGGATGCGGGGGCCGAGGCCAACGGTAACGGCGCCGCATTCGGCAGCGCGGGCAGCTTCCTCGGCGGCAAAACCGCCCTCACTGCCGGTCACCACGGCGATCCGTTTTGCACGGCTTCCCGGTTCTTTGTTGAAAACTTCCCGTAGCGAAACACCGCCGCACTCGTAAAAGAAGAGCACGAGGTCATAGTCCTTGAAGCGGTCGCACACGGCATTAAAATCCGGTAGGGGAAGCTCCACCGTGGGCAGAATGCCGCGGCCGCACTGCTTGGCGGCTTCCACAGCCACGCGGCAGTAGCGCTCGTTTTTTGCTTCCTCTTTTTTGGGGGCAGCTACACAGTAGCGGCTGAAAAAAGGCACAACATTGGTCACGCCCAGCTCCACGCTGTGGCGGATGGTATCTTCCAGCTTGCCCAGCTTGGGGTACCCGGCAAACAGTGTTACTTCAACACTGGGCTCTGCGGCGCTGGGGTAGCCCTCGGTCACGGTAAACTCCACCCGGCCTGGCTGGATGGAGGTAATGGTGCCCACATACTCCACAGCGTGGGCGTCACACAAAATCACGTTCTCACCAATTTTGGTGCGCATAACGTCAGCCAGGTGGTGGGCGTCGGTGCCGTTCAGGGCGGCGCGGCCATTGCCAACTTCGGCGGTAAAATAGCGGTGCGGCATAGCGTTTATACCTCCGCGGCGTTTTTGCAGATCACGCAAACCCAGCCGCGCTTTTCTTTGATCTCAACCGGCTCCAGCCCGGCGGCACGCAGCCCGGCCAGCACTTCGTCCTTGCGGGTATCGATAATGCCGGAAGCAATGAACCGTGCACCCGGCGCCATCAATACCGGCACATGCGGCGCAAGGGACAAGATAGCCGCCGCCACAATGTTTGCGGTGATGATGTTGTATTTGCCGCTGGCTTTGTCAGAAAGATCGCCCACCAGCACGGTAAAGTGCTCGGCCACGCCGTTTCGCTCGGCATTCTCGCCGGCGGTGCGCACGCACATGGGGTCAATATCCACGCCCTCGGCTTCGGCAGCGCCCAGCTTCAACGCAGCAATGGCCAGAATGCCGGAGCCGGTGCCGATATCCAGCACACGCTCGCCGCCCTTTACCATGCTGTCCAGCGTTTCCAGGCACAGGCTGGTGGTTTCGTGGGTGCCGGTGCCAAAGGCCATGCCGGGGTCCATCGTGATCACAATTCGGTCAGTATCATAGGTTTCCCAGCCGGGTACAATGGCTAGGCGCTGGCCAATGTCCATGGCGTGGTAATATTTCTTCCAGGCGTTCTGCCAGTCTTCCTGTTCAATGCCGTTGGTTTCCAGCTTGTACTCCACGCCGCTGGCTTCCAGCCGTTCTTTGAACAGGGGCAGGATCTCGGCCGGGTTTTCGTCCGGGGCCAGGTACATGTGCACCTTTACAATATCGCGCGGTTGATCCAGCAGGTCCTGCTCGATCAGGTCCACATGGGCGATCTCCCATGCCTGCTGTTCCAGGTCGCGGTAGTCCTCAATATAAATGCCGCCGTTGGATACCATGGTAGCAATCGCTTCGGCGGTTTCGGCATACTGCTGCGGTACGGTAATTTGGATATCGGTCCATTCCATAGGAAAAATCCTCCTGCTTGCGTTGTTGGGTCTTTTTCTATTATACTAAATTTTGTCACAAATGGAAAGGGGCGTTTGCCATGAAGATCGTGCTGCTGAACGTGGAGCAGGCACAAAGCATTTACCGCAGCCAGATGGTGCGGGATTTCCCGGAATCGGAGCTGAAACCCTTTGCTTCGGTGCAGGGCATGATGACGCGCGGCCTGTATGAGCCGCTGGCGTTTTATGACGAGGCCGGTGCCCTGATGGCATATGCCTGGCAGGCGGTTCTGCCCCAGTGCCGCAATGTGCTGCTGGATTATTTTGCTGTTTTACCGCAGTACCGCGGCAGCGGTGTGGGCACGGCGGTGCTGAAAGAGCTTGCCGCCTATTACGCCCCGCGCAAGCAGAGCCTGATCATTGAATGCGAACACCCCGCCGAAGCGCCAGAACCGGCAGTGGCAAGGCGGCGCATTGGCTTCTACCTGCGGGCCGGTGCCCACGCCGCTGCTATGGAAAGCCGCCTGTTTGGCGTGCGGTACCAGATCTACAGCCTGCCCGCGGGCGGGCTTGCCAAAGATGAAGAAATCCACCGCGATTTGCAGGAATTGTACCGCACCATGGTGCCGGAACCCTATTACCGCGGCAACGTGAACTTTTTTGGCGCATAACCGGCACGGCAGGCGGGAAAGCTAACGGCAGACTGAAATAAAAGGAAGTGTGCCGTATGCAGCTGCCCCCAAAAAATTATGACGCCATGGTCAAGCGGGCCAACCCGCCCAGCCCGGTCGTCAAGGACTGCCTGTGGGCCTTTTTCGTGGGCGGGGCCATCTGCCTGTTGGGCGAAGCCCTGCGCCAGTTCTACCTGAGCTGGTACGATAAAGACCTTGCCGGAACATTGACCAGCATCACACTGGTGATGCTTTCCGCCATCACTACGGTGCCGGGCTGGTACCAAAAGCTGGCCGCCAAGGCCGGGGCCGGGACGCTGGTACCTATTACCGGGTTTGCCAACTCAGTGGTCAGCCCGGCGGTGGAGTTCAAGGCCGAAGGCTGGATAACGGGCGTTGGCGCTAAAATTTTTACCATCGCGGGCCCGGTGCTGGCGTTCGGCACACTGGCTTCCTGGGTGTGGGGGCTGGTGTATTGGGCGATGAATAAGTTTTGACCCCAAAATCATCGCGCAGGGCGCTGCTTTGGCTGCCCTGCGCATATTTTTTGCCCCGCTGCGGCACACTAAGCCCAAACAAACCGGAAAGGGGATTGCCTGTTATGCCGATACGAAGGGGCGATACCGTAATATTCCCGCACCCGCCGGTGCTGGCGGCCTGGGCCGCCGTGGGCGGCAAAAAAGAGAGCGAAGGCCCGCTGGCACAGGGCTTTGATGAGCTGGTGCAGGATGCAGGCTTTGATGCCGAGGGCTGCACCGGCTGGGAGCAGGCCGAAAGCATGCTGCAGCAGCGCTGCGCCCGCCATTGCCTGCGCAAAGCGGGCATTGCCAAACAGCAGGTGGAGCTTGCCTTCGCGGGGGACCTGCAGGCCCAGTGCACCGCCAGTAATTACACCATGCGCCAGCTGGGGGTGCCCTTTGCCGGGCTGTATGGTGCCTGCTCCACCATGGCGGAAGCGCTGTGCCTGGCGGCCCTCTGCGCGGCAGCTGGCTATGCGCATGAAATACTCGCCATGAGCAGCAGCCACTTTTGCGCGGCGGAGCGGCAGTTCCGCACACCGCTGGAATATGGCGGCAAACGCACCCCGACCGCCCAGTGGACTGCTACCGCTGCCGGGGCCTGCCTGGTGCGGGGCAGTGGGGCCGCGGGCGTGCCGGTACTTTCAGCTACCATTGGGCGGGTGTGTGATGCAGGGGTCAAGGATATCAACAACATGGGGGCCGCGATGGCCCCGGCGGCGGCCCAAACGCTGCTGCACTACTTTGCGGACACCGGCACCACCCAGCAGGACTTTGACGCCATTTTTACCGGGGATCTGGGTGAAGTTGGCAGCACCCTGCTGCATGAGCTGATGCACAAAGCTGATTGTCCGGTGGAGAACCACCAGGACTGCGGATGCCTGCTGTATGATGTTGCCGCCCAGAACGTGCAGGCGGGCGGCAGCGGGGCCGGGTGCAGTGCTGCAGTGCTGGCAGCGCATGTTCTGCCGGGGCTGGTGGAACGGCGCTGGCGGCGGGTGCTCTTTCTTTCCACCGGGGCGCTGATGAGCCAGACAACCTTTTTGCAGGGGGAAAGCATCCCCGGCATTGCGCATTGTGTGGAGCTTGGCTGCCCGGAAGAGGAGGGGAACACATGAATTATCTGTGGGCATTTGTGGTGGGCGGCGCCATCTGCGTGGTGGGGCAGCTGCTGATTGATTACACCAAGCTGAGCCCCGCCCGCATCCTGACCGGTTATGTGGTGGCCGGTGTTATCCTGAGCGCCGTTGGCCTGTATGACCCGCTGGTAAGGCTGGCCGGGGCCGGGGCCAGTGTGCCGCTGCTGGGGTTCGGGCATCTGTTGGCCCAGGGTGTGGTGAAGGCCGTGGATGAAATTGGGCTGCCCGGTGTGTTCACCGGCGGCATTGGCGCAGCGGCGGGTGGAATTACCGCCAGTTTGGTGTTTGCCCTGCTGGCTGCGCTGGTGGGCAAAAGCAAGGACCAGAATTAAACCGGCGAATATGTGCCAAGAACCAATATACAAATGAAAATGCCCGCCGATAAAAACCGGCGGGCATTGTTCATGCAATCTTATTCTGCAGCAGCGGCCTTGTTGTTACGCTTAGCCATGCGGCTGATCTTGCGGGCGGCAGTGTTCTTGTGAATGACACCCTTGTTCTTGGCAGCGTCCAGAGCAGAAACAGCGGCCTTGATGGCGGCGTCCTTGTTCTCGGCATTGCTGTCGATGGCAGCGTCTGCCTTCTTGACAACTGTTTTCAGGTTGGACTTGATGGCCTTGTTGTGTGCAGCCTCTTTCTTGGACTGAGCAACGCGGTCTTTCTGAGATTTAATATTAGGCATTCGTTCCACCTCCTTGGTTTACCCATAACAGTACAAATTATACTAGCATATATTTTGGCCGGTTGCAAGTGTTTTTATAAATTTTTTTCGTGTTTGGCGCTAATATTGCAATGTTTGCGGGGCGGGCAGGCATGGCTGGGGGCATATTGCCCGGCGGTGGGGGCATATCTATTCCGCAAGGGGGTGTTTGCCATGCGCAATGCGGGCCGTGTGCTGGGTGCGCTGCTGTGCACCGCGGCGTTAGCGGGCAGCGCCCTGGCGTTGCGTGTGGTGCCCGGCGGCAGGGTTCTGGCCCTGCTGTTTTGTTCGCCCGGCGCGGCGTTCACGCTCTGGCAGCAGGCAGGGGTGGAACCTCCGCAGGCCCAGCCAGCTGCCGCCCTGGCAGAATCATCGGAATCACCGCCGCAGCCCACCCCGGAACCATCCGTCCAGCCAACCCCCAGCCCCACACCGCAGCCCACGGCGGAACCGGAAGCCACCCCGGCCCCAACCATTACTATACCGCCGGGGGTGCAGACGACAGCGCCCATCCTTGACCGGACTTTCGGCCAGGGCAGCGGGCAGGGATATATTGCCCTTGCGGCGGGCAGTATCAAAAATGCAACGGATGAACCAGATTCAACCATTGCCTCCGCGGCGCAGGGAGCGCTGTCCTTTACCGTTACCCCCGGTAGCCCGGACCCGCAGGTGCTGATCCTGCACACCCACGCAACGGAAACCTACCAGACCTGGGACACCCCGGTGTATGACCCCGACTTTACCGCCCGCACCAAAGATACCACCCTGAACATGTGCGCGGTGGGGGAGGCAATGACCAAAGTGCTAAACGATGCCGGGATCACCACCCTGCACGATACCACCCTGCATGATTCCCCCAGCTACACCGAAAGTTACGCCCGCAGCGCCCAGACAGCGCGGCGCTACCTGGAAGAATACCCCAGCATCAAAGTGGTGCTGGATGTACACCGCGACGCGATGGAAAGCGGCGATGCCCGTGTGCGCCCCCTGACAACGCTGGACGGCCAGCCGACTGCACAGGTCATGATCATTGCCGGGTGCAATAACGGCGGCACCGTCCAGCTGCCCAACTGGCGGCTGAACCTCTGCTTTGCCGCCAAGTGGGAGGAACGCATGGAAATGCTGTACCCCGGCCTGACCCGGCCGGTCCTGTGCGGGTACCGGTTCTATAATCAGGATGTCAGCCCCGGTGCGCTGCTGATCGAAATAGGCGGCCACGCCAACACGGTGCAGCAGGCAGTACGGGCCGGGCAGTACGCGGCAAAGGCACTGGCAGCCCTGTTTGGCGGCAGCGTGTAACCGCGGCAAAACGCCCTTGCAACGCAAAACAAAATAGAATATACTGGACAAAGATAAGGCGGCACCGCATTATTCCCAACGGACGGCATCCGGAACGATGCGGGACTGCCATAAAAACCGGGGTGGAACACCACCCGCCCCGCAGGAGGATACCATGCAGAACACCATCCTGATCCACGCACCGGGCCGCAGGCAGGGCCGCGGGGCGCTGGTGCTGGCTTATACGGCGCTGTTTGCCCTGTTGATGGGCATCTGGGCTGCTATTTTTGCGCTGAACGGGCAGAGCTTTATCCAATATGGCGATACCCTCAAGCAGCATTACCCGTTTCTGGTCTATTATGGCCGCTGGCTGCGGCAGGCCGCGCGCTGTGTGCTGACCGGCGCGGCGGTGCCCACCTGGGATTTTTCCATCGGTTACGGTGCGGATATCATTACCACGCTGAGCTATTACGGCCTGGGTGACCCGCTGGACCTGCTGGCAGCCTTTGTGCCCGGCCGGTGGACCGAGCAGCTGCTGGAGGGCCTGATCGTGCTGCGGCTCTACCTGGCGGGGCTGGCCTTTATGGCGTTCAGCCGCCGCCATGGCAACAGCCGCTTTGGCACCCTGCTGGGTGCGCTGGCCTATGTGTTCAGTGCGTGGCCCATCCAGGCAGGGCTGATCGAACCGGTGTTCCTGGTGCCGATGTATTGCTTCCCCCTGATGCTGCTGGGAGCGGATGATCTGTTTGAGGGCCGCAGCCCGGTTTTGTACATTGCCGCCATTGCGCTGACGGCACTCTCCAACTTTTTGTTCTTTTATATGGCTGCGGTGCTACTGGTGCTGTACGCCATTGCGGTGTATAGCAAGCGGTACGGGGCCAAAAACCTGCGCACCCTGCCGCCGCTGCTGGCAAAGTTCATCGGGCTTGCGCTGGTGGGCATTGCAATTTCAGCCGTCACCCTGCTGCCCACCGCGCAGGAGCTGTTCGGCAGCGCTCGCTTTGGCTTAACGCGGGAAACCGCGCCTTACCCGTTCTACCGCTTTTTTGAGCTGCTGGCCAACATGACCACCGGCATGGGGTATGATGCTTACTCTACCTATGTGGGGGTGACCTCGGCGGCGTTTTTGGGTGTGCTGGTGCTGTTTGCCAAGCCGCGGCAGAACACCGTGCTCAAGTGCGCGTGGTTGGGTCTGCTGGCCCTGCTGCTGGTGCCGCAGGCGGGCAGTGTGTTGAACGGGATTTCTTACGTTTCCAACCGCTGGGTGTGGGCGTTCACCATGCTGGAAGCCTTTATCCTGGCGCGGGTCTGCCCCGGCATAACGGCGTTTGAGCCGAAAGAAAAGCGCAACCTGTTTGCGTTGCTGGCGGTTTACTGCGTGGTGGCGTTCTGCGTCAAGCAGGGCCGCACGGAGACCGCCCTGCTGGGCGCGCTGCTGCTGGTGCTGCTGGCCGTGTTTGTGCTGGCGGCAGATGGTGTCAGCCGCCGCGGTGTGCAGGCTGTTTTACTGGCGGGCTGCTGCCTTGGCGTGGTGATGAACCTTGGCGGCTACTATGGCATTGAGGAAGCCGATGCCGTGAACGAGTACCGCCCCGCCGGTTACGCCTGGAGCACCACCGTGCAGGACAACCCCGCCGTGACCCTGCATCTGATGGAGGACCAAAGCTACTGGCGGTATGACTCGCTGGTGAACGAGCCAATCAACAGCCCCATGCTGCTGGATGTGTATGGTACCGGGTACTTTTTCAGCCTGAACAACAGCTACCTTTCCAGCCTGTTCCGGGAACTGGGGCAGAACACCCCGGTGGAATATGATTACCGCGGGCTGCAGAACCGCACCCCGCTGGAAACGTTGTTCGGCGTGAAATACGCCCTCTGCGCACCGGATTCCACCGGGGCGCTGCCCGCCTTATTTGACAGCCAGGCCGTGCAGGCAGCGGAAATCGGCGGCAGCACGGTTGCGGTTTACCCCAATACGGCGGCGCTGCCCATCGGCTATACGGCGCAAAACCAGATCAGCCGCGAAACCTATGACGCCCTGACCCCGCTGCAAAAGCAGGATGCCCTGCTGGATGGCGTAGTGCTGGAAGAAACCGGCCTGCTGCCCGAAGCGGAATTGACCGGCGATACGGTAAGCCCCGCAGCCGAAATGGAGCTGGACGGCGTGCAGCAGCTGGATGAAACCACCTACTATGCCCCGCAGGACGGCGGGCGCATTACCCTGACCATTGCCCAGCCGGTGGCGGATTGTGAGACCGCCTTTGTGGCGCAGGGCATGCAGTACACGGCCACCAGCCCGCTGGATGCGATGAACGAAGAAGAACTGAGCGCCATGAGCGCCCATGACCGCCGCAGCCTGCAAAAGCAGTATGCGCATTTCTGGCGCAAGGACAGTGTCTATCTGCGCCTGCTCAGCAACATTGGTGAGGGCCGCATTGAGTATAACCGCCCCAACAGCCAGTATTACTGCGGCCGGCATGACTTTGTGTATAACTTTGGCACCAGTGATGAACCCTTGCAGCAGATCACGATTGTACTGCCCTTTGCGGGCTATTACCAGTTTGACCGCCTGGCGGTGGAATGCCAGAAGCTGGATACCGTTGCGGTCCGTGCGGAGAACCTTGGGGCCGAAAACCTGCAGAATGTGACCCTTGGCACCAACAGCCTGGGTGGAGAAATCACCACCACCCGCAGCAGCGTGCTGGTGGTGCAGCTGCCGTATTCTACTGGTTGGAGCGTGACGGTGGACGGTACCCCGGCCCAAGTGCTGCGGGCAGATACGGCTTTCCTCGGCGTGGCGCTGGAACCCGGCAGCCATACGGTGGCGTTTACCTACAAAACGCCCGGTCTTACCGCGGGGGCAGCGCTCAGTGCGGCAGGAGTGGTGCTGCTGGCGGCCATCTGGGCCGTGCCGGCCCTGCGCAAAAAGAGCAAAAAGCGCCGCAAATAACAAGCGCTTTACTTTTTAAGCATCACACGTTATAATAAATTTTATCTAGGTGTAGCTGAAAAGTCGAAAATTTAGCCTATTTCTACAATCGCAGCCGGATTCCGCGTTAAAAAGCCTTGGAATCCACAAAGGATTCCTGCGGCCTTTTGCCTTGAATCCGGCATGTGCTTGCGAAATAGTCGTCATTTTCTTTGTTTTCAGATACACCCCCTACATTTGCATTTTAGGAGTGGGAACACATGGAACGAGTTGAAATTGCATCGCTCTATAAGGCTACCCCGGCGGATGGCACCAAAGTTACTGTCTGCGGCTGGGCAAAAACCGTGCGCGATTCTAAAAAGATCGGTTTTATCTCTCTGGCAGACGGCAGCTGCTATAAGCCCGTGCAGATCGTTTTCCAGGCGGACAAGCTGGAAAACTATGCCGAGGTTGCAAAATCCGGCCTGTACACCAGCTTTGAAGTGACCGGCACCCTGGTGCTGACCCCCAACGCTAAGCAGCCGTTTGAGATCAACGCCGATACCGTTACGGTGCTGGGCACCTGCGGCAGCGATTACCCGCTGCAGAAAAACAAGATGGGCATGGATTACCTGCGCACCCTGACCCACCTGCGCCCCCGCACCAACACCTTTAACGCTGCGTTCCGTGTGCGCGGCCAAGCCGCTTATGCCCTGCATGAGTTCTTCCACAAGAACGGCTTTACCTATGTACACACCCCCATCTTTACCGGTTCTGACTGCGAAGGCGCAGGCGAGATGTTCCAGGTTACTACCCTGGACCTGAACGATGTGCCCAAGACCGAGGACGGCAAGGTGGATTACAGCAAGGACTTCTTCAAGCGCCCGGTCAACCTGACGGTTTCCGGCCAGCTGGAAGCCGAGGCCATGGCAATGGCCTTGGGCAAGGTTTACACCTTTGGCCCCACCTTCCGCGCAGAGAAGAGCTATGATACCCGCCATGCCGCAGAGTTCTGGATGATTGAGCCGGAAATGGCATTTGCTGACCTGAATACCTACATGGACACCGCCGAGGCTATGACCAAGTATGTCATCCGCTACCTGCTGGATAACTGCCCGGACGAGCTGGCATTCTTCAACCAGTTCTTTGATAAGGGCCTGATCGAGCGTCTGGAGCTGGTTGCCAACAGCGATTTTGCCCGCGTGAGCTACACCGATGCCATCGAACTGCTGAAAAAGAACGATGACAACTTCCAGTATAAAGTAAGCTGGGGCATTGACCTGCAGACCGAGCACGAGCGCTACCTGACCGAGCAGGTGTTCAAAAAGCCTGTGTTTGTTACCGATTACCCCAAAGAGATCAAGGCATTCTATATGCGCATGAACGAGGACGGCAAGACGGTTGCCGCCGCCGATATGCTGGTGCCCGGCATTGGCGAGCTGATCGGCGGTTCCCAGCGTGAGGAGCGCCTGGATGTGCTGCTGGCCCGCCTGGATGAACTGGGTCTGAAGCGCGAAGATTATGACTGGTACCTAGACCTGCGCCGTTTTGGCAGCGTAAAGCATGCCGGTTACGGCCTGGGCTTTGAGCGCCTGCTGATGTATGTCACCGGCATCCCCAACATCCGTGACGTCATTGCCTTCCCGCGCACCTGCGGCGGTTTTTAATGGGGGCGGTCAGCGAACCGCTGATCCAATGGTTTGAACTGAATCGAAGGCTCCTGCCTTTCCGGCAGGAGCCTTCGGCATATCATATCTGGGTCAGCGAGATCATGCTCCAGCAGACCCGCGTCTCGGCGGCGCTGCCCTATTACGAGCGTTTTGTGGCCGAACTGCCGGACCCCGCCGCCCTTGCCGCCTGCGACCCGGACAAGCTGCGCAAGCTGTGGCAGGGGCTGGGGTATTACAGCCGGGTGGCCAACATGCAAAAGGCGGCGCAGATCGTCTGCCGGCAGTACGGCGGCCAGCTTCCCGCAGATTATGCCGCCCTGCGCGCTCTGCCCGGCATTGGGGATTACACGGCTGGGGCTATTGCCTCCATTGCATTTGGCATCCCAGCCCCGGCGGTGGACGGCAACGTGCTGCGGGTATTTGCCCGGCTGGATAATAGCTCTGCCGATATTACCAAACCTGCCGCCAGGCGCGAGTTCACAGCCCGCGTGCTGGAAGAAATGCCCAAGGAACGCCCCGGCCCTTATAACGAGGCGCTGATGGAACTGGGGGCGCTGGTCTGCCTGCCCAACGGTGCGCCGAAGTGCGAGGTCTGCCCGCTGGCTGCTCAGTGCAAGGGCCGTGCTGCAGGCCGGGCCGAACAGCTGCCGGTCAAAACGGCTAAGCCGGAAAAAACGCTGGTGCCGGTCACGGCCGCGTTGATCACAGGGCCGCAGGGCGTGCTTTTGCAGCGCCGCCCGTCCAAAGGGCTGCTGGCCGGGCTGTGGCAGCCCCTTGCCTTTGAGGGTACCGCCATGGCCCAACCGGAACTGGACGCCGTGTTGCGCGCCATTGGCCTTTGTGTGCAGTGGCAGGCCCCGCTGCAAAGCACCCGCCATGTGTTCACCCATCGCATCTGGCAGATCAGCGGGTTTTGCGGCACAGCCGCAGGCCCGGCGCCGGAGGGCTGCGTCTGGGCCAGCCGCGCGGAGCTGAACGGGAAATACGCGGTGCCAAGCGCATTTGCGGGCATTATGCGCCAGTGGCGGCCGGAATAAAAAGCAAGCAGAGTGGCATGGCTTTTGGCAGGTGAAGAAATTTTCCGGAGACCATGCTGCGGAGAATGGCGCGGTATCACCTTGATACCTGAACCTTTTTGTGTGAAAAATTTACAAGGGAAAGATTGTATTCACCCGGTTAATCGGGTATAATATTTTACAGACCCATCCCTTTTAGAATACGCGGAGGAAAAGTATTATGATGAAGAAATCCACTTTTGGTGCCATCCTGGCGTTTTTGTTTGCTGCTGCCGGTGCCCTGACTGCCGCTGCGCTCTACCTGCGCCGCCGCGAAAAGGAACTGGACGAATACGAGCGCCTGCTGTACAGCGATGACGGCGACGATTATGACGATGACGACGAATATCTGCCCATCGACAATGAACCGACAGAAGCCGCCGAAGAAAAGGCTGCTGACGATGCTGAATAAGCCGGAACAGCCAGCAGAAAAGTGAAAATGGCCGGGCTTCGGCCCGGCTGTTCGTGTTTCTTGCAATCAGTAGTGATACTTATTAAATGATAAAAAAGGCTCAGATAAACCATAAGGTGCTGCTGAAAATAAGAAAAATGACGGCAGTGACTATAAAATCAGACTGAATTTCGATTTTTCTGCTGTGCCAAGGAAAGGGAACGCCATGAAAAAGCTCTTGCTGTGGCTGGTTATGGTGGTGGTTATGCTGGCGGTGCTGCTGGGCGGCGCCGGGTACGCCATGTACGCTATGACGGGCGATGACAAACTTCCCACGCAGCACCCCACTTTGGGCGATACGGAACTGGAACCGATCGGCTATGACTGGAGTGTGCCGGTGCTGGGCAATGTGCTGAACCGCACGTTTGAACAGCCCAGCACCCTGACGGTGCAAAAGCTGGGCGAAATGACGGAAGCTGCCCCGGAGCTGGTTTTGCCGGACTGGGCGCAGCGCACGACCCTTACGCTGAAAGATTCGGCCGGCAGCGTTGTGGTGCAGGGGGATGCCGCTGCCTTTGCGATGTATGCTTACCCCAAAAATGGCAGCTATGAGCTGACCCTGACCGCTTACCGCAACACAGCGGACCCCGGCGATGCCACCGGCTGGTACCGGTACTGTGCATCTTATACCATGAACATCCAGCCCAAGGCGGTGCTCAGCAGTGAGCGCGTCAGCCAGGGCGGCGTGGCGGCACTGGTCATTACCGGCATTCTGGATGGCAGCGAGCCGACCGTGGAAACCGACCTGGGGGATGTATGGTTCCGCCCGGTGACCGGTGGGTATATGGGCTATATCCCGGTAACCTATAATGCCGAGGGCGGCCCCCATACCCTGACCGTGACTTGCGGCAGCCTGACCCAGGAGCTGACCCTGAGCGTGATGCAGAGCGAGGCCAAAACCGTGGATGTGGCCGCAGAGGCAGACATACCGGGCGCAGCAACGGAATATAAAAATGCGATCTGGCCCCTTTACACACAGGGCAGCAGCGAAAAGCTGTGGCAGGGCAATTTTGCCTCGCCGGTGCCCAGTGCGATTCTGGCGGATTACGGCGCGCGGCTGCGCACCGATGGGACCATTACCGGCCGGGCAACTGGCATCAATTATAACGCCGCAGCGGGTACCGCCGTTACGGCACCGCAGGCGGGTACTGTGGTGTACGCCGGAACGCTGGCGCTGACCGGCGGCACCGTGGTGATTGACCATGGCTGCGGGGTTAAGAGCTATCTGTTTGGGCTGGATGCCGTAAAGGTGCAGCGTGGGCAGAGCCTTGCCCGCGGCGAAGAACTGGGCACCACCAGTGAGGAGCATACCCTGATCTGGGAGCTGCGCATTGGCAGCAAGTCCGTTGACCCTGCTGCCGCCCTGACGGGCAGCAGCGGGCTTTTGTACCGCGAAACAATGTAACAAAATAGAGTTAGAGCAACGATAAATCGCAAATGTTGGTGGAGAAAGCGATGGACGAAGAGAAGGTAACACAGACTGCGATGGAGCCGGCGCAGCAGCCAAAGCCCAAAGCCAGGGGCGGGCAGCGCACGCAGGGCAAAACCGCTCCAGGCACGGGGCAGGGCAGGATGGCCAAACCCCATGCCAGCAATAGCAATACTGCGCACCGCAAAACGGGCACGCAAAAACAAAAAAGCGAACCCCAAAATACAAAATCCCCGCAAGAACCAAAAACGCGGGCGGAACAAGCCGAGCAGATCGAAGCTGCCGCCCCGGAACAGGTGGCAGCCAAGCCTAAAGCGCCGCGCAGCGGGCAGGCAGGCGGCAAACGCCGCCGCAAAAAGGCTGCCCCCAAGCCGGAAGCAAAACCGCAGCAATATGTTGAGCCCCGGCCGGAACCCCCGGAAGCGCCGGAAAAACCGCAAACGCCGGAACCTGCCGCTGTGGCCGAACCGGCTGAAGCAGCCGCCGCGCCGGAAATGCCGGAAAAGGCGGTTCAGGAACCCAAAGCCGCGCAGCTGCCCCAGGCCACGGAGCCGCCGGAGCCGGAGGATGACGAACCGGAACTGACCCCGGAACAGCGCGCTGCAGCAGAGCGGCGCAAGGCGGAGATCACCCGAACGGTCCAGGTTTCGATTGAACAGATCGAGGATGCCGAAGCAGAACAGGCGGAGAAAGAGGCAGATACGCCGGAATCGACTGGCAGCAAAGTGGGCCGCGCCGTGCGGCTGCTGATCGGCTGGCTGCTGCTGGTGGTGCTGCTGGCGGGTATGATCGCCGCAGGCGGCATATACTGGCTGTACAAAAAAGCCACGCCGGATATGATTCCTGCCGTTACGGTAACAGTGGCGGGCCAGCAGCTGGACCCCGTGGCGTACCATTGGCAGGTGCCGGTGGCAGGCAACTATCTTAAGCGTACCTATGCCGAGACACTTTCCAGCACTCCCACAGCGCTGGAATCTGATTTTGGCGGCGGCACCATGACGCTGCGGGTGACCCCGGCGGACTGCAGCACCGAAGTGACCGTTAAGGACGAGAACAAGCAGGAAGTGTTCAGCGGCAGCGCCCAGGAATTTGCCGCCTACCGCTTTACCACGCCCGGTAGCTACACCGCCAAGCTGGTGGTCAGCAGTGGCGAGGGTTACCAGAGCGAACCGACAGTTTCGGGCCACCAGACCTATGAGTTCACATTTGATGTAACGATTAAGGCTACCGTGCGGCTGAATACCCAGGCTGTTACGACGGGTGGCGTTGTGGCCGTAAAGGTAACGGGCCAGCAGACGGATACCAAGCCAAGCCTGACGGCAGAACTGCCGGATACTGGCTTCCGTGCCAGCGCGACCGGCGATGGCTGGGTGGCTTACCTGGCGGTTCCGCTGGAAACCGAGCCTGGCAGCTATACCATCAAGGTCACCGTGGACGGCGAGGTGCAGGAGCTTACCCTGAACGTGAGCAAGAGCGCCGCATCTTTTCGGGATTATACTTCCAAGTCCAGGCTGGTCACACCGTATGTCGGCGCGGATGATACCCCGCAGGAAGTGCTGGACCTGCTGGATACGGCATCGGATACCATCTACTGGGCGGACGCTGGGTTTGCTTCGCCGTTCAGCGATAAGGTGGAGGTCACCCTGCCGTATGGCCTGACCGAATATGTCAACCGTACCCAGACCGAGCGCAAGAACAACACCGGTACCGGCCGCACCAGCATCAATGTGGTGCTTTCCGGCAGGTGCGACCTGATTGCCCCGGCGGGCGGCAAGGTACTGCTGGCGGAAAAATTGCCCAATGTGGGCAATACGCTGGTGATCGAGCACGGCGCGGGCGTAAAGACTATTTACTATGGCCTGCGCAGGCTGACGGTAGAAAAAGGGGCAATCGTGGCCCAGGGCGATGCCCTTGGCACCACCGACAAAGCTACCGTGGTGGAAGTGCGCGTGGGCAAAACCCCCGTGGAGCCGCTGCGTATCCTGCGCGGTCAGTGCGATGCCCTGCGCAGCTATTAAAACGGAGCATAACCAATAAATAGAAAAATTCCCCTGTCTGTATTCTTTGTGATGCAGGCGGGGGAACTTTTTTGCGGCAGGCGTTTTTGATGTTCTGACGGAACCATGCCGCCCACCCCGGCATAACATGGAACAAACGGCCAGATACAACACCGGGGGGAAGCATTATGGCGGCAGCATGTAATTTGACTTTTTGTGTGGTTGGGCGGGATGCCCGCCAACTGGCGGCGGCGCGGGCGCTGCAGAACAGCGGCTATACCGTGCTGGGGGCAGAGGGGGTCGGGCAGGCGGATTACATCCTGCTGCCTATGCCGATGGATGCCGAGGCGGCGGACCTTGCCCGCATCCTGCGCGCCGCCCGCCCCGGTACGCTGGCCCTTGGCGGGCGCATCAGCGAACCGGTGCGCAAAGCGGCGCAGGCCGCCGGGGTGGAGTTGGTGGATTACTTTTTGCGGCCGGAGCTGGCCTGCCTGAACGCAGTACCCACTGCGGAAGGGTGCCTGGCCCTGCTGATGCAGCTGCGTCAGCGCACGATATGGGAAAGTGAGTTCCTAGTGTTGGGGTATGGGCGCATTGGGCGGGCGGTGGCCCGGCGGCTGCAGGCATTGGGCGGGCAGGTGACTATTGCCGCCCGCGCGCCGGAACAGCGGGCCGCAGCGCGCTGCGCGGGGCTGCATGCCGCACCGCTGACCACGTTGGAACAGCTTCTGCCGCACTTTGATGCGGTCATCAACACCATACCGGCCCCGGTGCTGGGGGCGGCCCAGCTGCGCTGCCTGCCCAGGGGGGCGCTGATCCTGGACCTTGCCAGCCGCCCCGGCGGAACGGATTTTGCCGCCGCGCGGGAACTGGGCCTGCGTGCGGAACATGCCTTGAGCCTGCCCGCCCGCTGTGCGCCCGAAACCGCCGGTGCGCTGGTGGCGCATACCGTGGAAGTGATTTTACAGGAGCGTGCCGCCACGGCCCGCAGCGAAAGGGGAGTGAGCTGATGAATTCCAGCCTGGAACCGCCGCGCACGGTGGTGTTTGCCCTGTGCGGCAGCTTTTGCACATTTGAAACGGTTCTGCCGCAAATCATCCGCCTGCGCGCCTGCGGGTGGGAAGTACTGCCGATGCTGAGCTATGCGGCGTCGGCGCTGGATACCCGCTTTGGTCGCGCGGCAGATTGGAAGCAGCGCCTGGAGGAAGCCACCGGCCACCGCCCGCTGGAGGATCTGCGGGAAGCGGAACCTCTTGGCCCCAAGCATATGGCACAGGCACTTGTCATTGCTCCCTGTACCGGCACAACGATGGCGCTGCTGGCGGCGGGCATCAGCGCAACGCCGGTCACGCTGGCGGCCAAAAGCATGCTGCGCGGCGGCAGGCCGGTGGTGATCGGGGTATCCACCAACGATGGGCTTTCCGGCAGCGTGGGAGCGCTGGCGGCGCTGCTGCAGCGCAAAAATTATTATTTCATTCCCTTTGGCCAGGACGACAGCTACAAAAAGCCCTGCAGCCTGAAAGCGGATTTTACCCAGCTGCCGGATACGCTGGAAGCCGCTCTGCGCGGGGTGCAGCTGCAGCCGATTTTGCTGTAAAACCCGTGGAACAGAGCTGTTTTGTGCGGGTGCGGCATATGATAGAAAAGGGCGCTTTGGTGTGGGAACAAAGAGGGGCGGTGCGGCAATGGAATATATCGAAGTAACAGGCGGGAACCCGCTGCGGGGGAGCATCCGCCCGGCAGCGGCCAAAAACAGTGTGCTGCCCCTTTTGGCGGCAACGCTGCTGTGTGCGCAGCCCTGCACCCTGCGCCGGGTGCCCCTGCTGCGGGATGTGCAGACCAGTTTGGATCTGCTGCGGGCTGTGGGCAGTGGGGCGGCCTGGGCCGGGCAGGACCTTGTCACCCAGCCAGCCCGGCAGATCAGCGGGCGGGTGCCCACGGCGTTGGCGGGGGCTATGCGGGGGTCGGTGTTTTACCTGGCACCGCTGTTGACCCGCGCGGGCTGGGCAGAGCTGCCGCTGCCCGGCGGGTGCAGACTGGGGCCGCGGCCCATTGATATCCACCTGGCCGGGCTGACGGCCATGGGGGCACAGGTGTGCGCGGCGGCAGAGTGCGTGGTGCTGCGCCGCCACGGCGTTTTGCGTGGTACGGATTTTGCTCTGCGCCTGCCCAGCGTGGGAGCAACCCTGACCCTGATGCTGGCGGCTTGCTGTGCGGCGGGCGTTACCACCCTGCGCGGTGCGGCGTGCGAGCCGGAAATTGCGGATACCGCCGCTTTTTTGAACGCCTGCGGGGCAAAGATCACGGGGGCGGGTACGCCGGTGGTCTGCATCCGAGGTACCGGCGGCGAGCTGTTGGACGGCTGTGTGCATACCGTACTGCCGGACCGCATTGCCGCAGCGACTTATGCGGCAGCCGCCGCCATTGCAGGCGGGCGGGTGACGGTAACGCAGTGCAGTCCAGTGTGGCTGACGGCGTTTCTGGACTTTTTGCAGGGCAGCGGCTGCGAGGTTGCCCGCGGGGAAAATGAGTTTAGCATCACGCGGGATCAGGATACAAAGCTGCGCGGCGGTCAGGAACTTGTAGCGGCTGCTTACCCTGGCCTTGCCACAGATACTGCCCCACTGGCTGCAGCGGTGCTGCTGGGGGCGGAGGGAGCATCCCGCATTTATGACGGCCTGTTCCAAAACCGCTTTGCCTGTGCGCAGGGCTTTGCCGCCCTGGGGGCTGATGCCCGCAGCGAGGGACGGCTGCTGTACCTTGGCGGCAGCGCAAAACTGCATGGTGCCACTGTGACTGCACCAGACCTGCGGGGCGGGGCAGCACTGGTGCTGGCGGGCCTTGGTGTGGGGGACGGGAGCTGCGTGCGGGTGCTGGATGCCGGACATATCCGGCGCGGCTATGCCGACCTGGCGGGGGATCTGCGCCGCCTGGGGGCCGACTGCCGGGCAGGCCGCACCGGGACAGAAGCTGGCAGACAGACGAAAAAACTGTAAAAATATTGTCATAATTCACCAAAGCTCCGCAAAACCTGCGGGGCTTTTTGTGATACCCACAAATGTGAACATCTATTTTTTGGCTTTTTAGCGTGTGGGTATTGAAATTATTTGCAAAATTTGTTATTCTTATAAACAGTTATATGCGATATCTTAGGAAGAGCTGGCTGCACCGCAACGCGCGTAAGCAAAGTTTGGGGTGTGGGGCGGCGCTTCCTTTATGGGGGTCAGTGTGTCCGCTGGCGGAAATCCGGCCCTGTTGCATTTGCAATTTTATATTCTTTAGGGGGATACACTTATGGCGTTCGTTCTCGATGAAGAGATGCAGAATGTAACCAACATTAAGGTTATCGGTGTTGGCGGCGGCGGCGGCAATGCTGTGAACCGCATGGTTGAAGCTGGCCTGAATGGCGTTGAATTTGTAGCAATGAATACCGACCAGCAGGCACTGGTCAACTCCAAGGCTACCCAGAAGGTTCAGCTTGGCGCAAAGCTGACCAAGGGCCGCGGCGCTGGTGCTGACCCGGAGGTCGGCCAGCGTGCAGCGGAGGAAAGCAAGGATGAGATCGCCAATGCACTGAAAGGTGCCCAGATGGTGTTCATCACCGCTGGCATGGGCGGCGGCACCGGCACCGGCGCTGCACCGGTCGTGGCCGAAACGGCCCATGACCTGGGCATCCTGACCGTCGGTATTGTCACCAAGCCCTTTGCCTTTGAGGGCAAGCGCAAGATGAGCATGGCCGAACAGGGCATTGCCAACCTGATGATGCATGTAGACAGCCTGATCGTGATCCCGAACGAGCGGCTGAAGCTCATCAGCCAGGAAAAGATCACCCTGATGAACGCTTTTGAAGCAGCCGATAACGTGCTGCGCCAGGGCGTTGAGAGCATCTCCAGCCTGATCAATGTTCCCGCTTTCATCAACCTCGACTTTGCTGACGTCCGTTCCATCATGAAGGATGCCGGCTTTGCCCACATGGGCGTTGGCGTTGCCAAGGGTGCAGGCAAGGCAGAAAACGCTGCCAAGGCTGCAATCTCCAGCCCGCTGCTGGAAACCAGCATTGCCGGTGCACGCGGCGTTATCATCAACATTACCTCCAGCCCGGATATCGGCCTGGACGATGTTGAGACTGCTGCTTCCATGATCACCCAGAGCGCACATCCCGATGCGAACATCATTTGGGGTACTGCGTTTGACGAGCGCCTGCAGGATGAGATGAGCATTACCGTTGTGGCTACCGGCTTTGAAAGCACGCCTGGCGTGGACGAGCCCATCCAGGCTGTTGTGAACGCCCAGCGCGCTGCAGCAGGCGCTGCACCTGCTGCTGCCCCGGCTGCACCGCGCCCGGCCGCTGCACCCGCTCCGGCTCCGGCCCCGGCCGCTGATCCGGTCATCCCCAACCCGGTATTCAGCAATGTGTTCAACCCCAATGTTGACACCCCGGTTTCCACCGCCCCCGCTGCCAAGGAAGATGACAGCAACGAAGATGACGGTGATTACTTCAACGATCTGCTCAGCATCCTGAACAAGCGTTCCTGATCGCTGCGCGTTCTCTATCCTTTGCGGCTGCGGGCAGGCATGCCCGCATAAAAAACAAAACGGCCCGCTGACCAGTTTAGGAGGAAAGCTATGCCCAGCAGCCAAACCTTATCAGCCCTGCAGGAAAAAGGGTTCCGAACCACGTTCCGGGGCTTTGATAAAAATGATGTGCTGGCTTACCTCAATGCACTGGACAACGAAAACCGGCAGCACAGCGCAGAGCAGGAAGAGCAGATTGCCCAGCTGCAGGCCCAGCTGGATAAAATGCGCTCTGAACAGTCCGCTGCACGTGCCTGTGTGGAAAAGCTGCAAAGCGATCTTTCAGCCGCTAACCAGCGCGCCGAAGCTGCGGAAAAATCGGCTGCCGAGGTGGTCGCCCGTGCCAAATCGGTAGAAGAGCGCGCCACGGCAAACCTGAGCCGCAATAAAGAAAATCAGCAGGCTGTGGTGGAATGGCAGTTCCGTTGCCGCGATCTGCAAAAACAGATCGACGAGTACGAAAAGCAGATTGCTGAATACGAGGCGATGATCCCCAAAGGCGGTATGCCTGCCCCCAAGCAGGAACCGGCCCCCGCACCTCAGCCTACCCCGCAGGAAAAGCCGGAGCCGGCCCCGGAACCGAAGGCACCCCAGGCTGATGTGACCGAGGAAGCCCGCATTGAGGCCCGTCAGATTTTGATGGAAGCCCGCCTGAAAGCCGATGCGGCCGAAGAACGCCTGAAACAGCAGGCTGAAGAGCAGCAGGGCCGCATGACAGAGCATGCCCGCGATTTGGCCGCAAGCCTTGCCATGCTGCGTGAGCGTGTGAACCGCGTGGATGAACGCCTGAGCGCCGCCACTGCGGACCTGGATGATGCTACCACGGCAATTTATCAGGCACTGGATGCAACCGGTGCAGATTTTGAAGCCTTTGGTGCGGAGCTGCGCCACTTTGGAGAGAACACCGCAAAGGAAAATTATCCCGCTGCCCAGGCAAAGGTGCGCCATAATAAGTCTGCTCAGCCAGCTGCCAAACGGGTGCGCCCTGTGCGCAGCCAGCCGCAGGTGCAGGCCAATAATGCAAACACCCACCGCCTGCGCCGCGCAGGTGATACCCACCGCAGTGTGAGCCAGGACCTGAATGCCGAGCTGGAACGTTTGAATCAGCCGGCGGCCGCAAGAAAGTAAATACATAACCCGGCAGCCCGCGGAGCCTTGGTTTCGCGGGCTGCTTTTGTATTTGACCTGCAAAGTGTGGAAGTGCCGGATGCCCGCAGTGTTGTGTGACTGCGTGGAGTGTAACTGTTCCCCCCTGTGAAATAAGCCGCATAAGGGTTGTACAAGAGCAGGACAACACGAACAAAATAAATACTTTGTATAAAACGATTTTATATAAACAAATTGTATAAACAAATAAAGGGCGAAAGGAGGCCCCCGATGGGAAAAATTCAGTTCCCGAACCTTCGCGCACTCCCGGCCGGTCCACGCTGGCTGGCGTATGGCGTGCTGCTGCTGTGTGCCATTCTGGTGGGCGGTGTGATCACAGCCTATGGCGGCATGCTGCTGGTGGTGCTGATGTGGGCTGTCTGCATGGGCGGGCTGTGCCTGCTGCTGCACTTTACCTGGCAGACGGTGTTCCCCGGTCAGAGGGTAGCACAGGATAAAACGTTCCTGCGCAGTTGGCTGGCTGGCTCCGCTGTGGGCGTTGCGGTCATCGCTGCACTGGTGTGCTACCGCCAAACGGTGTACAGTGATGACGCGATCAACTATTTTGCCAAGCAGACACTGCTGTTCGGCAGCTTTGGTCAAAGCGGATTTTACGGCATTCATGTGCTGCTGGAAAGCCTGTTGACGGCGGACTATAAGATGTTCATGAATCTCTTTATCAGTGTGCCGTATCTCTTTACCGGGCGCAGCATCAATGCGTTTATGGTGTGCTATGCCATCACCTGCTTTGTGCCCATGTGGTTTGCGCTGCTGATGGGCGCAAAATACCTGGCCCAGCAGTTGCCCGCTTGCCATACGGCGCTGTATTACCCGCTGTGTATGGCGGTTATGGTGCTGTGGCCCATGTTTTTGTGGCCTGCCACCCACGGCATGCCGGATGCCTTTGGCCTGACTTTTGCCGCAGTGATCGCCCTGCTGTGCGCGGATTACCGGTTTGAAACGCTGCCCTGGCCGCGGCTGTTGGCGATTTTTGCTGCAACGTTTGCCCTGATCCTGACCCGGCGCTGGTACATGTTCTGGATCTTGGCGTTTTATGCTGTGTATGTGCTGGCGGTGCTGGTGGGGGCGGTGCGCCGCAAAACGCTGGGGAGCACCCTCAAACATATGCTGCTGTTCGGCGTGCCCAGCGCTGTGATCATCGTGGGGGCGCTGCTGCCCACCTTCAAAACCATCCTGACAACTGACTACGCCGATATTTACGGCGCTTACTACGGCGGCGGCTTTGGCAACAACTGCCTGGGCCAGCTGCGCACCCAGGGACTGATCTGGCTGGTGCTCTGCGCGGCAGGCTTGGTGTGGCTGCTGTATTGCCGCAGCACCCGTGCACAGGCTATTGTAGCCGCCGCGGCCAGCCTGGGGGCGATGGTGCTGTTTACCCGTACCCAGTCCTTGGGCGACCACCAGAGCCTGATCCTTGCGCCTTTTTACCTGTTGATGCTGTTTGGCCTGTGCGCCAAACTGACCCAGCAAAAGGCAAAGCCCTGGCTGCGCAATGCTGCGGCGGGTGTTCTGGCCGTATTTTTGGTGGTCAACTTCGGCAACGCCTTGCATCTGCCCGGTAAAAACGTGCAGACCCTGGCCCTGAGCAGCGAAAGCCTGGACCTGACCCGCCGCACCGACCTGGCCCAGATGCGCGCCGTGACAGATTTTGTGCTGGAGCATTGCACCGAGGACCAGACCGTTTACATCAATATGGATTCCAATGGTTACAGCGGCACTACCTTTGCCTACAGTGACCCGGCCCACCCCCAGCTGCAAACGATGATCCTGTGGGAGAGCAGTGTGCCCTCCACCCATGGCTTCCCCACGGGAATCTGGACGTCAGAATATGTGATGGTGACCGATCGTGTGGATGAGGGCGGCATTGTCGGCCCCATCAACGCAGCGCTGCGCACCCAAAGCCCTGCTGCCGTCCATTATGAATATGTGACCGAGTTCCCGCTGGACGGCATTACCCTGTATTGCTACCGCCGCACAGCCCGACCGGATGCAGAGGAAGCCGATTACTTCAAGCAGGTGTTTGCCGAATACGACGCCCGCTGGCCGGAAATCTTCAGCCAGAGAATTGACGAATATATGCAAAGCGTGCAGTAAGCAATAAGATAAACGGCACAGCCCGGTAAAAAGGCTGTGCCGTTTCTGCTATCAATTATTTTGTTTTTGGGTGGCCGTTTTCCACATTGCTGGTGCCCTGCTCCATCAGATAGGTGGCAATCAGGTCCGAAGCGTGCAGTTTGACGGCCAGCGGGTAGCGGTTGTAAGCATCGCTTACCGCAAAACTGCCGCCGCGCACCGCATCGTCAAAACCGCCCATATGCCAGCGGATGGCAATGGCTTCATCGGTTTTTAGGCGCATGAAGTGCTCAATGAGATAAACGCTCTTTTCACCGTGGCCATAGGGCAGCTGGTCGGCTACCTGATAAAAAGGAACTTTCTCCCATTGACCGGTAGCATCATTTTTCACGTTGCGGGTGCTGACTTTGTAAAAGTTCGCCTTGCATACATCGTGCAGCAGGGCGCACACCGCAAAAGTTTCGGGGTTATCTTCCCCTTCCGTGAAAAAGTGCTGCATCATGGCGTTGTACACATTGATGCTGTGCATCACAAGGCCGCACTCGCATGCACCGTGGAACTTGGTGGAAGCGGGCGCGGTAAAAAAGTCTGTGCCCTCCAGCCATTTCAGCAGGCGGTCCGCACCGGGGCGGGTGACATTCTTGTTGTAAATGTCAATAAATTGTGCGCGATAATCTTCCATCACAGCTCCATGTCATCAAGAATGCCTTTCAGGGCAATCAGGTCCTCTTTGGTCATGCTGATGCCCTTGCCCATCTTGCTGCCGTCCGGGGACCAGTCACGGATGTCGTACTTCGGCTCATGGTCGTTCCAGCTGATCAGGTTCAGCTGGCGCTCCCAGCCGCTGGAGTTGGTGGAAAGAACAGCAATGCGCTCGGTGATTTCATATTTGAATGCCATAATAACAGGATCTCCTTCATCATTGGCACAGGGCAGCGCGGCGCCGCCCCGGCCATAAAATTTCTCGTGTTTCATCATAGCGGATTTGCCGCAAAATTGCAAGGGGAAAAGTGTTGCGGTGTGGGGAGGGTGGTGATATATTAAGTGGTAAGTGGGGCGGGGGACTCTCATCCCGCCGAAGCCTTGCCGTATTGCATATTATAAAACCTGCAACAAACCCAACCCTATTTGTAGGGGACGATGCTTGCATCGTCCCGCATGACGGGCCTTGCCCAATATTCTACCCCGGAATACAGCAAATACCACCAAAAAAACAAGATACGCCCCACCCAAGAATAAAGGCAATACCGCATAATTCTAAGTGCCGATACGGCGAGCGAGGTGCGGCA
>ERZ772880.483-NODE-483-length-37607-cov-24.676102_pt1 | contig 37607 bp, 30 predicted proteins | sample MGYA00580577_ERZ772880 | MGnify/ENA primary metagenome ERZ772880 (study PRJEB29015, sample SAMEA2737705) | human gut metagenome | biome: human gut; feature: human-associated habitat; material: faeces | place: China | collected 2012 ... | reverse complement strand
GGGCGAGCCGTTCCGCGGCACGAAGGACGAGCGGGCGCACCGCCGCATGACGCCGGTGCAGCGCAAGACCGCCCTGATGCGGCTGCGCATGGCGGCCTTCCTGCAGTTTACCCTGCCCGGTATGCCGTGCATCTACTACGGCGACGAGGGCGGGATGGAGGGCTTTGAGGATCCGTTCTGCCGCGTCTGCTATCCGTGGGGGCACGAGGACGAGGAGCTGCGGGCCTATTACCGCATGATGTCCGCCCTGCGCGGCAGCAGCGAGGCCCTGCGGCGCGGCGGCCTGCGCGTGCTGGCCGCCGGAAACGGCCGCATCGCCTTTTCACGCGCCTTCGGAGATGAGCGACTGATCGTATGCGTGAACCATTCCATCGGGGAGTGGGTCCTGCCTGCAGGCCGCGTCCGCTTTGCCGAGAGCGCGGCGCCGTCGCCCACGGGCGAGGTCGTCCTGATGCGCGGCGGCTTCTGCCTGCTGGAACCGTCGGATCCCGAAGCGCATATCTCTATAGAGTAGAAATATCTCCCGGCGACACCCCAAACGATACGAAAGGAGCGATCCCATGAAGTTTTCTGAAATGCCCTATTCCCGTCCCGACCTGGAAGCCATGAAGGCGAACCTGACGGCCTGCACCGAGGCTTTCCTTGCCGCCGAAAGCGCGCAGGAGCAGATCGCGCAGTACGACCGCGTTACGGACCTGTCCGTGGAGTTCAACACGATGGGAAGCCTTGCCAATGCCCGCCATACCATCGACACGCGCGATGCATTCTATGACGCCGAGTCAACGTTCTTCGACGAGAGCTGGCCCCAGCTGAGCGTCTATTTCCAGCGCCTGAACGAGGCCATGCTGGACTCGAAGTTCCGCCCGGAGCTGGAGGCCCATTACGGCAGCCTGCTGTTCCTGAAGCTCGAGATCAGCCGCCGCAGCTTCAAGCCGGAGCTTGTGGAGCTTATGCAGGAGGAAAACCGCCTGACGTCCCGCTATCAGAAGCTCTATGCCAACATGACCGTGGAATTTGACGGCAAGACCATGCCCATGCCGATGCTCGGCAAGTACAAGGTCAGCGCCGACCGCGCCGTACGCCGCGCCGCTTACGAGGCCGAGGGCAAGGTCTTTGATGCAAACCGCGCGGAGCTGGACGAGATCTATGATAAGCTCGTCCACAACCGCAATGCGCAGGGCCGCATGCTTGGCTATCCGAACTTCATTCAGCTCGGCTATGACCGCCTCGGCCGCAACTGCTATGGACAGAAGGAGCTGGCGGCCTTCCGCGACCAGATCGCAAACGATCTTGTCCCCGTCATTGCGGAGGTCAAGGAGGCCCAGCGCAAGCGCATCGGCGTCGACCGCCTGCACATTTACGACGACAAGTTCCGCTTCCCGGACGGCAACCCAACCCCGGAGGGCACGGCGGAGGAGATCCTCGCCGCAGGCCGCAGAATGTATGAGGAGCTCAGCCCGGAGACGAAGGAATTCATCGACTTCCTCTACGACAACGAGCTGCTCGACGTGCTCTCCCGCGAGGGCAAGGCCCCCGGCGGCTACTGTACGATGTTTGAAAAATACAAGGCTCCGTTTATCTTCTCGAACTTTAACGGCACAGCCGGAGACGTCGATGTGCTGACCCACGAGGCCGGTCACGCCTTCGCATTTTACCGCGCAATGAACAGCGATATCTACCCGGACCTGCGCGAACCGACCATCGAGGCCTGCGAATGCCACTCCATGAGCATGGAATTTCTGACGCAGGATTATCATAAATATTTCTTCGGCGCGCAAACGGCAAAATACGAGCTTGCCCACTGTGAAGACAGCCTCGATTTTATCCCCTATGGCTGCATGGTGGATGAATTCCAGCATTTGATGTATGAAAATGAGGACCTGACGCCGGATGAGCGGCACGGCGTGTGGGAGAAGCTCGAGAAGAAGTATCGCCCCTGGCTGAGCATGGACGGCCTGCCCTTCTACGGCCGCTACGCCCACTGGCAGTGGAAACCGCACATTTATCTCAATCCGCTGTACTATATTGATTATTGTATGGCAGGTACGGTCGCGTTCCAGGTCTGGACGCTCTCTCTGCAGGACCGCAAGGCAGCGTGGGAGAAATATCTGGCCTTTGTCGACCAGGCAGGAACAAAGACGTTCGCCGATTTGTGCCAAAGCGTCGGCCTGCGTATACCGTACGAGGACGGCTGCATCCGCGAGATCGGCTCCGGTATCCGCGACTGGCTCAAGGCGCATGCCCCGGTGGAGGCCTGAATGCTTTTGCGCGGTTCCGCTTGCGGTGGATGACAGAAAACGTGATTTCCGGCAGGTCGTGTCAGAATGCGCGTATCTTGTGAACATTTCATGAAATCAAAAAAATTATCCACCAGTCTGCTATAAAAATTCACAGAAGATTTTCAAAGGGAAAAAAATTCGTTCTTTTTTGTTGATTCTGCATGCTGTATATGCCCAACTTCATCTTCTGCAAGGGAATTGTGTTATAGTATTACCAAACTTTTCAGAAAGCATCCAAGGGTTGTCCGCCGCATACGGACACAAGTGCTTTGCTCGATATTATCTGTGAATATCACAGCATAATATACATTTTTTGTAGGAGGTAACGCAATGAAAAAGAATCTTCTCAAGCTTCTGACTCTGGTTCTTGCTCTGGTCATGGTCGTCACCGTGTTCGCCGGCTGCAAGAAGGCAGACGAGGAAACCGTAGCCCCCACGCAGGGCAGCGAAGAGACTCCCACTGAGACGCAGGAGCAGCCGACCGACGAGTACAAGCCGTCCGCTGCACAGCTCCTGAACGGCAAGGAGTGGGGCAAGGATTACACCGAGCTGTACGACGAGATCGGCGACAAGGTCACGATCGACGACGTGCAGGAGGATCCGACCACCGGTCTGGCTTACGTCGAGTACGAGGGCAAGACCTATGAGCTCGGCATGGACTTCCTGTCCATGGCAATGGTCTACAAGACCGCTGTTCCCGAGAACTCCCAGTACGAGACCGAGGACGACGTCTACGCCGCCTGGTGGAAGTACTACATGACCCGTTGGAACTATCTCCTCCCGGAGATCCCCCTCTACAGCAACGAGTACTACGATGTTTACAACGCAAAGATCAAGGGCGTTGACGAGCATCCGACGAACCCGTACTGGGGCCCGGCAAAGGCTCTGATCGACTGGACGAGTGAGAAGGCCGACAACGACATCATCATCGGCAACACCACCGACCTGTCCGGCAAGTTCCGCTATTCCCCGTTCGGCGGCTCCAACCCCGGTGCTGCTGACCTTGACGTTGACAACCTCATCAACGGCCTGGAAACTGTCGCCACCACCAAGGAAGGCGGCTTCGAGGTCAACAAGACGGTCGTCAAGCAGCTTGATAAGGTTGAGAATGAGGATGGCACCCTCACCTACACCATCACCCTGAACGACGGTCTGGTCTTCAGCGACGGCACCCCCGTCACCGCGAAGAACTATCTGTACTTCCCCATGGTCTTCTCCACCCTCGTCGCCTCCGAGGCTGAGGGCAAGGATCGCCAGGCCGGCCTGACGATGGTCGGCTTTGAGGAATTCAACGCTTACGACGGCACCAACGAGGGCGACGGCGTCTCCAAGACCTTTGCCGGCCTGCGCCTGCTGGCCGACAACCAGTTCTCCGTCACCGTTAAGGCTGAGTATGCGAACTACTACTACGCCATCAGCTATGCCGGCTTCACCCCGTTCGTCAAGGAACTGTGGTGCGGCGACTTCGACATCGCAGACGACGGCGAAGGCTGCTACTTCACCGACGGCTTCTACAACAAGACCGGCGACAGCTTCGACATGGCTGCTCATCTCGTTGCTTCTTCCAACAACACCGACACCACCTATGCGTGCTCCGGCCCGTATGCCGTGGAGTCCTACGACGAGGCCGATAAGTCCGCGATCCTGACCCTGAATCCGAACTTCCCCGGCAACTACGAAGGCGCGAAGCCGACCATCGCGAAGGTCATCTACAAGAAGGTCGTTTCCGCTACCCAGCTCGACGATCTGAAGTCCGGCGGCGTTGACGTCCTCATGGGCATCACCGGCGGCGCTGAGACCGACGAGGCTGTCGCTGCCTGCGACAACTCCAACGGCGCTTTCGTTTACACCCACTACAGCCGCGCCGGCTACGGCAAGCTGCAGTTCCGTAACGACTATGGCCCCGCTCAGTTCACTGCTGTCCGTCAGGCCATCACCTACTGCCTGGATCGTGCTTCCTTTGCGAAGACCTTCACCGGCGGCTACGGCGGCATCGTTGACGGCGCTTACTACGCCGGCTCCTGGATGTACAAGGAAGCTGCTGCCAACGGCATGCTGCTGAACGCGTACGATACCTCTGCCGATACCGCCATCGCAGTCCTCGAGGCTGACGGCTGGGTCTATGATGCAAACGGCGAGCCTTACGTTGAGGGCGTCCGCTACAAGAAGATCCCGGCTGAGTATGCCGACGAGAACGACAAGACCTACAAGTCCATCGACGGCGCTTATGTGACCACGAAGGTCGGCGACGATTACTACATGCCGCTGGTCCTCAACTGGTACGGCACCACCGATAACCCCTTCTCCGATCTGCTGGTCACCGACTTCGAGCAGGGCGCTAACATCGCCGCTGCCGGTATCGTGATCCAGAAGACCACGGGCGACTTCAATCCGATGCTCGACGAGTTCTATCAGCAGGCTGTGTACGGCTTCTATTCCGGCACCCCGATGTACAGCTGCTTCAACTATGCAACCGGCTTCACCTCCGCTGCATACGACTACGCTTACAACTGGTCCATCGATCCCTCCTTCTATGAGAACAACTCCGTTGCTTATCTGATGGACGAGGCCGATATCTACTGGCTGAGCTAATGGCGGCAGGCCCTCAGGCCTGACTGACGCATCAAGTATCCGAGATCACGGGATGGGGGTTCGCCCCCGTCCCGTGATTGTGGATTCAAAACCCTGTGTATCACGGCGCACTGTCAAATAACTTCTTTTCACAGTTATCACCTCTGGCGCGCATGTTTATCCATAGGGTGTATCTGAAAGCCCGCCCTGTGGTTCAGCCCGGTAGAGTGCCGCATTCTTCCCGGATCCGCTCTTGTGCAGAAGCGGCTTTTCAGATACACCCTATCCCCGCGGCTTGCGGTCCCGCCGCAGCCTGATCCTGACCCGCGCAGAAACAGATTGCCCCGTCATGGCAACGGGGGCGATTCTTCCCCCCGCGCTGCCAAATCTACTGTCGTGCGGGCGACAGACTGGAGAGTACCTTATGTTCAAATACGTTCTCAAGCGAATCGGCTACATGTTCCTGGTCCTGTTTATCCTGTCGATCGTGATTTTCATGATCTACAACCTGACCCCGAGCAACCGCGCCTATACCGATGCGAAGGCTGACCAGGTCGCCATGAAGCAGCAGCTCGCCGGTATGTCCGCCGAGGCACAGGCCAAGTGGTTCGAGGAACGGTACGAAATGTATCAGATCAGCTACGGCACCGAAACCAACAACATGATCCTCCGCTATCTGCGCTGGGTCGGCCTGTATCCCTATGCGGATAACCCCTACACTGGCAAGGAAGGCAAGCTCAATGGCCTCCTGCAGGGCAACTTCGGCTATTCTTATCAGTATAAAAAAGATGTAGTTAACGTTGTCGCCGCTCCGATGAAGAACACGATCTTCATCAACATCTTCGCCACGATTCTGGCGCTGGCCATCACCATTCCGCTTGGTATCGCCTGCGCCGTGCGCAAAAACAGCAAATTCGACCGCTTCACACAGGTCTTTACCATCATCGGCTACAGCTTGCCGAGCTTCATTATCTGTATTCTGTTTATCTGGGTCTTCTGCGCTCTGCTCGGCTGGTTCCCGGCCAGCGGCATGAAGACACCGGGCAGCAGCTACGAGGGCTTCAAGTGGTTCACCGACCGCATGTACTATCTGGCCCTCCCGCTCATCACCATGACGTTCTGCTCTCTGGGCAGCATGACGCGCTACGTCCGTGCCTCCATGATCGATGCTCTGTCCATGGACTGCATCCGTACCGCGCGCGCCAAGGGCGTCAAGGAAAAGACCGTTATCTATTCTCACGCATGGCGCAACGCCCTGATCCCCATCGTCACGATGATCGTCGGCTGGTTCACCAGCATCTTTGCGGGCTCCCTGATCTTTGAAGACATGTTCGGCCTCAACGGCATGGGCAAGCTCATGATCTCGTCCCTGCGTACCTCGGACTACGATGTTACGATCCTGATGCAGTTGTTCTATGTCGTCGTCGCGCTGCTCGGCAACCTTGTCATCGACATTGTCTATGGCCTGGTCGACCCGCGCGTCAGAGTCAACAAGTAAGGGGGTAAGAGCATGAGCAAGAAGAATTCCTCCGCGAAGCGCAGCTGGCTCGGCCGCCTCTTCTTTGGCGGCAGCAAGGGCCTGGCCGATGATATCGAGGCCAAGCGCGCAGCCAAAAACGACGTCGAAGAGATTGTCAGCCCGGTCAAGCAGATCGTTCGCGGCTTTATGGAGCGCAAGCTCGCCGTCGGCGCCCTCTGTGTTGTCATCGCCATGTTCCTGCTGGTCTTCATCGGCCCGCTGTTCATGACGACCTACACTGACACCTATACCGAAGTCACGCAGGCCAACCTGCCGCCCACGATGTCCATGCTCTCCGTCCCGAGCGAGCTGAAGAACGACATCAAGATGATCGACAGCTACGGCAGCTTCTCCGTCGGCCTTTCCAACGCGGGCAAGGTCTATGTCTGGGGCGCAACGGGCCTCGGCACGACGGGCATTGACATCGCCGATATCCCGGAAGAGGTTCAGAATGAGAAGATTGCCTGGGTCGCTGCCGGTATCGATCACATCGTTGCTGTCGGTGAGAACGGCAAGGTCTACGCCTGGGGCGCAAACAAGCTCGGCCAGTACGGCTACTTTGACCCGGCGGTGAACCCCAACATCGCTCCCGAGCCGGACGAGCTCCTCAACGGCACCATCGATGCCTCCAACATCAAGAAGATCACCTGCGGCTATCAGGCCACGGCCATCCTGATGAACGACGGCACCCTGTATATGTGGGGCAACAAGAACACCTATCAGAACTTCGACACCGTAGCCACGCTGGACGGCAAGCTCACGGATATCGACTTCACGCTGAACTATGTCGTCGCGGTGACGGACGGCAACTCCGTCTACACCGGCAAGCGCGGCTTGTATGATCAGATGCGCGACAACATGGGCTCCGCCACGGTTCCTCTGCGCGAGTTCCTGAACGGCCGCAAGATCACGAGCATCTATGCCACGAGCAAGACGGTCTGCGCCCTGCTCGACGACGGTACCGTCGGCTTCGTCGGCGACTTTGACACGCGCAGCAAGGCCATGCCCAAGCTGCATGAGGGCGAAGAGATCGTCAAGATCGTCTCCGGCACCTATCACTACACAGCGCTGACCAGCGAGGGCCGTGTGTTCTCCTGGGGCAGCAATACCCTCGGCCAGTGCAAGGTCCCCGACAGCGCGCAGGGCGCGTCCGACATCTTCGGCGGCGCGTTCCAGAGCTACGCGGTCGATTCCAACCACGAGCTCATGGGCAAGTGGGGCCTGAAGGGCTATCTCTTCGGCACGGATAACTACGGCGCGAACGTTGCCCTGCGTATCATTCAGGGCGGTAAGATGACGATGACCATCGGTGCGATCGCCGTTATCATCTCCACGATCATCGGCATCATCATCGGCTGTATCTCCGGCTACTTCGGCGGCAAGGTCGATATGTTCCTGATGCGCTTCACCGAGATCTTCGGCGCCATTCCGTTCCTGCCGTTCGCCATGATCCTGTCCGCACTCATGGCGCAGATGGACATCAGCGAGAATGAAAAGATCTTCATCCTCATGGTCATCCTTGGCCTGCTGAGCTGGACCGGCTTGGCCCGCCTCGTCCGCGGTCAGATCCTCCTCGCCCGCGAGCAGGAGTATGTCACGGCCGCCAAGGCCATGGGCCTGCGCGAGTCCCGCATCGCATTCCGTCATATCCTGCCGAACATTGTCTCGGTCATCTTCGTCACGCTGACGCTCGACTTTGCGACCTGCATGCTGACGGAGTCCACGCTGAGCTACCTCGGCTTCGGCGTCACCTACCCGCGTCCGACCTGGGGCAATATGCTCAACGGCGCAAACAACTCCACCGTCATCAAGAACTTCTGGTGGCGCTGGCTGTTCCCGGCGATCTTCCTTGCGATCACCTGTATCTGCATCAACATCGTCGGCGATACGCTCCGTGACGTCATGGATCCGAAGTCTGACCGCGATAAATAAGGGAGGGAAGAGATATGGCATTACTTGAATTAAAAGATTTGCATACTTTCTTCCGCACGAAGAAGGGTATTGTCAAGGCGGTCAACGGCGTTTCCTATTCCGTTGAGGCAGGACGCACGCTCGGCGTTGTCGGCGAGTCCGGCTCCGGCAAGAGCGTCTCCGCCATGAGCATCCTGCAGCTTCTCGACGGCAACGGCTATATCGACAGCGGCGAGATCCTTTTCGAGGGCCGTGACCTTACGAAGCTCACCGAGAAGGAAATGTATTCCGTCCGCGGCAACGATATCTCCGTCATCTTCCAGGAGCCGATGACCAGCCTGAACCCGGTGTTCCGCATCGGTGCTCAGATCGATGAAGTCATTGCTCTGCATGACGGCGAAGGCAAGAGCAAAGAGGACATCAAAAAGCGCACCGTTGAAATGCTGGAGATGGTTGGCATCGCCAACAGCCAGGGTGTATATGAGATGTACCCGCATGAGTTGTCCGGCGGTATGCGCCAGCGTGTCATGATCGCCATGGCATTGGCCTGCAACCCCAAGGTTATCATCGCCGACGAACCCACCACCGCACTGGACGTGACGATTCAGGCCCAGATCCTGGACCTGCTGCGCAGCCTGAAGGACCGCATTAACTCCTCCATCATGCTGATCACCCATGACCTGGGTGTGATTGCCGAGATGGCAGATTATGTTGTTGTCATGTACGCAGGCCGCGTGGTGGAAAAGGGCACCGCTCAGGAGATTTTCGCAAACCCGGCTCACCCCTATACCATCGGCCTGATGGCTTCCAAACCGATCGTGGGCAAAAAGGTGGACCGACTGTACTCCATCCCCGGCAAGGTGCCCAACCCGGTCAATATGCCCAACTACTGTTACTTTAAGGATCGCTGCGAGATGGCTCTGCCCTGCTGCGATGGTGAATACCCCTGCGAGATCAGCCTGTCCCCCACGCACAAGGTCAGCTGCTACCGCTACTATGAAAATAATCGAAAGGCGGGTGAGTGACGATGGCACAGGCAGAAAACGCAAAAAAGCTGGACTATACCCCCGTCACCTATGATGATCAGTATATTCTGATGGTCAACCAGCTTAAAAAATACTTCCCCATCAAGGGCGGCCTGATGTCCCAGACCGTGGGTCATGTCAAGGCTGTCGATGGCGTTACCTTCAACCTCAAGCGCGGCCATACCATGGGTCTGGTCGGCGAATCCGGCTGCGGCAAATCCACCACCGGCCGTACAATCCTGCGCCTTGCCGGCGAAAAAACCGGCGGTCAGGTACTGTTCAACGGCAAAGAAGTGTACGATATGACCGGCAGGGAGCTGCGTAACCTGCGTACCAAGATGCAGATCATCTTCCAGGACCCGTTCTCCAGCCTGTCCCCGCGTCTGCCGGTTGGTGAGATCATCGGTGAGGCTGTGCGCGAGCATAACCTGGTGCCCAAGGCAGAGTTCAATGATTATATTGACCAGGTCATGGATAACTGCGGCCTGCAGCCCTACCACAAAACCCGCTATCCGCACGAATTTTCCGGCGGCCAGCGCCAGCGCATCTGCATTGCCCGCGCCCTGGCCCTGAACCCGGAGTTTGTTGTGTGCGACGAACCGGTCTCTGCACTGGACGTTTCCATTCAGGCCCAGATCATCAATCTGCTGAAAGAATTGCAGGATAAATATAACCTGACCTACCTGTTCATCTCCCACGATCTTTCTGTTGTTGAGCATATTTCGGATACGGTCGGCGTTATGTACCTGGGCAACCTGGTGGAGTACGGTGCAACGCCGGATATCTTCAGCCATCCGCTACATCCCTACACCAAGGCACTGTTCAGCGCCATTCCTATCCCGGACCCGACCATTCGCCGCGAGCGCATTGTGCTGCAGGGCTCCATTCCGTCCCCGGCCAACCCGCCCAAGGGCTGCAAGTTCCATACCCGCTGCCCCTATGCGACCGAGCGCTGCAAGACCGAAGCGCCGCAGCAGCGTGAGGTGGAACCCGGCCACTATGTTGTGTGCCACCTGTACGAAAAATGAAGCATAACGAACCCTTTGAGGATGACGGCCGCACCGTGGCCGATATGAGTGGCATTGAGCACGACAGTATCTGGCTGCCGCGCCGCCGCAAGCAGGGCCATACCCCCGCGCAGCAGCCCCAACAGGCTGCTGACCGTCCCTGGGAGGAAGCCCCCCAGCTGACCGGTAAGGAGCGCCTGTGGGCGATCCTGGGTGCGCTGAAAGCTACCCTGCTGATTTGTGGCGTCTACCTGCTTGGCCTGCTGGCCCTGCTGGTGCTGCTGTTTACCCTCTGGCATTAAAAAATACCCCCGCCTTTGTTTTGGCTGCGTGACAGCTGGAATAAGGACGGGGGTGTTTGGTTTTGTGGGGGAAGGACAACTTGCCCGGGAAGGTGGGGGCACCCGACCCCGCCGAGAAACGTAAATATTTGCTGCAAACCTACAAACATTTGTAGGTGACGATGCGGTGAATTTTGTTAAGGCAACACCGCACAATTCCCGCCTAGCGGCTTAAGCACCGCTTCGGCGGCTGCGGCACGGCATCTGCGTTGCCAAAATGCTCGATAATGTCGGGTTGCGGTACCCGCATCGTGCTTCGGGGGCAAAAGCCCCTCGCACTCTGCGACCGCTGCCCCTGCTTCGGTTCGCTGTTTCCGCCACTGGCGGCGCTCACCTTTGCAGCATCCAGTATTATCTGCGCTTTTGGCTTAGCAGCTGCCGTGCCTCGCTCGCCGTATCGGCACTTAGAATTATGCGGTATTGCCTTAATGGTATTCGGGACAAGGTTTCGGAACGGTCAAGACTGTTCCCTACAGAAGCTTTTTTAGCATGTGGTGGATGATTTATGTTCCTCAAGGACGGGATGAGGGCATCCCACCCTACAGTGCCTAAATAAAAGTACAACACAAAAGCGCACCGCACACCCTATCCAAGGGGTTGCGATGCGCCTTTTATTATTCATTGCTTTCTTGATGGAAAATAATATTATTGTGTTATATTATTAAAGCTTCTGCTTCCTTCTTTTCAAAGAAGGAACAAAAACCCCCGTAAATCAATGCAGATGCAAATGGCGGGGCACGCCGTCGATGTAGATGGGGGTCAACTCGGCCTGGATGAGGGGGCGGGCATAGTGATGGAATGCTTCGGTTACATGCATGCCGTCCGGGCTGATCCAGTCATCCGGCACGCGCTTTTCCAGGTTGGCAACCTTCTGCACATCTACCATCTCGGTTTCGGTGCGGTACGGCATATCCGAAATGCGGCGGATGGCGCACATCTTACCGGTTTCGCCGCGGTAAGCAGCTTCCACCGAAGCACCGCCCACTTGGTATGCCTCGGTAATGTCGGTGCGGCTTGCCAGATGGGAGGCACAGCGCTGCAGAGTAGAGAACTCGATCGCGCGGGTCTTGCAGCCCAGGCGCACATGGATCAAATCCGCCAGGTAGCGGCTGGTGCCGGACAAAATGGCTTTATGGCCAAAAGCATCCAGCTGGCCTGCTGTGGATACCAAATCACACAGGAAAACGCCGTCCTTGTTTTTTACGCCCTCGCTGGCCGCAATGATGACATTGTGGCGGTCTTTTTCCAGCTGGGCTACTTTTTCCAGGAACACATTCTCGTCAAAGGGGCGTTCCGGCAGCAGAATGATGTCCGGGCCGTTGCAGTCAGCCCCGGCAGCCAGGCTGGCGGCACCGGCCAGCCAGCCGGTATGGCGGCCCATGATCTCGGCCACCGTTACGCTGCGGATGTTATACACGCTGGAATCACAGATGACCTCTTTCAGGATGGTGGCAATGTACTTGGCGGCACTGCCGTAACCGGGGGTGTGGTCGGTGTACATCAGGTCGTTGTCAATGGTTTTGGGCACGCCGATAAAGCGGATCTCGCTGCCCTTGTCAGCCCCGTAAGCGGAAAGCTTGGCAATGGTGTCCATCGAATCATTGCCGCCAATGTAGAACACGGCCCCAATGCAGTACTTGGCAAACAGCTCAAACAGCTGCACAAAGGGGCGTTCGTCCGTGGCGGGGTTGGGCAGCTTGAACCGGCAGCTGCCCAGGTAACTGGACGGCGTGCGCTTGAGCAGCTCAATTTCCATCTTATCGTCAAGGCGGTCATCCAGGTCCACAATCTTGCCCTGCAAAAGCCCTTGAATGCCATACTCCATGCCGTATACATGGGCGGCGCCCAGAGCTTTGGCAGCTTCATACACACCGGCCAGGCTGGAATTGATCACAGCAGTCGGCCCGCCGGACTGGCCGACCAGTACATTTGTTCCCCAAGACATAAGAAAGCCCTCCTTATTTTTGCAGCCATCATGCTATCTTAATATGATACACCCTAGTGTACACGAAAGTACGACTTAAAGCAAGTACTTTGCGCACCGGAGGTTTTACAGCTTTACGCCCATTTTTTCCAGCGCAAACAGCGCTGCGCCCAGGCTGCCGCACAGTTGGCTGTACTCGCTGACCTCCACCGGGGCTTTCAGGGCGGTTTCCAGCTCTTTCACAACGCCGCGGTTGCGGGCTACACCGCCTGTCATCATAAAGGGGGCCACGCCGCCGGTGCGGCGGGCCAGGGCAGCGGTTTTGCCCGCAACAGATTTGTTCAGGCCGTGGATGATATCCGCCGGTGCGGTGCTGCGGGCAATCAGGCTGACGACCTCACTTTCCGCAAACACGGTACACATGCTGGAAATGGTCACATCGTTGTGCCAGTCCAGGCCAAGCTCGCTCATCTCCGGCAGCTTCATCTGCAGGGTGCGGGCCATCATCTCCAAAAAACGGCCGGTACCGGCGGCGCATTTGTCGTTCATCGCAAAGGTTTCAACAGCGCCGCTTTCGCTCAGGCGGATCACCTTGGAATCCTGCCCGCCAATGTCGATCACAGTGCGCACGGCGGGATCCAGATGATGAGCCCCGCGGGCATGGCAGGTGATCTCGGTCACGGCTGCGCCGTCATCGCCCAGGAACTCGCGCCCGTAGCCGGTGTATACCTTGGAACCCAGGTCGCTTTCGGCAATGCCTGCCATCGTCAGGGCCTGTTCCAGTGCCTGGCGGGCGCCGGTTGCAGCCCCGGCGCCGGTGGGCACAATGGCCCAGCCGCAGATCTTTCCGCTGCGATCCAGGATCACGGCATCGGTGCTGGCAGAGCCGCTGTCGATGCCGGCGGCATATTGTGCGTTGGTGTTCATGGCGGGGGCCTCCTTGTTTTCGGTATCGGGAACGGCGTTCAGGCTTTCGGCAAATGCGCCCAGGCGGGTGCTCAGCTGCCCGCCGCCGCTGGTAAAGGTCTGGCGGGAACAGTCGGTTTCAATTTTTAATACCGGCAGATGGAACTGCTCCGGCGCGGTCAGGCCGGGGGCGTAATAATCACAGAACTGCACGGTGTGGTACACAATGCCAACGGTCTGGCCGTCCACCAGGGCGGCGCGCTCACTGACCGGGGCATCCATCCGCATGCAGGGCATCTGGCCCAGCAGGGCGGCGGCGTAACCGGGCAAAAAGTCCTCCAGTGCGGCGGGGGCAACATCGGCAAGCTCACGGTTGCCGGTGCAGGTGGCATCCACCACGGGCAGGGCAAAGGCTTTCTGCACGGTATCATACAGCACGCTGCCGCCATGGGCACCCAGCAGGGTCAAATGCGGACCCTCGGCGTGGGGCTTGTGCACAAAAAAGGCGTGGGCGCGCTGGGCGTCAAATTCCTGCCCGGTGTACCGCTGCAGGGCATCCGCCAGCCTGCGCAGGTCCCGCGCAAAGCGGGCGCGGGTGGCCGGGGTGCTCTGGTGGGGGACGGGCAGCAGCTGCAAAAATTCCATCTTATCACTGGCAGCCAGCACATCGTAAACGCGCAGCATGGCATCGCAGCAGTTGGTCAGCACCAAAGCCCGGATGCCGGATTGCTCCACCTGTTCCAGCACAGCCTTGGCGTAACCGCACAGGTTGGCGTGGGCGCAGCGCTCCGCGCAGGAAAAACTTTCCGCCAGCGGATCCAGCGCCGAGAAGGTGGCCCCATACCCGGCAAACAGCTCCAGCGGGGCGTATTTGCAGGCATAATAAATCGTTTTGCTCATACCAGCGCCTCCTGTTTGCTGTGCAGCATCTCCAGGAAAGCATCCAGCCGGGTGGCGGTCTGGCCGTCCATCGTGTTGGCGCGGTCGCAGCCATCGCCGTCCAGCAGCAGCACCGGGTAGCCCTCGGCTTCCAGTGCGCTCTTGAACAGCTGTGCGGCCCCCATCGTCTGCTTGCAGCCCCATTGGCAGAAGTAGACCACCCCGTCGATCTGCTGCATGCGGCACAGCTCCAGCGCGCGCTGGATGCGGTGCTGGGCGCTGCCGTTAAAGATGTTGTTCACCAGCCGCGCGGCCATGCTCTCAAACGGTTTGTCCGGGTCCATGTAGCAGCCTAAGGTATCGGCGTTCATATCGCAGGTAATAAGCTGGTTTTCTGCCGAGAAATTCAGCCGCTCCCGCACGGGCGCCTGATAAAACGGCACGGCGTGCGCCCACAGCAGCCGGGTGCCGCCACCCATGGGGCTGGCCTCGATATCCGCCAGCAGCTTGCGGGCGTACTGTTCAGCCTGCGGGGTGCCCAGCATGGTGTGGGTCACAAACACTTCGTAAAATTCGGAGGTGACATCGTTGTGCAGGTTCCGCCCGGCCTTGGCGGCCTGTGCCTGCTGCAATAGTTCCAGCGTGCGGCCGCTGTGGGCGACTGCCTGCTGCAGGGCCGCTTCGTCCAGCTTCTGGTGGGTCGCATCCTCCAAAAAGGCGGCGAACTCTCGCAGGCGGTCGGAAACTTCGGCCACAGCGTACTCGTCGTGGTCATAGGGCACATCCAGATAAAAGTGGGGGATGCCGTAATGCTGCGCCAGCCGCCGGAAGGTCAGGTTGTTGGCATCGCAGGCAATGGAGGTGCAGGCAGTGAACAGCGGCTTGCCCGCCGTGCCGGAAAGCCCCATGCCCAGCAAAGCCTTGTGGTAGCTGCACAGTGTGGGGCTGATGCCTGCGCTCTCGGCATAATGGATAAAGCCGCGCTCGGCTGCGGCACCGTTCAGGTAACAGGCGGTGGCTTCGGCAAACATCGGCAGCAGGTGGAAGGCATGCAGCAGTTCACAGGGCATAAAGATATTGACCAGCGCCGCCCGCTGCGGGTGGGCCAGGGGCGCAATCATGGCGTCCATGGCGATCTGTGCCGCATACTGCCGCGCGGGGGTGAGCTCTTTTTCCGGGGCAAGCAGCAGCTGCACATCCTTGGCGCGGTAGCCCAACAGCAGCAGCTGGCGGGCAAGCTCCGGCTTGGGAATGGCGTCATCCACCAGCTGGCCAAAGCGGTCAACGATATTTGGCATAGGGGGGGTATCCTTTCAACACATAGGTTTCAATGGCCTTGGCAACGCCGTCATGGTTGTTGTCGTCCGTTACATAGCGGGCGGCGGCCAGAACATCCGGTGTGGCGTTGCCCATCGCAATGCCGTACCCGGCGGCCTGGATCATGGCAAGGTCGTTGCCGGAATCGCCGCAGGCCATCACCTGGTTCATCGCCAGGCTCAGGGTATCGGCCAGCGTTTTTAATCCGCTGCCCTTGGTCACGCCGGGGGCGTTGATCTCCATGTTGTTGGGAATGCTGGAAGTAATCTCAACATTAAACCGGCTGGCAACGGCCTGCCAGGCGGCATCGCGGGCGGCATTGTCCCGATAGGTGATGCTGAACTTTTCCACCTCGTGCGGGTGGGCGGCGAACACTGCGTGCATGTCATCCACCACAATGCGGCTGTCGCGCAGGTAGCGGCGCAGGGCAGGGGGCATCAGGGCAAGGCCGTCATTGGCACCAAAATAATCGGTGTAGGCTTTGCCGCCGATAAAAATGCCCATGGCACCGCCCGTTGCGGCCACGATATCATAAATGTCGCTGGCAAGGGCAGCATCAAACGGCAGGTTGACCAGCGGTTTGCCGGTGGAAAGCTCCACCACGCTGGCCCCGTTGGAAGTCAGGGCATACCGCACGCCGGGAATGCGCAAAAACGCTTCCGGCACACCCGATGCCACACGCCCCGTTGCGGGGATGACATCAACCCCTTTGGCAATGGCAGCGCGGATGGCTTCCAGCGTGCGGGGTGTGATCTCTTTTTCATCATTGAATACGGTGCCGTCCAGATCCAATGCAACAAGACGGATATCGGGCATAACGGACCCCTCCTTTGTTATATTTCACCAAAGATTTTAGCGCATTTTCGGTCATTTTGCAAGGGCACCTTGCATTTGCTATGCCAAGTATGGTAAAGTGACATCAGCCCTTTGCATATTGGCACAGGGCAGGGAAGGGGAACGCGATGCAAACCGAACAACAGTCGTTGCGTGCGGCAGCCGGGCAGCGCTTTTGGCAGATCGATGCCCTGCGCGGGCTGGCGCTGCTGAATATGCTGGTTTACCATGCCATGTATGACTGGGTGTATATTTTTGGCCATGCCAGTGGCTGGTACGATATCTGGTCCACGCACTGCCATGTGTGGCAGCAGTATATCTGCTGGAGCTTTATTCTGCTTTCGGGTTACAGCTTTACCCTATCCCGCCGCCCGCTCAAGAACGGCCTGCTCACGGCGGCCTGCGCGGTGGTGCTGACCGTGGCAACCGCCGTTGCCATGCCGGAGGAAGTCATCTGGTTCGGCGTGCTGCACCTGCTGGGCTGTGCGGCCCTGCTGACCTGTCTGCTGCACCCCGCGCTGGAAAAGCTGCCCCCGCTGGCAGGGGTTACGGGCAGCGCGGTGCTGTTTGCCCTGCTGAACCAGCTGCCGCAGGGCTGGCTGGGGTTTGAGGGAACGCACCTGACGGCCCTACCCGCCGCCTGGTACAAGCCGAATCTTTTCTGGCTGGGTCTGCCAGATCTGACGGTGTTTTCCTCATCGGATTATTTCCCGCTTTTGCCGTGGGTGTTTTTGTATTGGGTGGGGTACTTTTTTGCGCGGTGGTTCCGCGCCCGCTGCACCGCGCAGCCCGGCCTGCCGCCCAAAGCCCTGCGCCCCCTGTGCGCCGTGGGCAGCCGCACGCTGCTGATTTATATGCTGCACCAGCCGGTGATTTACGGCGCTTTATTGGGCTTGCGGTACTTGGGTTTTGTATAAACTATTGCCCATACCCCGTGTATGAGGGCAAAAAACTGAACTTTTTATGAAATTTCAAAAAGTGGGCCAGAACGCGTAAAATCGTGGTTGACAGGAGCCTATAAAGTATAGTATAATTTCAGTTACTGGTTGATTGTAATTTTGATTGACCGGCAAACTCCTGTCTCAGACCAAGGGAGGGAAAAAGATGTCGGAGATCCGTGTCAAAGAGGGCGAATCCCTTGAGAGCGCCCTGCGCCGTTTCAAGCGCAGCACTGCCCGCAGCGGTGTTCTTGCTGAGGTGCGCAAGCGCGAGGCTTATGAGAAGCCGTCTGTGCGTCGCAAGAAGAAGTCCGAAGCCGCCCGCAAGCGCAAGTTTAAGTAATCCGGAGCCATCGCAGCGGCTATGCCGCCGTTTTCGATAACCGTGTTTACCCAAAGGAACGGCAGAACAGGTTCGCAGAGATGCGGGCCTGTTCTTTCTTTATATCTAAGGCAACACCGCACAATTCCCGCCTGACGGCTTAAGCACCGCTCCGGCGGCTGCGGCACGGCATCTGCGTTGCCAAAATGCTCGATAATACACAAAGTATTATCTGTGCTTTTGGCTTAGCATCTGCCGCACCTCGCTCGCCGTATCGGCACTTAAAATTATGCGGTATTGCCCTAAAAACCGGGGTGGCGCTTGCCCGCTGCCCCGCGCTTATAATAAGGTAGTTTGTCTATGCTTCTTACCCCTGAATATATTTTCCGTGCCATTGAGGCCATCACGCCGGAGTTCCTGCGCCAGCACGGTATCACCGCCCTGGTGCTGGATGTGGATAATACCTTGACGGGGGATGGCAGCCAGCAGCTGGATGCCACCGTGCAGCAATGGCTGGATACTATGCGTGCCGCGGGTGTGCGGTTGACGATTGTTTCCAACAATACCGCCGCCCGCGTGCGCCCCTTTGCGGACCGTGTGGGCCTGGCTTGGGTGCCGCTGGCCTGCAAGCCGCTGCCGGTCGGCCTGGCCGTTGCCCGCCGCCGCCTTGGCGTTCGCAAAAATCAGATGGCCATGGTGGGCGACCAGATCTTTACGGACCGCCTTGCCGCGGGGCTGTACGGCATCTCCTGCCTGTATACCATGCCGCGTGGGGGCGACCACCAGCGCGGTGTGCAGTTCAAGCGCAGGTTTGAACCCTACTGGCTGGACCGGTATTACCAAAAAGGGGGCCGCCTGTATGAGTGAAGCACCGCGCTTTGGCACGGCTGGGCTTTCGGACAGCTACCGTGTCCGCAGCTTTGACCCGCAGGCCATGGCGGAGTATACGGCTTCCTTTGGGCTGACGGCGTTTGAATACCAGTGTGGGCGCGGTGTGCGCCTGGGGCTGGATAAAGCCGCCGCCTTAAAAGAAGCGTTTGATGCAAAAGGCATCACTTTCTCGGTCCATGCGCCGTACTACATCAGCATGAGCAGCCTGGAGGAGGACAAGCGGCTGAACAGCGTGAACTACCTGCTGCAAAGCTGCGCACTGGTCAAGGCACTGGGCGGCCGCAGGGTCATCTTCCACGCGGGCAGCTGCGGCAAGCAGAGCCGGGAAGCCGCACTGGAAAAGGCGCTGGACACCATGCGCCGCGCCGTTCAGGCCGTGGATGAAGCCGGTTATGGCGACTGTATCCTTTGCCCTGAAACGATGGGCAAGGTGAACCAGCTGGGCACGCTGGATGAAGTGCTGGCCCTTTGCAGTGTGGATGAACGCATGATTCCCTGCGTAGATTTTGGCCACCTGTATGCCCGCAGCCAGGGCACCGAGCTGAACGATGAGACCGCCCCGGCAGATTACGCCGCCATCCTGGATGCCATTGCCGCAGCCTTGCCGGGGGAGCGGGCCAAAAAGTTCCACGCGCATTTTTCCCGCATTGCCTACACCAAGGGTGGGGAAAAATGCCACCTGACTTTTGCGGATACCGAGTTTGGCCCGCCGCCTGCCCCGCTGATGCAGCTGCTGAAAACCCGTGGCCTGGCGCCCACCATTATCTGTGAATCCGCCGGAACCCAGGCCGAGGATGCGGCGGCGCTGAAAAAACTGTATGAACAAGGCTGAGAAAGCCCAAAAACAGCCAACAAAAGCCGAAAAAAACCAAAATATCACCCGAAAATCCCGCTAACCTCTTGCAATACTGGCGCTTTTCGGGTAAAATACTTACAGGTATGACAATGCAATGGCATTGCTTGATGGGCGGCGGGGCCGCTTTTTCAAACAGGCCCGATTCTAAAATTATGGAGGAGTTCCTATATGATCTCTGCAGGCGAATTTCGTAACGGTGTAACTTTTGAGCAGGACGGCCAGGTCCTTCAGGTCGTTGAGTTCCAGCATGTTAAGCCCGGCAAGGGCGCTGCTTTTGTGCGCACTAAGACCAAGAACGTGATTACCGGTTCCGTTGTTGAAACCAGCTACAACCCGACCGCTAAGTTCCCCCAGGCTTTCATTGAGCGCCGTGAGGTTACCTACTCTTACGAGGATGGCGACCTGTACTACTTCATGGATAATGAAACCTACGAGCAGATCCCCGTTGCCGCTGCCGATGTGCCGGAAAACTTCAAGTTCTGCAAAGAAAACGAAATCTGCAAACTGCTGTCCTACAAGGGCAAGGTTTTCAGCGTTGAAATCCCCAACTTCATCGAGCTGGAAGTTACCGAGACTGAGCCTGGCTTCAAGGGCAACACCGCTACCAACACCCTGAAGCCCGCTAAGGTTGAGACTGGTGCCGAGATCCGCGTGCCCCTGTTCATCAACGAGGGCGACAAGATCCGCATCGATACCCGCACCGGCGAGTATATGGAGCGCGTCTGATCTTAAAACAAATGGCCGGGCCGTGGTTTTTGCCGCGTCCCGGCTTTTTTGGAAAATTGCAAAAACAAACACCCTGTTTACAGTGCGTGAAGGAGGTTTTCCCTTATGGCTATGGATCTGAATGCAAAGGCCGCTTACATCCGCGGTATGATGAAGGGGATGGAGTTTGACCCCACCACCCAGGAAGGCAAGATCATTGTTGCAATGATGGACCTGCTGGAAGAGATGGCCGATGTTGTGAGCGAGCATGACGATGCCCTGGATCAGGCTTTTGACGAGCTGGACGCCATTGATGAAGATATGGATGATCTGGTGGACAGCATCTTCGGCGATGACGATGAGGACGAAGATGAGGACGAGGATGACGACGGCGCATTTGAAACCAGCTATGAAGTCACCTGCCCCAACTGCGGTACCGTCAACATTGTGGATGAAGACACCCTGATGGACAGCGATAAGATCGTCTGCGCAGAGTGCGGCGCAGCTTTCGATGTGGAAGTTCTGCCCGACGATACCGAGATGCCCGCCGATGCAGAAGCCGAAAGTACCGATGTGACCATCGAGTAAGCGGTTAAGTGCACAAAATAGAATAACAGATAGAAAATCACCCCTGTGGCCGGATTATTCTGGCCGCAGGGGTGATTTTTTGATTATTGGGGAAGAAAGTAATTTGCAGCGAGGTTGCAAACGCTGCCATAAACCTGTAGACGATGTGTAGGGGACGATGCTTGACCGTTCCGAAACCGTAAGACAATATATCATTATAAAATTTGTGATGCTCAATGATGTAAAAGCTCCGGCGTGGTCAGGTAGCAACGCCCTGCGGCACAGGGATGAAGTACAACAAAAACAGCCCGGTCCAAACGGACCGGGCATTGTGGGTTGCTGTTTACTTTTTCTCGTTCTTCAGCTGGTTGCGCAGCATGATATCGCCAAAGGTCAGGGCGTTGAACAAACCGCCGGCCTTGTTGGCCTGGCGCACAATGCGCGCCGGCAGAGGCTTGCTTTCATCGGTGGAAAGCAATACAATGTGAACCTTATCAGCCACGTCGGCATTGCCTTCCTTTTTGGTGGTCAGTACCTGCAGGTACACAACATAGGGGTCATGCATAGAACCATAGTAAATATCGTTGCCGCAGCGCACCAGCGGGCGGCCCTTATAGGTCAAACTGGGGGTAAAAGCCATCTCTTACAACCTTCTTTCGCTGTTGTTGTATCCGAAAAGCCGAAAATATAGCCTGTTTCTACAAACACAGCCGGATTTTGCGTTAAAAGTCCTTGGAATCCACAAAGGATTCCGGCGGCTTTTGCCTTAAATCCGTCTTGCATTTGCGAAATACGCGTCATTTTCTTTGTTTTCAGCTACACCTTAATCAATAAAAAATATTATACCATACAAGATAGGGGATTACAAATCTAATTTTTCGCGTTCGATCTTTTCTTCGTTCAAGGCAACGCGCTGGGTCAAAATGCGCACCTTGCTGTCCAGCTGACTGAGCCGGATGGACATAAAAAACTGTTTGGCCAGCAGCAAAAAGATGATGACGATATAAACAAAATTGATGGGGCTCTGGAACCCAAGCAGATACGCCGCCCAGTAGGCAATGCCGGGAAAGATGGCCAAAATCAGCAGAATGCCGCTGAACAGAAGCCAGAAAATGGTATCTTCGATCTGCACCTTAGCCAAACGCACGCGGCGCAGAATATAGGTTGCGGTGATCAGGCTGCCCAACACAAGGCATACACGGATAATTGGCTGATCAAACATGGCTTACAGGCTCCTTTCCGGGTAAGGCGTTTCGGTGTCCCGCTTGCGGAACCACTGAATCAGCAAAATGGAGATGGACATTTTGACCATATATTCAATGCTGCGCCAAAAAGTCAGGTAGCTTTGACCGGCCTCGCGCTCGCCCATCGTAACTTGTACTTCGCGTACCACAGCGCCGTTTTTGATCAGGTAACTGATGGTATCCGGCTCCGGGCCATAGTTCAAATTTTGGGCAAATTCTTCCACCATGGCGCGGTTGAACAGCCGCATGCCGCTGGTGGGGTCGCAGATGGCACGGCCGGTGGTCAGCCGGATGGACCAGCTGATGATGTAACTGCCCAGCATGCGCAGGCTTTTGGGCTTTTTTACCGTCAAAAAGCGGCTGCCAATCACGATGTCGGCCCCGCTTTCCAACTCTTCCAGCATGGCGGCGATATATTCCGGTCGGTGCTGGCCGTCAGCATCCAGCTGCATGGCGCAGTCATACCCGTTTTCGGCGGCATAGCGCAGCCCAGTCTGGAATGCACCTGCCAGCCCCAGGTTGACCGGCAGATCGATCAAGCGGAACCCATGTTCCCGGCAGATGGCCGCGGTTTTATCACGGCTGCCATCGTTGACTACAACATAGTCATACTGCGGGTAGTTCTTGACAATGCCGTTGACGACCTTGACAATATTGGCTTCCTCATTATATGCAGGAATAACAATCAGCAATTTTGACATAACAAATGTTCCTTATCCACTTGCCCGGCAAACACCGGGCAGATGTCAGCTTTGGTTTATGATCCCCATCATTTTATCAAATACGGCATCCCATGTAAAGTGCGCGTACACATTGCGGTACGCCGCCTCGGCACAGGCATAGGCGCGGGCGGGATCATCCAGCAGGGTCTGCAGCCCGGCGCGGATGGTTTCCACCGTGGCGTCCTGTGGCTGGCCGGGCAGCACAATGCCGTGGGTATCGTCCGGCAGCAGCTCCTCGGTTCCAGCGGTACGGGTGCACACGATAGGGCAGCGGCAGGCCGCGGCTTCCAGCAAGGTGGTGGGAAAGCCCTCGGCATACCGGGTGGGCAGACAGTATACATCTGCCTGCCGCAGCAGCTGAACCACCGCATCATGCGGCAGGGCACCGGGGGTAACGGCCCCAAGGTCCGCCAGTTCCTGCTGCTGCGGACCGCTGCCAGCCGCTACCAGAACAACGCCCGGCAGCTGGGCCACGGCCTGGGCTAATAATCCGGCGCCCTTTTCGGGAATCAGGCGGCCCACAAACAGCACGATCTTACGGTCGCCAAGGTTCAGCTTGGCGCGCCAGTCTGGCGCGTGGGCGGCTTCCTGTTCCAAAGCAGCGGGGTCAATGGCGTTGGGCATGGTTCCTGCAGCCGTAATGCCAAAGGTGTGCAGCCAGCGGCAGGCAGCGGCGGAAACGCCATAGAACGGCGCGCCGGTGCCGCGCACCAGACGGCAGGCAACCTGCTCATACAGCCGCCCGCAGGTCCCCAGCAGGCCGTTGCCCATCGGCATGTATCCGGTGGAATGGTCAATGACCAGCATGGGGATACCGCGGCGCTTGGCCGCGCGGGCAGCCCAGACGCTTTGGGTGTACATGCGGGTCTGCACCACGCAGAAATCGAGCTTTTGCGCCCAGATTTGTGCGGTCAGCGCGTGGAAGCGCGCCCCCGGCTTGATGACAGGAAAGCGCCCGTTCATGACAGGCCAGACGGGCAGGCGGTAAATTTCAATGCCGTCCCCGTCAATTTCGTGCTCCGGCAGGTTGGGCAGAGCACTGGTAACCACAATGGCGCGGTGCCCGGCGGCAACAGTGCAGCGGGCAAGGTTCCAGGTGTAGCGCTCCACACCACCCACCGTGGGCAGGTACTGCGCAGAAAAATAACAAATCGTCATCGGGCAATCACCGCAAGCATGGCGTTCAGCAATACCCCGGCGTTGACTACGCACAGGCAGCAGACCAGAGTACAGGCGGACGGTTTGCCGCTGGCAACCTGGACCCGGCGGGGCAGGCAGGTAAGCAGGAACAACGGCAGCACGGGCAGAAGATACCGCCCCTGGAAGCCGTAAACGGTCTGGTAATAGGTCGGGGTCCACACAAGGCAGCCGGCAAAGGCCAACGCGGCGCACAGCAGCGCGGCCAGCGCACACCACACCCGGTAGCGCCCCTGGGGCAGCCCCGGTACGGGAACATCCTGCGCCGGAACGGCGGCATACCACAGCAGCAGGTAGAGCGCCAACACCCAGAACCAGGCCAGGTCCAGCGAGCTGTAGCTTAAGCTGCCGCCCACAAGGCCGCGCACCCAGTCGTCGGCATCCTGCACCACGCTGCGTACCAGCAGCATAGCCACGGCGGGCAGATTGTGCAGAATGTAACCGGGGGTAAAGGTGGTCTGGTCTTCCTCGCTGGGGGTGCTCTGGCTGTCCCGCACGGTACGGACAGCTTCGATCTCTTTGATCAGCACATTGCGGTCCAGCGGGTAGCGGTCATCCTCCACGCCGGGGTAGATCTGGCAGGCGGAAAGCAGCTCTGCACATTCATCACTGCTGAACATGGACTTGAAAAAGTCTCGGCGGTCAGCAGTGGCCAGCCGTTCCCGGCACATTTCGGCGTCGGTGGTCATCAGGTCGCGGTCCAGGTAAACCAGGGAAGCCGCACTCATGAATTCATCATCGGTCAGGCTGGAATGCTCCACTTCCTCCGGGCTGAAGAAAAAGCTCTGGCCCAGAACGGCGGCGGTCACATCGCCCTCCTGCAAGGCCTGCACCCAGAACTCCAGCTCCTTCTGCGGGATTTCGGTCACGCCCTCCACGCAGTAATACAGGCGGCGCACAAAGTTGGAAGCCGTGTTTTCGCGGTACTCGGCAGGCATGTTGGCAAACCGGTCGGAGGTTTTGCCGTCACCCGCGGCAGGGGCGGCATGCAGGGTACGATTGTCAGCTGCCTCTGTTGCTGTATAAGAAACCGCGGCAGCCGGGGTAGAACCCTGTGCGGAGGTGGTTTCCGTCTGGGTAGTCTGATTTTCAAACCCGGCAGAACCGGCCACCGAGGTGACCAGCACAGCGCGGTTGATGCTGAGCGCCAGCAGCACGCATCCGGCCAGATAAGCGGCTTTTTTGGTTGCGGCGCTCTGGCCAAAGCGGCTGTTGGGAATCAGCAGGAACAACGCTGCCAGCGGCAGGTAAACCAGTTTGGCCGGTGCCAGCAGGATGCCGAACACCGCCAGCGGCAGCCACAGCCGCACCGGCAGCACCGTGCCGTCCTTGCAGCCAAAAATCGCCTGCATACACAGCGCAGTAAAGGCAAACGCCAGCCCCAGCAGCAGGGAATCTCGGCTGAAAGAAGCCGCCAGATGCAGCGTCATGGGCAGCAGGGCCGCCGCAGCGAATACCCGCCTGCCAAACGGCGCGGCTTTAACGGCCAGCGCCGCTAACAAAGCGAACACAATTAAATTTGCTGTGCGCCCCAGCATCAGCGCTGGAACAAAGCCAAGGTGAAAAACATATGCCAGGAACACCGCTGCCGCGCTGAACAGATACAGCGTGGGATTGCGGTCGGTCTGCAGTTCTTCCAGCGCAGTGTGGCTGTCAAAGCTGTCAGGGGTGGTGGTGAACAGGTTTTCGCTCAGTTCCTGCCAGCTGAACACGGTGGTCTTTTCGTTTTGCAGCAGGGGGTCAAAGTCGTGCTCGCGGCGGTAGGTCATATCCAGCGGCACATTGCCCATCCGCCATTCATCCGGCGAGAGCATGTTGGCCCATTTGCAGGCTAAAGTAAAGGACTGGTTGATGTGGTATTTTTCGTCCGGCGCGGCATAGGGCGGCAGCACAAAGCTGTACAGCATGCCAAAGCAGAGCACCAGCACAAACACCAGCCGGTGCAGCGGCATGCGGCCCCGCATGGCAAAATAAATGCCAAGAAACACCACAACGCTGGCCAGCAGCCCGACCAGCAAAAAGAACCGGGTCAAAAATCCACCGATCTGTTTGTAAGTCACCAGCAGCGCCAGCGTGCCGTCCACGGCTTCGCCGTTTACGGTAAAGGTATCGTTCCACAGCACAGCGCCGTTGCTGCAGCCCACGGTCAACCGGCCGGAACCGGTATACTCCGGTTTCAGGGTCACGCGGTAGCGGCGGCCTGCGCTGCCGGTCACGGGGGTATCCAGCCCCATGCCGGTGTACTGCCCGGCCACAATGTTCGCCATATCGCCGGTGGAGCGGGCCAGAACCTCGCCGGTGTCGGCATCGGCAAGTTCCAGGTGCAGCTCACCGGTGGGGTGGCCGTTGCTGGTGCCAAACACAAAGGCCATGGCCAGCAGGTCATTGTCGGTATCAAAGGTCTGGGCAGCGCCGTTGGCTTCGTCCAGCTCGGCGCTGTACTGGCTGTAATCATCGCTGATGCGCTCCGACAGGCTCTTGTCATTGTTGGGGCGCACCGCGGCCAACCAAACCAGCACCACGGCCAACAGGCAGGCAGCAGCGGCGCACAAGGCGGTGCCCAGCGGGCTTTTCAGAAAATCCTTTATTTTGCTCATACGGGCTCCTCCCGGTTTTGGTGGTTCAGCGTTCAGGGGGTGTCCAAAACAAACACCGGAATATTTAACGTTTCAGCCGCACCCATCAAATCTTTGCGCCAAAGGCTTTTTTAACGGCGGCAGGCAGGCGGCCGTCCCGCAGCAGGATCTCTTCCACCGTGCCGCGCACAGCGCCCTCGCCGCCTTTTTGGCGGCAGATGAAATCCGCCCGCCCCAGCACAGGGCCGGCAGCATCGGCCGGGCAGGCCACAAAGCCGCACAGAGCCATGGCGGTCAAATCGTTCAGGTCATCGCCGCAATAGGCAACATCCTGCTTGGTCAGGCTGTGCTCAGCCATAAACCTGCTCAAAAAGGCGGCTTTGTCGTGTACGTTCTGGAACAGATAGTCAATGTGCAGGTCCTGGGCACGGCGGCGCACGGCTTCACATTCGCGCCCGGTGCAGATCATAACCTGCATCCCTGCCGCGCGGGCCAGCACGATCCCGGCCCCATCCTTGATGGCAAACTTTTTCAGCTCGTTGCCGGCGGAATCATAGTACACGCCGCCGTCTGTCATGGTGCCGTCTACATCCAGAACCAAAAGTCGAATCATGGGCAAACCTCGTTATTTTGCGTATTCGCTGGGGGTGATAAAGGTCACATCCAGCCCGCAGGCTTTGATGGCACCTGCCATGGCGGTGTTGAACGCAGCTCCGCGCCCGGTGTGGGCGTGCAGCAGGCTGTCGGCATAGGCGGGGGTACCGGGCTTGTAGCCATCGGCCCCGGCCAGCAGCACGGCCTTGGCACCGCACAGCCGCAGCAGCCGCAGCAGCATCAGTACACTGTTGCTGCCAAGGGATGCATTCTGCACATCCGGGGCCGCCAGACGGTCATAATTGACCGCCAGCGCCCCCTGCGGCAGCGGCCGCAGGTTGGAGGTGAGCACAACAGGGCAGGGTAGGGCAGCAAGGTCCAGCTTTTCAAACCGCTTGCTGTTGGTAAAAAATGCGTAATCCGGCTGGCAGAATTCCGGGCAGAAGTTGGCCGAAACAATGCAGTCTGCCTTGGCGGCGGCCACAGCGCTGCGCCCAGCTTCCTCCGCCAGGCTGGCACCGGGGGCCAGCACCAGCACGGTCTTGCCGCCAAACGCGGTGCGCAGGGTATCCAGCGCGGCGGTGTCGTCAATGGCGCGGTTCTGGTATTCGCGGTACAGGCGGTCGGCATAGTCTTTATCGTATGCGGTGGCCTTGCTGCGGTCAAAACCGGCCAGAATATGGTTGATGTCCCGGTTGGTCAAATCGCCTTTGTCCAGATAATGCTCGGCGTAATCGCGGTGCAGGTTGTACCGTGCGCTCAGGAAGTAAGCCGGGGTGTAACCCCAGGCTGTCTCGCCTTTCAGCGGGGCGATATGGTCCTGGATGGCGTCCATCATCTCGTCAATGTCATAATGGCAGCCAAGGGTCTCGTTCATATAGTCGGCAATCAGCTCAATGGGCAGGTTGCCGGGAATGCGCCCCATGCCCATCAGGCTGCCGTCCACAGTGGTATCGCGGCCCAGGTGCTTGTCCAGAAATTCCTGCGCCAGGCAGAAAGAGAGCGCCATGTTCTCATGCAGGTGCAGCCCCACGCGGATATCCGGGGCCAGGTTGTGGTCCACCAGGCTGACGATGCGCTCTAAGTCACGCCGCCGCATGCTGCCGAAGGTATCCACAATGGAGAACTGGTACGGGTGAATCTCGTTTACCTGGTCTAAAATCCACAGTAAGTCTTTGTCGGCATAGCCCATAATGTTGATGGGGTTGATGGACAGCTTGTACCCGCGGACCTTGACTTCGCGGGCAAAATCCATGCCTTCGCGGATATCGTAATCGTGGGCGGTAATGCGCAGCATCTCAATGCCGTGCCCCTCATAAGGGGACAGCTTGGCAATATCATAATTGGAGCGCATGGCCATGCCGCTGTACATGGTGCTGCCGGTGTGGGCAGGCAGCAGCCTGTTCAGCTCTTCAATGGTGTTGCAGACGGTCACATCGGGGTTGTAGCCATCCACATTGCGCAGAAAGCCCACTTCCACAATGTCAGTCCCGGCACGGGTCAGCGAGGCGATAATATCTTTGGCTGCAGCAAAGCCCCAGTTCCAGCTGTTCACATAGCCGCCGTCACGCAGGGTGCAGTCCAACAGTTTAATATCGGGCATTTATTCTTTTCCTTTCAGGATTTCGCTCACAAGGGCAAGGTCCTTGGGGGTGTCAACGCTCACAGTCTTGTACGGGCTGACGATGGCATGTACCTTGTGGCCGTTTTCCACAAAGCGCATCATATCGTTCTCTTCGGCTTTTTCCAGAATGGACTTCGGCGTTTCGTGGTAGAACGCCAGCGCCCGGCGGGAGTACAGCTGGATGCCGGTCACCTTCTCGTATTCAAAATCCAGCGTGCCTTTGGGGTAGGGAATGGGGCTGCGGGAGATCATCAAAATTTCCCGTGCGGCGTTGGTCACGACCTTCTGGTTGGAAAAATCGATCACATCCGCGGGGTGCTCCATCCGGTTGGTCAGCACGGCGACATAATACGGGTCCTCTGGCAGGGTATCCGGCAGAATCAAATCAAACGCCTTTACGTTGATCAGCGGCTCATCACCCATGATCTGCAGATACAGGTCGGCTTCTACCTTGGTGGAAACCTCCCAGATGCGCCCGGTGGGGGTGTCATGGTCGGGGCTGGTCATGCAGTATTCCATGCCGTAGGTGCGGCAGGCTTCGGCAATGCGCTCATCATCGGTGGCGATAAACACATCATCGAGCTTTTTGCACTTTTTGGCTTCCTGGTACACCCACCAGATCATGGGCTTGCCCAAAATATCCGCCAGCGGCTTGCCCGGCATCCGCGTGCTGGCATAACGGGCGGGAATAACACCGATAAGTTTCATAGTAAGCAACCTCCTAAAAGAAGCATTGGCTCCCCTTTGAGGGGAGCTGTCCGCGCAGCGGACTGAGGGGTGGTTCCCTAAGAAAGAGTTATAGGGCAATACCGCATAATTCTAAGTGCCGATACGGCGAGCGAGGTGCGGCAGATGCCAAGCCAAAAGCGCAGATAATACTGGATGTCTTATCGAGCATTTTGGCAACGCAGATGCCGTGCCGCAGCTGCCAGAGCGGTGCTTAAGCCGCAAGGCGGGAATTGTGCGGTGTTGCCATAGATTGTTATGAAAATCTATTTGGATATCCGCATCAGAATCGTACGCTCAATTTCGGCTGCAACACCCTCCAAATTGAGAAGAACGTCCCGGTTGGAAAACCGCAGAACAAAAATACCAAACGCCTGCAAATAAGCAGTTCGGGCAGCATCCTGCTGCTGCCCCTGCGGTTCGTAATGCTGCGAACCGTCAATTTCAACTGCCAACTGAGCAGAAGCACAATAAAAATCAAGGATATAGGGCCCAACGCTCTTTTGGCGTGTGAATTTGTAGGGGCAGGGACGCAGATATTCATACCATAATTTGCGCTCCGCATCGGTCATATTTTTGCGCAGAGAACGAACATAGGCAAGATTGTTGGAATTATGCGGCAGGCGCATAGAATGGTACGTCCCCTTCCGGCTTATCATTTAGGCGGCAGTAAGGGAGCCACCCCTCCGACCTCGCTTGCGCTCGGCCACCTCCCCTCAAAGGGGAGGCATTACCCCTGCACCAACTTTTCTGCCTCTTCCAGCCCCACAAACACCTTTTCTTCCGCGGCGGTAAAGCCGCGCAGGACCCAGCTTTGCACGGTGACGGCGCGCTGGAATTTGAAGGGCAGGCAGAAATTGAGAACCTCGCTTGGCATGGTGCGGGGCAGGATAACAGCAGTAGGGAACAGCTTGGAATAATCCGTGGTATCCCGCGGGTGGGTTTTGATAAACAGCGGTTCTGTGCAGTATTTCTTGGCAACAGCCGCAAACATGGCGTCCTGGGTGGGCTGATCCATCAGGCCGTCCAGCACAAAGCTGCGGGGCAAAAGCAGGCAGGCACCCTGCACATGCTCCGGCAGGGGAACAGCCAAAAACACCCGGCGGATGATGGCTTTTTCTTCCTCCATCAGGCTTTCCAGTAGCTGCGCTTTGGACACCGTTACCAGCTTGTCTACGCCAAAAATGCTGCACCGCGCGGCGTCTTCACTTTCCACCGTGCGGCAGCAGGGGCTGTCGCCCCAATAGCGGTAGGGGCCGCGGGGGTTGGTGCGCTGCTCGTCCAGCAGGTGCTGGTCAGGGTCCAACGTGCCGCCAAAGGTATCTTCGCACAGGGTATAAACCCGGCGCTCCCGCTGCAGGTAGCGCCCTAAAGCGCTCCAGTCATTGCTGATGTACACATGCCCCTTGGGCAGCGTAAAATACGGCTTGCGGAACGGGTGGCGCAGGCGGTAAAAGTCGCTTTCGCTGTTCTGTGCGTCCAGCTTTTCCTCGTCCACGATCAAAACAGCGTCCCACAGATCCGGCGCGGCGTCCAGCAATTTAGCGCGCAGGGGTTCGGCTTCCGGCACACAGGTGCTCAGCACAAGGGTGGACTTGCCGGGGCGGCTGCGCAGCGCGCGCACCAGCGCGATTAACACATGATACAGCGTGTGGCAGATGAAAATATCACCCATCGTATCCATTCTCCAACACTTTGACCGGCGGGAAGTGGATGCGGCCCCAGCCCGGTGCCCATTCCGGCATGGTCAAATCGCCGGAGGTTACCTCAAACGCAAACTCGGTCACTGGCTTGTCCAGGCAGACGGCCTGGGTCAGCACGCCGTCAAACACATCCACATAGAAGAAATACTGGCCTTCGCCCAGCAGGCTGGGGTCAAACTCAAACTCGGTGGTATACAGCTTGCCGGGCACGGCGGCGCCCAGGTTGACCGGGTGGGTAATGCCCACGGGGGTCGAATCCCGGAAATGCAGGTTCAGCTTTAAGTGTACCCCGGCAAACGGCTCCGAAACACGCCAGGTAATGCGCACCCGAATTTTTTCGGTGTCCGCAAACACACTGGATTCCTTGCCCACAAAGTCCAGCGTTTCCAGCCGCATCCGTTTGCCTGCGCTGGCGTTCATGCGGGAAACATCCATCAGGTCATAGTGGACAACGTTTACATCGGTGGTTTCCATATACACGGCAATGGCCTGTTCTACATCGCCGTCAAAAATCACGCGGCCCTGGTCCAGCACCACGCAGCGGGTACACAGCTGGCGGATGGTGCTCATGTTGTGGCTGACATACAAAACCGTGCGGCCTTCCTGCCCGGCAACATCGCTCATTTTGCCAAGGCATTTCTGCTGGAACTTCATATCACCCACGGCCAGAACTTCATCCATTACCATGATCTCGCTGTCCAGATGGGCAGCTACGGCAAAGGCCAGCTTGACAAACATACCGCTGGAATAGCGCTTGACGGGGGTATCAATAAAATCACCGCACTCGGAAAATTCAATGATCTGGTCAATTTTGGAATCGACCTCGGCGCGGGTCATGCCAAGGATGGCACCGTTCATGTAAATGTTTTCGCGGCCGGTCATTTCGTTGTTGAAGCCGGTGCCGACTTCCAGCATGGAAGCCACACGCCCGCGCAGGCGGATCTCGCCTTCGGTAGGGGCGGTAATGCGGGACAGAATTTTGAGCAGGGTAGATTTGCCTGCACCGTTGCGGCCGATAATGCCCAGCGCTTCGCCTTTGTAAACGGTCAGGTCAACACCGTTCAGCGCCATAAAAGTCTTGCCAAACAGGCGGGCATCGGTGCCAATCACGGTGTTGGGGTCCTCTTTGCCGCGTACACGGGCCCACCAGCTTTGCAGGTCATGCGTCAGGGTGCCGCCGCCGATCTGACCAAGCTTGTACTGCTTTTTTAGCCCGGATACCTGAATAACGGGTACGCGCTGATTTTGTGCATGTGTCTGGTTTTCCATCTGCGCCCCTCCTTACACGGTGTCCATAAAGGTTTTTTCAATGCGGCTGAACAGCACAACGCCCAGCACAAGGGCGGCGGCTGTAAAAATCAGGCTGTAAATCAGGTTGCCCACTTCCACCGTTCCGGTGCCAAGGGTTCCCATGCGGAACACTTCGATCGGGGCGGTCATGGGGTTCAGGCGCATCAGCATCTGCAAACGGGGAGAATTGTCCAGACTGGACAGCGGATATACAACAGGGGAGATATACATCCACAGCTGTACGCCGAAGCTGACGGCAATGGCAAGGTCACGGTACTTTGTGGTCAGGGCCGAAACGATAATGCCGACCCCAAGGCCCAAAAGCATAACTTCCAGCACGACCAGTGGAACGGCAAAAGCCCATGCGGTCAGGTGTATGTCAGAACCTGTTACGGCAAAGTAAGCCCAGAACAGAACATACATGACGAACTGGATAAAGAAGTTGATCAGGCTGGTAAGCACCTGACTGATGGGTGTGGTAAGCCGCGGAAAATATACCTTGCCGAACACCTGACTGTTGGCAACAAAGGTATTGGCGGTTCCGTTGATGCAGGAGGCAAAAAAGGTCCACACCGTGTTGCCGGCCATGTAGAACAAAAAGCTTGGCGTACCGTCCGTAGAAAGCCCGGCAATGCCGCCGAACACCACGTTGAACAGCACCGTGGTGATAAGCGGGTTCAGGATGATCCACAGCGGCCCCAGGATGGTCTGCTTGTACATGACGGTAAAGTTGCGCTTGACGAACATGACGATCAGGTCACGGTAGCGCCACAGTTCTTCCAGGTCCACATCAAACCAGCCGGTGCGCGGCCGAATAACGGTGGTCCATTGCGTATTATCCCCGGCAGGGGTCTGGTTGCGTTGCTCTGCCATAAAAAGCCCTTTCAAAAATAGATATTTTATGGGAATCCCCGATACATACTTATAGACAATTCATTGTACCATAATCCGCTGTAAAAAACAATGTTTGCCCTGTGCAGAAAGCGCTGCCAAAACAAAAACCGCCCTGCAGGCCCGGAACAGGGGATGCAGAACGGTTCAAAGAGTTTATTTTGCGGTCAGCCTGCGCCAGCCGGTGCGCAGCAATGTCCAGCAGCCAAGCAGCAGCAGGGAAAGCAGGATGTCCCATGCAAGGCGGCAGGGTAGTGTGAACAGCAGGCGGTCTTTTTGCCAGATGGCACTGGTGAACACATCCATGTGGTGTACAAAGAACAGCCACAGGCTGTGCCGCCCCAAAAAGCTGAGCGCCGGCCGCAAAGTGTTATTGGCGTTCAGTTCACGGCACAGATGGCAGAAGATCCAGATGCCGCATACACTGATGGAAGCGCACAAAATGTAATTGGAGTATGTGCGGGAAGCAAGTTCAATATAAATGCCCTGCTGGCAGCACCATGCCCAGGGGATCAGCATGGCAAGGAAAAGCGGGACCCGGTAACGGTCCAACAGTGCCTGATGCTGGCGGAACAGCTGCCCCAATGTGAGGTACATGACAACGACCATTGCAACATCCAGACATTGGGGAAGATACTGTACCTGCCCGATGTATGCCCCGAACAGCATGACAATGAAACTGACGGCAAAATCCCCTTTGGGGAACAAAAGCCCCAGCAGCTCCCAGATCAGCTTGCCCCAGAACAGTGCAAACAAAAACCATGGCATGCCGCAGCTGGGAATGCCGTCGGCAGGGTTACCGCTGGCCCAGAACAGGGTGATGGCATTGTAGCGGGCAATATCCCACAGGTTGGTCAGGCTTCTGTCATCAGAAAGGAAAAAGTTCAGCAAAACGTTGAACACCTGTACCACACCCAGCACGGGAACGATCAGTGCAGCAAAGTCTTTTTTGACCCGGCGGGCAAAGCCCTGCCAGGTATCCGGGCGGCGGGCTGTATAACCGGTCAGAAAGAAAAAGGCCGGCATGTGGAACGAAAAAATGAAATTGCGCATCAGGTTGCCATAGGGCAGGGTGTGCCCCACAATAACCAGGATCATGCACAGGCCCTTGGCCGTGTCGATCCAGTCAATGCGCTGGCGCACGGCAGGGCGGGAAGCTGTTGCGACGGGTTGTTGAACAGCAGTCATACGGCAGTCTCCTTCAGTCCGGCATCACTGCTGCTTGGGCGGGTTCTTTTTCTGTTTGTCATTGCAGTGTTCCTGGCAGCTGGCGCAGTTGCCGGTGCAGCCGCCGTGCCAGCCCTTTTCGCTGTTGGCAATAAAACCGATGGCAACGCCGAGCAGAACAAAAATAATAACCAGAACAAGGATACTTTGAAGTGACATGGAAAAAACCTCCCTATGGGTTAAGCGAAAACAAAGTGACAGGTGAATACGCTGCCCTTATGCCAACCCCAGCAAAAACCCTACACAGTGCACGGCAAACGCCACAACCCAGGCAATGCCGCATTGCATCAGTACCACACCCAGTGCAGCCCGGCCACCGCCCAGTTCCCGCTTGACGGCGGCAATGGCTGCAACACAGGGGGTATACAACAACGTAAAGATCAGGAAAACCAGCGCAGTAAACGGGGTGAACAGCATGTTCAGCGCGCCGGTATCGCCGCCCAGCAGGACGGTCAGGGTGGAAACAACGCTTTCCTTGGCGGTAAAGCCGGTGATCAACGCAGTGGAAATGCGCCAGTCGCCAAAGCCAAGGGGCTTGAAGATGGGGGTGATCAGGCTGCCAACCAAAGCCAGAAGGCTGGAATCCGGGGTGGCAGCAACATTCAGGCGGGTGTCGAACGTCTGCAGGAACCAGATCACGACGGTTGCAACAAAGATAATTGTAAAGGCACGCTGAATAAAATCACGGGCCTTTTCCCAAATCAGCTGGCCGACGCTTTTGGGCGAAGGCAGGCGGTAGTTGGGCAGCTCCATCACAAAGGGTACCGGTTCACCGCGGAAACAGGTCTGCTTGAGGATCAGCGAATACAGTATACCACACAAAATGCCGAAAAGATAGAGGAAAATCATGACCGGTGCACGCCATACCCGCGGGAAAAACGCGGCGGTGAACAGCGCATAAATGGGCAGCTTGGCGGAACAGCTCATGAACGGGGTCAGCAAAATCGTCATGCGGCGGTCACGCTCACTGGAAAGGGTGCGGGTTGCCATAATGGCGGGAACCGAGCAGCCGAAGCCCACCAGCATGGGCACAAAGCTGCGGCCCGAAAGCCCAATGCGGCGCAGCAGTTTGTCCATAACAAAGGCCACGCGGGCCATATAACCGGTATCTTCCAGGATGGACAAAAAGAAGAACAGGATAACGATCGTGGGCAAAAAGCTCAGCACGCTGCCCACACCGGCAAAAATGCCGTCGATCACAAGGCTGTGCACCACCGGGTTGATCTGATACGCCGTCAGGGCGCGGTCCACAACGCCGGTAAACCAGTCGATGCCAAGGGTCATCCAGTCCGAAAGGGTGGAGCCCACTACGCCAAAGGTCAGCCAGAAAACAAGCGCCATAATGCCCGCAAAACAGGGCAAGGCAGTGTATTTGCCGGTCAGGATCTTATCAATGGCAACGCTGCGCTTATGCTCCAGGCTTTCGCCCGGCTTCACCACCGTGGCGGAGCATAGCTTTTCAATAAAGGTAAAGCGCATGTCCGCAAGGGCGGCTTCGCGGTCCAGCCCGGTCACGGTTTCCATTTCAGCAATGGCGTGGCCCAGTATATCTGTTTCGTTGGGGTTCAGCTGCAGGGCTTTTTCAATCAGGGTGTCTCCCTCCACCAGCTTGGTGGCGGCAAAGCGCAGCGGCAGCCCGGCGGCAGCGGCATGGTCCTCAATCAAATGTCCGACAGAATGGATGCAGCGATGCACCGCGCCCCTGGGGTCTGCTGGGTCACTGCCTGCCGTGCAGAAGTCGATGCGGCCCGGCAGCTCCCGGTAGCGCGCCACATGGATGGCATGTTCGATCAGCTCGTCAATGCCCTCGTTTTTGGCGGCAGAAATGGGAACAACCGGAATGCCCAGCATTTCTTCCAGCTGGTTTACCATGATGGTGCCGCCGTTGGCGCGCACTTCGTCCATCATGTTCAGCGCCAGCACCATGGGGGTATCCAGCTCCATCAGCTGCATGGTCAGGTACAGGTTGCGCTCAATGTTGGAAGCATCCACAATGTTGATAATGCCGGACGGGTGCTCGCTCAGGATAAAATCCCGCGTGACAATCTCCTCGTTGGAATAAGGGGACAGGGAATAAATGCCCGGCAGGTCCGTTACGGTGGCTTCCTTGTGGTTGCGGATCACGCCGTCCTTGCGGTCCACCGTAACGCCGGGAAAGTTGCCCACATGCTGGTTGGAGCCGGTCAGCTGGTTGAACAGCGTGGTTTTGCCGCAGTTCTGATTGCCGGCCAGGGCAAAGGTCAGCGGTGCACCGGCGGCAATGGGGGCGCCGGCTTTGCGCTCGTGGTAGCTGGCGGCTTTGTCCAGCTCGCCAACGCCGGGGTGGGCTACCACCTTGTGGCGCTCTTCGCTGGGGGCGGCGCGATCCGTTGCGTGCACGCTGTCAATTTCAATTTTCTGCGCATCGGCCAGGCGCAGGGTCAGCTCATAACCACGCAGCTCCACTTCAATGGGGTCCCCCATGGGGGCCGTTTTGCGCAACGTTACCTCGGTGCCGGGGGTCAGCCCCATATCCAGCAGGTGGTGGCGCAGCTCGCCCTCACCGCCTACCACGCGGATGATTGCATCCTGCCCAATGTGCAGGTCACCTAATGTCAGCATATTGATTCCTCTTTTTTGTACGGCAAGGTAATGCAAGCCGGTTTATTTCGACTGAATGGCATGAATTTCGCTCATGAACGCGTAAAGTTTACCACGTTTAACTTACGGCGTCAATATATCAGGAAAAACTGTGAAATGCAGGCTTGAAAAATGCACAATTTCTGCTGGGGCGGGCAGCCATCTTGCCGCAAAATGCTGAATCCAATATTTATGCATTGACTTTGAATATTTATGTATTATACTAGAATTTATCCTGATGCAGCTCCGGAAAGAGGGAAAGTTCCGCCGCTGCGCTAGGGTGTATCTGAAAAGTCGAAAGTATCGTCTATTTCTACAAACGCAGCCGGATTTTGCTTTAAAAAGCCTTGGGCAATACCGCATAATTCTAAGTGCCGATACGGCGAGCGAGGTGCGGCAGCT
>ERZ772880.462-NODE-462-length-38529-cov-13.468290_pt1 | contig 38529 bp, 32 predicted proteins | sample MGYA00580577_ERZ772880 | MGnify/ENA primary metagenome ERZ772880 (study PRJEB29015, sample SAMEA2737705) | human gut metagenome | biome: human gut; feature: human-associated habitat; material: faeces | place: China | collected 2012 ... | reverse complement strand
AGCCAAAATTCATTCCAGATTGCCTGTGGCAATGGAATTTTGGCTTGTATGTCTCGGGATTTTGGCATATCCATGCCAAAACACCTCGCGGGATAGTGGAGTGTGAACAGTAACGATAAATCTATAGAAAAAAATAATAAACAGTGAGGTAATTATCATGAAATTAAGTGCACGTAATCAGTTAAAAGGGAAAGTAGTAAGTATCAATAACGGAGCTGTAAACTCCATCGTTTCTATTGATATCGGCGGTGGAAACATTATCACAGCAACCATCTCCTGTGCAGCAGTTGAAGAATTAAACCTGAAAGTAGGTTCTGATGCTTATGCAGTGATCAAGGCTACTAATGTCATGGTAGGTATTGATGAATAAACTTTACACAGCTCAGGAGGTCGCAGACCGTCTGAAGATCAAAAAGACAACGGTCTATGAACTTATCAAGCGCGGTGAGCTGGAATCTTCCAAAATCGGAAAACAACTCAGGGTCAGCGAAGAGCAGTTGACACAGTATCTTAACAGAAGCAGTTCCGGCAATTCCGAAAGCGGGCAGGATATTCCATACACTTCTGTTAATTTTGAACCTGAGAGCTCTCTGCTGAAGAGAGATTATCTGCTTCATTCCAATGGTATCATTTTAGGCGGCCAGACTTCTGCCGCCCTGGAGCTTCTTCTCGGCAAAATGTCCGCTCATCCTGATGGCCTTCCTGTCCTGCAGTCTCATATGAATGACTATAACGGACTTTATTCCCTGTATTTCGAAAAGGCACATATCGCTGCTACCAGTCTGGATATAGATGATATCCGTCACCTGGTTCCCGGAATCCCGCTGATACTTCTTTCTTTATATAAATACTCTGTCGGCTTCTATGTACCAGCCGGAAATCCTGAAAAGATTTCTTCTGTGGAGGACCTGACGGATCCGAAAGTTGTTTTTATGAATCGTGAAAAGGGAAGTGCCCGCAGGGTTTATCTGGACCGTCTGTTAAAAGAACAGGGAATCTCTTCTGAAAAAATCAGCGGATACAGAAATGAAGCTGTCTCTGATATGTCATCTGCATCTGCTGTTTTTGAGCACAGAGCGAATGTTGCTTTTGGAGAAGAAATGATCGCACGTTACTTTCCGGGACTTGATTTCGTCCCTGTGACTGATATGCAGATGTATCTGGCAATTCCTGCGGAATCTGTGAGAAAGCCGGGGTTCTCTGCTCTTGTGGAAATTGTACAGTCTGAAGATTTCAAAACTGAGATTCATCATCTGACAGGTTATGATACCTCTTATACCGGCGAAATGATCTGCATATAAGAAACCTGTAACATAATAAAAAGCCCTGCTGTCCGGGATATACGCTTATGACGTACATGCCGCTTATACAGCAGGGCTTTTCTTATACATTATTTACAACCAAGAAGTGTTTTTCCGATAAAGTATCCAAGCACCAGAATACCAAGTGCGATTCTGTACCATCCGAATGCCTTAAAGTCATGTTTCTTTATGTATCCCATCAGGAACTTGATCGCGATAATGGAAACTACAAATGCCACTACCATTCCCACGATCAGGATCATCACCTCTGTTCCTGTGAAAGAGAAACCGAATTTCAGGATTTTCAGAAGACTGGCTCCGAACATGACCGGGATTCCCAGGAAAAAGGTAAATTCTGCTGCTACTGTACGGGAGGTTCCTGCAAGGATACCACCGATAATGGTGGAACCTGAACGGGATGTACCCGGAACTACGGAGAGTACCTGGAACAGACCGATGATGAATGCAGTCTTAAATGACAGATTTTCCAGATTTGTACAGGTTGGTCTTCTTCTCTTGTTATAATTCTCAATGACAATGAAGAGGATACCATATACAATCAGTGCAATGGCAACTACTACATAGTTATTAAATTTCTCTTCAATGACATCATTAAACGGAAGCGCGATAACAATCGTCGGTATACAGGCTACTATAATTTTAAACCAGAGTACCCATTTCTCTTTATCACAGAACTTCTCCACAAAAGTAAGAATTCCTCTGGATACTGCACCATGCCTGTTAAGCACTGCCTGCTGTTTCTTTGAAATTGGTCTGATATAAAACGGCCACAATTTGTTCCAGTAGAGAACTACAACCGCGAGGATCGCGCCAAGCTGGATCACTACGAAAAACAGATTCTTAAAATCCTCTGTCACATTCAGTTTCAGGAACTCATCCACCAGGATCATATGTCCGGTACTGCTGATCGGGAGCCATTCTGTGATTCCCTCTACAATCCCAAGGAAAATGACCTTTAACAGTTCAATAAAATCCATAATCTTTCCCTTCCTGTTTTCTTTTTTGTTGTTATTCTTATTTACAACGATTTTCAACCGGATCAGACAGGTTTCTGCCAGATAATAAGTAATGCAAAAGACCCACATATATCTATCTGACTCACTGTAAATACTCATATGATTATATTACACACCATGCCACTGATACAACTGTAATCTGTATTTTTCTGCTGATTCTATAAGATAAAAACAGCCGCCTTTTCTCCGACAGAGAAAATTACGGCTGCTTTTCATCATTTCATATTATTTATCAGTTCTTTATCTTCTTGCAATCGTAGCAATATCAATAAGAGATAAATTGTTCAGGTCTGTATTCTCAAGGCTGGTTGCCAGTGCTTCTGCTGTATCCAGAGAAGTAAGGACATTGACACCTGTCTCGATGGCGTTACGTCTGATGACGAAACCATCTTTCTGATGCTCTACACCCTGTGGCGGAGTATCGATGACGACGTCAATCTTATGACCAAGGATAAGGTCCATAAGGTTCGGTGCAGGCTGCTCCAGCTTATTTGTACGGATAACTTTGATTCCGTTTTCTTTGAGGACTTTTGCAGTTCCCAGTGTAGCATAGATTCTGTATCCAAGTGCTTCGAATCTTCTTGCGATCGGGATGATATCCTGTTTGTCTTCGTCTTTAACAGTGATGATCATGTTTTTATGTTTCGGAAGACGGATACCTGCTCCGATAAATGCTTTGTAAAGCGCTTCATTGAATGTCTCAGCAATACCAAGGCACTCACCTGTTGACTTCATTTCCGGTCCAAGACTGATATCAGCACCGCGGATCTTCTCAAATGAGAATACAGGCATCTTGATCGCATAGTGTTTTGCTTCCGGCTGAAGTCCCGGTTCATAGCCCATGTCTTTCAGCTTGTATCCAAGGATTACCTTCGTTGCAAGAGGAACGATCGGAATTCCTGTTACCTTGCTGATGTACGGTACAGTACGGCTGGAACGAGGATTAACCTCGATCACATATACATCATCTCCAAGAACAATGAACTGGATGTTGATCATACCGATAACATGCAGTGCTCTTGCAAGACGTCTGGTGTATTCTGCAATTGTCTCTTTTGCTTTCTCGCTGATGGTCTTAGCCGGGTATACAGAGATACTGTCACCGGAGTGGATTCCGGCACGCTCGATATGTTCCATGATACCAGGAATCAGGATATCCTCGCCATCGCATACAGCATCTACTTCGATTTCCTTACCCATCAGGTATTTATCAACAAGGATCGGGTGCTCCTGTGCAATCTGGTTAATCACACCAATATACTCTTCTACGTCCTCATCGCTTACAGCAATTCTCATGCCCTGACCACCAAGTACATAGGAAGGACGAACCAGAACAGGATAACCCAGCTCATTTGCTGCTTTCTTAGCTTCCTCAGCAGTAAATACTGTCTGTCCCTTTGGTCTCGGGATCTCGCATTTTTCAAGAATCTCATCAAAGAGCTCACGGTCCTCTGCTGCATCTACGTTCTCCGCAGATGTTCCGAGAATCTTAACGCCCATCTTTGTCAGTGCTTCTGTTAATTTGATAGCTGTCTGACCACCGAACTGTACAACTGCTCCGTCCGGTTTCTCGATCTTAACGATTGCTTCCACATCTTCCGGAGTTAACGGTTCAAAGTAAAGTTTATCTGCGATATCAAAGTCTGTAGATACAGTTTCCGGATTGTTGTTGACAATGACTGTCTCCCATCCTTCTTTTGCAAATGCCCATGTGCTGTGAACAGAACAGTAATCGAACTCGATACCCTGTCCGATACGGATCGGGCCGGAACCTAATACTAATACTTTCTTCTGTGGATTGGTTTCCTCTGCCTCATTCTCACTTCCAAATACGGAATAGTAATATGGAGTAGCTGCTTCAAACTCAGCTGCACAGGTATCTACCATTTTATAAGCTGCAACGATTCCGTTCTCGTAACGCATGTCGTGAATTTCTGCTTCTGTTTTACCAGTCAGTTTTGCGATCACATTGTCCGGGAACTCAATACGTTTTGCTTCTTTTAATAATTCAACCGTCAATGGCTGTGTCTTTAAAGTCTCTTCCATCTCTACAATGATGGCAAGCTTGTCGATAAACCATTTATCAATCTTGGTGATGGCATGGATTTCATCATAACTGAAGTGACGGCGCAATGCCTCTGCGATCACCCAGATCCTTCTGTCGTCTACCACATTTAACTGTTCTCTTAATTCTGCATCGTTAAGTCCTGTAAAATCATAAGACATCAGACTGTCTACATGCTGCTCTAAGGAACGGATTGCCTTCATCAGAGCGCCTTCGAAGTTATTGCAGATACTCATAACCTCTCCGGTTGCTTTCATCTGGGTGGTAAGAGTTCTCTTTGCCGTAATAAATTTATCGAATGGCAGTCTTGGGATCTTTACAACGCAATAGTCAAGCATTGGCTCAAAACTTGCGTATGTTTTTCCTGTGATCGCATTTTTAATCTCGTCTAAGGTGTAACCTAATGCGATCTTTGCTGCAACTTTTGCAATCGGGTATCCGGTCGCCTTGGATGCAAGTGCAGAAGAGCGGGATACACGAGGGTTTACCTCGATCACACAGTACTCAAAAGATTCCGGGTGTAATGCATACTGCACATTACATCCACCTGTGATATTTAATTCTGAAATAATATTTAACGCAGAGGTACGGAGCATCTGATATTCTTTATCACCTAATGTCTGGGAAGGTGCAACTACGATCGAGTCACCCGTGTGGACACCGACCGGATCAATATTTTCCATATTACATACGGTAATGCAGTTTCCATTTGCATCACGCATTACTTCGTACTCTATCTCTTTCCATCCGGCGATGCAGCGCTCAACTAAAACTTCGCCGACACGGCTCAAACGCAGACCGTTTGTTAAAATATCTACTAATTCCTGCTCATTGTGGGCAATACCACCGCCGCTTCCGCCGAGGGTAAATGCCGGACGCAGAACGACCGGATAGCCGATCGTATTTGTGAATTTGATACCATCCTGCACGTTATTTACAACCTGTGAAGCTGCACATGGCTCACCGATTTTTTCCATGGTATCTTTGAATGCCTGACGATCCTCTGCCTTAAAAATTGTCTCAGCCGTTGTTCCGATCAGCTTTACACCATATTTGTCAAGAACTCCCTGCTCTGCAAGTTCCATACCAAGGTTTAAGCCTGCCTGTCCACCTAAGGTTGGAAGAACACTGTCCGGTTTCTCTTTTGCAATGATTTTCTCTAACACATCGACGGTCAATGGCTCGATATATACTTCATCTGCGATTTCTTTATCGGTCATAATGGTTGCCGGGTTGGAGTTTACAAGTACTACCTCTACCCCTTCCTCTTTCAAAGAACGGCATGCCTGTGTACCTGCATAGTCGAACTCTGCCGCCTGTCCAATGACGATCGGACCGGAACCAATTACTAATACTTTTTTAATGTCTTTATTTCTTGGCATACTCTCATTCTCCTTTATTTACTCATCATATCCAAAAATCTATCAAACAGATAACCGGAATCCTGTGGTCCAGGGCATGCTTCCGGGTGGAACTGCACAGTGAAGATGTTCTTTCCAACATACTCAAGTCCTTCGTTCGTGCCGTCGTTGACGTTTACAAATGCCGGTTTTGCAATATTCGGATCCAAAGTGTCTGTATCAACAACATATCCATGATTCTGGGATGAAATGTATACACGGTTTGTCTTCAGATCTTTGACCGGATGGTTACCGCCACGGTGTCCGTATTTCATTTTGTGGGTGTCAGCACCGGTTGCAAGTGCCATTAACTGATGACCTAAGCAGATTGCAAAAATAGGGGTATCGGATTCGTACAGTTTCCTGATCTCTTTGATAATATCCGTACATTCCTTTGGATCTCCAGGTCCATTGCTTAACATGATTCCGTCCGGATTTGTGCTTAAGATCTCTTCTGCGGTTGTGTGTGCCGGATAAATGGTCACTTCACAGCCACGATTATTTAAAGACTGGGCAATATTATTTTTTGCGCCGAAATCCATGAGTGCAACACGTTTTCCTGCGCCGCTTAATACTCGTTTTTCCTCACAGGTTACTTTGTCTACGACATTTCCTGTTGTGTAAGCTTTTAATTTAGGAATAATTTCTTCTATATTATAGTTCTCGTTTGTTGTGATCATACCGTTCATCGTACCTTTTTCACGTAAGATTTTGGTAAGCGCACGTGTATCGATTCCTGCGATTCCAGGAATATCATTTTTTGTCAGGAAATCCTGAATTGTTCCCTCACAACGGAAGTTGCTTGGCATTCTGGATAACTCCCTTACAATGTATCCGTCCGGCCATGGTTTCTTTGACTCCATATCCGGTGTGATACCATAGTTACCAATTAATGGATATGTCATAACCACTGCCTGTCCTGCATAGGAAGGATCGGTCAATACCTCCAGATAACCAGTCATTGAAGTGTTAAAAACGATCTCACTGATGACTTCTCTGGCAGAACCAATGCTTGTTCCTGTAAATACATTCCCATCTTCGAGTATCAAAAAAGCTTTCATTTGTTTCCCTGTCCTTTCATCTTTTTTCCCAAAAAAAAAAACGTTTCCGTTTTTCCTTTTGCTCTACATGAACTATATATGGGCAGTCAAACCGGATATTGCTATCCGCTCCAAAACATACCTTTATTGTAAGCAAGGGAATGATATTGAAACATTCCCTTGCTTAAATTGTATTGAGTTTATCATATGTAGTTGTAATTTTCAACCTTTTTCATGGAATCCGAAGGAAAAATTTTTTTCCAATAAGTCTAACTAATATTTCCCATTACTAATGGATATAAAAGATACAACACTACTTTTTATTCTTCTTCCGGTTCGTCTTTCGCCCAGCCGTAAGCGTATTTGACCGCTTTGTTCCAGCCTTTCCGTTTTGTCTGGCGGTCCTCCTCACTCATCTGCGGTGAAAACACCTGATCGATACTCTGATTTTTGATGACATCTTCCTTGCTCTTCCAGTAACCAACGGCAAGTCCGGCAAGATAAGCAGCGCCCATCGCAGTCGTCTCTATACAGCTTGGACGTTTGACCGGTGCATTGATCATGTCTGCCTGAAACTGCATTAAGAAGTTGTTGGCGCTTGCTCCACCGTCCACTTTCAAAGATTTCAACTCGACGCCCGCGTCTGCACGCATTGCATCGATGACATCACACACCTGAAGATCGATGGATTCCAGCGTGGCGCGGATGATATGGTTTTTGTTGGTGCCTCTTGTGATGCCAACGATCGTACCTCTCGCATACTGATCCCAATGTGGTGCGCCCAGTCCGGTAAATGCCGGAACGACATAACAGCCGTGGGTTCCGTGTACTTTTTTTGCCATGTACTCAGAGTCTGCGGAGGAATCGATCAGCCTCATATTGTCGCGAAGCCACTGGATTGCCGCTCCTGCAACGAAAATCGAACCTTCCAGCGCATAGTTTACTTTTCCGTCCAGTCCCCATGCAATGGTCGTCACAAGGCCATTTTTTGAAAATACCGGTTTTTCTCCCGTATTCATTAAAAGGAAACATCCGGTTCCGTATGTATTTTTTGCCTCTCCTGCATGGAAACAAGTCTGACCAAAAAGTGCCGCCTGCTGGTCACCTGCCGCTCCTGCGATCGGTATCTCATCCCCTAAGAAGGATGGATCGGTGTAACCATAAATCTGGCTGGACAGCACCGGTGTCGGAAGCATGCTCTCAGGAATATCCAGTTCCTGTAAAATCTCCTTATCCCAGCACAGATCATTGATGTTAAAAAGCATGGTTCTCGAAGCATTGGAATAATCCGTCACATGCACCGCACCCTTCGTAAATTTCCAGATCAGCCATGTCTCCACGGTACCGAATAACAATTTGCCCTCGTTTGCCAGCTCTCTTGCACCTTTGACATTGTCTAAGATCCACTTGATCTTCGTCGCAGAGAAATATGCATCAATGATCAGTCCCGTCTTTTTCCGGTAAACTTCTTCCAGTCCTTTTTTCTTCAGTCCATCCGCAATATCAGATGTTCTGCGGCACTGCCATACGATCGCATTGTAGATCGGTTCTCCCGTCTCTTTGTTCCACACGATGGAAGTCTCACGCTGGTTTGTGATACCGATCGCTGCAATATCAGAAGCCGTAGCTCCGATCATGTTCATCGCCTCCACCGAAACACCAAGCATCGATGACCATATTTCATTTGCGTCATGCTCCACCCAGCCCGGATTCGGGAAAAACTGACGGAACTCTTTCTGCGCCATCGAGCAGATCTCTCCTTTTTCATTGAATAAAATACAACGGTTACTTGTTGTTCCCGCATCTAATGCCATTACATATTTTGCCATGCCTGTTTCTCCTTTCAATTCTGCCGCAAAATGCTCCCCTGTTCTTTTGAACTTTTACCATTTGACTGCACCATAAATCAGACATAAAAATGGGAGATGACACATCGAAAATATACTGCTGCACCCCACAGCAGTATTCCTTTGAATCATCTCCACTCTCTGATTTCTACTCATTTATTCAATTATGTCTGAACTTTTGCTTCCATTGATGGAATCATTATAGCATATATGCATAAAAAAGCAATGTTTTACTGAGAATTTTTATATATTTTTATTGTGCAGATACTGATTTTCTGCCAGGTTCTCCAACACCTCTTCAAAGTCACTTCAATGTCACTTCAAAGTCAACTTCAAAGTCACTTCAATTAAATTTCATTTTACTTTGAAGTACAGTTCTATTCTTCCCATACCCTGGCAAATCCAATCCTATTTTCCGGTACCCCAGTAATAAAAATTTGACTATTTATGCTTTCTGTCAACATAAATAGTCAAATAATCTGTTTGTAAATATTACGCTCCCGTCTGCGCCGTCACATAATACTCCGCCTGCGTCTGATAAAGCTTCGCATAGATTCCATGTCTTTCCATCAGAGACTCATGCGTTCCCTCCTCCGCGATTTTCCCGTGGTCAAGCACGACAATACGGTCACAGAATTTACAGCTGCTCATGCGATGGGAAATGTAAACGGCTGTTTTCTCTCCCACAAGGGAATCGAAGTTTTCATAGATTCCAGCTTCCGCAATCGGATCCAAAGCTGCGGTCGGCTCATCTAAAATGACAAACGGTGCGTCTTTATACAACGCTCTTGCGATCGCCACTTTCTGTGCCTCACCGCCGGATGGTGTGACACCCTCTCCATTTTCCTGATACAAAAGTGTGTACTCTTTCTTCGGCAGCCCCTCCACAAATTCGTTCAGCCCGATCTTCGTAAGCACCTGTTTCAAACGCCTCTTATCCACCTGCCCACCTGCTGCGATATTTTCGTCCAGTGGAAAAGCAAACAGCTTGAAATCCTGAAACACCACGGAAAAAATCTGTAGATACTCCTCATAATCATATTTTTCAATATTGATTCCATTGAGGCAGATCTCTCCCCCGGTTGGCTCATAAAGCCGTAAAAGCAGCTTGATGAGTGTCGTCTTTCCTGCTCCGTTCCTACCGACAAGTGCCATTTTCTGCCCAATTTTAAAATCCAGACTGACATTTTTCAGAATATCATCTGCTGTGCCCGGATAACAGAATGACACATTGCGGAAGGATAATTCATACTCGTTATCATCCCGCTTCTCGATTGGAAGTGTGCCATCATAATGCATGTTCGGGCGTTTGATAAAATCTTCGTAAGTTTTCAGATACTCATTGCGGTAATTGATCTGGTTATACTGCATCAGGATATTCTGCACACCGGTCATCATCGTGATGATCGCCCCGGAGTACATAAGCACATCCCCGACGGATACCGCACCGGACATTGCCATAACCGCCACATAGACGTAGATATACCCCGCAAGAAGCTGTATAACAAATGAAAACTTAGCCTGATTTTTCCCCTCGAAAATCCCTTCTTCTGAAAAATAGGATGATGCATTGATACATGTCTCATTTTTTCCACAAAGATAATCCTGCATTCCATAAAGCCTGATATCCTTCGCCGCCGTCTCCGATGTAAAGATTTTAAACAGATAACCATATAAAAAATTGATACGCTCATTTTCATGATTGAGTTCCACCTGTTTTTTCCCAATGCTCTCCGAAACACGAACATTTACCCAGAAAGAAAATGCAAACATCCCTGCTAACAGAACAGTCATCAGGATTATTTTCCATACTGCAACATGCGCTCCCTGCGCCGACTGCACGATCAGTATAAGAAGAAACACGAGTGCAAACAGAACTTTGACACATTCTGTAAAAAATTTATAAATTGAGTCCAACTGCGCCTCAATATCACCGGCACCATTCACTCCCCCTCTGGTTCTCCGGAAGGCAATCTGATTTTCCTCTTTTTCAATCTCCTCAAACTCCATGGAAAATGCCTTCTCTGCTGTCCGTCTTTTGGTCTCATCGCGGCTTGGGCTTGCGTATTGTTCAAATATCTGATTGCACATTATGTAAACCAGCCGTACGACAAGAACTGCTAATATCATGATCCAGACATAATGTACCGCTGTCGTATATTGTTCCAACAGCAGAGTGTCAATGATCCTCGCATAGAGAATGCTGTTGATATAAGAGATACCTGCGCCGCAGACCGCTCCAGCCACGATTGCAGCACCAAGCTGTCTGTATCCTTTCGTCTGGAAAATCAGATAGTTCCACATCTCCTTAATCGACATCTGCCGCACCTCCTTCTCCATAATATTTGCTCTGGACTAAAAACAGTTCGTAGTATTTTCCTTTTTGCTCCATCAGCTCCTCGTGGCTTCCACATTCTGCAATCCTTCCATCGGACAAAAGCAATATTTCTTCGCAGAAGCGTGTGGAAGCAAGCCTGTGTGAAATAAACAGCGCTGTGATATCCGCCAATGTCCGGTTATAGATCTCATAAATTTCGGACTCCGCCAGTGCGTCTAATGCTGCCGTCGGTTCGTCCAGCAGGATTATGGACGGATCTCGATATAATGCCCTTGCCAAAAGCAGCTTCTGCGTCTCGCCACCGGAAAGGCGCACGCCATCCTGACTTAATTCTTTTCCAAGATTGGTAGAAAGCCCCTGCGGCAATGCTTTCACTTTCTGGGAAAGACCTGCTTTTTCCAGACATTCCCATACTTTTTCCTCATCCCACTGCTCGTTAAGTGCCACATTTTCTGCCACGGAATAGGCCAGAGTAAAGGTATCCTGAAAAACAGCTGACTCATGCCTGTAATAAGCTTCCCGGTCTAATTCCCTTGTATCGATTCCATTGACATAAACCGTTCCCTTTGTCGGCAGATACAGACCTGATATTAATTTCACAAGCGTTGACTTTCCGGCACCATTTAATCCGACTAACGCCTTGTGTTCCCCGCTCTTTAAGGAAAAAGAAATGTCATTTAACACCGGTTTTTCTGCACCTTTATAGCAGAAAGTCACATGGTCAAACACCACTTCCACTGTCTTAAACTGGTTTTGCGGAATCTTTTTCTCACCTGCATCCTCGCCCAGATTCAGAAAATTCCGAAAATCTGTGATATGGACACTACAGTATTTCATCTTCGCAAAACTGTCACTTACCTGTGCAAACCATGCAGAAAAACCTCCGATGATTCCCAGATAGAATACGAACATCGTCAGGGACATCCCATTTTTCAACTGGCTGATCAGATACAGATAACAGATCAGATCCCGTCCAGCTGTCAGAATGGTTTCCAACGATTTTCCGGCAAATGCGATACTATTCTTCTTCGCATTGCGTCTTCTGGTATTTTTGATCGCGTTTCCATATTTCCCGATGATCCATTTTTTCAACCCAAAAACACGGATATCCTTTCCGCTTATCGCATCATCAGAAAGCCGGTCGATATACTGCATCGTCATCTCATCCCTGGCATTCTCATCCCTGATTTTATTCTCATACCAGTCCGGCAGACTGTTACAAAGTGCACCAATAACGGAGAGCCCGAATAATAGCAATAGGATCACCGGATGAATGGAACCTGCGATCACCATATAAACGAACAGACCAAGCACTCCGGTTCCAAATGCAGAGACCGCACGCAGCAAGCCCTCAACTCCTGCATTATTATAACCGACTGCGTCACATGCTTTCTCCCGCAAAAGTTTCAGTTCCGGGTCTTCATACTGCTCTTGTGGTATCTCACAGATTTTTTTTGTAAACTGCCTCATAAAAAGCTGGGAACGCACCTCTATGTGATGATAGACATGCTTTTGCCTGATATACGTATCCGCTGCATTCACAAGTGCATAACCCACAAATGCAGAGAGAATTGCTGCAATCACCGTTACTGCGGATAAGCTTTCTCCAAGTAATCCAACGACCAGTGCGCTTAACATGGAACCGATCACCGGCACGATCACTGACAGGATGATTCCGGTTATCATATCTCTTATATAGCTTCTTTTTTCTTTCCATACTGGAGTAAAAACGAATCTGAAATTGCTCCAGAGGGTGTATTTTTTTGTTTTGTACATGTTGCTTGCTCCCCAAACTTAATTTTGTTCTGTTTTTTCATTAAGATAAGACTAACATAGATTCCTCCGGTTACGCACAAAAAATGCACGGATTGCAAAAATCCGTGCACGAGTGGTAATAATAATTTCTACAACATTTTGCTTACAGCGGCAGCATAATCTCCGTCACAAAGACCCCTGCCTCATTTTTCCGATTGATAAAGCCATCATATTTTTCGACAATCAGATTAATCCGTTTCAAGCCATGTCCATGATTGCCCCGCTTGTGCGTAATATACTCCTCATCCAGTTTGCGCACGGTCTCATTAGTGGCATTGCTCACGGAAATATAAAGTTGCTCCTTGAACTGTCCTATATAAAGGCGGATGAACTGTTGCTCTTTTGGCACTTTCTCGCACGATTCCACCGCATTGTCGATCAGGTTTCCGATCACAACACATAAGTCTATGTCTGTCACTGACGTTTCTTTCGGAACCGTTGCCTTGTAATCGACCGGGATGCCATTATGGATTGCCAGTGAGATTTTGGAATTCAAGATTGCATCCACACCGATATTTCCGGTGTCAAACAGGAGATTGATGTCATCTAAATCTGTCTCCAGCTTATCAAGGTACGCTCTTGCCTCACTGATGTCGTCCATCGCAAGATAGGCTTTTAACGACTGCATGTGGTTGTGATAGTCATGCCGCCAGCCACGCATGGTCATGTATACATTATTCACTTCTTCGATCTGATTTTTCATAAGCTTGTTCTGGTAGGCTTCCGTGCTCTTCTCATAGTAGGTTTTTATGACGAGGCGGAGCAGGATGGATGCGGCTGCCAGAAGTGCAACTGATGCGAGAAAAATCAGAAAAATATCTTTGATTTCCAATGTTTGTTTCCTCATTCTCTTCCAAGATGATACTTTATAAACGCTTCATTCACTTCCTTATAGAAGCTCCGGCTGACAGGAATGACACTGCTATCCGATAGAACACACTCCGTTCTTCCAATCCTGACAACTTTCTCAATATTCATTGCGTAACTGCGGTGTGTTGTAATGAATTCCTTTGACTTTTCCTGCACACTTTGCAGCAACTCTGAAAATCCAGTCTTTACTGTCACACATTCTCCACTGATCAAAAATAGATTTACATAATGTTTCTGAGCTTCGATATAAATTATATCTTTCAGATTAATACGGACAGACTGACTGTCCTTTTTCACAAGGATATAGTTCTCCTCCTCTACCTCTTTCTGCGTTCTGGCATAGTCGAGAATCTCCCACAGCTTCTTCTCATCCACCGGCTTCATCAGATAGCGGTACGCACCCACTTCATATCCATCGAACACATAACTTGCGTCCGATGTCACAAAAACAAGAATCACATCCTTCTCTTTCTCACGGATTTTTCTTGCAAGCTCCATGCCGTTCTGCCCTCTCATGGAAATGTCAAGGAAAATCACGTCATAGTAGTTCTGCTCTGCTTTGAACAGATATTCTTCCGCACTCTCAAACAGGTCTGCGTGAACTTCTATATTTTTATTTTTCGCCCACTGGTCAATTTTTATTGCAAAAGCTTTTGCCTGTGCGGATTCATCCTCACAATAGCAGATTGTCATTGTATGTTCCATAATTTTTCTCACTGGTTATATTACCCCACTGCAACTTCCACTCTTTTTCCGCAGAACACCACACCATATTTATAAATCACTTCTACCCCTGCTGCCCGCAGTTCCGTATCATATTGTTTTTCCTGAATCTGTTTTAGTGCAGTCTCTGACAACTGTTTCAGGCTCTCTTCTGTACCATTTTTTTCTGCTTTCAATTCAATAATAATACCCGGAAGACCTTTCTTTACCGGTTTCAACTGGATATCATAGCGTCCTTCGCCAGACTCCCTGTTCGATGTGACAAAAAATCCTCCCAGCAATGCACAAAGTCCAAGCATAAATCCATGATAAAAATTTTCTCCGGCTGTATCAAACGAGCTTACCGATTCCATCAGCAATGTCTGTATCTGTGTCTTCAACTTTCTGTTATCTCCTGAAAAAATTGCTTCCTGTACTGCAATTGCAGTTGACTGCGGAATCATGGTTTCGAATTTCTGCAGGATTTCCTTGTGATACACAAGTGCTATCTCACGGTTTGGCAGTGAAATCTCACACATAAAATCCCCATTAAAGGATAATGTTGTTTTTACTGCTTTCAGATATCCTGTAACCAAAAGGAAACTGTAAATCGTTGACGGATTCTTTTTTATCTGTGGATAGATGACACCGGTATCGATATAAGTCGTAATCGTTTCCCCATTTACCAAGGATGCCAGACGATGATAGATTTCCTCATCTGCCTCCGCCAGAACCTCACCGATCACATCATTGCTTCCGGTAGATACCCAGAATGCCCGCGGTTCACATTCATTGCTGAAATAGTTCACAACTGACCACGGATTAAATATTTCTGTTTTTCCAAATCGATAGCCATCATACCATTCACAAATTTCATCATATTTATCGGATGCTCCATAATATGCTGCCATCTCTCGCACTTCATCCGGTGTGAAGCCAAAATAAGCACTGTATTTATGGTCTAAAACCGAATTAATGGACAGATTGTTCATTCCACTGAAAATACTTTCTTTTGCCACCCGCAGAATTCCGGTAAGAAAGCCGAATGCCAGATGCTTATTATCCTTAAATCCGCCCGAAAACAGGTTTCTCATAAACAGAGTGATTTCTTCATAATAACCTTTCATATATCCCTGCTGGATAGGCGTATCATACTCATCAATAATAATCACCGGAGCGGTTCCATGATGTTTATGAAGCATTGCCGAAAGATCCGCCAATGCACTTGAGAGTTCTACTTCCGTCACATTTCCTTCCGCTAGCCTTGCATATTTCCGCTCATCATATTCATCACACCGGTCACTCGTCCGAAGTTCTTCGTGTCTCTGCGTCTCTTTTGCAAAAATATCCCTGACTGCGGAAAATGTCTCCTCCCAGGTATTAAATTTCACATCTTTAAACGTCAGGAAAATAACCGGATATTTGCCCTGATACGCCCGGTATTTCTGACCACATGCCCAAATTTTTTTATCCTGAAAATATACCGATGTATCCTGCTCTGTTTTTTCAAAAAAAGTCCGCAGCATATCCATATTCAGCGTTTTTCCAAATCTGCGTGGTCGTGTAAAAAGTGTTACCATCGGACGTTCATCAATGAAATCTTTTATCAGCATCGTCTTATCAACATAGTAATATTCCGCCTGTGCCAGCCGGAAATCTGACACACCGATTGGCAGAGGCATGCAGGATGATCTCTGATTTTTCCGGTAATAACCAGAGCGTATTCTTTTATCAGCTGGTTTTAATGCATCTGCAGGAATCTGCCAGTTGCGTCCCTGCCTCATGGCTCCCTTGATTCTTCCATTTCTGCAAAGTTCCGCTACTCTTCGCTCTGTGATGTTCCATTGTCTTGCAGCTTCTTTTACTGAAATCATTTTTATCATTTTGCACTTCCCCCACCATATTTATATATATAGTATATCCATATGTGCTTATTTCTGCAATATTTATCGGAATTATTCCGTATATTTCTCGATATTATTCCGAGTATTTTTTTGCATTATTCTGCTATTATCAGAACAAATAAAATATTTTTTACTTTGCAGGCACAGAATTTTCTGTAAAGTAAAGGGACATGGAAAATGAGATAACCTCATAAATCCATGTCCTTTTCTTTTATAGTTATGTGAACCTATTTACTTTTGCTAACATCAATTATGCAGCTCCAAATTTGTCCTGTTCTGCACCTATACATATTGTACGCATCCTACAATTCCACAATAAACTCTTCCACAAGTTTCGCACAATGCTCCGCCGCTTTTTTCTCAAAAGTAGGATAATCCATCTCCGCAGAATTATCTGCCTTATCAGAGATCGCACGCAGAATCACGAATGGGATTTCATTTAAGTATGCTGCCTGTCCGATCGCTGCACCCTCCATCTCAGTACAGAGTGGATGGAAGTTCTCGACTAATTTGTCCTTCACTTCCTTATCACAGATAAACTGGTCGCCGCTTACGATTCTGCCGGAGAACACTTTCACTTCGGTGTTGACTTTCTCGCACACGCTCCTGGCAAGGGATGCCATTCTCTCGTCCGCCGGGAAACTTAAAGTTCCAAGCTGTGGAATCTCGCCTAACGGATAACCAAATACACGCACATCCATGTCATGCTGAAGGACATCTGTGGAAACAACGATATCCCCGATATCGATCTGTGCGTCCAGAGAACCTGCGATACCGGTATTGATGATATGTGTCACGTCAAATAAATCTGCAAGGATCTGTGTGCAGATACCGGCGTTTACTTTTCCAATACCACTGCGCACGATCACAACCTCGACACCGTTTAATGTTCCTTCAAAAAATTCCATATTTGCTTTTTTTGTTGTTTTTACAACATTCATTTTCGATTTTAAAGTTTCTACTTCAAGCTCCATGGCTCCGATAATTCCGATTTTTTTCATCTGTTTCTGCTCCATTCTTTTTTTCATACTGTTGATATTCTAACATAAAAATGGAAATTTCGCTTTATTTTTGCGAAATTTCCATTTGTATTTCTCTTTTTATTCACTTGCAGTTCACCAAATGCAAATAAATTTGTATTTCTATATCTTTACGCTACACGGATCTTCTGTAAAACATTTCCAAGTTCGGCTTCCTTCTTCTCGCAGTCGCTCTCAGAAATCTTCTCTGTCACAAAGCCAAGCTCTCCGGTCACGCCTTCTGCCTGTACATACGTAACAGTTCCAAATACTCTTTCTACAGCTGCTTTGTCTGCTGTTGTGCGGATGAAGAACCGGTTCTCCCACTCCTTGTAATCTACAAGTTCCAACTTCTGGGAGCTCCACTCGATTGGAATATTTTTGTCCAGATTTTTTGCCATCTCAACGACATCGGCAACCACTGCACTAGCTGTTGGGAGTTTTCCTGCACCACTGCCGTAAAACATTGCATCACCTAACACATTGCCATGTACGAAAATTGCATTGAACACACCATTTACAGCATAGAGCGGATGAGATGCCGGAAGTAAAAATGGAGCAACGATCGCTGTATAGCCTTTTGGACCTTTTTTGCTGGTAGCGAGCAGTTTGATCGCTCTTCCCATCGCCTGTGCGTATTTGATATCCGTCGGTGTGATTTTAGTGATTCCCTCTGTGTGAATGTCCTCAAAGTCAACCTGCTGTCCGCATACTAAAGATGTTAAAATAGCAATCTTACGGCATGCATCATAACCTTCCACATCGGCAGTAGGATCTTTCTCTGCATACCCCTTTGCCTGCGCATCCTTTAAAACTTCATTAAAATCAGCACCCTTTTCTGTCATCTCAGTCATCATATAGTTCGTTGTACCGTTTACGATACCAGTGATCTCTTCGATCTCATCTGCAGTAAGACAGGAATTTAACGGACGGATGATCGGAATACCGCCGCCGACACTCGCCTCAAACATGAAATTCACATTTTTTTCTTTTGCAAGTGCGATCAGTTCTGCACCTTTTGCAGCCACCAATGCCTTATTGGAAGTTGTCACATGTTTTCCAGCCTCTAACATTGTTTTTACAAAAGTATACGCTGGCTCCACGCCTCCCATTGTCTCAACTACGATCGACACTTCCGGATCTTCGGCGATCACTTTATAGTCATGCACGATCTTGCTCTGAATCGGATCTCCCTCAAAATCCCTTAAATCCAGAACATACTTTAATTCCACTTCATCGCCGACGCGTGCCGCAATGCTCTTCTTATTGATGTCTAAAACCTCTGCCACACCGGAACCGATCGTTCCAAAACCCATAATTGCTGCTTTTATCATTTTTATTCTGCCTTTCTGTTTTTGTATTATGTAAACTATTCTGTTCTGCCAGTCTGTTTTTATTCTCTCGCCAGAATTTTCACATACTGAATGCCGCCCACACTCTCAATCTTTGTGACCATCTCTGCAACATCCCCCGTCTGCGGTAAAATATCAATACTGAGCGTCAGCGTTGCGATTCCATTGACCGGTATACTCTGATGAATGGTAAGGATATTGGCATGAAAATCAGCAATCGTTTTCAATACCCCGGACAAAAGTCCCGGCTCATCATCCATCTGAATGACCATCGTAATGGTCTTTCCCTTTGTTGTCTCGTGAAAAGGAAAAATATCATCTTTATACTTGTAAAAAGAACTGCGGCTGATTCCAACGCTCTCTGTCGCCTCCTGCACCGATGCGATCTTACCGGAATCGATCAGCCTTTTTGCCTCCACTACTTTCAGCAGTACTTCCGGCACTGCCTTCTCTTTCAAAACATAATATTGCATTTTGTCTTTCATGGAAATGAATACCTCTTAGTTGCCAGATTCAACAGATTCTCTTTTGTATATAGAATCCATTCTGTTTGTTTGGGACTTACATCTGTCCTCATGAGGAAGATAATAACACAAAGAGGCTGCCAAAGCAACCTCTTTTCCAGAACATTTCTATATTTTTGTTTCTTATTCACCAAATTTTTGATATTTAAAACTTGCGGCTTCCGCCTCCATGACTTCTGCCAGAACTGCTGGTATGTACCGTTGATCTGCCGGAATGGCTGCTGCCACCTCCGCTGCTTCCACTATCAGTCTGGATTCTCCGATGCGTCACCATCTGGTTGACAAAACGGTCTTCCTGACCGGTCAGGTTAACTTTTCCGAACGCATGGTAATCATACTGGTATCCACCGCCAAATTTCAGACGGTATTTTCCGGTAATTCCAAAAAATACAGCGGCAAACACAGCTGCTGCAAGTACAACTGCAAACAGAATTTCGCCCATCGTGAGTACATGGTAATAATGGATCTCGCCTGTTTCTTCATCATAGGTATAAGCGTCAGATGGGACTCCCACCTCATAATAGTACTCTGCATCACTTAACATGGAAGAAAAGCAGGAAGCATATTCCCCATCCACAACATAATCATAACAGTTATCCAGAATATCATCGATCCTGTCGTCATTCAGATAGTAAATGGCTTCTCCCGCAGTCGATATCGTAACCTCTCTGTTATCCATGTCAATGAGGAACACCACGCCATCATCGCCTGTTGCTGTCGTGTCATAAAAATCATCCGCATACTCTCTCGCTGTCTTTCCCTGTGCATCCTCTGTCGTCAGGACAAAAATCTCCCAGCCTGTGGTCTCCTGCAGATTGGTGATTTCTTCCGAAAGCGACTGCTGTTCCTCATCTGAAAGTAACGCTGCATCATCATACACCGCATCATAAGTATCCGCATAGACCGGTACAGCCACAAAAAGTGTCAGTGCAGTTACTGCGGACAGAGCGATTCTTTTTCTTAATTTATCTCTCATAAGAAATACCCTCCGATCAATGCAATGATTAAGACAACGACTGCCGAAATAATACCCGTCAGCGTGACTTTTCCGTAGTCTACCGGAAGTTCTCCGAACACTTTTCCTGTCTGCCCGTTCATGGAATAATAGTAGATTTTTCCATCTTTCCCCTTATAGGTAACAGTCCAGACCGGAAGCAACGCATAAGACCAGTCCTCCTTCTTCGGGATCACCCCGAATGAGTTGACCGATAACGCATTGTATCCCTGAACAGATTCCCGCATGAGTTTTTCCGCTGAGTTTTTCATCGTAGCCTGCATATTTCCTTCCACTGCTTTCTGCTCGATGTCACGTTTCTCTGCCATGAAACCGGAAAGATATCCCATATTAAAATCTTTCATCTCATTGAACTGATACGGCAGTACCCCTTTCACAAGCTGCACATTTGCCTTTTGCAGTGCGTTCTCTGCAAGATTCTTCAGATTAACCTCACCCTCACGCTCCACATGGTAAAACTTTGTCTCTGTGTACTCGGTATCTCCGGTTCTCCACACACGGATTTTCTTGCCTTCGCCCTGCAGTTTTCCCTGCAATTTTGCATCATAGATCCAATATGGGAAATAGACACCACTCAGACATTCGATCTGTTTCTTATTAAAAAATGCCTTTGGAACAAATTTTTTCTTTCCAACATATTCTAAGAAACGTTTTTCCGCTTCCTTTTTGGAAATTTTAAAAGGAATGACTTTATTTGGAAGATACTTTCCTTCCAGCCGTTTTCCAAGCACGACCGGATTGTGACAATAATAACAGAACGTGGCTGCTGTCGTTGCATCTGTCACGATTTCTGCTCCACAGGAAGGGCAGTTATAAATGACTGCCTCTGCGCCGCCGTCCTCCCCTTCTTTTTTCTTTGTGTCCGGACTCTGCTGCTCGGTTGTTTCCTGCTCTGCTTCATCAGAACCATCCGCTGCACCGGCATCCGTTTCCTCAGACTCTGCCGGCTGCAATGCATCCAATTCCGCCTGGGTAAATTTTGAACCACAGTACTCGCATTTATACTTCTGTGTTTCCGGGTCAAAAATCAGTTCTCCGTCACAGTTTGGACACTTAAAACTGATAACTGCCATAGTTAGCTCCTTGCCTTTCCGCAATTGCTGCAGAATTTACCTTTGTTGACGGTTCCACACTCACAGGTCCACTCCGCTGCCGGTGCAGGTTTTCCACACTCACTGCAGAACTTTCCGGTATTCACGGTTCCACATTCACAAGTCCAGCTATTTACCGGAGCCGGTGCAGGTTTTCCGCACTCACTGCAGAACTTTCCGGTATTTGATGCTCCGCACTCACAGGTCCAGCTATTTGCCGGGGCTGCTGTCTGCTGTGGTGATGCTGCCTGCTGTGGTGCTGCCTGTGGCTGTGTTCCTGCCATGCCTGCTGTCATGGCGTTCAATCCTTCCATGGAAGTGTTAAACTGCTGCATTCCCATGCCGACGCCCATGAATCCTGTCATCGCACCGCCTGCATTGGAACCTGCGTCACGCACACCTTCTGTTAAATTCTTAACAGCCATACCACGGAGCACACTTGCATCTCCACCTAACATTGCACCTTCATTTCTCATGTTGATGAGCTTCTGGGATTCCTCATCATAAGAAACGCTTGCAATACCGACTGCCTGGATTTCCATACCACGTGTCTGGTTCCACTCTTCATCGAGTGTAGTAGACATATATTTTCCAAGTTCTCTTGCTTTGGATGTCACATAGGAAATACGTGTTCCGTCTGCGGACATCTGGTTGATGGAGGACTGTAATGCCTCTAAGAACTCTGACAGATACTGCTCGTTGATCTCATCGATCTCCACTCTGTCTGCGTTTCTCGGAATTACTTCTGCATAGAACTGGAGTGGATTGGTAATCTTAACGGAATATGTACCATGCGCTCTTAAGAAAAGCTCGGCATTATAAAAATTATCAAAGTAATTGATCGGATTTCTCGTGCCAAACTTGATCCCTTTAATTTCCTGCAGATTGATAAAGAATACTTTCTGCGCAGTTGGTGTCTGACCGCCATATTTAATACGGTTAAAAGAATCCTTTAATGAATCTCCAAACTGTCCGTTAAACAATGATGGCAGGGAAGAGTTATCCACTTTGTAATATCCCGGTTCTGCCGTGTAATCAACTACCTTGCCGCCATCCACTAACATCATGAACTGATTGTCATAAACATGGATGATCGAACCATTGGAAACTGTGTTGCCTGTTCCCTTGGTATTCTGTCCTTTGCGGATCAGCACACCGCTTGTAAAGACGGTTTTGTCGCTCATGTCATCTGCTTCGATGACTTCTAACCACTGATCTGCAAGTGTTCCTCCGATCGCCTGTCCAATTGCCTTAATAATTCCCATAACATATCCTCCTATACGTGATTGTAATCTACTTCATAAAAACGATGAAGCGTCCAAACTTTTAAATTGATCGGTGTGATTGCAAGCCCGCAGTACTCGCAGTACATTGCCCCCAGATTGGTGACCGGTGCACCGCAATGCGGACAGGTTGTTCCGACAGCATTGTCGATTTTTGCTATCTTCTCATCCTGAATATACATGACCTCAACATTATACTTTGTCTGCTCCAATCGGTTTTCATCCCCTGAAACCACTGTTCCATCTTTCTTTTTATAATGAAGATGTTCCACAGCACTCTGAAATGTAATGATACATTTTCCCTGTTTTTTTTCATAGTTGGAAATCTCCGTCCGGTGAATCCGGATCTTTTCGTATACTTCCCGGATTCCTTCCGACCGGTTCATTTCAATTCTATTTTCTACCTGCGCTTTTAATTCCTCTGAAGCATCCCGGATCAGCGAAACATTCCCGGAATCAATTGCCTGCAAAGCGGAAACCAGCATATTCTCAGCCTTATTCTTAAACTGCACCAGATTAAAATCCGGAAAATCCCTCTGGATCTGCGGTTCAAAGATCCGCGTCATCCCGGACACGGATTTCGGGGTGGCTGCAAGCTCATCTGCCTGCTTATTCCATCCCTCCACCAATGAATCTGTCCCGAATAAAGCCTGGGAAACATCCTCTACTTTTCTTTTGATTTTCCGGTATGCATAATAACCGCCACCTGCGAGCACCGCCAGTATGACGATCACCGGAATCCAGTTATTCATCGTCGCCACCTAATCCCTTCGGACATCCCAAAGATAACCACTTTAAGTATCCGTTGATAAATAAATCTATTTTTCCATCCATTACGCTGTCCACATTTCCGGTTTCCACACCTGTACGATGATCTTTGACCATCGTATATGGCTGCATGACATAGGATCTGATCTGGTTACCCCAGCCGATCTCTGTGACCTCACCGCGGATACCGGCTGCCTTCTCTGCATTTTCCTGTTCCTTCAACAGATACAGTTTTGCCTTTAACATCTGCATTGCCTTATCCTTGTTCTGGTGCTGGGAGCGCTCATTCTGGCACTGCACGACAATTCCGGTCGGAATGTGCGTGATCCGGATTGCAGAGGAAGTCTTGTTGATATGCTGTCCACCGGCTCCGCTGGAACGGTAAGTATCAATTCTTAAGTCATCTTCATTGATCTCAATGTCGAGATCTTCCTCGATATCCGGCATAACATCACAGGATACAAAAGATGTCTGGCGCTTTCCAGCCGCATTAAACGGAGAAATACGGACCAGACGGTGTACGCCTTTTTCCGATTTCAGATATCCATACGCATTCTCTCCATTGATCTGGAATGTGATGGACTTGATGCCTGCCTCATCTCCATCTAACGAGTCTAAGACAACCAGCTCATATCCCCTGCTGTCTGCCCATTTGGAATACATGCGGAACAGCATCTGTGCCCAGTCACACGACTCGGTTCCACCAGCTCCGGCATGTAATGACAGGATCGCATTATCCCCATCATATTCACCGGAAAGCAGTGTCTTAATACGGATATTGTCGAAAGTCGTAACAAATTCACTCAACATCTCCTCGATTTCCGGGATCAGGGAAGCATCATTCTCCTCATACCCCATCTCGATGAGTGTCTCTATGTCGTCAAACTGTGTTGCAAGCTTCTCATAAGTTGCAACATCATCCTTCATACTCTTTAAGGTTTTCATTTTATTCTGGGAAACGACCGGATCATTCCAAAAATCGCCGTCTTCCATTTCCCGCTCTAATTCCTGGATTTTCTGCTCTTTGTCAGCCAGGTCAAAGTGAATCCCTCACTTCCTGCAGCGGTCCTCTGTATGAATTCAGAGTCACTTTAAATTGATCAAGTTCTACCACAGTATCACCTCTTTCATTTTTTATCTGACAGACTCTTTTATCTGTCTGTTATTTTTATTGTAAAGTAAGCTTTGATTTTTGGCAATGTTTTCGCACTACTTTTAAGGTAAAAAAAAGAATTGCAAGTCCGATCGACGCGCCGAGCGTGTCAATGCACACATCCATCACCTCTGCCGACCTTCCCGGTATAAAATACTGATGAAACTCATCTGTAGCCGCATAAACTGCCGCCGTGAGCAGCGCCGCAAGAAACTGTCGCTTTTCTTTTTTCAGGATTCCGCGGTAAAATGTAAAAGAAAGCAGACCTAATATGGCATACTCTGTCATATGGGCTGCTTTTCTTACCGGATATTCGATTTTTTCTGCCATGGTCAACTGCTGTTTTTCGGTCATATCCAGATGGAGCGTATCATTGGCACGCTCCACCAGACGATGACACAATCCGCCACTCACTTTACTCGATTCCGTCGCAGGCTGATTGGAAAAAGAAAAAATCAGACACATCCATGCTACTGCCAATATCCCTGTAACGATCCGATAAAGTTGTTTTTTCATGCTATTCTCCTGTTATTTACTGGATTTTATCCTTTAAAACCTCTATCGCCTTCTGAATCTGGTTATCATATGCCTCGTCATAAGAAGTTGCATCTTTGTCGAGATATTCGTATTCCAGTTCAATATCCGGCTCAATTCCGACACCGTGAATATAATTTCCGTTCGGAGTAAAATATTTGGCAGTCGTAAGCTTCACTGCGTCCCCATCCTCCAACGGGAAGATTGTCTGCACAATTCCTTTTCCAAAGGTTGTCGTTCCGATCAGAGTGCCGTACTGATAATCTTTGATCGCACCCGCCAGAATCTCGGATGCACTGGCACTCTCCCCATTAATCAATACCGCAATTGGATAATCCAGATAGGTATCCCCGCTGGAAGTGTAGTCCTGACGGTTTCCGTTTTTATCTTCTGTATACACAACTGTTCCCTCCGGCAGAATATCATCCAGAATCTGGACAACTGCGGTCACCATACCACCGGGATTATATCTCACATCAATGATCAGTGCTTTCATTCCCTGATCTTCAAGATCTTTTACTGCCTCCTCAAATTGTGTTGCCGTCTCTGTCTCAAAGGAATCAATATGTACATATCCGATACCATCCTCGAACATCTTGTGGGACACACTTGGCAATGTAATGTCCTGTCTTTCTACATCAAAGGAAAGATTTTCCTCGGTAGACGGACGGTAAATCTCCAGATGGACAGTCGTTCCCTTCTCTCCGCGAATCAGTTTTACCAGTTCCGAAAGTTCCATGGAAGCAGCCTCTGTTCCGTCCACGGAAACGATCACATCATCTTTTAACAATCCTGCTGACTCAGAAGGGGTTCCCTCATAAATCTTGTTGACTGTTACCACCATGGTATCCTTATCCTGGCTTAACCCTGCACCAATTCCATAGTATTGACCTGTCGTAGATACCTGAAGCGCCTGATAATCTTCTGCATTATAGTAAACAGAATATTTATCTCCCAATCCATCGATCAGACCTGTATACAGTCCATCCTGCAGTTTCTCATTTTCAATGTCATCATAATAATAGAGCTTTGTGTATGCAGTCAGTTCATTAATCTTGCTGACCGTATCTGCGTCGAGCACCGCGCCTTCTCCATCATCTGCACTTTCCTTATTCGTGATAAGAATCTGTGAGTTGGTTGCCAGACATGCCACGTTGATTCCTGTCCAGCTTATCAGGAGTGTTCCGATCACACCGATCACAATCCCTTTGAATGTGCTTCCTTTTTTCTTCTTTGGAGTCTCTTCCGCTCCAGTTTGATCCAGTTCATAATTCTGCTGATCCATAAATTTCCTTTCGCAGCAATTTCAAAACATTTTTGCTGCATCCTTTCCATGTAAACATATGCATAACCACGCCTCCACTTTCATAGCAATTGAGAAAAATGCCGAGGTGCCGGTTTTATTTTCCATAACCTTTACAAAACAGAAAAAAGAGATTGTACACAAAATGCCGTTTCTGATTTCCGGCTTTCGTGTGGCAACCTCTTTTTATATACTTTATCTGCCTGATTCCCGGAACGCTTATCAGCCCTTGAGATAACTCCACGGACTGACATAACTTCCGTTTAATGATACACCAAAATGTAAATGATTTCCAGTAGAAATACCTGTACTTCCAACGTAGGCGATCGTCTGGCCTGCAGAAACTGCTGTTCCTTCTGAAACTGCAAGCGAGGAACAATGCATGTAAACGGTATAAAGTCCACCACCATGATCGATCATCACGTAGTTTCCGGCTGCACTGCTGTAATTTGCCGCCTTTACGGTACCGTTTGCCGCTGCAACGATTGCCGCACCTGCCGAGGCACCGATATCAATTCCTTTATGGTTTGAAGACGCTCCCGAAGTCGGTGAAACCCTCGTTCCGTAATCACTGGTGATCCTCGTACTTGACGGACACGGCCATGTGAAAGCTCCACCTGTATAAGGATTGTCTGCTACCTCTTTTCCCTCTGCAGCCGCTTTGGCTGCCGCTGCCGCTTTCTCAGCCTCGATCCGCTTGATCTCCGCTATCAATTCGTTCTGCGCCTGTATCTCTGCCTCAAAATACTTTGCATCCTCCTGCGCATCCGAAATATTACTTGTGATGCCTGCAAGCTCTGTCTCCTTCTGGCTCATCAGTGCTGCAACAGACTGCTTCTGGCTCTCAACATTCGCTTTCATATTTTCCAGATCAGCGTAATCCTGTTCAAGCTGTTCTTTCGCCACGGTGATATATTCAATATTCTCCGTGTACTCATCCAGCTTTTGCCTGTCATACTTCTGGATCTCTGCGATATACTCTGCCGTATTCAGAAACTCTGCCACGCTGTTCGATTCCAGAAGCTGCTCCAGATACGTTGTCTGGCTGTTTTCATACATATACTGGATACGGGTTTTCATATCGTCATACTGTTTTTGTTTATCTGTTTCTGCCTGTGCTAATTCTGCCTCGGCATCTGCAATCTCTGTGCTTTTGTCCGCAAGCTGATTTTCCAGTGAAGTGATCTTCGATGAGATATCCACAAGTTCATTGTTCAGTTCCTGAACTTTGTCCTCTACATCACCTTTGGAATCCTTCAGATCATTGATCAGCTCTTTCGCAGCTTTTAACTGCTTTTCCAATGCGGCTTTTTCTTTCTGTGCTTCCTTGAGCGACGTTGATGATGCATCTCCTTTTGCCTGTGCCGTCAGCCCTGTTGCCATCGTGAGAACAAGTACCACCGCCAGAATGCGGCGTAAAATGTTTCTTTTCTTCATAAAATTATACTTTCAAATGCTTTCTGATTGTGATGCGGCTGCCAATAAAACCAATGCCGACACCGAGTATCAATGCTACCGGAACCAGTGTATGGAACACCTCATCTACCGGTAAAAATTTCATCATATTGCTGATAAAACTGAACTTCTCCCCGATGTAATCAATGATCCGTCCATAAAGGACATACAGGATGCCAAGCGGAATCGCTGCTCCGATCAATCCGATCACAATACCTTCTACCACAAATGGTGCACGCACAAAATAATCGGTAGCACCGATCAGTTTCATAATACCAATCTCTTCTCTTCGCACAGAAATACCAACGGTGATGGTATTACTGATCAAAAAGACTGCAACCCCCAGCAGGATAATAATAATTCCTGCGGAGACATATCCAATCAATTTATTAAAATCGGTCAGCGTATTTGCTACAACTGCTGACTGTTTTACTTCCCGGATACCGTCCACTGACTGTAAATAGGTCACTAACGTCTGCTGCATGGAAATGTCATTCATATAAATGGAATAGCTGGCGTCATTTGCCAGTGGGTTATCCCCGGCAAAACTCTCCGCTGCTGCTTCGTTTCCTTCAAAGTAAGTCTGCTTGAAGCTGTCCCATGCATCATCCGCTGAAACAAATTCCAGATTTGATACCTCTGCCCTTGCACGGATCAGATCCCCAATCTCATCAATCTTATCCTGTGAGATTCCCTCGTCAAAAAAGACTGTTACAGCAACGCCGGACTCTGCATCCTTCACCATAGACTGGAAATTTGTCACAATCGTATAGAACAGACCAAACAAAAAGATACATGCGGTCATCGTTGCAATCGACGCAAGTGAGAACATCTTATTCTTCCAGATATTCTTCAGTCCCTGCTTTATCGTGTAGAAAAATGTACTAATCCTCATCGCTATAATCACCCTCGCTGTCCTCAACGACAACGCCTTTCTTCATAGTGATGACACGCTTGTTCATTGCTTTCACAATCTCAAGGTTATGTGTTACAACTACCACTGTAGTTCCACGGCTATTGATCTCTTCCAGAAGTTTCATGATCTCCCATGCATTATGATTATCCAGGTTACCGGTTGGCTCGTCCGCCAGTAAAATCTTTGGCTCATTGATAAGCGCTCTTGCGATCGCAACACGCTGCTGCTCACCGCCGGACAACTGCCTTGGATAAGAGCGGTACTTTGCAGCAAGTCCTACCATAGACAGCATGGATGGAACATTCTTCTTAATGCTGCGGTTTGACTCGCCGATGACTTTCTGGGCAAACGCAACATTATCATAAATGTTTCTGTCTTTTAACAAGCGGAAATCCTGAAATACAACGCCGATATTACGGCGGAATTTCGGGATTTGCCTTCTTTTGATCTTGTTCAGTTTCTTATTGTTTATCGTGATCGTACCCTCTGTTGGTTCCAGTTCTTTCAGCAAAAGCTTGATCAGTGTAGATTTTCCTGAACCACTGTCACCAACTATGAATACGAATTCGCCTTCTTCAATGTCAAGACTTACGTCATTTAACGCAGGGATTCCTGCTGTATATGACTTACTGACATGTTCCAACTTAATCATTGCTTCCTCCTAAATTCTAGTAATCCAATGACTCCATATATTTCATGTATTTTACAACCATCAACGCAATCTTAAATGTAATGGCATCTTCAAACACACGAAGATCCAGTCCTGTGTACTTCTGCAGTTTATCCAGACGATATACCAGTGTATTTCTGTGGATATATAACTGGCGGGATGTCTCGGAAACGTTCAGGCTGTTCTCGAAGAACTTGTTGATCGTGGTAAGAGTCTCCTCGTCAAAGTCATCCGGTGATTTGCCATCAAAAATCTCTTTGATAAACATCTTGCACAGCGGAATCGGGAGCTGATAGATCAGACGTCCAATTCCCAATGTGGAGTATGCGATCACATCTTTTTCCTCAAAGAAAATCTTTCCTACATCCAATGCCATACGGGCTTCCTTGTAAGAACGGGATACTTCTTTGATCTCATTTACAATTGTTCCATAAGCGACATGAACATCATTCTCAGCATCCGCACGGAACAGGTTCACGATCACTTCTGCTGTCTTGTTCAGTTCATCGTATCCCTCGTTGTCTGCAACTTCTTTCACCACGATGATGTTCTTCTCATCTACCGCAGTGACAAAGTCCTTGGATTTGCCACCGAAGATTCCTCTGATCTTTTCCATTTCATTGCCATCTTTCTCTCGGTTCGTCTCAACGATAAATACCACTCTCCGGACTTCTGTATCAATATGGAGCTTCTTCGCTCTGTTATAAATATCAACCAGCAGTAAATTGTCCAGCAAAAGATTCTTGATAAAGTTGTCTTTATCGAATCTCTCTTTATATGCTACCAGAAGATTCTGTATTTGGAAACTGGCAATTTTACCCACCATGTAGACATCGTCACTGTCTCCGTTGGCAAGCAGGATATACTCTAACTGGTGTTCATCAAACACCTTGAAAAACTGATATCCGTTCACCACCTGGCTGTCTGCAGGTGACTCCACAAATGCCTGAGCAGGTTCTACATACTTCTCTGCGTCAGGAAATGTAGCAGCCAAAATCTTTCCCTCGACGTCAATAATGCATAAATCAATTCTGGTTATTCCCTTCAATCCATCAATTGTGTTCTGAAGTATCTGATTCGAAATCATAAGCTATGCTCCTTCTCTGGTCGATTCTGTTCAACTTTCACAAAAAAAATCGTACTTTTCTCCCTCAATAAAAATACCTAGATTACATTTTAATGCAAAACTGCAAAAAAATAAAGAGGAAATACATATTTTTTTATGCATTTCCTCAATTCTGCTGGAAATTTTACCTCTAATTCCCTGTATACAATCTCCACAAAAAAATTTCCTGTCTCTCTGTTTCATCCTTAGTTCTTATGATATTCCAGAAATCCCTCGCCAAGTACTTCGCGGACATCTGAGACAATGACAAACGCATCCGGGTCCACCGATGCCACAATATCTTTCAGTTCTACAATCTGCTTCTTGGAAACAACACAGTAAAGCATGCACTTTTCATCACCGGAATACATTCCTTTTGCATATAGACCGGTTGCTCCACGGTCCAACTCAAGCAGGATCTTTTTTGCCACTTTTTCATACTGGTCTGTAATGATGAACGCCGACTTGGAATATTTAAATCCTTCCATCAGACCATCCGACACTTTCGTTGTGACAAAAATGGCAACAATTGCATACATGGCTGCCTTGATACCGAACAGATATAAACCGGTAAGCACGATCATCGCATCTAATACCTGCATGATCTGAACCACGGAATAATGTCTGATAAAATGCTGGATCAATACTGCCAGAAGTTCCGTTCCACCCGTAGTAGAACGCGCTAATAGGATCAGTCCCATACCGGCTCCACCGATCACACCACCAAAAATCGCGGCAAGGAAGTAATCCTGCTGTGTCAGGTCGATTGCCGGAATCACATAAATCCACGCAGACAAAAGTACCGTACCCACAACTGTCCGCCAGATAAACCTCTTTCCTTTAAACTTCAGAGTCAGAAAAAACAGTGGCACATTCAGCCCGATATTGGTCAGCCAGAGTGGGATTCCTCCCGGAACAAATCTTTCTGTCACTGCCTTGATCACAATCGCAAGTCCTGTAAAACCTCCTGTGACAAGACCGATCGGATCATACAGACACTGGATGGCTGCCGCTAACAGTCCCGTCCCCACGATCATCATCAGATAATCTATCACTATGGAACGTTTATTGATTAATTTCTGCATTTCTACTACAATTCCTCTTCTTTTTCATCATACTTATTCATACTGTTGACCAACTTGCCACGATGTATGATGCTTTTCAAACGAGCAAGTACTCCGTGCTTTTTCTTATGTACCGGTACCCCTCCGATTCCATACCAAATGTTTGCATTCATTTTATCCCGATGCTCATATAAGAACTGCTCCTGCATCGGAGATGGCAGTACAGATATGATCACATCCGGTGTGGTCGCATTCATATCATTAATCACTGCTTCCAGATCCCCCACACAGGTCTCCACTGCATATTCCCCTGCAAAGATCAGTTTTGGATAATCTTCTGTCAGTTCTGCTTTTAAAGAATCAATTTTCTCCTGCGTGTCACCAAGTAAAAAAACACTTTTTTTATTGCGCTCTATCCGTTTAAAAAATTCAAAATAAAAATCGTTTTCTTCCGTTTCCCGGATTCGCTGCATAGATTCAAGCCCCGCTGCCTGAATAATCTCTTTCTCTCCAATGATTGCAAGATCCAGGGAACTCATAACTTCCTTTAATACCGGGTTTGTCTCCGAATCGATCAGCATCTGTAACGATATGCTCTCAATCGTGTTAAGGACATTATTGCTCAAATAGCGTTCCACACACATAATCGCTTCCCGCACTGTGTAGTTGTCCAACTGAATTCCCAGTATATCACCGGCAAGGCAAGATTTACGCGCCGCAACAGGCCGAACGGGCGCTGTCGAGCTTCTTCACCTACGAGAACCTGTCCTTTCTCCGCGAGCTGTGCCTGCGCGAGGCATCAGGGGATCAGGTCCGCAAGATCGAGGCGCAGGAGCTCCTCAAGCCCGCCTTGGCCGGGTATGCGGTGGAGGCGGTCATGGTCGCCCTGAGCTCATGGCCCACCGATGCCGAATCGCTTATCCGCCGTGGCGTGCGTATGGCGAACCAGCTCGGATCGCCGTGTTACGTGGTTTATGTCCGCAGGCCGCAGGAAAGCCCGACCCGCATAGACGCGGGCATCCAGCGCCAGCTTCAGCACAACCTGCAGCTGGCGACGAGGCTCGGCGCGGAAGTGGTGCAGCTTGAAGGCGTGGATATCGCCGAAACGCTGGTGAATTTCGCCAGCGAGCGCAACGTGCGGCACGCGATCTTCGGCAAGTCGCGGCTGTCGCCCTTGCGGGAGCGGCTGCGCGGCTCGTTCCTGCTGGATTTCCTGTATGAGGCCGTGGGCGTGGATGTGCACGTCGCCAACGTCACCCCGAAGTATATCAAGTGAGCGCGTCATGATTGTTCTTCCCACCATGCACAAGCGGATACGCCGCTCCTTTCTGCGTCTCGTGCTGCTGTTCGGGGCGCTCGGGGTTTTGATGGTGACCGGCATCACCATTGCGGGGCGGGTTCCCTCGGAGCTCATCCGTATGAACTACGACTCCATCGCCTACGCGCAGGAGATGGTACGGGCCATGAACGGCATCCGGTTCCCCGAGCTGTACCGCGACACCGATACGCTCGGCTGGGAAAAACGGTTTGCCGACACGCTGGAACAGGCTTCCGGCAACATTACCGAAGAGGCCGAGCGGAAGGTCATTACGGATCTTCAAGCCTCATGGGATGCATACCGCCAGACTCCGGACGACGCCAATTACCGGGGCCTGCACGCCCGCATCGACGCCCTGGTTCAGGTCAACGAGCGGGGCATGTTCCTGCGGCTCAGCAAGAACGCCCGGTTCCGCGACATCATGATGGCGGTGACGGCCGCGGCGTTCCTGCTCGGCACGTTTTGGGCCTTTCTCCTTGCGGACAGCGTGGCGGAGCGTCTGGCCCATCCGTTGCGGCGGGTGGCGGAGCTGTTCCGCGATCGCCCGCAGCTTGGGCGGAAGCTCCATCTGCCGGACCCGCAGACGTTGGAAGTGCGGCTGTTGTTCGATGAGTTGTCCCGCCTGTGGGATCGCCTCGGGGAACTGGACGAGCTGAACGTGCACAAGCTGGTCGTGGAAAAGCGGAAGCTTGAAGTGATCCTCGAGTCGGTCGAGGACGGGGTCTTGGTGCTGAGCGCCGCAGGGGACGTCATGCTGGTCAGCCACCGTATGCTTTCGCTTCTTGGCTTGGCCAAAGATGATGTGCAGGGCAAGCCGTGGAGGGATTTGTCCACCAGCGCGCCCAACTACATGGCCCTGCGGGACGGACTCCGCGACGACATGCAGGGCAAGCAGGAGATCACCCTGCGCGTCGGCGGTGAGGAGCGCATTTATGCCGGGCGTCGGCGGAGCCTGCTCAGCGGCAAGGGCGCGGTGACGGGGCAGGTGTTTCTCCTGAGCGACGTGACCGAGAAGCGGCGGCGCGACGGGTTGCGTTCGGAAATGATGGACTGGATATCCCACGAATTGAAGACGCCCATGCAGTCCCTTGGTTTGGCGGCGGATCTCATGGCCCGGCGTCCGGGGCTGGATGAGGAGATGTCCATGCTCGTTGAGACGGTGGGGCAGGATGCCGCCCGGCTGCGGACCGTGGCCCGGCAGTTTATGGAAATCGCCCGCATGAGCCCTTCGGCGCTCCAGCTTGTCCCCGATACGGTGGATCTTGTCGAGCGCGTGCGCGAGTGGCTGATCCCCTTCCAGCTGGTGGCCCGCGAGTCCGGCGAGCGCCTGCTTCTGAGTATGCCCGAAACCGATATCCCCGTGACCATTGATACTGAGCGGTTTGCGTGGGTGCTGTCGAATCTGGTGTCCAACGCTCTGCGTGTCGGTTCCGTCGGCTCCACGGTGCGGATCGTCATCACGCAGGAAGAAGACGATGCCGTTCTTCGGGTAGAAGACGATGGGCCGGGGATTCCGCCGGAGCTGGAGGCGCGTTTGTTCGAGCCGTTCTCGCACGGACGGACAGCTGGGACGCGTGAAGGGCTGGTCGGGCTTGGTCTGGCGATCACCCGCGATATCGTGGAAGCGCACGGCGGCGTGATCCGCTATGCGCGAAATCCCGGAGGGGGAGCCATTTTCACCGTATTGCTGCCGTTGGCGAAGTAGAGGAAGGCATTGGGAAGGGATGGAAAACTTTTCTGAAGAAAGAGGGGAATACCCCCACGCTTTTCCCTCACTTCCTCAAAAACATCCCTCCCTTTCCAAAGACTTTTGCGCTTATCGAATTCCTGTTCAGGGGGAGGGTTTGACGCGGGGGTCCGGTTTTGTGAAAAGACAATAGACCGACAGGTAACAATGAATGGAACGCATTTGAAGGCGGCCCGGTTTTACGGCAATCCCCTTGGGCTACGCCTAACCTGCGTCGAAAGCCGGTATTGCCGATTTGAGCCGACAGCCTTTTTGCGGTAACGAAAAGCGTACGGTCGGCCCGTTCCCGCATATGAAGACAGGCTGGATACCGCGCGCGAAAGTCTTGGGAGGGGAGAGGGTGGGGTGTTGGGAGGGGGAGGGGAGCCCCCTCTAGAGAAGGGTTCCCCTCTCCCTCCCAACATTCGCGTTTACGCCTTTTCCATCTCGTCCAGAATGGCCCGGGCCGCATCGGCGGGGACGGGGGCCTTGGTGATGGGGCGGCCTACGACGAGGAAATCGCTGCCGATGCGCACGGCCTGCGCGGGCGTCATGATGCGGCGCTGGTCGTCGGAAGCGGAGCCGGATGCCGGGCGGATACCGGGCGTCAGGCACATCAGGCCGGGGCAGCGGGATTTGATGGCTTCGACTTCGTGGCCGGAGCAGACCACGCCGTCCAGCCCCCACGCCTGGCCGCCCGCCGCGAGATCGACGGCAAGGCCGGAAAGGTTCTCTCCATAACCGGGCAGTTCGCCAGGGGCCATGCTGGTGAGCACGGTCACCGCGAAGAGCAGGGGCTTGGGGCCGCCTTCCTCGGCGCTTTGCCTGACCGCATCGACGGCGGCATGGATCATGCGTTCCCCGCCGAGCGCGTGGAGGGTGATGAGGTCGACGCCCATGAGGCAGGCCGAACGCACGCCGCCCGCGACCGTGTTCGGGATGTCGAACATCTTGAGGTCGAGCATGACCTTGAAGCCCATATCCTTGAGCTTCTTGACGACGGCGGGGCCTTCGTGGGTGAAGAGTTCAAGGCCGACCTTCATCCAGATTGGGCAACCGCGCAGGGATTCGGCGGTGGCGAGGGCGTCTTCGGCGTTGGTATAGTCGAGGGCTACAATGAGTTGCGCCATGAGTTCATCCTTCCAGAATGGTGTTTGCCAGCCCCGGGCGGTGTGCGGGGTGGAGCGTCGAGGCAAGGTAGACCGCGCGCAGCTCGTCATAGGCCTTGTCCAGATTGTCGTTGACGATCCATGCATCGAACCAGTGGGCCTGGCGGATTTCGGAGGCGGCGTTGGACAGGCGGCGGGCGATGCTCGCCTCGTCGTCCGTGCCGCGCCCGCGCAGCCGGCGTTCCAGTTCGCTCAGGGACGGCGGCAGGAGAAAGACGTATTGCCCGCGCGGGAGCGAAAGGTGCAGCTGGGCCGCGCCCTGAACGTCGATGTCGAACAGGACGTCCTGCCCGGCTTTCAGGGTTTCGAGCACGGGGGCCAGCGGCGTCCCGTAATAATTGCCGTGCACGTTGGCCCATTCCGCGAAAAATCCGGCTTCCCGGCGGCGGAGGAACTCTTCGACCGAAAGGAAATGGTAGTCCTTGCCGTCCGTTTCATGGCCGCGCGGGGCCCGGGTGGTGCAGGAGATGGAATAGGCGAAGTTCGGGAATTCGTCCCGCAGGCGTTGGATGAGCGTTGTCTTTCCCGTTCCTGAAGGAGCGCATACGACGAGCAGCACTCCGGAGCGGGCGGTTATGGTTGGCGTCGTATCAGGCATTGTCCTCCTCCTGCATGAAACGTTGACCCAGAGTGTCCGGCAGGATGGCGGAAAGGATCACGTGATTGGAATCGGTTATGATGATGGAACGGGTTTTCCGGCCTTGGGTGGCGTCCACCAGGCGGCCTTCCGTGCGGGCATCCTCACGCAGGCGGCGCATGGGAGAAGACGCCGGGTTGATGATGCCCACGACGCGGGAAGCGACCACGAAATTGCCGAACCCGAGGTTGATGATCCGTTCTTTTGACATGGTTATTCCAAATTCTGGACCTGCTCGCGGCATTTTTCCAGTTCGTTCTTGAAGTCCACCACAAGGCGGGACGTCTGGGCGTCCTGAATTTTGTTGCCGCAGGTGGCGATTTCGCGGAAGCACTCCTGAAGCGTGAAGTCAAGGCGCCGTCCGGCGTCGGTCCCGATTTCAAGGAGATCGCGCAGGCGTTCCAGATGGGCATGGAGGCGGGTGAGTTCTTCGCTGACGTCGAGCTTGTCCGAGAGGACGACCATTTCCTGAAGGAAGCGGCCTTCTTCCAGTTCACCGTTGACGGCGGCGAGGGCTTCGGAAAGACGCTCGCGGAGCACGGCGAACCGTTCTTCCTTGATCTCGGGCGCGCGTTCGTCGATGCGCGAAACCCATTCTTCCATCTGGGCGATGCGGGAGGTCATGTCGCGGGCCAGTGCCGCGCCTTCCGTTTCGCGGGATTCGTTCCAGTCCTCAAGCGCGGCGATAAGGCCCTCTTCCAGGCGTTCTTCCATTTCGTCGTCCCCGTCTTCGCTTTCGCGTTCCCAGAGCGTGGGGATGGCGAACAGGGCGTTGTAGTCCGGCTCGAAGGTGTCCCCGTGCAGGTCCGCGAGCGCGGCCACCTGATCCAGCATGGCCGAAGCCTGCGCCGCGTCAAAACGGAGGTTGGCCGCCGCGCCGCGCTGCTGGAGCGTGAGGGTGATTTCCATGCGGCCCCGCGCGGCAAAGCGCCGGACCACGCGTTCCAGACGGGATTCCAGCCCCCGCGCCTGAAGAGGAAGCCGCCATTTGAGATCCAGATGGCGGTTGTTTACACTCCGTATTTCCCACGTTTGCGTCCAGTCCGCGTCTTCCATGACGCAACGGCCGAAGCCGGTCATACTCCGCAACATAGGTCCTCCTTCGGGCTATCAGCGTTGGGGATGGCTATCCGCATTATGTTACGGCATAAAGTTTTTCGGCACAAGAGCGGGAGTGGTTTGTCCGGCACTGGCTTCCCGTTTGATTTCAGTATATCCTCAATCCGATATGGGAATATGCCGTGGAAAGGAACCTGTCCGCCGCTTTTTCGGCGTTTATTGTTCTTTTCCAGATAATACAAGGTATTTTGTCTTTTGAAGCGGGTTTTGGCAGTTGTTCCGGCCGTGGAATGCCGCGCGTGGAAATCCGCCCGTCGCTTTTCTTCACGTTCTTAATCAAGCAACAGGATGGGATGCCTATGGCCGTTCTTTGCGTGGAAGACCTCGATCATCTGGTGCTTACAGTCGCCGACATCAAGGCCACGTGCCGTTTTTATCAGCAGGTGCTCGGCATGACGCCGTTCACGTTCGGCAACGGGCGCACCGCCCTTTCGTTCGGCAACCGTAAGATCAATCTTCATGAAGTGGGCAAGGGGGATCTCCCTCAGGCCCACAATCCTCTTCCGGGCACGGCGGATTTGTGCTTCCTTTCCCGGACGCCGGCCGTTGAAATGCTGGATCACCTCAAAGCCAATGGTGTCCCTGTGGAAGAGGGGCCGGTGCGGCGCGAAGGCGCCCTCGGGCCCATTACCTCCGTGTATTTCCGTGACCCTGACGGAAACTTGATCGAAGTGGCGAATTATACGGAAGCCTGAGCTTCCGCGAGGTCTGTCATGCGCGTTTTGCCTTTCACGAAGTATTCTCCTTGCGGAAACACGACCATTCTTGTCCGGGAGTCCTCCTTGTCTCCGGCGGACAGGGCCCGCGTCGCCGCCGAAATCATTGCTCCGGGGCATCTGGAAGCGGAGCAGGCCGGGTATGTGGACACCGCCGCTCCCGTCCCGAGGCTGGACATGATGGGCGGGGAGTTCTGCGTGAACGCGACCCGTGCCTTTGCGGCGCTGCTTGCCGAAGAGGGGAAGCTCAGCCCGGAAAGCGGCGGGCTTGGC
>ERZ772880.459-NODE-459-length-38819-cov-5.157363_pt1 | contig 38819 bp, 34 predicted proteins | sample MGYA00580577_ERZ772880 | MGnify/ENA primary metagenome ERZ772880 (study PRJEB29015, sample SAMEA2737705) | human gut metagenome | biome: human gut; feature: human-associated habitat; material: faeces | place: China | collected 2012 ... | reverse complement strand
CGCAGCCGCCGGAGCGGTGCTTAAGCCGTAAGGCGGGAATTATGCGGTATTGCCTAAAGAAGCGTTCAGAGAAATAAGAGAGGGAAACACTGTAACATGGCACAATCTCGTTCCGGTAAAAAATCAACAAAGAACTCCTCCGGCAAAAAGGGCACCGCCTCCGCCCGCGGCACGGGCCGCAGCAGCACCGGGCGCTCCGCATCTGCGCGCAGCAGTGCGGCCTCCCGCAGCCGTCAGCCGTCCCGCCGTGCCCAGCGCCGCGCCGAGACCCCGAACCTGGCCCGCAGCATCCTGCTGGTGGGGCTGGGTCTGCTTTGCGTTGCGCTCGTGCTTGTGCCCGGGCAGAATCTTTGGCGCACGCTGCGCAGCTGGTACTTTGGCGTTTTCGGTATCACGACCTATCTGGTCGGACCGTTCCTGCTGTACCTGGCCTACCTGCTGGCCACCGGCTACCGCGTCGCGCTGTTTGCGGGCAAGGTATCGCTGATGGGCGTGCTCTGCGCCAGCGTGCCGGTCATCTTCTCCAAACTCAATATTGAGAACCTCAAGGTCGGGGAGATCGTCAAGATGCTCTTTACCCGCGGCGGCACCTACTTCTGGGAGGGCGGCGTCCTCGGTGCGCCCATCGGTGCCACGCTGCTGGCGCTGTTCGGGCGTCCCGCCTCCAACATTATCATGCTGCTCATCTTCCTGCTGGGGCTGATGTTCTTCTTTGCCATCACCCCCGCGGACGTCGTTCTGTTTGTAGACGGCCAGTACAAGATCCTGCAGGCCAAGCGCGAGGAGCGCGCCGCAGCCGAGACCGCCTACGACACCCGCCTGTTTGAGCAGGAGCCCGAGGAGGAGAGCGTCGAGAATCTGACCGGTGCGCTGCCGGACAGCAGCCGCCCGCACCATCCGGTTTACGACGTCATCGCGGACACGAGCCGTTTCCCGAAGCAGACCCCGCCCGCCCCGCAGCGGCAGGCCGCCTACACGCCCCCCGTGGCACCTGCTGTGCCCGAGGCACCGTTTGCCGCCAAGCCCGCCGCCCAGACCCATGCGTCGTTTGACGTGGATCTTGGCCCCAGTGCAGGGGAAAGTGCCCGCCAAAAGGCCGTCAGCGCTGACCCGCTGGAGCCGGTCAGCATCGGCCCGGGCGGCACGTTCGGCATGGATCCGCTGTCCAACCGGGCCAACAGCACACTGCGCCACACCCAGCCCCAGCCTGCTCCCGCACCGAAGGAGGATTTTGAGCTGCAATTGCAGCCTTCCTCAGAGCCTGCCGCGCCGGTGTACAGTACCCCGCTGACCCCGGTCACGCCCGCGCCCGCTGCACAGGCGTCCCCCGCGCCGCAGGACGAGCTGGATGCGCTCATCAACCGCGCCGTCAGCGGCCACGCGCCTTACTATACGCCGCAGGAGGTCAGTGCCGAGACGACACTGGACCTGCCGCAGCCTACCGAGTTTGAGACCCCGCTGACGCCTGTCCCGCAGGAGCCCAAATTTGACACGCCTCTCATTCCCGTGGAGGACGAGCCCGAGCCGATCCCTGTCGAGCTGCCGCAGCTGGATATGACAGGCCGTGTGCAGGGCGATACGATGGTCCTTTCTCCGGCTGATCTTGCTGCACAGATGGCCGCAGACGCTGCGCCGCTGGGTACGCCCGCCCCCGCAGCTGTGCCCGCCGCACCGGAGGCCCCCGCTGTTTCCGCACCGATCCCGACACTGGGCGGCAGCTTCAGTGATACCGGCAGTGCGGTCAGCGCTGCCTGGCAGTCCGGGCGCTCTGTCTCCGAAATGCTGGATGATATGCTGGCCGAGACACCCGCCGCCCCTGCCCAGCCTGTTGTCGAGGCTCCGGCTCCGGCAGCCGATTCCTACACCGCCGCACCGGCTGCCGCCCCGCAGCCGTACCAGTCTGCCCCTGCCATGACCCGCCCTGCGGCGGAAACGACCCAGAGCAGCTTCACTGTGCCCCGGCAGGGGGAGGCTGCCCGCGTGCAGGTCAGCACCGCTGTCGGCAACTCTGCCGGTGCGCCCATCCATACGCCGCCCTGTGCAGCCAAGGCTGACCCCAACGCCATGCGTCTGCCCACCTCGGAGGAGCAGCCGCCGGAGCCCTACTGCTATCCGTCGCTGAATCTCTTTAACGCCACGCGCCCCGACGACGAGGCCGGGGCCGCCCGCGAAATGAAGAAAAACGCGGACATTCTGGTCAACACGCTGGACAGCTTCGGCGTCAAGACGACGATGCTCGACATCTGCCGCGGCCCGTCCGTCACCCGGTATGAGCTGCAGCCCCAGGCCGGTATCAAAGTCAGCCGCATCACAAGCCTGGCCGACGACATCGCCCTGAACCTGGCCACCGCGGGTGTGCGCATTGAAGCGCCCATCCCCGGCAAGCCCGCCGTCGGCATCGAGGTCCCGAACAAGATCCGCTCCACCGTCAACATCCGCGCAGTCTTTGAATCCCAGAATTATATCAACATGCGCAGCCCGCTGACGATGGCCCTCGGCAAGGACATTGCCGGTACGGCGCAGGTCGCAGATCTCTGCAAGATGCCCCACCTGCTGATTGCCGGTTCCACCGGCAGCGGTAAATCCGTCTGCGTCAACTCCATTATCATCAGCTTCCTGTTCCGCTCCGGCCCTGAGGATGTCAAGCTCATTTTGATCGACCCGAAGGTCGTCGAGCTGGCCGAGTACAACGGCATTCCGCACCTGCTGATGCCCGTCGTCACCGAGCCACGCAAGGCTGCCGGTGCGCTGGGGGCCAGCGTGGCCGAGATGGAGCGCCGCTACAAGCTCTTTGCCGAGAACAACGTCCGCGAGATCAAGGCCTACAACAAGCTGGCCGCCCAGACCGGCATGGAGCACCTGCCCTATATCGCCATCGTCATTGACGAGCTGGCCGACCTGATGATGGTCGCGGGCAAGGAGGTCGAGGACTATATCTGCCGCATCGCGCAGAAGGCCCGCGCTGCCGGCATCCACCTGATCGTTGCGACCCAGCGCCCCAGCGTGGACGTCATCACCGGCCTTATCAAGGCCAACATTCCCAGCCGTATCGCCTTTGCCGTTTCCAGCCAGATCGACAGCCGCACCATTCTGGACAGCGGCGGTGCCGAAAAGCTGCTGGGCAACGGTGATATGCTCTTCCTGCCCGTCGGCGCGTCCAAGCCCGTGCGCGTGCAGGGTACCTTTGTGACCGATGAGGAAATCGGCGCGGTGCTGAGCTTTATCAAGTCCACCTCCACCGCCCAGTACGATGAAGAAATGATTGCCGAAATGGAGCGCCGCGCCGTTGCCGAAAAGGGCAGCAAGAAGGGCGGCGACGATGACGGAGACGGCGGCGGTGCATTGGACGCCATGTTTGAGCAGGCCGTTGAGTGCGTTATTGAGGCCGGACAGGCCAGCACCAGCCTTTTGCAGCGCCGCTGCAAGCTGGGCTACGCCCGCGCCGCCCGCATCATGGACCAGATGGAGCAGGAAAAGATCATCGGCCCCTATGAGGGTGCCAAGCCCCGCGCCGTGCTTGTGACCAAGGCCGAGTGGGAGGAGCGCAAGCTGAACGGCCAGTATGACGGGTAAGCGCTTTGTCCGCCTGGCCGCGGCGGTTGCCATCTGCTTGCTGGTGCTTGCCGCGTTCGTCGTCCAGCTTTTGGGCGGCAGGGGCAGCGTTCCCGGCTGGCAGCAGCTGCGCGCTGCGCTCGGCGTACCGCTCCAAACCGAGGAAAGCGCTCCGCAGACTGCGGACGGCAGTACCGTCGTGTATGTGCTGGATGTCGGGCAGGGCGATGCCGTACTGCTTTGTCAGGACGGCGCGTACTGCCTGATCGACACCGGCCCCGTCGAGGCTGAGGACGCGCTGCTGTATGACCTGGACGTGCTGGGTGTGCCGTCGCTTGACTATCTTGTGCTGACCCATCCCCACGCAGATCACACCGGCAACGTCCGCGCGGTGCTGCGCACCCTCCCGGTCAAGACCCTGCTGCTGCCGCTTTGGCAGCCCACGGCGGATGAGACCGCCGACTGGCCGCGCCATCTCGCGGAGCTGGCCGCCGACAGCGGAGCAGAAATTCTCACAGCAGAAGCCGGGGAGGAATACCCGCTTGGCAGCGGCAAGCTGCAAATTTTGCAGGGCGGCAGCGAGGATGCCGACAGCGTCAACGATGCCTCGCTCTGCACGCTGTTCACGGCGGGCGATTTCCGCTTTCTCGATACCGGCGACGCAGAGGCAGACGCCGAGCAGCGCCTGGTCGATACCTACGGCCCGACCCTGCATGCCACTCTTTTCAAGGCGGGGCATCACGGGTCCTACACCTCCAACAGCCTGACCTTTATGCAGGCAGTCCGGCCCGAGGCCGTGGCCGTCAGCTGCGGGCTGCACAACGATTACGGCCATCCGCACCGCGCTGCCCTGCAAAATTGCGCAGAGGTCGGTGCCGAGGTATGGCGCACTGACCTGGAGGGCAGCCTCACCTTCATCTGGCAGAACAACACCCTCAACGTGGAAACTTCCGCGGACTCCGCCGATTTTGCGGCGTAAAAATAAGGAGTAGAAAATGACGATTACGGAACAGTTCAAAGCCAAACGCTGCGTTTTCTCTATCGAATGCTTCCCGCCGAAACAGACCACCCAGATGGATAAGCTCAAGGACACCCTGCGCCAGATGCAGGCCATGGACCCCGGCTTCATCAGCGTCACCTTCGGTGCGGGCGGCTCTGCGGGCGGCGTCTCCACCGCGGAGGTGGCCGACTACATTCAGAACGAGCTGCATGTCCCCACGCTGGCGCACCTGATCTGCATGGGCAACGACGAGACCCGTGCAGCGGAGATTTTGAATCAGCTGGAATCTGTCGGCGTCCGGGATGTGCTGGCCCTGCGCGGGGACCGCAGCCCGTCCCGCCCGGAGAGCCCCGACTTCAAACACGCCAGCGACCTGACGTCCTTTATCAAATGGAAGAAGCCGGAATTTTCCGTTCACGGTGCCTGCTACCCGGAGGGCCACCCCGAGGCTGACAGCCTGCTGCATGACGTTGAGAACCTGCGCATCAAGCAGGCCGCCGGTGCCGAGCACCTGCTGACCCAGCTTTTCTTTGACAACATGCACTTTTACCGCTTTCTGAATCTGGCACGCCGCGCAGGCATCACGCTGCCGGTCTCTGCCGGTGTCATGCCCATCGTCAAGTGCAGCCAGATCGAACGCACCGTTTCGCTTTCTTCGGCCAGCCTGCCGTCTGAGTTCACCCGTATGATCTCCCGCTATCAGGACGACCCGGCCAGCCTGTACGACGCCGGTATCGACTACGCCGTCAGGCAGCTGCGCGACCTCATTGAGGGCGGCGCAGACGGCATCCACCTGTACGCAATGAATGACGCCGCCGTGGCCGCGAAGGTCTACGACGGCATCAGGGATCTGCTGTAATGGAGTGCCGCAAGCCCGCCGCCATTGACCGCGCCACGGCGCTGCGCTACATGGGTGCGTCCGGCTGGACGCCGGATGACACCACGACCGCCCTGCTGGACAAGGCTGAGCAGACGATCCTGACCGCCGCCGCGCCCCGCGCTGTCTGGCGGCGTCTGCCGTGCACCGCGCTGCCGCTGGAAAACTGCGGCAGCGACCTGACGCGCCATCTGCAGGGCTGCGACGAGGTCCTTCTGCTGGCAGCGACCCTCGGGGCCGAGGTGGACAAGCTTTTGCGCCGCATGGAACTGACTGACATTGCCCTGGCCGCCGCAGCGGACGCGCTGGCCTCAGTGCTTTTGGAACAGGTCTGTGACGAACTGGAGAACGAAATACGCGCTCAGATCGAGGCGCAGGGCGTCTTTATGACCGGGCGCTACGCGCCGGGCTACGGTGACTGCCCGCTGGAGCTGAACGACGCGCTCTGCCTTGCGGCGGACACGGTGCGCGGCTGCGGCCTGGCCGTGACGCCCCAGCACCTTTTGACCCCCCGCAAGAGTACCACCGCCATTTTAGGCATTGCCGACCATCCCGTGACCGGCACCCGCGCAGGCTGTGCGACCTGCCATTTAAAGGAGACCTGCTCGTTCCGCAAGCGCGGCACGACCTGTTTCACACAAGACTGATAGGGGAGAAGCGTATGCAGATTCGTGAAGTTTTTGACCGCAAGCGGTTTGTTTTTCTGGACGGCGGCATGGGCACCCAGCTGCAGGCACGCGGTCTGCAGCCCGGGCAGAAGCCCGAGCTCGCCGCGCTGGAAATGCCGGAGGTTTTAACGGCCATCCACACTGACTACGCCAACGCGGGCGCGGATATTCTGCTGGCAAATACCTTTGGTGCCAACGCCAAGAAACTGACCGGCTGCGGCCACACGGTGGAGGAGGTCGTTTCCGCTTCCATCGCCTGTGCGCGCAAGGCCGCCGAGACCACCGGTGCGTGTGTAGCGCTGGACATCGGCCCTCTGGGTGAGCTGCTCGTCCCCGCGGGCACGCTGGCGTTTGAGGATGCCTACAATGAGTTTGCACAGGTCATCCGCGCCGGTGCGGCGGCAGGGGCTGACCTCGTCTTTTTGGAGACGATGACCGATCTGTATGAGCTGAAGGCCGCCATCCTCGCCGCCAGGGAAAACTGCGATCTGCCTGTTTTCACCTCAATGAGCTTTGAGAGCCGCGGGCGCACCTTCACGGGCTGCACCGTCGAAAGCTATGCCGTCACGGCAGCGGGTCTCGGCGCGGACGCCGTGGGCATCAACTGCTCGCTCGGCCCCAAGGAGATTCTGCCCTTCGCGCAGCGCCTCTGCCGCAGCGTGCCCGCAGGTGTTCCGGTCTTTGTCAAGCCGAACGCCGGTCTGCCGAACCCCGACGGCAGCTACAATCTCGACCCGGATGAATTTGCCGCCGAGATGAAGGAGTACGCCGCCATCGGCGTTTCGATGGTCGGCGGCTGCTGCGGCACGACGCCCGCGTTTATTGCCAGGCTGCATGAGACCTTCAGCCCGCTGACCCCGGCTGACAAGATCCCCATCCGCCGCAGTTGCCTGTGCACGCCGGTCCGCTTTGTGGAGGTCAACGGCATCACTGTGGTGGGGGAGCGCATCAATCCCACCGGCAAAAAGCGGCTGCAGCAGGCCCTGCGGGACGGCGACAGCGCCTACCCCTGCACTCAGGCTGTGGCCCAGGCCGAGGCCGGTGCGCAGGTGCTCGACGTCAACGCGGGCCTGCCCGGCATCGACGAGGCCGCCACGCTGGAGCAGCTTGTCAAGGATTTGCAGGCCGTCACCGACCTGCCGCTGCAGCTCGACTCCTCGAATCCCGAGGCCCTGTCCCGTGCGCTGCGCATCTACAACGGCAAGCCTATCGTCAACTCGGTCAACGGTGAGCCGGAGACGCTGGAAAAGATTCTGCCGCTCTGCAAAAAGTACGGCGCCGCCGTCGTCGGCCTGGCGCTGGACAAGGGCGGTATCCCGCCGACAGCCGAAGGCCGCTTTGCGATTGCTCAACGCATTGTCGCCGCTGCCAACGCCGCCGGTATCCCGAATGAGGACATCTACATTGACTGCCTGACGCTGACCGCCAGCGCCCAGCAGGAGGGTGCCGTCCAGACGCTGGAGGCTCTGTCCCGCTGCAAGCGTGAGTTGGGCGTGCGCACTGTGCTGGGCGTGTCGAACATCAGCTTCGGCCTGCCGTGCCGCGGCTACCTGAACACAACGTTTTTGACGATGGCCATGTCTGCCGGGCTCGACCTTGCCATCATGAATCCCAACACGCCGGAAATGATGGCTGCCGTGCGCGCCTACCGCGTGCTGACCTCGCAGGATTTACAGAGCACCGACTACGTTGCCGCCTATGCCGATGTGCAGATCCAGACGACGCAGACGAGCAAGTCCGCCGCCACCGTGGCCGAGGTCGGCGCCGCCGCACCGGGCGGGGACGCCCTGTTTGAGGCTGTGCGCCGCGGCCTGAAGGCCGAGGCCCGCGCCGCCGCGGACGCCGCACTGACAATGCGCGAACCGCTGGACGTAGTGAATGTCTCGCTGATCCCCGCACTGGACGCCGTGGGCGACGGCTTTGAGAAAGGCACGGTATTCCTGCCGCAGCTTTTGCAGGCCGCCACCGCCGCGCAGGCTGCGTTCGAGGCCATCAAGGCCAAAATTGCCGCCTCCGGCCAGGCGCAGGGCAGCAAGGGCAAGATCGTCATTGCCACAGTCAAGGGCGACGTGCATGACATCGGCAAGAACATTGTCCGTGTCATCCTCGAAAACTACGGCTATGACGTGCTCGACCTCGGGCGCGACGTTGACCCCGAGCGTGTCGTAGAGGCCGTGCGCCAGACCGGTGCAAAGCTCGTCGGCCTGTCGGCCCTGATGACGACCACCGTCCCCAATATGCAGGCCACGATCGAGGCCCTGCATGCCGCGCACCTTGACTGCAAGGTCATGGTCGGCGGCGCGGTGCTGACGCCTGACTACGCCCGGGACATCGGTGCCGACTACTACTGCAAGGATGCCAAGGCCAGCGCTGATTTGGCCAAGCAGCTTTTAGGCTGATTGTATAGAGCCGCGTTTCACGAAGAAACGCGGTTTTTTTCACAATTGTAAAATCTTACCTTTGTCAGCAAATCACCATTGCAGGGAAGTTCCAATTGATGTATAATAGTTGTGTTTACTGTTTTTGGACATTTTCCTTTATTTGTCTGTTTTAGGAGCGTATCTTTTGAAGCACATAGCCAAAATCGCAGCGTTCACCGCGATTTTTCTGATTATAAATCTGATTTTCTGCGGCTTTATGCCGCCCGATAACGGTTCCAGCCTTGACATGTGGCGCAGCTACCACCAAAAGCAGTCCATTGACATTGCCGTCATTGGCTCTTCGCTGGCTTCCTGCGCCCTGCCCGAAGAAGAACTCGCCGCCGCAACAGGGGAGACCGTTGCACTGATGGCAACAAACGCCCAAAGCTTGGATATGTCGCAGATCGCGCTGGAGACCCTGCTTCGGGAGCATTCTCCCCGGTATGTGATCCTTGTCATGGATCTGACCAACATGACAGGCAAACCCTATGCCAAAGCCCAAAAGGCTTTTTTATATGCAGAGCTGCAGACGGATTCCTGGAAGGATAAGCCCGCTGACCTGCTGCGCTACATGACCAGCCGTGATAACTTTACAGGTGCAGATTCCCTGAATGCGCTTTTTCCCTGGCAGAGCGGCAGTTGGCCCACCGACTGGCCCGCTACGATCCAACAGAAATGGAATGCCGTACTGAATCATGGGCCGCACCGGCGCGGTGCGGCTCATGCCCAGCCGGAGGATACCGCGGTCATCAACTTTGACACTGTCGGCACGGAGAACACCTGGAACCAGAACGCCCACGACTTTAGCGCGCAGCACATTGAGGAGCTGACCTCCATGCTGCAGCTCTGTCAGGAGAACGGCACGCGCCTCTTGCTCATCAGTGCGCCCAAGACCACGCTGGATGTCGTGAGCTACGAGACGTATTTTGACGACTACGCCTACTTCAAGCAGCTGGCAGCACAGTATGGGGCTTCCTATTATGACTTTAACCTTGCAAAGCCGGAGCTGTTTGAGAACAAAGAGCCTGACTATCACAAGGATTTCACCCACATGAATGCTGCCGGCGGGCACGCGTTCAGCCTGAGCATGGCAAAGTTTCTGGCCATGCTGGACGCCGGGCAGGATGTGGAATCGTTGTTCGAGACGCCGTCAGAATATCTGGCCGCCGTAAACTATATCACCAACGTCTACCTGACGCCGGAGATTCACCCGGACAAGATTTTGCTGCTGGCCGGTTCCTACCACGGTCCGTCCGTACAGGCTGAATACGAGTTCTGGGTCAAAGCGCCGGGGGAGAGCGAATACAGCCGGGTTTCTGCGTATTCTACCCGCTCCTGGACCGAGTACGCAGCGGCGGAGCACGGCACCTACCAGTTCCGCGTGAATGCCCGCATTGTTGGTTCTTCCGCCGATTTTGAGCGATATTATGAATGTTCTGTCGATTTTTGATTTTGTGGATGGTGTAGTGTGGAAATCTATTCCCTGAGTTTCTTCCTGCTGATCAGCGTTGGACTCATTTTGTATTATACTGTTTTCAGCCGCTGCCAATGGATCTGCCTGCTGGGGTTGAGCCTGCTGTTTTTTACCGCCAGCGGCTGGAAGGGCCTTGTTTTTCTGCTTTTCACTGCGTTGACGATCTGGCTCGGCGGCTTGCAGCTGGCAAAGCTGGATGCCGATTCCGCCGCGCAGCGAAAGGCTCCGGGCATAACCAAGGACGAAAAAAAGGCCATCAAAGCACAGGCGGTACGCCGCAAAAAATGTCTTGTTGCTGCTGTGCTGACTTCCAACTTTCTTGTGCTTGGCTACTTCAAATACTGGTCCTATTTTGCGGAGCTGCTCTCCGGTGCATTTTCGGCCACAGCGCCGTCCTCACTGGGGTTGGTCATGCCGCTTGGCATCAGCTTTTACACGTTTCAGGCCGTCGGTTATCTGATTGACTGCTACCGTGGTCGGCACCCGGCAGAGAAAAACTACGTCCGCTTTCTGCTTTTCATCAGCTTTTTTCCGCAGCTGATCCAGGGCCCCATCAACCGCTACGGAGAGATGGCCCCGCAGCTCACCGCCCGTCACATCTGGAACTGGGAGCGTACCAAACGTGCACTGTTCCTGTTTCTGTTCGGCGCAATGAAGAAATATGCCATCGCAAACCTGACCGCCCCGACGATTGCCGCCATCCTCGACGGCAATGACCCCAAGCTGGCCGGTTCTATGGCACTGCTGGCCATTTTGCTGTACTCGCTGCAGCAGTATGCAGATTTTTCCGGCGGCATTGATATGGTATTGGGTGTTGCGCAGCTGTACGGCATTGAGATGATGCCCAACTTCCGGCAGCCGTATTTTTCTACCTCGCTGGGGGATTTCTGGCGGCGCTGGCATATTTCGTTGGGTGCGTGGATGCGTGATTACCTGTTCTATCCCTTTGCACTGACCAAGCCGATGCAGCGCTTCGGCAAGTGGGCCACATCGCATTGGGGCAAGCATTTTGGCCGTGTGCTGCCTGCTGCAGTCGCCAACCTGCTTGTGTTTGCTGTGGTCGGCATCTGGCACGGCCCGCAGGCGCACTACCTTGCCTGGGGTCTGTATAACGGTCTTGTCATTGCGCTGGCTGACCTGCTGGAGCCCGCTTTCAAAAAGCTCAACACAGCGCTGCACATTCCTACCGAAAGCCGCGGCTGGCACGTTTTTCGCATCTTGCGGACCTTTATCATCGTCAACATCGGCTGGTACTTTGACCGCAATGAGTTTGTGCAGGGGTGCATCTACCTGCGCAACACCTTTACAGATTTCAATTTTTCCGCATTGGTCGCGAATGCACCCGGCGCTTTCAAGGCAGTCTCCGGCCCGGCCTGGGGGCTTGTCATCATCAGTACCCTTCTGGTCTTTGCCCATAGTGTGCTGAAGGAACAAGGCCGCGACCCTTACGCAGAGGTACAGCGGCTGCCGCTTGCGCTGCGCTGGGGTTTATACTATCTTGTTATTTTCATGGTACTCCTCAGCTTTATCTGCATCAATGAAACCGTTGGTTTCCTCTATGCCAACTTTTAAGAAAAGAGCTTTCTATGCAAACAAACATTCTGGACTGGCTTGAAGCCACGTCCGCCCGCTGCCCGGATGCCCCCGCTGTGGGGGATGACCAGACAGACTGTACCTGGGCACAGCTGGCCGACACGGCCCGTCGTGCCGGCAGCTTTCTGGCATCCCGCACGATGCCGCGCCGCCCGGTGGCATTTTACCTGGAAAAATCCGTTTCCGCTTTTGCTGCCATGCTTGGCACAGTCTACGCGGGCTGCTGCTACTCGGTGCTTGACACCCGCCAGCCCGCTGCCCGCACTTTGCAGGTATTGGATACTTTGGCCCCTGCATTTCTTGTTACGGACGAGGCCCACGCTGCCGCAGCCGCCGCGCTGGGGTACAGCGGGCAAATTTTCCGGCTTGACGATCTGCTGGCCGCGCCTGCGGACGCTGCCCTGCTGGCCGCCCGCCGCCGTCAGGCTGTGGACGTTGACCCTCTGTATATCAACTTCACAAGCGGAAGTACCGGTGTGCCAAAAGGCGTCACCGTCAGCCACCGCTCGGTGCTGGATTTTATCCCGCAGTTTTCCGAAATTTTCGGCATCACACAAAACGATATTCTGGGCAATCAGGCTCCCTTTGACTTTGACGTTTCGGTCAAAGACCTGTACACGGCACTCTACACGGGGGCTAAGGTGCAGATCATCCCGCGCGCTTATTTCAGTCAGCCCACAAAGCTCATGGACTATCTGGCAGACCGCGAGGTCACCGTACTTGTCTGGGCCGTCAGTGCCATGTGCTTTGTCTCCATCATGAACGGCTTCAGCTACCGTATACCTTCCCACGTGCGGCAGGTATTGTTCAGCGGCGAAGTCATGCCCATCAAGCACCTGATGAAGTGGAAGTCCGCTCTGCCGCATGCCCGGTTCGTGAACCTCTACGGCCCGACAGAGATTACCTGCAACTGCACCTACGCCATTTTGCCGGACCGCGATTTTGCCCCGGATGAGGCGCTGCCCATCGGACGCGCGTTTCCCAATGAGAAGGTCTTTCTGCTGGACGAGAACGACGCCCTTGTCACCGTGCCCGGGCAGGCAGGGGAGATCTGCGTTTCCGGTACGGCGCTTGCCCTCGGCTACTATGCTGACCCTGTGCGCACAGCGCAGGCCTTTACCCAGAATCCGCTGAACACCAACTGGTATGAGCGTATTTACCGCACCGGTGATCTGGCCCGCTACGACGAAAGCGGCAGCCTGTATTATATTGGCCGCCGGGATTTCCAGATCAAGCACATGGGACACCGCGTAGAGCTTGGCGAAATTGAAGCTGCCGCTATGCGCTGCGACGCTGTGACCCGTGCCTGCTGCACGTTTGATGCCGAACGCCAGCGGCTCCACCTGTTTTACACGGGCAGCTGTGAGAAAGCCGCCCTGCTGGCTGCGCTGAAAGAAAGTCTGCCGCCTTTTATGCAGCCGAATACTGCTGTGCAGCTGGACGAGATGCCGCTGAATAAAAACGGCAAAATTGACCGCACGGCACTGGCTGCCCTGACGAAAAAAGGAGCCCATAAATGACCGACGCTTCTTTACAAAAAATTGCTGCCACCTACGGCACACCGACGTTTGTCTTTGACACTGACGCTTTGCAGGCCCGCGTGCGCGCTATTCAGACGATCTGGGGCAGGGAAATCGACCTTTGCTATTCCATCAAGGCCAACCCATTTCTGCTGCCTGCCATGATGCAGGTCACTGCGCGGCTGGAAGTATGCAGTCCCGGAGAGCTTTCGCTCTGCGAGAGCCTGCATGCTGCGGATGCACGTGTTATCTATTCGGGTGTTAATAAGACGCCCGTGGATATTGCCCGCGCCGTGGCCGACGGCGTCGGCACCTGCACAGCGGAATCTCTGCTGCAGGTCCGCTATCTGCAGGATGCTGCACGCAAGGCCGCCAAACGGCTGCCTGTGCTGCTGCGGCTGAACGCGGGCAGTCAGTTCGGCATGTCAAAGGAGGATCTTTTCACCGCATTGGCGCATCGCAGGGAAACACCTGATCTGGAGTTTATCGGCATTCACTACTTTGTCGGGACCCAGCGCAAAAAGCTGGTCAATCAGCAAAAAGAGCTGGCCATGCTCCGGGAACTGTACGCTGAAATTGAGCAGACCTTCGGCCTGCGTCTGCCGGAACTGGAATACGGCCCAGGGCTGGCGGTGCCGTATTTTGACGGCGACGATTTTACCGACACACTGTCCCCGGCCAAAGACCTTGCGCCAGCACTGCGCGAAGTCAGCAGCTGGGTCCATCTGACCGTTGAGATGGGCCGCTTTTACACCGCCGAATGTGGTTATTATCTGACCACCGCCATGGACTGCAAGGACCACGGCGGGCAGCACTACTGCATTGTGGACGGTGGAATGAACCACCTGAATTATCTTGGCCAGATCATGGGTATGAAACGCCCGCATCTGCGCCATTTTGCTGCCCGGGCAGCTTCCGTACAGGACTGGACACTTTGCGGCAGCCTTTGTACTACGAACGATGTTCTTGTGCGCAGTATGCCGCTGGTCGGACTATGCCCCGGCGACCTGCTTGTTTTTGAAAACACCGGTGCCTACTCTGTTACGGAAGGACTTGGTCTGTTTTTGAGCCGTGACCTGCCGCAGGTCATTCTGTGGCAGAACGGCACGCCGCACCCGGTACGCAGCGAAACGCCGACCTATCCCATCAATACACCCGCTGTGTAAGATAATTTGAAAAGGAGAAATACCAATGGAACGTTTACTGGAAATTTTAAGCGAAATCAAAGAGGACGTGGACTTTTCCACCTGTACAACGCTGATCGATGACGGCATTCTGGACTCTTTCGACATTCTGCAGATCATCTCGGCCCTGAATGAGGAATACGACATTTCGATCCCCGCATCCGAAATCATGCCGCAGAACTTCAACAGTGCCGAGGCCCTTTACAAGATGGTCCAGCGCCTGCAGGAAGATTGATGTCCGAGATGCCCGAAATACCCGAAATATAAGATAACGCTTGCATTTATTCCAAACTTATTGTATAATACTAAAAGCGGACAGGGCTGAATTGCGCTGTTTCGCGTACAGATGCAGGTCCCGCGCGTGGGCAGCCTGTGAACCATGTCAGGCGGGGAACCGAGCAGCATTAAGCGGTGCTTGCCCAGTGCCGCGGTCAAGCCTGCATCTGTACGCAAAGCAGCGCAGCCGCGTGCTCTGCCCGCTGTTTTTTGTAGCTTTGCAGGAGGTGAGCCGATGTACCGTGCCCTGTATCGAAAATGGCGTCCCCAGCGCTTTGCGGACGTGGTTGGCCAGACGGCCATCGTCACGGCCCTGCAGAACCAGATTTCTGCCGGGCGCATCGGCCATGCGTATCTGTTCACCGGCACCCGCGGCACCGGCAAGACGACCTGCGCCAAGATCTTTGCCAAGGCGGTCAACTGTCTGGACACTTCCAGCCCCGACCCCTGCGGCGAGTGTGAAATTTGTAAGGGCATTGATTCCGGTTCCGTCATGGACATCATCGAGATGGATGCCGCGTCAAACAACGGCGTTGACGACATCCGCGACCTGCGCGACGAGGTAGCCTATCTGCCGTCGGTCTGCAAGTACAAGGTCTACATCATCGACGAGGTGCACATGCTCTCCACCGCGGCGTTCAATGCGCTGCTCAAAACGATGGAGGAACCGCCCGAGCACGTCATCTTTATCTTAGCCACCACCGAGGTGCAGAAGGTTCCCGTCACGATTTTGAGCCGCTGCCAGCGGTATGACTTCACCCGCATCACGGCGGACGACATTGCCGGGCGGCTGCTCTACGTGGCCGGGCAGGAGAAGATCGAGCTGGACGAGAACGCCGCACAGTTGATTGGCCGTCTGGCAGACGGTGCCATGCGTGACGCGCTGTCCATTCTGGACACCTGCGCCGGTGTCGACAACCACGTGGACGAGGCGCTCGTCCGCCGTATGGCCGGTGTCACGGACAGGGGCTACCTGTTTGAGATCAGCGACGCCATCGCGGCAGGGGACTCCGTCACTGCACTGGAAAAAATCGCCGAGCTGCGCCAGCAGAGCGTCGATATGCGCCGCCTCTGCATGGAGTTGGCCGGACATTACCGCAATCTGATGCTCTGCGCGCTGCCGGGCGGCACGTCACTTCTGACCGGCATCTCGCCGGAGGAGGAGGCCGCCTACACCCAGCGCAGGGACTTCCCGCAGCGGGAGGCCATCCGTGCGGTCAATGCGTTCGGCTCGGCGCTTGAGAAAATGAGCCGCGGCACTGACCAGCGCATTGAGCTGGAGCTGGCGGTTTTCTCGCTGACCCAGCCCGAGACTGCCGCCGCACCTGTTATCATCCAGCAGCCCGCCCCGGCAGCACCCGCCGCGCCTCAGGCGTTCGCCAGCGTGCCGCGCGCCTACACAGCAGCGCCGCCGGTACAGGCTGCGCCCTCTGTAGTGCCGCCCGTGGTACAGCCGCAGAGCGTTCCCGCCGCTGCACCGGATGATGTACCGCCGCCTATTGACGATGACCCGCCGTTCCTGCAACCGGAGTTGAAGCCCGCCCCGCAGCAAACTTCCGCGCCGGTACCGCCGGCACCCGCTGCCCCGGCCCCGCGTAAGGCCGAGCCGCCGCGGCAGGCAGGCCCGCTGGAACCGTTCGCCTTCTGGCCCGCCGTGCTGGCCGATTTGGAGGAGAATGATGCGATGCTCATCTCCTTTTTGCGCGGCACCCGGGCCTATTGCGACGGCAAGCGCGTGCTGTTTGAGTGCAGCGACGCCTTCCGCGATTATATCCGCAATAACCGGGAGGTCAGCAAGCGTCTTAAGGAAACTATCTACCGTGTATCGCGCACCAAGTACAGTATCGGCCCCTATGAGGAGCCAAAGACCGACGACACCACCGCTGCCGTCAGCCTGGATGAGACCCTGCACACGATGCAGGCGCTTGGTGTCGATTTGAAAATCGTTGATAAATAATTATTTTTGGAGGATACAACCATGAAAGCAAGACTGCCCAAGGGCTATGGCCGACCCGATCCCAACGCCATGATGCGTCAGGTCCAGAAGATGCAGGACGACATCCGCGCCAAGCAGGAGGAGCTCGAAGCCAAGGAGTACACCGGCACCGCCAGCGGTGAGATGGTCACTGTCACGATGAACGGCAAGCATGAGATCACCGCCGTCAAGATCAAGCCCGAGGCCGTCGACCCCGATGATATTGAAATGCTTGAAGATCTGATTGCCGCCGCCGTCAACAGCGCCTCCGCTGCCGTTGACAAGGACTCCGAGGAGGAGATGTCCAAGATGACCGGCGGTCTGAACATCCCCGGTCTGGGCTAAGAGGCTGCCTATGTTCAACAACAATGTTGAGCCGCTGGAAAATCTGATCGACCAGTTTGCCCAGTTTCCCGGAATTGGCCGCAAAAGTGCGGTGCGTATGGCCTATCAGGTCATGTCGATGCCGCCCAAGCAGGCCATGGAGCTGGCCAAGGCGATTGAGCACGCCAAAAGTGACCTGCACCGCTGCCGCATCTGCCAGGACTACACCACCGGCGATGTCTGCAAGATCTGCGCCTCCCAGAAGCGGGACCGCAGCATCATCTGCGTGGTCGAGGGCCCGCGCGACATCAAATCGATTGAGCGCACCCACGAGTACAACGGCCTGTACCATGTGCTGCACGGCCTGATTTCGCCGATGGATGGCATCGGCGCAGATCAGCTCTGCATCAAGGAGCTGCTGGCCCGTCTGAATGACACCGTCAAGGAGGTCATCATGGCCACCAGCCCGACGGTGGAGGGCGAGGCCACGGCGATGTATATCGCCAAACTCATCAAACCTCTGGGCATCAAAACGACCCGCCTGGCCTATGGCCTGCCCGTCGGCTCGAGTCTGGAATACGCCGATGAGACGACGCTGTACCGTGCCATGGCCGGACGCGGCGAGATGTAAAAAAGTTCCTGTACCGCTTTTGCCGGTACAGGTTTTTTTATTGCAGCTTTATTTCAGCAGACCGTAATCCCGCAGACAGCGCTGTACACCCGTCAGGGTATCGTCAAAGCCGACACCCGCTGCCGCACGGAACCTGCCGCCGTCCATCAGCAGGCTGCGCGGCCAGTCTGCCGCCTCTACGACGGGGTGGATGTCCAGCAGCGCACAGGCGCGTCGGGCCGTCGTGACCATGTCGCAGTCGTTCTCGCTGCCAAAGTTGTACACACCGCCCGGCAGTTCCATGGCCTGGGTCAGCCGCTCCACGGCCTCCCGCACATAGGTGATGCCGCGGTAGTCCCGCGCCGAAAACCGCAGCGTCTCCTGCCGCATAGCGGCGGTCAGCAGGTTCAGCAGGAAGTTACCGCGGATCGGCAGGCCGTACCCGGGCAGGTCGTACATCCAGGCCGCCCGCAGCAGCACGGCATCAGGCAAAATATCCAGCACGCGCTGCTCCATCTCCTGCTTGTGGCGGCCATAGACGTTGGCGGGGGAGAGCGGTGTATCCTCGTCAAACGGCCCGTGCTCAGTAAGGCCCGTGTAGACCTGGTCAGAGCTGAACGCAACCAGCTTTGCGCCGCTTTTTTGCGCTGCAGCCGCCATCCAGCACGGCAGCAGAACGTTGGCGCGGTAGGACTCGTCCGGGTGCTTTTCGCTGTAGCCCGTGTCGGAGAGCGCCGCCGTGTGTACGATCACGTCCGGCTGCTCGCGCCGCACCCAGTCGGCCACGGTCTGCTCATCCGCTGCGGTCAGCATTCCTTTGGGGAAGGCGCACAGCTCGTACCGTCCCGCCAGCTGGGTCATGATGCGTGCCCCCACAAAGCCGCCTGCGCCGGAGACCAATAGCTTTTTCATGTCTTTTCCCTCGCAATACGATTTTTGTCTTTATTGTACCGTTTTTGCGCAGCTGTTGCAACCGGCTTGACAAATTCCGCGCTGGTTTGTATAATAGAGGCACCTAAAATAAGGTGTGGATTTTTACAGTTCTGATACTACTTTTCGCCACACAGCGCTTTCTTTCCGGGAAAGCGTTGTGTGGTTTTTGTTGTGTCAAAAGGAGGAGCCTATGAACGATACCTTCATGAAAGAAAAGCCGATTTTTCCGCTGCTGACCTCAATGGCCCTGCCTATGGTCGTCTCGATGCTGGTCAATGCACTGTACAACATCGTGGACAGCCTCTTTGTCGCCCGCATCAGTGAGGAAGCCATGACTGCGCTGTCCCTCGTCTACCCGGTGCAGAACCTCATCAACGCGATCGCCATCGGCTTCAGCATCGGCATTGCCGCACTGATCTCGCTGCATCTCGGTGCAGGCAACAAAGAAAAGGCTGACATGGCCGCCACCCACGGCATGGTGCTTTCGCTGATCCACGGCGTCGTGATTTCCATCGTCTGCACCGCCATCATGCCGCGGTTCCTGCGCTCCTTCACCAGCGACGAGACCGTCATTGCCATGGGCGTGACCTACTCCCGTGTTGCCTTTATGTTCGCCGTCGTCATCATGGCCGCCATGGCGTTTGAGAAAATCTTTCAGGCGGTGGGCCGGATGAACATTACGATGATCGGCCTGATGGGCGGCTCGGTCTGCAACATCATTCTGGACCCGCTGTTGATTTTCGGCATCGGCCCGTTCCCCAAAATGGGCATTGCCGGTGCGGCGCTGGCTACCGGCATCGGCCAGATGGTCCCCGTCATCTTCTATCTGATCGTCTACTTCGTCAGCCCTATCCCGGTCAGACTGCGCTCCGGCTGCCTGAAGCCGGACGCCAAAATGGCCCTGCAGCTCTATTCCATCGGCGTACCGGCCATCCTGAATCTGGCGCTGCCCTCGGTGCTCATCACCTTCCTGAACTCGCTGCTGGCTGTCTACTCTCAAAGCTATGTCGTCGTGCTGGGTATCTACTATAAATTGCAGACCTTCCTGTACCTGCCCGCCAACGGCATTGTGCAGGGTCTGCGCCCCATCATCGGCTACAACTACGGCGCGGGGGAGTATGACCGCGTCAAAAAGCTCTACCGCACGTCCATGGGCATGTGTGCCGCCATCATGGCCGCGGGCACGGTGCTCTGTCTGGCGCTGTCCGGCCAGCTGATCGGGCTTTTCAGCTCGAACGCCGAGACCATCGCCATCGGCACGTCGGCCCTGCGCATCATCTGCGTCGGCTTCATCGTCTCGACGATTTCAGTCGTCGCCTCCGGCTCGCTGGAGGGTCTCGGCATGGGCGTGCAGTCACTGGTCATCTCGCTGTGCCGTTACATCGTTGTCATCATGCCGCTGGCCTGGCTGTTCTGCCGCCTGCTGGGTGCCGACGGCATCTGGAACGCCTTCTGGGTGACCGAGGTCATCACGGCGGGCATTTCACTGGTCGTATACCACGAGAGCGTGAAGCTGAAATAAACCAACAGGAGCCTGACCACAGCCGGTCAGGCTCCTGTTTTATATAAGTAAAAGGCTTCCCCCGAGGGGAAAGCTGTCGCCGAAGGCGACTGATGAGGGGGGAGCCCTGCCACGGCCTCTCGTTCACGGGCAGCCACGGACGCTTCGCCCCTCATCCGGCCCTTCGGGCCACCTTTCCCCAAAGAGGAAGGTTTTTCGTTACGCCTGCTCCTGCACGTACCGAATAAACGCATCGCGCTCCGCGGTGGAGCGCACAACGGCCGTGTACATCCAGTCGCCCATGTCCAGGCGCAGCGCCTGGGGAATGCGCTCACACATCCGCATACGGGAGCCGTACTTGGCCATGATCTGCGCATGGGTGTGCTTGTACTCATGGCAGTCGCGGCGGCCTGCGTAGACGCAGAAATATTTCGGGCCGTCCAGTTCGGCGTTGCGTACCTCGTCGTAACAGACCATGTCCGCCCAGATCTGGTAGCAGTCCACCGAGTTCGCATAGTTGATCATATCGGGCGTGTAGCCGCCTGCGGGGCGCATGTTGACCTCCAGCGCAACGTAGTCGCCCTTTTTGCCAAGACCCGGCTTGTCCTCATTCAACCGGAAGAACTCGCAGTGGAAGAAGCGGCTCTTTGCGCCGAACGCCTTGATGGTGCGGAAGCCCACATCCTTCAGCGCAGCGGGCACGGACTTCTGCGTCCAGTAGGAGAGGTCGCCGTTCTGACTGACGATGTCCAGCAGCGGGGTGGGGAACACGTTGGAGGTGTAGAACAGCGGCACGCAATGGCTGTCGGCCACACCGTCAAAGCTGACGATGGTGCCGTTGATGTACTCCTCCATAATGTACCGGACGTTATGCGGCTCGGCGTAGAATTCTTTCAGCTCGGTGAAATTGCGCAGCTTGTAGGTTGCCTCGGCGCCGCAGCCGTTGTCCGGCTTAACGATGACCGGGTAGCCGACCTCCTTGATAAAGGCGCGGGCCTCGGCCAGTGTGCTGACAATATGGTAGCGCGCCACCGGTACGCCCGCAGCGATGTAGCTTTCCTTCATTTTGCTCTTGTACTTGATGCGCTCGATGAAGTCATTCTTCGCACCGGTATTGATGTTGAAATCCGTGCGCAGTTGGGCGTCCATCTCCAGCCAATACTCGTTGTTGGACTCGATCCAGTCGATCTTGCCATAGTGGAAGGTAAAGTACGCGACAGCGCGGAGCATCTCGTCGTAATTGCCAAGATCATTCACGCGGTAATACTCAGTCAGGCACTGCTTTAATTCCCAGGGAATCTCGTCAAACGGAGCATCACCGATGCCCAGCACATTGACGCCGTTGCGGTGCAGACGGTCACAGAAATTCCAGTAGGTCTTGGGAAAATGCGGGCTGACAAAGATAAAATTCATCGGGTACTTCAACTTCCTCTCTCAAATTTCACGCAAACCGGCGTCACACAAAGCGATTCTGTGCAGCGTCATACTCATAGCCGATCTCGCGCAGGGCCGCACACAGCGCGTCACGGTCAGTCTCCTCACGGTCACACAGCGCGTCCAGACTGGCGTCGCGGTCCCGCAGTTGGGTGTTTACATAGCTCAACAGCATTACAGGGTCACGGGGGAGCATAGACCCACCTCCTAAAAAGCAAGCGTAAAAGAGAAAAAGCCGGTCACACGATGTGACCGGCATTTTTTCCTTCCAATCAGACCGCGCGGGTAACTTTACCAGAGCGCAGGCAGCGGGTGCAGGCGTAGATATACTTCGGGGAACCGTCCACGATCGCCTTCACGCGCTTGACATTGGGGTTCCAGGTACGGTTGCTCCGACGATGAGAGTGAGAAACCTTGATACCGAACGTGACACCCTTGCCACAGCAAGAACATTTGGCCATAATTGCTTGCACCTCCTTTTCAATAGCTTTAATAGTATAGCGTATACTGCGCGAAAATGCAAGTGTTTTGACAGAAAAAATTTTGATTTTTTTCATAATTTTGCGTTTTTGTTTGATTCAGGCGCTAAATATTGTGTTTTCGGTGCCTACAGGGCTTGTCTTGCCGCCGTTTCTACGATATAATAGACTAAGCTTTTAATGGGGTGGTGTTACCTTTTGAACGGATTGTTGTCTCCCGCGGTGATCGTGCAGTATCTGCTGCGCGCTGTTGTCGTGCTCATCACCATCCCGTTTCACGAGTCGGCCCACGCGCTGGCCAGCCACCTGCTGGGTGATGACACTGCCGTGCGCGCCGGGCGTCTCTCGATGAATCCGCTGCGCCACTTTGACCCGCTGGGTGCCCTGTGCATGCTGGTGGGAGGCGTCGGCTGGGCCAAGCCCGTCTCGATCAACCCGTACAACTATAAGAACCCCAAGGTCGGCATGGCGCTGTCCGCTGCCGCAGGGCCTGCCAGCAATCTGCTGCTGGCGTGGGTGTCGATGATCCTGTACAAGCTGTGCTGGTACAGCGGGCTAGGGGACGCCGTGCCCGTGCTGACGATGTTCCTATATTATATGGTAGCCATGAATCTGAGCCTGGCGGTTTTCAATCTGCTGCCGGTGCCGCCGTTTGACGGTAGCCGCATTGCGCTCTTGTTTTTGCCGCAGCGGCTCTATTTCAGGGCGATGAAATATGAGCGATATATTATGCTGGCCGTGCTGGCACTGGTGTTTTTGGGTCTGCTGGACGCGCCGCTGTCTTGGCTTGTCAACGGTATGTGGCGGCTGATGCTGCACCTGACAGGCTTTGTGGAGCTGCTTTGGGGGTATTGAGTTTTTGCCGGAAGTTCTGACATTTAAAATAGAAGATTTTGAGGGCCCGCTGGATTTGCTGCTGTACTTGGTGGGCAAAAATAAAATGAACCTCTATGATGTCAACATCATGGAGCTGATCGAGCAGTACACCGCTGCCATCCGGGAGATGCAGCAGGACCGGATGGAGATTTCCAGCGAATTCATCGACATGGCGGCGCATCTGGTGCAGATGAAAAGCGCGCTGCTGCTGCCGCGCAGCCCCGAGGCCGAGCGCATGAAGGCCGAGCTGACGGGGCGCTTGATCGAGTACAGCGCCTGCAAGGAGGTGGCCGCCCAGCTGGGCAGCCGTGCCCGTGACCTGTACACCGTAGCCCGTGAGCCGATGCCGCTGGTCGGCGCTGCCGAATACACCCGCCGCCATGACCCGAACTGGCTCGTGCAGGCGTGGTTCAATCTGATGGGCCGCAGCACCCGCAAGAAAAAGCCCACGCAGGAAAAGTTTGAGCCGCTCGTCACCGCGCCGTTTGTCTCCGTCGCCAGCCGCGTCTCCCACATGCTGCGCGGCTTGCTCAAGGGCAGCCTGCAAAAAATGGGCCAGCTGTTCAGCCACGAGGAAAGCCGCAGCACAAACGTAGCGACCTTCCTGGCGCTGCTCGAGCTCATCCGCGCGGGACGCGTCAAGGTCGACGACAGCGGCGCCTTGCAGCTGGACCGCACACACCGCAGAAGAAAGGACAAAACGCCATGACAGAACGACAGGAGCTCGGCTCTCTTGAAGCCATGCTGTTTGCCCACGCCGAGCCTGTGGAGACCGCCCGCCTGGCCGACGCCCTGCGGCTGGACGCCGACGAGGTCACCACACTTTTGCAAAAGCTGCAAAAGCGCTACGATGAGCAGGAGAGCGGCATGGTCATCCTGTACTTCGAGCCTGACCGCTGGCAGATGACGACCCGCCCGTACTACGGCGAGATGGTCAAGCGCATTCTGGACACCCGCCGCAACGCGCCGCTTTCGCCCGCCGCACTGGAGGTACTGGCCGTCATTGCCTACAATCAGCCCGTCTCCCGCAGCTTTATCGAGCAGGTACGCGGTGTTGACTCGTCGTCCACCGTCACCAAGCTGTTGGACAAGGGACTGATCGAGGAGGCGGGCCGCCTGGACCTGCCCGGCAAGCCGGTAGCTTTCCAGGTCACGGACACATTTCTGCGCGTCTTTGGCCTCGGCAGTCTGGCCGACCTGCCGCCGCTTCACGGCGAGGCTGCCGAGAGCGCCGAGCCGGAGGAGACGGAAGGCGACGACGGTCAGCTGGAATGGAAGTGATTGCTTATGGCCATTCTGTTGTTCCTTCTCCGACTGATCGGCTGGGTGCTGCTGGCGGTGCTCTTGCTGCTGCTCGTCGCCCTGCTGATACCGCTGGGCGTTCGGTTTGCGTACCGCCCGGGCAGCGTGCGGGCCACGGCCTGCTACGGACCGCTGCACTTCACGCTCTGGCCGCGCAGGGGCCAGCCGGAAGCACTGAAAAAGCCCGCCTCCGCCGCACCGCCCGGGCAGACCGTGCGCAAGACGGCGGACGGCGAACAGGCGTCCGTCACCGTGGACGTCAAGCCGGACAAGCCCGCCGCAAAGCCCGCACAGACCGTCGCCCGGCAGCCCGCGGCGCAGGGAAAGCCCGAAGCGCCGAAGCCTGCTGACAGTGTCCCCACTGAAAGCGCCGATGCTGAGGGCAGCGCGAAAAAGAGCGGTCTGCCGCTCGGCATCTCGACGCGCATCGACGCCGCTATGCAGCTGCTGTCCAATGACCCGATAGCATTTGCCCGGTGCATGCTGGGCCACACAGGCTGGCTGGGGCGCCACCTGCTGCGTTCGGTGCGGGTGTCCGGGCTGGACATCTTCTGGACTGTGACCGCCGACGAGGCCAGCACCACCGCCGAGCTGTTCGGCGCCGAAATGGCGCTTGCCAACAATCTGCTGGCTCTGGTCCAGCAGTACATCCGCGTACAGAGTGACCGCCTTTGGCTCGAGCCGGATTTCACCGGTGAGCGCGCAGAGGAGCGTATCGTCTCGTTCCGTCTGACGTCCTGCGCCGCCGTGCTGCTCTGGCTCGTCATCCGGCTGCTGCACCGTCTGTGGAAGGACCCGCAGCTGCAGCCCGCTGCAAAGGCATAAACGATTTCTTTTTTCGATAAAAGGAGGAACTTACAATGGCTGAACATCCTATTCAAGGTCTGATGGGCGTCACCATCGAGAAAATCCGCGACATGGTCAACGCCGAGACCATCATCGGTGACCCGATCCATGTGGATGACACCACCATCATCCCGGTCTCCCGCGTCACCTTCGGGTTTGTGTCCGGCGGCTCCGACGTCGGCCCCAGCTCCAACAAGCAGATGTTCGGCGGCGGCAGCGGCGCAGGCGTCTCGGTCACGCCGGTGGCATTCCTCGTCGTTTCCAACGGCAATGTGCGCACCGTCCAGCTGGTGGAGAAGGTCTCCGCCGTTGACAACGTTATAGCCTCGCTGCCGGAGCTGGTGGACAAGGTCGCTGCGCTCATCAAGAAAGAAAAGCCGGGTGCTGACGCACCCGCCGAATAAGGAGTATAAATTTTAATGGCAGAACAACGTATTCAAAAGGTACTGGCCGACCAGGGCATCTGCTCCCGCCGCGAGGCCGAGCGCCTGATCGCGGCGGGCAAAGTCAAGGTCAACGGCCACCCGGTCACCCTGGGCGACAAGATGGACCCCGACTATGACAAGGTCATGATCGACGGGCAGACACAGCGCATCGTGCGCAAGCGCCAGTACACCTACATCATGCTGCACAAGCCCCGCGGCTATCTGACGACCCGCTCTGACGACCGTGGCCGCAAGACCGTCATGGATCTTGTTTCCGATGTGCCCGCCATGCTGCGCCCGGTGGGCCGCCTGGACAAGGACAGCGAGGGTCTGCTGCTTATGACCAACGACGGTGCCTTTGCACAGGCAGTTACCCATCCGTCGGGCGGCATCTCCAAGCTGTACCGCGTGACCGTGCAGCCCCGTGCCGACGAAGCGCAGATCATCAAGATGAGCAGCGGCGTGGTGCTGGACGACGGCACCAAGACCCTGCCTTGTGCCATCAATGTGGTCACCGATGAGCCGGGCCGCACCGTGATGGAAATGACCCTGAAAGAGGGCAAGAACCGCGAGATCCGCCGCATGTGCGAGGCCGTCGGTCTGGAAGTGGTGCGCCTGAAGCGCAACGCCGAAGGTGTGGTCAAGCTGGGCATGCTCAAGCCGGGCACCTACCGGGAGCTGACCAAGGCAGAGATCAACGGCCTGCGTTCGGCCGCCGCCAAGGGCCGCGCCCAGACCCGCAGCGCAGCACTGCAGTCCAAGGCAGCAGAACGCCGTCCCCGTGGTCCGGTGGGCAAGAGTGCCCCGAAAAAGCGGAAGTAAGCACGTTCGTAGGAGAAGGGACCCCTGTGCATGATTTTGCGCGGAGGTCCCTTTTTGCGGTTGAACGTACTGCAGCGCCTACAAGTGAAGAATCGTCATATCTTCATCTGAAAAATGAGCAAAATTGATTCAAGAAGATGTGACAATAAAAATACGCGCATCACCGTCAAAAGATGAAACCGGGGTTTTGCGGGAGGGGAACTGTGTGCCTGCCGGAAACAGGAGATGCTTTCGACAACAAAAGTTCATCCTCCTGAAGCAACCCTGTTCTTCGACGGAAATTGTGCTATAATACAAAAGCAACGCTTTGCCCGGCCCGGTGGGTCCGGCCTGCAGAGCAGATTGGAAACAAGGAGTTTATGGAATCATGGAAAGAGAAACCCTGAAGTCCCGCCTGGGCTTCATCCTGCTTTCCGCGGGCTGCGCCATCGGCATCGGCAACGTGTGGAAGTTCCCCTATATTGCCGGTCAGGGCGGCGGCGGCGCATTCGTGCTGTTTTATCTGGTTTTTCTGGTCATTCTGGGTCTGCCCATCATGACCATGGAGTTTGCGGTGGGTCGCGCCTCCCGCAAGAGCCCGGTGCGGGCCTATCAGGCACTGGAAAAGCCGGGCCAGAAGTGGCACATCCACGGCTATCTCACCCTGATCGGTTGCTATCTGCTGATGATGTTCTACACCACGGTGGCCGGCTGGATGCTGCACTATTTCTACATGACCGCCATCGGTCAGCTGTCCGGCCTGAACGCCGAGCAGGTAGCCGGTAAGTTCACCGAGATGCTGGCCAGCCCCAGCGTGATGACCTTCTGGATGGTGTTCGTGGTGGCGCTGGGCATTCTGGTGTGCGCCAAGGGCCTGCAGAACGGTCTGGAGCGGGTGACCAAGGTCATGATGATCGCTCTGCTGGCCATCATGGTGGTGCTGGCGGTCAACAGCCTGTTCATGCCCGGCGCAAAAGAGGGCCTCGAGTTCTATCTGGTGCCCGATTTTGCCCGTATGCAGGAGGTGGGCGTGGTCAACACACTGGTGTCGGCCATGAACCAGGCCTTCTTCACCCTGAGCCTTGGCATCGGTGCCATGGCCATCTTCGGCAGTTACATCGGCAAGGAGCATTCCCTGCTGGGCGAGTCGGTCCGCATCGTGGTGCTGGACACCTTTGTGGCCATCACCGCCGGTCTGATCATCTTCCCGGCCTGCTTCACCTATGGTGTGGACCAGACCAGCGGCCCCAGCCTGATCTTCATCACTCTGCCCAACATCTTTGCCAATATGGCGCTGGGTCGTCTGTGGGGCACCCTGTTCTTCCTGTTCATGGCTTTTGCGGCCCTGTCCACGGTGCTGGCCGTGTTCGAGAACATCATCTGCTGCGGCATGGAGCTCACCGGCTGCAGCCGCAGAAAGTCCAGTCTGGTGAATCTGGTGCTCATCATTGCGCTGTCCATGCCCTGTGTGCTGGGCTATAACCTCTGGGCTTGGGACGGCTTTGCCGTGTTCGGCGGTGCCGTGCTGGACTTTGAAGACTTCCTGGTCAGCAACCTGTTCCTGCCGCTGGGCAGTCTGGTGTACCTGCTGTTCTGCGTCACCAAGTACGGCTGGGGCTGGGACAACTACAAAAAGGAAGTCAACATCGGCAAGGGCCTCAAGATGCACGACTGGATGCGCGGCTACCTGACCTACGTTCTGCCGGTCATCGTGCTGTTCATCTTTGCCTTTGGCATCTACGACAAATTCTTCGCATAAAACTGCGGCTCCTCTTATCTGGTTAAGAGGAGCCTTTTCTGACAGAAAGGAGTTCCGGATGCACATTCTTGTCTGCGACGACGATGCCGCCTTCAGCGCGAAGGTGGCGGAGTATGCGGCGACTTACTTTGAAGCGCACGAGATCCCGGTGCAGGCTACGGTCTGTTCCGACCCGGAGCAGGTGCTGGCGATCCCGGACCTGGAGCTGTACCGCATTGCATTTCTGGATGTGGACATGCCGCAGGTCAACGGCATTGCGCTGGGCGGCCAGCTCCGGCGCCGCAATCCGGACATCTGCCTGGTCTATGTATCGGCCTATCTGGCCTTTGCGCTGGATGGCTACAAGGTCAACGCCTACCGCTACATCCTCAAACGGGATGTCGCCAAACAGCTGCCCGGCTGTCTGGAGGACATCTATGCGTCCATGATGCAGGCCGGTACCAAGACCCTCACCGTGCACCACAACCGCGAGAACATTCGCATCCCGCTGGACCAGATCTATTATCTGGAGAGCGAGGGCCGGGTCATCAATGTGTATGGGGACATTGCGCGGGAACATTTCTGCACCTTTTACGGCAAGCTGAAGGAGCTGCCGCCCATTCTGGCCCGGAATGGTTTTTTGCAGGTGGGCCGCAGCGATGTGGTCAACCTGCAGCATGTGTGCGCCATCCGGAATTACCGGGTGCTGATGAAAAACGGCGTGGAGCTCAGCGTCAGCCGCAGCAAGTATGCGGCTGTCCGCGCGGCCTATCTGGAATGGAAGGGGCAGTTCGGTGATGAGTGACAGCCTTATCTGGACGCTGTTGGGGCATCTGGTGTGCATTGCGCAGTGGGCGGCGTTCATTCTGGTGGATTATGCCTATCTGGGCCGGGGCAGGCGGTTCCGTCACCCCTGTGTGTGGGCCGCGCTGCTGGCGCTGGCTGTGCTTGCGCTCTCGGTGCTGTGCGGTTTTGGCTTTTTCAATATCAAATCAGTGGTCAGCAATATCATCTACCTGCTGGTCATCGCGCTGCTGTTCGGCGGCACGGCAGTGGACCGGATGTCTGCCTGCATCATCAACGGCATTCTGTGCCTGCTTACCGAAAATACGGTCAGCTTTGTCTTTGCACGGCTCCACGGCATCTGCCCCGGTGAAGTCTGGCACTACAGGACCTGTCTGGCGGCACTGGTGATCTCAATTTTGCTGGTGGGCATTCTGGCAGCACGCTTTCTGTGCCGGTGGAACCACTGCAGTGCGCTGGACCCGCTGCAGGCATTGCTGATGAGCTTTTTCCCGGGCGTCGTGGTGCTGCTGAACATCTTCATCATGATCTCCTCCAACCGCCGCGTGCCCACTCTGCTGGACCTGATGCTGACGGTGGGCCTGACCATTGCGGTGCTGGTGCACCTGGCCATCGTGCAGATGTTCAACGATCAGGTGGTGCAGGGGCAGGCGTCGCACTTTCAGGCCGCGCTGGAACAGCAGCGCGCAGAAGCCCTCATGGAGTCCTACACGGCACAGCGCCGCCTGACCCATGAGTTCACCAACCACATTGCCGCACTGGATGCGCTGCTCCGGCAGGGCGACCTGACCGGCGCACAGGAATACCTTTCCAGCGTGAGCAAGGTGGTGGCCGCCGGAACCACCATTCTGGACACCCACAACCCACTGCTGGACTCCCTGCTCAGCCGCAAGTATGAGGAAGCTGCGCAGCAGGGAGTGGAGCTGTACTTCGACCTGTGTGACCTCAAGGACCTGCCCTTTTGCGGCACGGACCTGGTCATCGTCATCTCCAACCTGCTGGACAATGCCATCCGGGCGGCGGCGCAGGCCAAACCGCCGGAGGTGTACCTGCGGGCGCGCAGGAACGAGGAAGAATACCTCATCTCGGTGCGCAACCGCGTGCAGAAGGACCTGGAGCTGGTGGATGGGGAACTGCCGCGTTCCACCAAGGCAGAGCCGGGCCATGGCATGGGCCTTGTCAACGTGCGGGAGGTGCTGGACCGCTGCCGCTGCGAGTACACGCTCAGCTGCCGGGACCGCTGGTTCCGCTTTACCTGTGCGGTGCCTACCCGCAAGTTGTGACAGTTACCGATGCAGAATATGACATTTTCTCTGCAACAATAGCGTAACTCTGCTATACTGGACCCAGTAAAGGAACGCAAGGCAGTGCAGGCAGAGGTTGCGGCCGGGAGCTTTTCCGGGTTCTGCAGCATTGTGGCGTCAGGCTGCGGTGCGTGTGCAGCTGTGAAACCTTTGCTTTTGCGGGCTGTCCCGGTGGCGTGTGCCGGGCAGCAGAGCGTCTGACGGGGCTTGTCCGGCAGTTCATTTGGGGAATTGCATGATATAAGCTCATGGCAACTGCCGTACTTTGTGCGGTATCAGGGCCGGAAAGTTTCGTCAGACCATTCGGAACAAAACAGGCGGCTTCCCTCCGGGTAACCGGACAGGAAGCCGCCTGTTCTTTTTGTTTGTTTTTGCTGTTCCGGAGCGGGGAAAAGGGGCAGCGGAGGTTATTCCGGCTTGACCTGCAGCTCCTGCTCGCAGTAGATGCAGCGGTATTTGCCGTTGGAGCTCAGCTCAAAGATCTGGTCGCACTCTTCCTCAATGGAGGAGATGCAGCGGGGGTTGCGGCATTTTACAATGTTCACAAGGCGCTTGGGGGGCATCGGCTTTTCCTTGCGCACGGCCTTGCCGTTTTCAATGATGGTCACGCTGATGCCCGGGTCAAGGTAGGCCAGCACATCCAGGTTCAGCCAGGAAGCATCGCCCTCCACCTTGATGATGTCCTTGCGGCCGGAAGCGGACTTGCGGCTGCGTGCGTTCTGGATCAGAGCCACGCTGGCGGTGCGGTTGTCCTTGATGCCCAGCAGGTCCATCAGACCAATGGCGGTGCCGGCCTTGATGTGGTCGATCACAAGGCCGTTCTGGATCTCGTCGATGTTCAGCATATCAGTTTTCCTCCTTTGCCTTGGGGTCGTGCAGGCCCAGCAGGGTCATGATCAGTGCCATGCGGACGTAAACGCCGTTCTGCACCTGCTCAAAGTAAGCAGCACGGGGGTCATCGTCCACATCCAGTGCAATCTCGTTCACGCGGGGCAGGGGATGCAGCACGGCCATGTCCGGCTTTGCCAGCCCCATCTTTTCCTTGGTCAGCACATAGCTGTTCTTCAGGCGGATGTAATCCTCTTCGTTGAAGAAGCGCTCCTTCTGCACACGGGTCATGTACAGGATGTCCAGTTCCGGCATGACCTCTTCCAGGCTGCGGGTCTCCTTGTATTCGATGCCGTTGGCCTCCAGCACATCGTTGATGATGTAATCCGGCACCCGCAGCTCTTCCGGGCTGATGAGCACAAAGCGGATGTTCTGGCAGCGGGCCATGGTCTTGATCAGGGAATGCACCGTGCGACCGAATTTCAGGTCACCGCACAGGCCGATGGTCAGATCGTCCAGCCGGCCCTTGCGGCGGCGGATGGTCATCAGGTCGGTCAGGGTCTGGGTGGGGTGCTGGTGGCCGCCGTCACCGGCGTTGATCACCGGGATGCGGGAGTAGCGGGAAGCACGCAGCGGTGCGCCCTCCTTGGGGTGGCGCATAGCCACGATGTCGGCATAGCAGGACACCACACGGATGGTGTCGGCCACGCTCTCGCCTTTGCTGGCGCTGGACACGTTCTCACTGGGAAAGCCCAGCACATGGCCGCCCAGGTTCAGCATGGCGGCCTCAAACGAAAGGCGGGTGCGGGTGGACGGCTCATAGAACAGGGTGGCCAGTTTTTTGTGGGTGGCCACATCCTGATAGGCGGCCGGATCGTCGTGGATGCGGTCGGCAAGGTCGAGCAGGGTGGTGATTTCCTGCTGGGTGAAATCCAACGGGTCGATCAGATGACGCATGGTTACGTTACCTCCGTTACATCAAAGCGGTTTAAAGCAGTTTGCGTAAAATGGAAAAATCAAAGAAGTTTGTGTAGTAGCTCAGTGAGCGCATCACCGGGCGGCACAAACGATTGAAACACACTTCGTCCAGCAGCAACATGGCCTCGCCGGGGGCAAGCCGCATGGCTGCACGGATGGACTCATCGCCGCAGCTGGCCTTCAGGTGGGCCACGTTCGAGGAGATCTGCTGGTGGCACTCCCGCTCCAGAATATCGAACACACCGCCGGTCAGGTCGATGCGGGTGTAGTCCCGGTTGCCGAACAGGCTGCGCGGCAGATAGTCGATGGAGTAGATCACCGGGGTGGTGTCGGCAAGGATGCGCTTTTTGATGCAGATCACCTCGTCGCCGGGTTCGATGTCCAGATTATGGGCCAGCTCATCCCCCGCCCGGATGGGAAACACCTGAATGCCGTCGGCATGGGGGTAGCTGCCAAAGCTGCGGATCAGCGGGTAATATTCCAGCTTCTGGTCCAGACGGCTGCGCAGGCCCAACACCGAACGGTTCACCACCGTGCCGATGCCGCGCACCCGCTCTACATAGCCTGCACGCTCCATTTCGCTCAGAGCGTCCCGGATCACGGTGCGGCTTACCCCCAGTTCGGCGGCAAGATCCACCTCCGCAGGCAGGCGGTCCGCATGGGCATAGCGCCCGGTGCGCAGTTCGTCCAGCAGGCTGGCGACCACCCGGTCGCTGATCACGACACCGCCCAGTCGGCTGGAGGCGGCAAGAGTAGATTCCTTCATTTCGGTTCCTCCGTTCACAGGCGGGCAGGCCGCCGGGACTTCAAAAGACCCTGCAGGCCGCATGATGCACTGCCCAAAAGCTCTTTGCTTCTATTATAACATAAATTGACATTTAGAAAAGCGGCATTTATACTGGAAACAAAGAAAAAGTACGATTTTATTTTGGAGGGCATTGCAATCATGGAACTCATTCTGCACAAAGTCTGCGGCCATCCGGCACAGCAGGCGGTCACCCTGCGGCGCTGCACACCGGACGAAGCCCCGGCGGTGTATGCGCTGCAAAACGAGGTGCACGCCGCCATGCCGCACCCGGAGTGGTTTGTTACCGACACGCTGGAACATATCACCGGTTATATCACCGACAGCCTGTGCATCGGGGTGTGGCAGGGCAGTCGGCTGGGCGCGTACCTGACTTTCTATTACTGCGGCCAGAGCCCGCACAACTATGCGGCTTTTCTGGGTGTGCCGCAGGCCGAGTGGCCCCATTGGGCCAATGCCGACAGCGCTGTGGTGCACCCGGACTGGCGGGGCAACGGCCTGCAACGCCACATGCTGGAAGCTGCCCTGCCGTTTCTGCCAGAGAGCATCACGCACCTGGGAGCCACGGTCAGTCCGGCCAACCCCTACAGTCTGAGCAACGCCCTGGCCTGCGGGTTCACCATCCGTGCCCGCCGCGAAATGTACGGTGGGTTCGACCGCTACCTGCTGGCAAAGGAGCTGTAAAAAGAAAAGAGCTGCTGCACGATGAAATGCATGCCTGAACATGCAGTTTGTCATCAACCTCGGCTGCCTCAAGTACAAGCTGACGCCGGAGGAGGTCCTCATGGCTGTCACGCTCAACGGCGCCGCGGCGATCGACCTTGCCGACAAGGTCGGCTCTGTCGAAGAGGGCAAGCTGGGCGACCTTGTCATCTGGGACGCGCCCGACCTCGACTACATCTGCTACCGCGTTGGCAGCAATCTTGCAAAAACCGTCATCAAGCGCGGCGAGATCGTGTGAGAGAACGGTAGAGGGAGAACATGATGGATCGGACTGACTACCAAATCCTCAACCTCCTCCAGGACGACAGCCGTTGCACGCTGCGCCGCATGGGAGACCTTGTGGGGCTGACGCCGCCCGCCGTGTCGGAACGCATTCGCCGGATGGAGGAAAGCGGCGTGATCCGCGGCTATCACATCGACATCGACCGCACGAAGCTCGACTGTAACATCACAGGCTTTATCTCCGTTGCGCTCGAGCCGGACAAGTACGACAAATTCTGCGATTTCTGCGCCTCGCAGAGCGCCATCATCAGCCACTATCACATGGTGGGTGAGTTCAACGCGCTGCTCCGCTTCGCCGTGCGCGACACGCAGCAGCTCGACCAGCTTCTCTCCCTCATCAAGAAGTTCGGCGACTCGCGCACCTCGATCGAGCTCAAGACGCTCTTCGACAGCAAGGAGATCCCGCTGCCGTAACACAACATTCCCTTTGCACCAAGCAGGGCGGCTTTGGCCGACTCCGCATAAGAAAACATGCGGTTTTGCCTGCGATTACCTTATGGGGGTGTATTTTCTGCCGATTATCTCTGCATTACAGTGCTGTCGGAAATCACTGCTCGCTGAGGCGGCGGTAGCCGTCGTAGCGTTCCTGGGCATCCCGGGCAGCCTTTTCGTACAGCTCCTGGGCCTTCTCGGGGAAGGAAAGCTTCAGGGAGGCGTAGCGGTTCTGCCCCATGAGGAATTGCTGGAAGTCACCGTTGGGTTCTTTGGAATCCAACGTGAAGGGATTCTTCCCATCCTGCTTCAGACGGGGATCATAGCGGTAGAGGTGCCAGTAACCGCATTCCACAGCCTTTTTTTCTTCCAACTGGCTCAGGCCCATGCCGCACTTCATGCCATGCTCAATGCAGGGACAATATGCGATGACAAGGGAGGGGCCGGGATAGGCTTCTGCTTCACGGATGGCCTTCAGAGTCTGAGCGGGATCGGCACCCATGGCCACCTGTGCCACATACACATAGCCATAGCTCATGGCCATCATGCCCAGATCTTTCTTCTTGGTGTTCTTGCCGCCGGCAGCAAACTTGGCGATGGCGCCGGCCGCCGTGGACTTGGAAGCCTGACCGCCGGTGTTGGAGTAGACCTCGGTATCGAAGACGAAGACGTTGACGTTCTTGTTCTGAGCAAGGACGTGGTCGACGCCGCCGAAGCCGATATCGTAAGCCCAACCGTCGCCGCCGAAGATCCACACGGACTTCTTGGAGAGGTAATCCTTCTTGTCGAGGATCTCAGCAACGAGCTTGCAGGCATCGCAGTCGCAGAACTTCTCGCCCTTGGCCTTGAGCTCGGCGGCGTGCTCAGCGAACTTGGGCACAGCGGCCAGCTCGTCGACGGTGGCGATGTTCGCCTGCAGAGCTGCAACGTATTCCTTCGTGGCCTCGGCGTTGGCGTTGCCGTCGTCCTTGGTGTTGAGCCACTTCTGAGCGGCTTCCTTCAGCGCGGGCTGGGTCCACTCGATGGCGATGAGCTGCTCGGTCTTGGCCATCAGATCCTCGCGGATCTTCTCCTGGCCGACATACATACCGAAGCCGTGCTCGGCGTTGTCCTCGAACAGGGAGTTGCACCATGCCGGGCCGTGGCCGTTCTTATCCGTGCAGTACGGAGAGGTAGCGCCGGGGCCGCCCCAAATGGACGAGCAGCCGGTGGCGTTGGAGATGTACATACGGTCGCCGAAGAGCTGAGTGACGAGACGGGCATAGCTGGTCTCGGCGCAGCCTGCGCAGGAGCCGGAGAACTCGAGCATGGGCTGCTTGAACTGGCTGCCCTTGACGGTGAGATCCTGCATATCCTTCTTGTCGGAGACCTTGGAGACGCAGTAGTTGAACACATCCTGCTCAGGCAGCTCGGACTCCTGGCCGACCATGGTCAGAGCACCGACCGGGCACTGGCCGACGCAGACGCCGCAGCCCATACAGTCGAGCGGGGAGATGGCCATCGTGTACTTGTAAACACCCTTGCCCTTGCCGGCCTTGATGTCGACGATCTTGGCATTGGCAGGAGCATTCTTGGCCTCTTCCTCGGTGAGAGCGAAGGGACGGATGGTGGCGTGCGGGCAGACGTAAGCGCAGTTGTTGCACTGGATGCACTTCGTCTCGTCCCACGTGGGAACGGAAACGGCAACGCCGCGCTTTTCGTAAGCGGCAGCGCCGAGCTCCCACTGGCCGTCCACGTGAGGCATGAAGGCGGAAACGGGCAGGCTGTCGCCGTCCATCTTGTCCACGGGATCGAGGATGTTCTTGACCTGCTCGACGAGCTCGGGCTTGCCCTCGTAGGAGACGGCCTCGTCAGCGTCGACAGCGTTCGCCCAATCGGCGGGAACGTCGATCTTGGTGTAGGCGGTGGCGCCGAGGTCGATGGCCTTGTGGTTCATATCGACGACGTCCTGGCCTTTCTTCAGGTAGGAGTGCGTCGCGGCGTCCTTCATGTACTGGATGGCCTGCTCTTCGGGCATGACCTTCGCCAGGGAGAAGAACGCGGACTGGAGGATGGTGTTGTTGCGCTTGCCCATGCCGATCTTGATGGCAAGGTCGATGGCATTGATGGTGTAGAGCTGGATGTTGTTCTTGGCAATGTAGCGCTTGGCGTCCGCCTTGAGGTGGTGGTTCAGCTCATCGAAGTCCCACTGGCAGTTGATCATGAACACGCCGCCGGGCTTGACGTCGTTGACCATCTTGAAGCCCTTGCTTGCAAGATTGGATGCAGGCATCGGAGTATAGCTGCTCCAGCCATTCGACCAATAGCAGATCACGATATCCGTGTCAAACGTGCCGCTGGAAGTATTATTGTTGAAATAGATGCCGTCGTTGAATGCCATCGGGGTCATGCCGGCGTTCTTAATCAGCGCGGCAACCGCATTGACATACTTCACATAATAGCTGTAGTTGCCGGTACTCTGGAGATTGCCAAAGCCCATAGAGCCGCCCGTATACTTATCATTCGCGTACTCATCCGCGCCCATGTTGAAATACTTGCAGCCCTTACCTGCAAAGTACGCAACATACTTCTTCAGCAGTTCCTGCGTAAAGGTAACGGCCATGTTGTTCGTAACATCAATCGTGCGAACAGAACCATTGTAGGAGCAGTTCGTCCCCGTCAGGCTCGTAGCGGCCGCGAGGATCGCATCCATATGGCCCGGCGTATTGAGCATCGGGATGACGCCCATGCCCTTTTCCTTGGCATAGGCAAGGACGGCGTCCATCTCGGACTGGGTCAGCTCGTCGACAGCGAAGTTATAATAGGCCTCGTTGCCCGCGTGGATCGCCGCAGCGACATCTTCGCTGGAATAGGCCTTATCGCCCACAGTCAGGCTCATATCGTCCAGCAGGAAGCGCATACCGTCGTTGCCAACGCCCAGCATGATATAGCCGAAGCCTGCTGCGGAAGCATTGTCGATGATCTGCTTGATGCTGTCCACGGAAAAATACTTTCTGCCGCAGTCGAGCATGACGATGGAAAGCTCATAATTCGTCTTTACAGCGTCATCCGCCTGCGTCTCAGCCGCCTGCACAGCCTCGGTCGGCTGCTCTGCGGCCGGTTCCTCAGCCGCCGCCGGGAGAACGACGAACGATGCGAGCATCGCCGCGATCAGCAGCAGCGAGAGGAGCGTTTTGCTCAGTTTTCTCATCAATATTTCCTCCTTTTTCTAGGGTGATTACGATTCGTCTGCCGAAACCGCGATGACGGAGGGCAGACCCATGTAGCATTCCGCCGCGAGGACCGTCTGCGACGCGCCGGGGGCCAGCTCCTCGACCGTGGCCGTGTAGCTCAGGCCGCCGAAGTAGGTGCCGCCGGTGTCCGTGCGGTAGCGGACGGTGACGTTGTGCAGCGTGTCCTCCGTCATGTTGACGAGGACGAGGCCGCCGTCCTGCACCATCACGCTGACGCGGTAGTCCACGGAGAGCGAGCCGTCCGGCTCGACCTCCGCCGAGGCCGCGCAGACGCGGTTCTCGCCGGTGTACTGCGCGGAATTCAGCTCGAAGGCGTAGCACGAGCCGCCAACGGGCAGGTCCGTCACGCGGAAGCGGAGCTCCGCGCCGTCCTCACACGTCAGGGTGATATCCGCCGCGCCGACGGCCATTCCGCCGTCATTCTGCACGATGATGGTGGCAAGCTGGTCGCTCTCCGCGCCGTCTGCATCCACATTCGGGCCGGAAAACGGCAGGACCGCCTGCAGCGTCAGGCCGCTGCCAAGGTCACGCGGCAGCGCAAGCAGTTCCTCTGCCTCCGTTGCGGACTCCTCCGTCGCGCCGGTTGCGGCCTGCGTGGCCTGCGTGGTCTGCGGCGCGGACGGCTCGGTCTGCTCCTGCGGCGTCGAACAGGCCGACAGCAGCAGAGCCGCTAACATGGCTGCGCCCATTGCGCGCAGCAAGTGTTTCATGGGCACTCCCTCCCAGACGCCCCGGCATACTCCGGAGCCTATAGTTGTAAATATTTTACCACGCGTTTTTTGGAAAATCAACAGGTTTTTCCAAGATTTTCTGTTGTAAGACGCCCGAATTTGGCATGTTCCGAAACATAACTTCCAGATTTTGTAAATTGCAGCAAAAAACGGGAGCCAACGGCTCGACTGCCGCTGGCTCCCGCGCGATTATTTCGTTTTTCCCGTCAGCTCCGCGATCAGGCTGCGCTCCTCCGTCAGGCCGGACGAGATCGGGCGGCCAAAATAGAAGATAGCGTACAGGCCCGGCCCGATCGACGCGCCGCAGGACTGGCAGACCGGTACAACGTGCAGCTCCTTCGGGTGGAAGCGCTCCTCGACCATGGCGCGCAGCTCCTCCGCGCGCTCCGGGCGGTCCGAATGCGACAGCAGCATGATCTGCTCCTCCGGCCGTTCGACCGTGCGGGCCATATAGTCGATGGTCGCCTTCAGCGCCGGGGCAAGGCCGCGCGTTTTGCCGATGACGTCGCTCAGGCCCTTCTCGTTGATATCCGCAAGCGGGCGGATGCCGACGAGCGTGCCCATCACGGCTGCCGCGCCTGAGACGCGGCCCATGCGCTTACAGAAGAACAGGTCCTCCAGCACGCCCATCTGGTGCACGCGCAGGCGGTTCTCCTCCAGCCAGTCGGCCGTTTCGTCCAGCGTCTTCCCGGCAGCGCGCAGGCGCGTCGCCGCGATGACGAGCATCCCCTCTGCACCGCAGTAGCGGAGCGTGTCGACGCAGCGGATGTGCCGCTCGGGGTACTTTTCCATCAGCTCATTCGCCACAAGGCAGGTGCTGTTGTATGTACCGCTCAGGCCCGAGGACACGGCGACGAACAGGATATCCCGGCCCTGCTGCAGCAGCGGCTC
>ERZ772880.453-NODE-453-length-38960-cov-6.839172_pt1 | contig 38960 bp, 30 predicted proteins | sample MGYA00580577_ERZ772880 | MGnify/ENA primary metagenome ERZ772880 (study PRJEB29015, sample SAMEA2737705) | human gut metagenome | biome: human gut; feature: human-associated habitat; material: faeces | place: China | collected 2012 ... | reverse complement strand
GGCGTTCCGGGGCACAGCTCTGACATGCCACCGGCATGTCATTCACTCCTGCGCCCCCGCTTCGCGGCCCCTTGATGCAATCAAGGGGAGCCTTTATCCGCTGCGGCGGGGGTACGGGAGAAAAGGGAAAATCTGAAGAATTCTGAAACCGTGGCCGGGAGGCCACGGTTTTTGTTGTGTTCCGGCGGGGTTCGTGATAAAATGGATGGAAGTAAACTGGGAAAGTGGGCTTCTATGAAACTTGGAACACTGGACATACAGGGAAATACATGGCTCGCGCCGATGGCGGGCGTGACGGACTGGGCGTTTCGCTGCGTCTGTCAGGCGCTCGGCGCGGCGGTGACGGTGACGGAGATGGTGTCGTCCCGCGCGCTGGTTTACCGCGACAAAAAGAGCATGAGCTTACTGCGCAAGACGGACGGCGGCGTCTGCGGCGCGCAGATCTTCGGCAATGAGCCATCCGTGATGGCGGAGGCCGCGGCCTTTGCGCTGGAGCTGTCCGGCGCGGATTTTCTCGACATCAACATGGGCTGCCCGATGCCGAAGATCGTGAACAACGGCGACGGCAGCGCCCTCATGCGCGACCCGGAACGGGCCGCGCGGATCGTGGAGGCGGTCGTGAAGGCCGTTTCCGTGCCGGTGACGGTGAAGATGCGCAAGGGCTGGGATAAGGGCAGCTGCAACGCGCCGGAGCTGGCGAAGCTCGTGGAGGCTGCCGGAGCATCGGCCGTGGCCGTCCATGGGCGGACAAAGACGATGCTCTATTCCGGCGTGGCCGACTGGGACGCCATCCGGGCCGTGAAAGAGTCCGTGTCGATCCCGGTGATCGCAAACGGCGACATTTTCTCGGCGGAAGATGCAGTGAAGTGTCAAAAACGGACGGGCGCGGACGGGTTCATGCTCGGGCGCGGGACATTCGGCGATCCATGGCTGTTTGCGCAGTGCGAGGCGGCGCTGCGCGGCGAGGAGATCCCGGCGAGGCCGCCCCTTTCGGAGCGCGTGGATGTGGCACTGCGCCAATTTGACCTCGCGGCGGAGGACAAGGGCGAGCACATCGCGTGTCTCGAGGCGCGGAAGCATTTCGCGTGGTATTTGCGCGGCGTGCCGTACAGCGGATATTATAAGGAGAAGATTTCTTCGATCTCGACGATGGACGACATCGCGGCCATCGCTGCCGGGATCAAGCGGGATTTGAGGTGAGGATCTTGCAGGATGAACTTTTGATCCGCCGCGCGCAGCGCGGCGATGCGGACGCCTTTGAGCAGCTGCTGCTCGAACATCAGAAAAACGTCTACAATCTCTGCTATCGGATGGCGGGGAACCCGGACGACGCGATGGATCTGTCGCAGGAGACGTTTCTGCGGGCGTGGCGCTGTCTTGACCAGTATCAGTTTGCGTCGGCGTTTTCCACGTGGCTCTACCGGCTGTGCAGCAACATCTGCATCGACTTTCTGCGCAGGCGGCGCCGGCAGCAGACCGTGCCGCTGACGTTTGAGGACGCGGACGGCGAGGAGCAGACCTACGCCGTGCCGGATCCGGCGCCGCTGCCGGAGGAGCAGGTGGAGCTGAAGCTGACGCGCGAGACGCTCGCCGCGGCGATGGCGCAGCTTTTGCCGGAGCACCGGGCAGTCTTGCAGCTGCGGGTCGTGAACGAGATGAGCTATGAGCAGATCGCGGATGTGCTGGACATCCAGATCGGAACGGTGAAGTCGCGCCTGTCACGCGCGCGAAATCAACTGAAAAAAATTCTCGAACGCGGGAACCTTTCGCGCCGCGCGTCGTCTGAATCCATGGAAGGCGAGGTGGCTGCGAAATGAACTGTGACAAGACGCTGGAGCTGCTCAGCGCAGAGCTGGACGGCAGGCTCAGCGAAACGGAGCACGCGGAATTGCAGGCCCATCTGGACGAATGTGCGGACTGCCGCCGGGTCTATGGGACGCTGCGGGATGTGGACGCGATGCTGCCCGAGACGCAGCTGGAGCCGCCAAAGGCACTGCATGACGCGGTGATGCGCGAGGTTCGCGCGGACGCGGCGAAGCGGCAGCAGAAAAAACGCTGGGTGCCCGTGGCGGTGATCGGCGTGGCGGCGGCTGCGGCGTTCGTGCTGGGTTCCTTCGGCCTGATTGAGATGCCCGGCTTTTCAAACCGGAACCAGAGCAGCGCGTCGCTGCACAAGATCGTGGATACGCTCTTTCCGGAGACGCAGTCCGACGAGCACACGTCGGAGGCCGCGGCGCAGTATGCGCGGGACAACGCCTGTGCGGTGCTTGCGATCTGGGACTGTGCGTCGCTCCCGGAGCTGACGGGCAGCAATGAAAAGCTGGCCGACGGCGGATGGGTCTATCCGGTCGATGCGGAGACGCTGGAGACGCTGCTGGAACGATATCGGGACGTCTATCCGATGGAATCCTATGCGCCGGACGGCGCGGCGAAGACCGCTGCGATCGTGCTCTACGAACAATAAATATAGGGAAACGCCCCGGTTCTGAATAGAACCGGGGCGTTTTGCGTGTAGAGATATGGTGTGGGGCGGGCAAACAAAGGCCCCCTCTTGGTAGAGGGGGCTGTCATGCGAAGCATGACTGGGGGAGCTTTCGTATCTTCTCCCCCCTGATCGCCTCCGGCGATCTCCCCCCTCTACGAAGGGGGGGGGCTTTCCGCTGCGGCGGGGTCAATTCTGGTGGTGCTCGTCGCAGCAGTCGATGGCGAGGACGGTGCAGAGCGCGCCCATCGCGTCCGCCGGATCGGCGATCTCGAGGCGATAGCGGTCGTGGAACGCGGGCCACGCCTTTTCCATGCGGGCGACGGTCTGGCTGCCCTTCGTGATGGCGTAGTCGACGCCGAAGAAATCACCCTCGACCTCCCAGCCGAGTGAATCGATGGAATAGCTGCGGGAAAAGAGCGAGAAATGACGATCCAGCTCCAGCGTGCCGTCCGCCGTCTCCAGCTCGAAGGAGCAGGGGACCGAGAATGGGACGTGATGTACCGTGGCGCAGAGGCGGCCCTGCGCGTCCCGGACGCGGAGCGTTTTGCCCCACGTCAGGAACTCGCGGTCGACCTGAAAGCAGACGTTGTCCTGCTCGTCCCAGATGTCAAAATGGTCGAAGGAGAAAAGCTCCTCCTGCAAATAATAAATCATTCCGCCTGCCCCCACTGGCCGGAGAAGATCTTGGCGATCGGCGAATCGGAGGAGACGACGAGCGTCTTGTTCCCACCGACGAGCGCCTTCTGCGCCATGTCGAGCGCGCGCATGAATTCGTAGAAATCGGCCTCCTCCGGCGTGTCATAGACCTCGGAGAGGATGCGCATATACTCGGCCTCGCCCGCGGCCTTCAGCTTTTCGGACTGCGAATTGGCCTCGGAAATCGTGATGTCGACGGTCTTGTCGGCCTCGTTGCGGATGCGCTTGGCCTCAGCGTTGCCCTGCGCCTCGTAGGAGGCGGCGATGTTGCCGCGCTCGGAGATCATGCGCTCGTAGACAGCGGCCTTGTTCTCGTCTGGCAGGTCGATGCGCTTGGTCTCGATGGCGAGGACTTCGATGCCATAATCGCGGAACTCGGTCGTGTCGTTGACGTGCTCGGTGATGCGCGCGGCCAGCTCGCCGTCGCGCCCGGAGATGACGTCCTCCTGCTTCATCGAGCTGATGACGGTCTTCAGGCTGTTGTAGACGGCCTGGTCGAGCCGCGCCTCCGCGCCGGAGACGCTCCCGGAGAGGGTCTGGATGAATTTCAGCGGATCAACGATGCGCCAGAGCACAAAACTGTCGGCGACCATCGATTTCTTGTCCGAGGTGATGACGTCGCTCGCCGCGAGGTCATAGAGCATCTCGGTCTTGGGCAGCGTGCTCGTCGACTGGACGAAGGGCGTTTTGAGCGAGAGGCCCGGCTGGTCGATCACGCGGACGACCTTGCCGAACTGCTTGACGATGGTATATTCGTTGGGCCGCGTGGTCACGAGCGAGCCGAGCAGCACAACGGCAATGAGGACGCCCAGCAGAATGGGCAGGACGATCTTTACGGTCTTTTTCACTGTGCGTCACCTCCCATGTTGACGGTGGCATACGATTCGAGCGGCAGCGAGGTCTGCACGCCCGTCGCGTCGTCCACGATATAGAGCTTCATGTCGGGCAGGATGTCCTCCATGGCCTCGTAGAACAGGCGCTGCTTGGTGATGAGCGGATATTTCTGATACTCGTTGAACAGCTCCGTGAAGCGCGCGGCCTGGCCGGTGGCTTCATTGATCTTGCTCTCCTGATAGGCTTCCGCCTGCTTGACGATCTCGTCGGCGTCGGCCTCCGCCGCGGGGATGACCTCGTTGGCATATTTTTTCGCGTTGTTCACGGCGGTATCGGCGGCCTGCTTGGCCGTCTCGACGGCGGTGAACGCCTGCTGCACTTCCGCCGTGGGCGGCTCCGCATCCTGAATTGTGATGTTCGTCACCTGCAATCCAAGATCTTCGGTCTCCAGACGGGCCGTGACCTTCTGCTTGATCTCGGACTGAATTTCGCTCTTGCCGGTGGTGATGACGCTGTCGACGTTGTAGAGGCCGATCGTGTCGCGGATATAGCTCTGGCAGAGCATCTTCAGGATGCCGACGGGGTCGGATGAATTGTAGAGATATTTGATGGGGTCGGTGATGCGGTATTCGACGTAAAAGTCGACATTGACGAAGTTGTAGTCATAGGTGATCATCAGAGATTCTTCCTCGATCGACTCGTTGCTCCCCACGCGGTAGCCGAGCGGGAAGGACTGGATCGACTTGGAGACCTTATGCACCTTCTGAATGAGCGGGATCTTCGGCTGTAAGCCCGAGGCAGAGACGGTCGTCGGTTTGCCGAACGTGGTGAGGACAGCGTACTGATCCTCTTTCAGCGTGTAGAACGAGTCCATCACAAGGATGGCCGCGAGGATGAGCACCGGAATGATCCAGAGCCATCTGGCGTTCATGCGCTTCTTGGGCCGCCGGGGCGGCGGGGGATTCTGGTTATAGCCGTTTTGATAGTTGTTGTATTCGTCCATCATTTGCTCCTTTCGCATTTGCGGCTGTGTTTTGTTCTTCAGACGTCCGGCCGGGCAAAAAAGTTCCATGCTCCTATCATAGCAAATTTCCGCCGGATGTGCTATACTGGTGTCCACATGAATTTTATGAGGGGGTATTCCCATGACCGATAAAGAGACAGGCGAACTTCGCCGCCGTTATAAGCCCGACCGCACGAACATCACCGCTGTCTACGGCTGCTATGTGTCCGGCAGCGGGGAAATTCTGTCCGAGTTCCGCCAGCCCGTGGCCCTGATGAGCGAGGAGGACAAGGAAAAATATCTCGCGCTGCTGAAAAAGGTTCTCTCCGGCGCGGCGGATAAAAACCGGCTCGATCTTGCGTTCCGCACGGCGCAGGTCGCCGATTCCGACGAGCACCGGCTGCTGATGAAGCTCCGCGATTCGGAGCTTCAGGATGAGGAAGCGCGGGCGCAGCTGTTTCAGACGATCATCGGTGCGGTGCATTTTGAGGAGAATTATCTGATCCTGCTCGCGCACGAGAAATACGACGTGCCGTTCAAGGCAAAGGACGGCGCGATGCTGGACGACAGCGACCATGTCTATTCCTACTTTGTCTGCGCCATCTGCCCGGTCAAGGCCGGGAAGGAGACGCTGAGCTACGAGACCGAGGATAAAGCCTTCCACATCCGCACGCCGGGCTATGCCGCGGCGATGCCGGAGCTGGGATTCCTGTTTCCGGCGTTCGACGGGCGGCAGACGAATCTCTATAACTGCCTCTATTATACCCGCAGCGCGGGCGACAATCACCCGGAACTCATTGAAGCGCTGTTCCACATCACGCCGCCCCTGCCCGCCGACGAGCAGAAGGGCAGCTTTGACGCGCTGCTGAGCCAGACGCTGGGCGAGGAGTGCAGCATGGAGGTCGTGCAGGCGGTGCAGACCGATCTGCGCGAGCGCATTGAGGTCCACAAGGAGACGAAGTCGGACGAGCCGCTCGTCGTCTCCGGGCCGGAGGTGCGCGCGGTGCTGGAAAACGCGGGCGTCTCTGAGGAGAAGCTCGCGGGCTTCCAGGTGAAGTTTGAGGAGACGTTCGGCGACGACGCGGCGCTCTCGCCGCGCAATCTGGTCGACAGCAAGCGGATGCAGCTCAAGACGCCAGACGTCATCATCCATGTTGCGCCTGACCGGGGCGACCTCGTTGAGACGCGGACGCTCGGCGGCGTGAAGTACATCATGGTCCGCGCCGAGGACGGCGTGGAGCTGAACGGCGTCGATATTCAGATCGACGGGAACTGATACAGCCGGGGCGTGCCGCGAGAGTCGGACGCCCCGGCTGTCCGTTCCGGCGCCTACGGCGTCTTTCGGCGGAACAGGAGAACAGCGTGGAGAAGCATGAGCACCAGAAACAAGGCGCTGGCGTAGCCGAAGAGCGGGTAGAGCGTGCCGATCAGGCTGCCGAAGCCGAAGAGGCTGGCGAGATAGGCCAGCAGGACAGCCAGGACGGTGAAGGCGGCCTTCCGCGCCCGGAGCGGCGCGAGCTTTACGCAGCAGTAGTTCACGAATGCGACTGCGTTTGAAAGCGCTGAGCCGAACATCCCAGCAAACAGCAGCAGTGCGTAGAGGTACATCGGTACAGCGCCAAGCCCCGCCGCGGCGGCAAGCATCGGAAGCTCATGGGATTGCGCCGCGGGCCAGACCGCGAGGCAGGTCATCACGCTCAGCGCGATGACCAGAAGCATCCCGGAGCCGAGGGCAAGCCCAGCATAGACCGTCGACCGTTTGCGGATGTGCGCGCCGAACGGGCCGAGGATCGCGATCGTGGAGAGGATGTTATAGCAGGCGTAGTTCACCGCGCTCGGGAACCAGCCGCCAAGCAAGGCGTTTCCGCCCGTCTCTGCGGCGGGCAGAGCCGGGAGTCCGCCGTTCCGGACAACCGCTGCTGCGCCGAAGGCGAGCGTCGCCAGCACGAGCAGCGGCACCGAGACGGAAAATGCCGACACCACGCTCTGCAAGCCCGCCAGCGCACAGGCCAGCACCAATGCCGCGAACAGCAGGCTGCCAAGCCAGTGCGGGATCGCGAAGATCTGCTCCAGCAGCGCACCGACACCCGCGCACATGATCGTCACGAGTGCGAAGAGGAACAGGCTCTCCAGCACCATGACCAGCGCGTGCAGCCACGGCGCGCGCCACGGCACGACCAGTTCGTCCGCGCCGGTCAGGCCCGTGCGCTGCGCCATGCGCAGACAGAGCACGCCGAAGATGTATAAGATCGCGACCGCAGCGAGCAGGCCCAGATAGCCCTTCGCACCGTAGACCACGAAATATTGCCGCAGCTCCTGCCCGGAGACATAGCCCGCGCCGAGAAAACATCCGGCGAACAGCAGCCCGAGGCGGAACACATTCAATTTCTTCATAGGTTTCTCTTTTTCGCAAAAACCCGCCGCCTGTAAAACAGACGGCGGGTCTGATGTTCTTTCTGAATTACAGCGAATTCACGCCGCGCGGGATAAATTGCCCGATCTTGCCGGTCTGAACCTCGCCGTGGTCGACGGCGAGCTGGCCGCGCAGATAGACCTGCTCGATGACGCCCTGCGTGCGGAAGCCCTCGAACGGGGTATAATCGACGTTCGCAATCTGGTCGGACGCGGTGATGAGCCCAGTTTTGGTCGGATCGATGACGACGATGTCGGCGTCGCTGCCCGCTGCGAGGATGCCCTTGCGCGGGAACGCACCGTAGAGCTTTGCCGGGTTTTCGGCCAGAACCTCGGCCATCTTCTCCGCCGGGATGCGGCCCTTGGCCACGCCCTCCGAGTAGAGCAGGATGCCGCGCGTCTCCACGCCGGGCAGGCCGCCGGGGATCTTCGTGAAGTCGCCCTTTCCGGCGTCCTTCTGCGTCAGGGTGAAGCTGCAATGGTCGGTGGAGACGGTCTGGATCGTGCCGTCGGCCAGCGCGGCCCAGAGGGCCTCCTGATCGGCCTGCTTGCGCAGCGGCGGCGCGCAGACGAAGCGGGCAGAGTCGGAATAGTCCGGCTGGTCATAGCGGCTGTCGTCGAGCAGGAGGTAGTGCGGGCAGGTCTCGACGTAGACCTTCTGGCCGCGCGCTCTTGCGGCGGCGACCTCGGAAAGCGACTCCTTCGTGCTCAGGTGGACGATCACGACTGGCACGTCCGCGACCTCGGCGATGCGCAGCAGATGCGCCACGGCCTCGGCCTCGAGCGGATTCGGGCGGCAGCGCGGATGCGCCGACGGCCCAACGTCGCCCGCGGCCTTGTGCTGCTCGATGAGCGCGTCGATCACGCCCGCGTTCTCGCAGTGGACGCCGGCGATGCCGCCGTATTTTTTCAGCTCTTCGAGGGCGTAGAACAGATCCTTGTCGCCGATCATCATGGCCGGATAGGTCATGTACATCTTGAACGACGAGACGCCCTGCTCAAACATTTTCGGAATTTCAGATTTGATGGTTTCGTTCCAGTCGTCGATGGTCATGTGGAAGCTGTAATCGCAGCTCGAGCGGCCGTCGGCCTTTTTGTGCCAGAGGTCGAGGCCGTATTGCAGCGTCTCGCCCTTGTTCGGGCAGGCGAAATCGACGACCATCGTCGTGCCGCCGCGCAGGGCGCTGCGCGTGCCGGTGTCGAAGTTGTCGGCGGTCGTGGTGTTGCAGACGTCGAGGTCGAAGTGCGTATGCGCGTCGATGAAGCCGGGGAAAAGCAGCTTGCCCTCCATCGGGACAACTGTGGCCTCTGCGTCTGTGAGGTTTTGGCCGACGCGGACGATCTTCTCGTCCTCGATCAGCAGATCGGCGACCTTGGAACCGGCGGCGGAGACGACCGTTCCGCCCTTGAGCAGCAGTTTCATGGATCCAGCTTCCTTTCCAAAAGTCAATGTTTCGGGTGCAGCAGTTTCTCGATAAAATTCGTTTTCTTCATGGCGTAATAGAGCGGGATGCCGAGCACGTAGAGCACGGCGGCTTCGCCCGCGCCGACCTCGCCGCCGAAGACGAGCAGGCCGTACCAGAACTGTTCGGACGGCATATAGAGCCACGAGAGCATCGCGCCGACCATCACGGCGTTGACCAGGATCGTAGGTAGCGGCGCGAGCCACGGCTTTTTGATGCGCGTCGTGAGCAGGCAGGCCAGCAGCGTTGCGGCTGTGCCGATGACGATGTCGAGCACGGAGACCGTGGAAAACAGATTCGCGATCAGGCAGCCGATGGTCAGGCCGATGGTCAGATGCGGCTCGAACAGGAGCAGCATCATCAGCGCCTCGGAGATGCGGAACTGGATATTTCCGTAGGCAAATGAGGCAGTCAGGATGGTGATGGCCGCGTAGAGACCGGCGACAATGCCGTTCAGCGCGATCTGGCGGGTGTTCAGCTTTTTCATGGGACAGGTTCCTCCGGAAATGGATATTTTTGTACCCATCATTATAATGAGGAATCGGAGAAAAAACAAGAACATTCCCGCACAATTCATTCCGCGAAACTGTCAGAAGATTTGGTCGCCAGCCACAAATTTTGCCGTAATGTTGCGGTCATCCGCCAGATAGGCCGCGCGCTCCACGCGGTCGCGCACAGAAAGCTCCTGCGGATGGTCGAGCGACGCATCGTCGAGCACGACCGCGTCCAGCTCGTAGCCCGCGGCGAACGTGCCGACCTTGCCGAAAAATTCGCCGCCGCCCATCGTCGCGATGTAAAACGCCTGATCGAACGTCAGCGGCGCGACGTCCTGATCATAGAGCCGCCAGCGGAGCTTCGAGGCCTGAATGGCATGTGCCATCGCGCGGAGCAGGTTTTCGTGGCTGCCTCCGGCAACATCTGTGGCAAGACCTACGTGCAGCCCGTGCTTCAGATAGCGGCTGATGGGCGCGACGCCGGAGGAGAGGTTCATGTTCGATTCCGGCGAGTGCGCCACAAAGACGCCGTTTTGCAGCATCCGCTCCTCCTCGGCCTCACTGGAGTGGACGCAGTGCGCCATGATACAGGGATAGCCGCCGCCGAACAGGCCAAACTGGTCATAGGCGTCGCCGTAGAACTTGCTCTTGGGGCAAAGCTCGCGGATCCAGTCGATCTCGCTGTAGTTTTCGGACAGATGGCTCTGCACCGGCAGATCGTATTGTTCGCGCAGGCGCGCAAGGCCGAACATCAGATCGTCCGTGCAGGAGGGGATGAAGCGCGGCGTGAGGATGGGCTTCGTGCGCTGGAAGGCGTCTTTGGTATCGAGAATCCAGCGTTCGGTGTCGCGCAGGGAATGGTTCGTTGACAGCTCGCGCAGATAGGGCGGACAGTTGCGGTTCATGTTGACCTTGCCGACGTAGGTGACGAGGCCGGAGGCCTCCAGCTTTTCCATCAGCAGGCGCGTGGCGGGCAGATGGATCGTGGCGAAGATGGCCGCGCGCGTTGTGGTGCTGCGGCGCAGATGGTCCACAAAGCTGGAATATGCGCGATCGGCGTATTCGAGATCGGCGTATTTGGATTCTTCCGGGAAGGTATAGGTATTGAGCCACTCGAGCAGCTCGAGATCCATGCCGAGGCCGCGGAACGCGAACTGCGGCGCGTGGACGTGCAGGTCGGTCATGCCCGGAATAATGAGCTTGCCGGTATAGTCCAGCAGCGGCAGCGCGGCATACTGCGCCGGGAGCGCAGAGAATACGCCCGCAATGCGGCCGTTTTCACAGACGAGATAGCCGTCGTCCATGGCCTGCATGGTGGTTGCGTTGGTGCTGAAGCAGAGACTGCCCTTCAATACAAAATCTTTCAAGATGAATATTGCTCCTTTGCATCATAAGCGCGGCGCAGCGCGCCGCCGTTTTGTTTATCATATCATATTTCGGCCCGCTTGGCGCGTCGACTTCCTCGTCATAGTGTACGAATTCTGACCGGGCGTTTTCGGTGAACATTACCAAACTGTGAAAAATGCTAAAAATTTTTTAGGCTCCTTTTGGGCTTTTGTTGAAAAATGCTTGAAAGAATCCGAAAAAACACATTGATTTTTAGAAAAAAGTACTGTAAAATAGAGGCACGGATTTGACGATGGCGAAAGCCGGAACGGTCCGTGCGGGCAACGGTCTGCTGCCTGAAAAATTTTTAGGAGGAACCAAAAGAATGAAAAAGATCATCGCTTTGCTCCTGGCGCTCGTGATGGTATTCGCGCTGGTGGCCTGCTCGTCCAAGACCACGGATGACACCGCCAAGGACGACACCACGACCCCCGCCGACACGACCGAAACCACCGACAACACCGACGATACCGCTGACACCGCCGATACCGCCGATACCGCCGAAGAAGGCAAGTCCATCAAGGTCGGCCTCGTCCTCATCGGCGATGAGAACGACCAGGGCTACACCTACAACTTCATGCGCGGCAAGGAAGCTGCCGACGAGAAGCTGAAGGCCGAAGGCATCAACGTCGAATGGGTCATCAAGTGGAACCTCATCGAGGGCGACCCCGTTGCCGTTGCCAACGAAGAGCTGGTCGAGGATGGCTGCGAGATCATCTTCAACAACTCTTACGGCCACGAGCCTGCCATGCTGACCGTTGCGGCCGAGTATCCGGACGTGCAGTTCGTCGGTATGACCAACCAGGGCAGCCGCTATGACGACCTGGCCAACACGCACAACGCATTCGCCAACATCTACGAAGGCCGCTATGTCGCGGGTGTTGCCGCAGGCCTGAAGATGCAGCAGCTCATCGACGACGGCGAGATCACCGAGGATCAGGCTGTCATCGGCTACGTCGGCGCGTACTCCTTCGCGGAAGTCGTCTCCGGCTTCACCGCTTACTATCTGGGCGCGCGCAGCGTCTGCCCGAGCGCGACCATGAAGGTTCAGTTCGTCGGCTCCTGGTCTGACGCCACCGCGGAAGCGGACGCCGCCAAGGCTCTGATCGACCTCGGCTGCATCGTCATCTCCCAGCACTCCGATAACACCACCCCCGCGACTGCGGCTCAGGCTGGCGGCGTGTACCACACCGGCTATAACAACGACATGACCACCATCGCGCCCGAAGCCTCCATCATCGGCACCCGCATCGACTGGACGAACTACTTTGTCCATGCCATCGAGTGCGTTGTCAACGGCACCGAGCTCGAGCAGGACTGGTGCAAGGGCATGTCGGACGACGAAGTTGTCATGACTCCGCTGAACGAGGCCATCGCGGCCCCCGGCACTGCCGAAAAGCTGGCCGAGGTCGAAGAAGGCATCAAGAACGGCACCATCCAGGTCTTCGACACCTCCACGTTCACGGTCGATGGCAAGACCGTTGACCATGCGTTCGCGGTCGATACTGACGGCGACTTCGTGGCCGACAGCGAAGAGGCTGTGTTCGACGGCGCATTCCACGAATCCTACTTCCAGTCCGCTCCGTACTTCACGCTCCGTATCGACGGCATCGAGTGGATCAACGAGGCGTACTAATTCTCAGTTTCCAATCAAAAAGAACTGCCCATTCGGGCAGCTCTTTTTTGTATCAAGAAAACCCCGCCGCTGCGGCGATCAGGGGGGGAGAAGCCTTGAAACTCCCCCAGTCAGCTCCGCTGACAGCCCCCTCTTGATAGAGGGGCCTTTGTGCGGATGCCTCCGCCCACTGCTTTTGCCCAGGCATTCTGGAAAATTTACAATATTTTTGCTATTTGTATCAGAAAATGGATTCCGCTCAGCACGATTATTCGTTAATACATATATGTATATTATGCAGTTGCGGATTTTGTGCATGCTGCATAAAATTTAACGAAAGAAGGAAAAGACATGACACGAACGATCTCACCCCGTGGAAACAGACTCCTGCGGCGGCTCGCTGCGCTGCTGCTTGTGCTGGCGATGATCCTGAGCGGGAGCGTCTGCGCCGTCTCTGCGGCAACGCTGCCGTTTGAGGATGTGTCCATGTTCAGCTGGTATTATTCCGACGTGAAAAATGCCCATGAACAGGGATTCGTCGACGGCGTGACGCCCACACGCTTCAGCCCCACAGGCACATTGACCATTGCGCAGGCCATCAAGCTGGCCGCCGCGCTGCACCAGAAGGCGCAGACCGGCGCTGTCACGCTGAAAAACGGCAGCCCGTGGTACAGCACCTATGTATCCTATGCGGTTGCAAATGGGATCATTGAGCCGGAATATGCGTCCTACAAGCCCGCGCTGATGAACAGCCCCATCAGCCGCGCGGAGTTTGTCCATATTTTCTATGACGCGATGCCCAGCGGGAGCTATGCCGCGCGAAACACCGTGCAGGACAACGCCATCCCCGACGTCTCGTCCTCGGATCTCTATGCGGATGAGATCTATACGTTCTATCGCGCCGGCATCCTGACCGGTTCCAACTCTAACGGTGATTTCAATTCCAATTCCAGCATCCAGCGCAGCGAGGTCGCGGCGATCCTCATCCGCATGTTCGATGCCTCCGCCCGCCGGAACATCACGCTCACGAAAAACACCACGACCACCATCTCCGGCGCACAGGGCCCCGCCGGCCCGGTTGGCCCGCAAGGCCCCGTTGGCCCGACTGGCCCTCAGGGCCCCGAAGGCCCGCAAGGCCCGCAGGGCGACAAGGGTGACAAGGGCGACAAGGGCGACAGCACCTATGTCGGCTACGACGGCTATCTCTGGACGGGCCGTGTGCGCTCCGCCTACAAGCTTGTCGACACCACGGCCCCGAACGATCCCGAAAACACCATCGGTCTGTTCGGAAATGAGTATTTCCAGTCCCACAGCATCGATCTTTCCGCGCGTCAGGCTGCGCTGATGCACCACTATCTGCCGTATACCGGCAAAACCGGCTATTCCGGTGTTACCCTTACAAAGCTGGCCATCGCGGCTGCCGCACCCGGCATGATGACCATCGGTGTGGCCAACGTCAGCGATGTGCTCGCGGCCCGCGCCGCCGGTACGACCGTGACGCTCTCCGACCCGCAGACTGTCACGCTCACGGCGGGGTTGAATGATCTGACGCTCGCGCCGCTTGCCGTCGGCGAGAACCAGACGATCGTATTCGGCGCGCCCGGCGACACCGCTGCACTGCTCTCGTTCGAGGAGCTGCCCACGGCCGACGATCTCGGCACTGTCGCCACGCTCGGCGCGGCGGCCTCCGGCCCGGCTGATATCACGAACGGCCTCACGGACAAGCTGGCCATCCGGACGACAGTCACGATCTCCAAGGAAGTGGAACTGACGACGGACATACACGCCGCCTACGCGGCGGGCGCGGCGCATAAGATCTCTGTGACAGGCGACTATGTGCCGTTTGCGTTCTACCAGAACACCAGGTTCTCGGGCAAGACGATTACGCGGTTAGAGCTGTTTGTCCGGCAGGTCAACGCCATTGACGCCAACCAGACCTTTACCGTCCGCCGGGTAAAGGCGGCTCCGGTGTACAGCAAGCAGCCCACGACGATCGTGGAAAGCTATACGCTCAAGCTCCCGCTGGAGCAGCTGAACGGCTGCAATCCGAGCGCGGTCAACAAATGGATCTCGCTGGATGTGAATATCCCGGTTGGCGAGGACGAGACGCTTGCGTTTGCGGGCAAGAACGATGCAGTCCTTTTTGACTATTTCCAGAGCGCGGATCCTGCGAACAACCTGTTCACAAACAAGGTCGCGACGACACCGACCAAGCCCTCCACGAACGAAGTGCTTGCCATCGCGGTCTACACGACGGAGACGCGCGCTTACGCGGAGCATCTCGCCGCGCTGGACAGCGCCGAAACGCAGCTTGCGGAGGATACCGCGCTCCGCGCCGCGCTGAAGGGCAAAAAGCTCTCCATTCTCGGCGACAGCATCAGCACCTATGTGGATTACTGCAACAACACAAGCTATAACTCCACCATCGGCGGCAACTGCGTGTTTTACAGCCCGAACCGTTCAGACCGGCCTGATCTGAAGGATATCGCCGTGACGGACACCTATTGGATGCAGCTCATTGACGAGTACGACATGGAGCTTTGCGTCAACAATTCGTCCTCCGGTTCGCGTGTCATCGGCATGGGCAATGTCAGCGGCAGCACAAGAGATCAGGCGTATGACACGCGCGCCTGCCAGCTCCATAACGACCATACCGGCGAACAGCCCGACATCATCTCCATCTACATCGGCTTCAACGACCATGGCGCGGCGGCGCCGCAGGGCCGCATCACGACCGGCAGCTATGAGGCCGTGAACTTCGACACCCTGATCACGGTGCAGGACGGCAAGTATGTCTACGCTACGCCTACCACGGTGGCCGAGGGATATGCCGTGATGCTCCATAAGATCAAGACGACCTATCCGAACGCCAAGCTCCTGATGATGAACATCCCGCACGTGGCCTGGCAGGACAAAGTCGCAGAACGCGGCGTCGAGCTGCCCAAATACAACGAACTGATCGCAAAAATGGCCGCGCATTACGGCGTGACGCTGGTCGATCTCTATTCCACGGAGATCAGCGGCGACAGCACGAGCAACCGCGCCGTCTATGCCCTCGGCGATGAGATCCATCCCAACTGCGCCGGACACGACGTCATGACCAGGGCTCTGGCCGACGCGCTGAAAACCGTCTATCTTCCGTAATATCTCAAAAAAGGGCCGCCCGGATGGGCAGCTCTTTTTTGTATCAAGAAAATCCCGCCGCAGCGGAAAGCCCCCCCTCTACGAAGAGGGGGGGACGATCGCCAACGGCGATCAGGGGGGAGAAGAAAACTTCCCCGGTCAGCTTCGCTGACAGCCCCCTCTTGATAGAGGGGGCCTTTGTGCGCTGCGCGTAGAGCTCCGGGAGACCTGGGGCGGGAGACCGCCCGTGATCTACGGGATCCGCGTGTATTGAGGAATCAGAGCAGAAATACTATGATAAATAAGGGCAACACCGCATAATTGCGCCAGCGCGCTTTGACGGCCCTTTTTCGCCAGCTCTGCGGTTTGAAAAGTTTGAAATACATACAGTATTCCTGCACTTTCCAAAACCTTGATCTGACGAAAAAATCTCGCCAAATCTGCTTGCCGAATTGTGTGGTGCTGCCTAAAAAGAAAGGAAAATGACACCATGAAAAAACTTCTTGCATTGCTTCTGGCGGTCGTGCTGTGCCTGAGCCTTGCGGCCTGTGCAACGACCCCGAAGGACACTGCGACGGACACTACGCCCGCCGACACCGCGAAAGACGACGCTGCGGACAACACCGCGGATGACTCCAACGCATCCGAACCCGCTGCCGAGGGCGGCAAGAACATCGTCTGGGCCGGTTGGTCCGGCGAGGAAGAGGCCAGCAAAGACATCTTCCAGCGCATGATGAAGGCATACGAAGATGCCTCCGGCAACACCGTGACGTGGGTCGGCTGGACCTGGGCCGACACTGCGCAGCAGCTCCTCATCCGGACGCAGAGCGGCGAGCAGCTCGACCTGGCGCAGGCGGACATCGGCATCTTCAACACGATCGCGGCTGCGGGCGTGCTGGCCGACTGGAACGAGATCCTCGGCGAGGATTATCTGAAGGAAAACTTTGAGCAGTCTGCACTCGGCGTCGGCAACATCGACGGCAAGCAGCTCGGCCTGCCGTGGAGCATGGCGTCCATCACCATGGTCTACAACCCCGAGATTCTGGCCGCTGCCGGTTGGGACACCGTCCCCACCACGATTGAAGAGTTCGAGCAGTGCATGGCCGACATCAAGGCCTATCGTCATGAGGATCCTCGTAGGCTTTCCCAATACAATACGGAGGCGATGTTACAACCAAGTCCACACTTTCGCTAGGTAATCGTTTCAACAGCTTTCTGCAATCGCCATTGTATAGCGTGACATTGTTTGATTCTTTAAAATTTTTATATATGCGCATGATAAGCTCCTTATAAAGCAGCAACGATTTCTACAAATCTACGCATGCTGACAGCGCCCTTAAGAATATCATTTTCCTCCTGAAACACCATATAATACCGGAACAGAGTCCCCGCATGACTGCTCCACGCCTTACCGAGTGCGATTTTCTCCCGGCTGTCGTCGTTTTTCAGGTGTTCGCCCTTGGTTTCCGCACAGATGAGCTTGCCGCTTTGGGTCATAATCAGAATATCGGGGTAGTGCTTGATAAAGCCGTTGATTGCAAACCCTTGTCTGGCAATATTCCTGTACCACCAGCGGACATTCGGCAGGGCGGTCAGTTCCACAATCAGCTTCTGTTCCAGTTTGTTCATGTCGCCGTCCTCCGCCGTATACAGTGAGCGGGCGTATATGGCGGTATTGCTGGCGGGGTGAATGGACGCGAGCAGACGGAACGAGGGCATACAGACAATGCGCTCCGTTTCCAGCCACTTTTCAATAATTTCCCGATAGTGGGCTTCCAACAGTGTTTCGATCTTGGCGCGGATCTTCGCCGCGTAGCCCAGCGGAGCTTTCTCCATAGCGGCAAGCTGCGCCTTATCCATATCGTCCACGATACGATTTATGTAGGCTTTCAGTTCGGCAGCGTCTACCATGTTCAGCTTGTTAAGCTGATTGAACATCATATCCTTGCATCCATAGCTGCAAGCAGAGCTTTCGTGCGGATCTCATCGCCTGTCCGCACTTCTCCCGCAAGGCATCGCGGTGTAGACAGTTAGAGGGCGAAAAAGCCTGTGATTGCAAGCCTCAGAGCGGCGCAAACTGACCAACCTAAGTGATTGTATTCCCTGCGCAGTTTCTTCTTTAGCGCGGAAATAAGTGTCGATTTCGGCACTTGTTTGAATGCCCGGAAAACGAACCAAGAGCCTCTGTCGATGCCCGTTTTGGGTGTCGGCAGAGGCTCTTTTTTTGTATCTTTTCTGTAAATACCGTCAAAATCGTACGTTAATCCATAGTATCACTATTAGCGTTTCTGTATAACTATGCCTCTAACCCATATAATTATCATGAGCGTTATAGAAAAGGTGTAGGTACCCGCTATGATTGACAAACGAATAGGTAAACGAGTAAAACAATGCCGGGAACGCCTCGGAATCTCGCAAGAAGAGCTTGCGGAAAAGACCGGGCTGACAGCAAATTATATTTCCACGGTTGAACGCGGTATGTCATTCCCTCGCTGTGAGAAATTGATCATTCTTCTCAATGGGCTTGAGGTTTCGGCTGACGCGATCTTTTGTGATGTTCTGGATCACTCAACGAGCTACAAGGCATCTGAACTTTCCGAGAAACTTGACTCGCTGCCCCCACAAGCACAGAAACGTATCTTGCAGATGGTTGAGCTGATGATTCAGCAGGAAACCTCGGATAATGGCTAAGTTCGCCAAGGACTGCGTGTTTTTTCACGCAGTCTTATTTTTTTGCCATTTTTCGACCGATTTCTGCATATCTCCGCGCTATACTCTGTATTAGAGGCATAGAGACAGTCTTTAATACACAGAAGGAGATGGAGAACAACCATGAAAACTTGCGCCTTTACCGGACATCGCCCGCAGCACCTCCCGTTCGGAATGAACGAGAATGACGACCGCTGTGTCAAGCTCAAGGAGGCACTGAAAGAGCAAATTATCAATCTTATCGAGGCAGAAGATGTCACGCACTTTATAACCGGCATGGCTCTCGGCGTTGATCTTTACGCGGCTGAGATCGTGCTTGATTTGAAGGCTTGTTATCCCAACATTACACTTGAGAGTGCTATTCCCTGCGAAACTCAAGCGGTCAAGTGGTCGATGGCACAGCGCGAGCGCTATTATGACATTGCTGCGCAGTGCAACAAAGAAACCATGCTCCAAAGCCACTATTCGCCCGACTGCATGGGCAAGCGTAACCGCTATATGGTCGATCACGCCGACTTTATTATTGCGGTATGGGATGGCAGACCCAGTGGGACGGGAAAGACCGTGACCTATGCGCGTGGCAGAAACGGGAAGTCTATCATTGTAATTGACCCGGTGACGCTTGCGATTGAGCGGCTGTAAAACACCCAAAAATCAGGTGTTTCGATCAAAGCCGGTGGGAATCGTGAAAGTCCTTTCGCTTCCGAAAAATCTATTTGCTATCCAGCGATTATCTGGATGATGAACCTCCCTCATCGTTCCGCGTGGCTTTGCACGGCATAGTGAGAAGTCAGTCGGTTCTGGAAAGGTGAATAGCCTCTACTATGAACAGGGCATCGACTCAGGGAATTAAAATCGCTGGAAACAGGAACTCTCATTTGGAGATTAACCATCATACCACTCATCCCACGCTTCATCCTCGTCCTCATACCAATCCTGGTTATCTTCCCAGAGGTCTTCGGGATTGTCATAGTCATCCCGGAGGCTTCCGGAATTGCTGCCTCCATTGCCGTAATTGAAGGTCTGCCCATTATTACCGCCTGACGGATAATATTGCGAGAAGGATTTCAGCATATACTCGCTGTCGTTTTTCCACTGAGCGCACATACCGGCAGCGATCATTTCACCATTTTCATCATACCAGTAAACATTGAAATACTTCTGGTTCTGCTCCAACTTTTCAAAGTTTTTGCAGTTCAGTCTCTTATCCGGTTCACCGAGCGAAGTGTATTTTAAGCAGCTAACCGGCATTCCTTCTACGGGCAGTTTTCCGGAATACTGATCCTTCAGACTTTGTTCCCGCTTTGCAGCATTCTCGGCTGCAATTCGTTGACGCTCGGCTTCCTCGGTGACATCTTTCTCCGCCTTATAGCCCTTGACACGGGTTTCCAGCGCGTCAACATCCTGCTGCCAGCTCGTATCATATTGCAGCGTGATGTTTGAAAGCTCATCCTGCCCGCCCGCGTATTCCGTCCTGTCTTTGTACATATCGGCGTACTTGCAGTAGACGGACAGCGATGCGGCATCCCGATAGCCGGAAAGCCCAGAGAAGTCCTGCTCGGCAGAAGTGTAATTGCCATTTGACATCTCTTGAAGGGCTGCGTCATAAGCTGCCGCTCTCTGCTTATTGCGGCTTGAGACGGAAATAGAGATACCAGCAATCACGGCTACTGCCAGAACTGCCGCGATGAGCTTTCCCAGCGGGAACGGCTTCTTTGGCGGCACAGGTTTCTCTTCATCTTTTTCTGAAACAACAGGTTCGATGACTTGGGGTTCTGCTTTCGACTCTTCCGTCTTTGTTTCTGGCGCGGAAATCACGGGGATTTCTACACTTTCAGTCTTTTTCTTGGGCTGCTCCACGCGCTTTTGTGACTCCGGCGCGGCAACTTCCGTAGTCGGCGTGACTGCCGGAGCATCTATCGTGCGGATGACGGTCTTTGTCTGCTCCGGAGGCCAAGGCGCGACCATGCGCGTACAGTCCATAACGGCTTTTATCTGTCCCTGCCGCAGCACATCGTCTTTCCCAAACGGAAGCTCGACCCAATCTCCGACCTTGAGCGGCAAACCGCCGGTCAGATACGCATACGGACGGCGCGTTCCCTGCACCTGAACCGAGCAATAGTGATACACCGTACCGTCGTCAGGTTTTGCGTCTGCAATGGGCTTTGCGGTCGCATGAGAATGCGGCTTTTCTGTTCTGGAAGACGGTGTTGTGGTGAACACTCGTCTGAACCGTTTTTCCCAGCTTTCTTCAAGATATGGATTTTTCAGTGCAAGCTCAAGGCAATGCTGTCCCTGTTTCTCTTGCCCGCAGTCACGACAGGCATTCAGAACATCATACTGTAATCTGCCAATGGATGCGCTCTCGAAAAGCTGCGACGCGAACCGCTCATCATCCAGTGCGGTCAAAAGCAGCAGCGCTTGATTATGGCTCGGAGAATCCAGCCAATCCCAGTCCGGGAGCAGTTTCTCAGCAGTTTCGGCGTCGGTTTTCAGAGACGGCTCCGCGATGTCCAAAAGCCGCCGCCACATCTGGATGCCTTTTGCCGTGTTGCTTGCGAACACATCATCCAGAATGTCGTTCCAAGACAATTCATCGAAATCCTCGGCGGTTTCATGCGGGACTTCTTCCGGATATTCGACCAGCAAAATCTCGCGGCAAATGTCCTCGTAATCCGGAAACTTGCCCTGCGCCAAGAGCCGCTTCGCTCGTTCCACATCAGGATGCAGCAGCACTTTGTTCTGCCAATGGGTGTTATAGGCTTCTTCCAGCGCATTTTGATAGTCCTGCGCCTCGCCCATTTCCTCATCCTTTTTCCCGCCGAAGTAGGCATAAGCAGAGGACAATTCGGAGAACAGCTCGAATAAGCCGTCCGGATCAACGTGGTTATAGTAGTCTTCCACCGGGCGCGTCGAGAGCAGTTCCGTCCAGAACGTGCCGCAGTCCGTTTCGGAAAGGGCGGCTTCTTCTCGGAACAGGACGCCGCGTTTGGCATCACGCATGACCTCTTCTGCGTTTTCGCCCAGATTCAGGTCAGTGGTCGTAGTCAGAAAAGTCCGCAGTTCCTCCGCCTTTTTCTCGTCAGGCAAAGCTCTCGCGTTCTGGATTCCGGTGGAAATGTTGTGCAGCAACACTTTTCCGAGAAGCTGAGAAAGCACGGTGTTCTTGGGCGCAAACTGACCCAACGCCTTTTTCAGATCGTTCCACGTTTCGGGTAGATCGACGTGGTAGACGAAGGAAAGCGTCAATGTGATCTCCGGTTGCTGTAACGGCGTCCTTTTTAGACTTCCAGAATCTCCACACCAGCCGCATTCCCAAGATGACCCGCGTATCATAACTGGACTTCCGCACCACGGACAGCGCATATTGTTCTCACCTCTTTTGATTGGAATTACTCAACGCCCAATGCCTTATATACCGCGTCCTCTGCGCTCTGATAGAAAACCAGATTGAAGCAGCCAATCAAATCTGCTGGGACAAGTCCGAGATCAGCCGCCGATGTGATCGGCAGCAGCACCTTCTTTGCGCCACTGTCAAGGCAGACCTGAAGCGCGTTTGCAAGCTCGTCCACCTTGAGCATGGTTCCCGCAATGCTGATTTCGCCCAGCACCGCAAGACTGCTGAGAGTCGGCTTTCCAAGCGCAATCGAACAGAGCGCAATCAGCGTGGGAAGCGCAAGTTTTTCGGTCATACCGATGCCCTGCAAATCCTGATAGTTGATGATATAGTCCTTCGTTGTCGTGCTGATCGCACCGCTGATGCGGTTGCCGTTTGCTTTCAGATAGTTGAAGGCAGTATTTGCCGCTTCCTTACACTTGCCATCAGAATTTAGTCCCGTCCGCTCAAACTTTCCGCTGCCGGGAAGCATCTGTGATTCCAGACGGAAGACGCCGATCATGCCGCTCTTTCCCTGTGAAACCGTATAGACCTGACCGGGATTGCACATTCCTTCGGGGATAAGTTTTCCGCCGCCCTGTTCCGGGATGGAGACGAAATGTTCCTCAAAGGTGTCGTTGTCAATGTACGAAAAATTGACATCGTAGAACTCCATGCCGCCCAGTTTCTTGAGCTGTTCCTTGACGCGGCGGCGCATTTCAAGCGCAAACTTGAGGATTTCTTCAAGCTGTTCCTTCGTAAACTCCCCGTCCGGATAAAGCAGCTTGATCATGCCATCAACCATCTTGCGGACTGCAATGGTGTCACGCTGATTGAGGTTCTTACCAAGGCGGAAATACTTGTCCAGCGCATCGCCGTACTGCTCCTTGCGAAGCTCACGGATGAACTCTGCCAGATAGTCGGTGATGAAGCCGTAGTCGTTGGTGAAATGCTCCGGACGGAACTTCGGTATCTCCCAGCCGGGAATATAGCAGTGCATACGGTCAAGGAACGCCGTGTCCGTTCCCATTTCGGGAGGGAATGGGTCAAAAAGGCTGGACGTTTTCAGCAGCACATCCACGCTCTGATTGATATTTCCGACGAAGACCATAGAAGCGGTCGCGGCTTTTTCTTCCTTTCCACGAGCGAAGGAGCCGGACGCCATATAGTCCTTCATGATCTGGATGCCGTCTTTGTCCTTGAAGTTGATACCGGCAACCTCGTCAAACGCCACGCAGTCCCACAAGCCGACCAAGCCGACCGTTTTTCTGCCCATGTTGTAAAACAAATTGGCAACGGTAGTCTGACCGCCGGAAACAAGGATGCTGTTCGGGGAGATTTCTTTGTAGATATGGGATTTGCCGGTGCTTCGCGGACCTAACTCACAGAGGTTGAAGTTGTTCTCAACAAGCGGCAGCATACGGGCAAGCAGCAGCCAGCGTTCGCGGTCATTCAGCTTATCCGGCTCATAACCGCAGGAGCGCAGCATGATCTCAAGCCACTCTTCTTCGGTGAAGTTCTTTCTGCCTTCCTTCAATTCCTCAATGTCCACATGGGGCATCTGGATTGGCGTCAGCTTGCGGATGTGGATGGGAGAGGCATTTTTCTCTTCTTCCAGAAACTCATATTCGAGCTGCACAATGCACCAGATACCGCCGCAGAGCAGCCGGTCAAACTTTGCGGGATAGTCCTCTGAAATGGGAATACTCTTGATACCAAGGTTGGAGAACTCCGCCTCATAGGTATCTTTTTTCATATTCAGATTGACAGTGATCTTGTCGATGACCGTGTGCATCCCACGCTGACGAAGCATGGAGAGGATCTTCTGCGCCTCGTCCGGACGGACATAGTTGTCCGCCAAGATGCGCTTGACGTTCTCCACGCCGGTCTCGATGACCTCTGGATCATCTGAGCTGCAATACTGACCAAGCAAAAACTCAAGGACATAGACCGGCACATTTGCGCCTTCCTTGATCTTCTTCGTCAGGTCTTTCCGGACGATCTTTCCGTCAAAGAACTGCCGCAGTTTTCGGTCGATCACTGCGTTTTTATCGCCGGTTTCTCCGGTCATTCTCTGCTCATCCATTCTTGCCACCTCACAGGTCAAAGCCAAAATCGTCCGCAAACGCGATGTCGATGTGGAACTCGATCTCTTCCACGTCAATCTCGTTTGCGATCACCAGACGGTAGACTTTTTTCTTATCATACGTTCCGGCTTTCAGATTGAACCGGACACGGAACACGCGATCTGCCGCGTTATCGCTGGTTTTATCCGCGATGACCGTCTGCCGGTCGCTGATTACCACGCCCTCATCGTCCATCATGTAGATGGAGTAGGTGCAGGGCTGAATCTTATCGCCCACGGGCTGACGCTGATGGAACTCCAACGAGAAAATCAGATTGGAAATCTTGTGGCTTTCGCTCAAAAGTTTCAGCTCCGCGTTCTTAACCTCGACGTAATTCTTGTTGCTCGTGCGGAGGTTCTTGAAGGCAATCACAGGCACGACAAGCTCCTGCAAGCTGATACCGCCGTGGACATAGTTCTCACCACCGCCCTGAACCTTCATGCGGATGGTGTCCTGTGGGGCATAGCCCTTGATGGGCGTTCCGTCCAGCTCCCGTTCCAGATTGACGGGAAGCAGGAAATCAGCGGTTGTGTCAGGAGCGGTCAGCGCATAACGCCGTCCAAGCTCATACACGTTGCCGGAGAAGGCTTTTCGGTCGATCTTGTCGCTCTCACTCAGCGGCTTATAGGTATAGAGGAAACCGTGATCTGCTGTAATGAAAATGTTCGTTCCGCTCAGTTCGTTCACGATGATGCGCAGGATGCCGGAAAGCTCCTGAATTGCGGTTTCACAGGCGTCAAAGACTTTGGACTCCGTAGGGGCTTTGTCTCCGATGGCGTCGATAGAGTTGTGGTAGATGTAAATTACATCTTTCCCGGCAACCAGCTCCCGTCGTTCATCCTTCTTCATGTTCAGAAGGTCATTGTATTGAATGGCAACGCTGGCTTTCGGCGTTGTGTTCAGGATCGCGTTTCGCTCCACGGTGGAACGGGTGGGATTTCCGTCAACGAGAACGTCCATACCGTCGTTCACAGAAATGCTCTTTGCCGGAAGAAGGGCTGCCATACCAAACTTCGTGATGGACGGAAAGACCGCCTGCATCGACTCCAACTCAGCAGTTCCTTTCGTGGTGCGGACAATGCGCTCGGAAAGCTCGGAGGCAACCTCATAGCGAAGCGCGTCCGAGATGATCACGAATGCGCGGGTGTTCTTACTGCTTGCGGGAGCGACATATCTTTTATAGAAATCCCGCTGCTTCTCGATCTCCGAGACATAGCCCAGAGCAGCGAGGTCTTCTGCCGCCGCGTTTGTCCAGCAAGCGGTCAATTCCCGCAGGAACCAGTTTTGATACAGTGCCTCGACAAACTCCGTCGAGTGCTTCAAGCCGTCTTCCAGAATGTCATTTGCGTTCTTGAGAGAGTTGCCAAAAGCATAATGGAAGTGGCGATAGTAGGCATCCATACGGTAGAGATCACTCGTATAGAGCTTCCAGATTTTCTTCGGCTCGACGATATGGAATCCGCCGCCGTGTTCCTGATAGAAGGTCTGCATCTTTCCGATGAAGAAGAGGCAGTCAAAATAATTTGAAAACCGCTTGTACCATCCGGCTGTACGTCTGTTTTCACAGACCTTCCTAATGAGATCGACCTTCACAACATGGTCGCTGATCTCCGCGAAGAGCTGTTTCAGGATGCTCTCGTTGATGCACGGGAAGACGTCTCCTGTAATCAGCGTTTCCGGCTCAAATTTGTCAAAGCGCGTCGGGAGCTGCAATTCGTTCTCCACGGTGCGGCACAGCTCGTACAAGTCCTCGTTATCCTCGCGGGAACGCCATTCATGGACGATGCTGTAACAGTACGCCTTGTTGGTCTCGGAAACGAAACGCTCCAAGCCTTTCAGGACGGAGGCGTTCATCGTCTGAGAAAGCGCGGTCAGCAGAACGTGCGCTGCAAAGCAGCCCAAAGGCTTGTCCTCTTCCTCGATGTAGCCGGTGTACTTCCGCGCGAGCTGCCAGAAGGCTTCAATGCTGCCAAACTTGCGGATGTTCTGCAAGACACTGTTCGTCTCCTTATCGAGACCCGCGGCAAGGACGGCGATGATGACATCCTGCGCGGAACCTTCGCTCAAACCGGCGAGAACCGCCATAATGTCGATGTGGAGTTGGAGGGGTGTCTGATAGTCACGCCCGATCCTGCGCAGCTTTTGAATACGCTCTTTACTGTCGAAGAACTTTGCATAGAGCTTGACCGTCTTCCGCATTGCGGCAGACGGCGCGATATTCAGCTCATCCATCTGCATGGAGATAAAATCCGCACGGAAGGTTTCGCTGTAATATTCAATGTCCTGAAGCCAGTTATCTTCATCACCGGTATATGTAATCGGGCAATAGATAAGATAGTTGCTGTCCAAGTCATCGTGAAGCAGCAGCTTCTTGACGGCAAAATTGTTTGTGCCGGTCAGCTTGATGATCTTGACGCCTACCAGCTTTAGCTCATCAACATCCTTCTCAAACTCTCGATCTTCGTCCTTCCAGAAGACGATCCTGCGGCGATAGAACTCCGGCAAGGGGGCTGCAAAACGCTCCGTCAGATTAAATTGTACGCGCTCGTTCGACATTGTTCTACGCTCCTTGCGTTAATTATTTCCCTTATCTTTTTCTTTTTCACCGCCTTGGTAAGAAAAGGTGTGAAGTCTTGTAGGGATTTCTGCTGGCTTTAGATTGCCGAATGGATTTGCTTGTTTCTCTGTCTGCTGGGGGACGGGCTTTGATTCCTGCTTATTATCTTCACTCATGATATGTTTCCTTTCATTTTTATCAAAGCAATAAGAAACCAAAATACAGATAAGCCTATGGAAGTGTAGAATAGCCTCATAGACCACTGAATAAGTACAACTTTGTTGTCGTTTGTGCGTTTTACCTCAGATTGCACTTTTTCAATTAGTGCAACGTATTGTAAATCCTTCGCCGCATCCGATTTTATGGTTTCATAGTGCCTCTGTATAAAATCGCTCGTCTCTTTTATGCTAACAAAGTCGTTACGCTTTTCTCTTTTTTGCGCCATAGTTGCCAGAATTAGACTTGCCAAAAGTAGTGCAGTAATTGTAGAAAAAGCTAAGAGCAAGAAGCCGTATGTAAGAGGATATTTGTATTCTACGGCGATAGCAGCTACCATAAATAAAGCAGCAGATGTAAACGAAAACGCTGTCTGCATTTGCGTACTCTGTTGGATAAGTGAATCCTCTCTGCGAAGTTCAGCTTCATAAATTGTCTGCGCAATTTGACGAATATGATTGCTTAATTCCTTCTGCTCGTCAGCATTCGGAAAGTTCTCCTCACCCATATATATTCCTCACTTAATCTTCGCCAACACATCGGCAAACAGTTCGTAGTTATGCTTCACGCCGTCATCCAAGTCGATCTCGATGTTCTGGTCAGCAAGGTGGTGAACCTTTTCCTCGTATTTTTGCAGCTCGGTCGCTTGATCTTGGAACTTCTTCTGCTGTTTGGTCAGCTTCACGCGCTCGGATGCGCTGGCACGATCAATGGCGTCACCGATCTGAGCAAGCTGGGTGCGGTAACGCTCCTGCTGCTCATGCACATAGTCGGTGCGCAGACGGGCGAGAAGATCGCGCTGATAGCGGTGCATATAGCACAGCGCCTTGAAGCCGTTCTTCTTGCCGCTGTCAAAGAGCCAGTAGATCGGACGCTTCTGATAGGTTTTCAGATGGTCGGCATAGAAGTCATTCAGGAAGTAGCTGCGGATCACCTCGCGGGGCGTACCCTTGCCGCCGAGCGCGTCGGCAACAAACTTGAGGTTTTCTTCCAGCGTGTCATCGCCGTAGACCTTACGGACAAACTCCACGAAGCGTCCGGTGATGTCATCGTCAAAATACTCGTCATCGCAGATGGGGATGATGTTGTCGCTGTCCGGGATGATGGTCTTATACTTGCTGGCGTCCCATTCGCCGCCCGCATAGGCAAGTCCCTCCACGTCCAGAGAATACCGCCCGAACATACAGCCCACGGCATAGGAGATGAGGGAGACGATCTCGTCGCGCATGGTGCGGACATAGCTGCTGCCCTTCATGGACTTCGGTACATCGTCCTTGCTGTCAAACACACGATGCACAGTAATATCCTTGTCCGCCACATCCGGCGTCAATTCGTCCTGCAACCCGTAAATGTCAATGAAAATGCGGTTAAGTTCTTCTTCGTTCTTTTTGAGCTGCTGGAAGCGCTCTTCGCACTCGGCTTGCCAAGCAGCATATTTCTCGGAAATCAGTCTTCCCATATCAATTATCCCTCCAACAGTTCGGTAAATGCCTTGCTGATTAGGTTGCAAGTTGGTCGCAAGTTAGTTTTAAGTTAGTCGCAAGTTGAACGCAAAAACACATTTGAAATCGACGGTGAATCACTTGATGATAAACCATCTCGCAGCGCTGGTTTTACCTTTGCAAACCACTTTTCCGTCTTCCTTGAGTTCCCGCATCAGCACTTGAATTTGATTGCGATTGAGACCCGGCAAAACTTGCTGCAATTCTTTGAACGGAGTACCAACTTCGTTGTTCTGCCGAATGTGCTTTAGCAGCAGCTCCTTGTTGGTATCTCGATCCAAGCCGACGTGCCTTGTATGCACACCGGTTTTTCCCGTCGCTGCATAGAGACTTCTGGCAAGAACATACTTCTTGCGACCGATATGCTCGACAATGCCCAGCTCGATCAGCCGGTTCAAGCGAGACTGCATCTTCTCGTTCAGCGGTCTTTCGTGGTACAGAGCATCAATCACAAGGAAATCCTCGGTGGACAGCAGCTCTGCGCCTCTTTCGCTGATCCGATTGAGAACGGAAAGCATCGCTTTGTCAAGAATCAGTCCGTTCAGCGTAACGCTGACGAAGAAGTCATCTGTGCCTGTGAAGTCGGGAAGCGGTTTTGCCTCCTGCACACTCAGCTCAAACATCAGGTTCATGCCCTGTCCGGAACGCTCTACCATGCCGCAGAGGGAAAGAATCTCTGCAATACGGCGGTTGCGCGGGAGCTGGCGATCCAGTATGTTGTCGAGCGTAATGCCGAAGGGAAGTCCTCCGGGACTTTCGACAACCAATCTGTCGCGGAACTGGCGGACAAAGATGCTGCCGCCAAACTGATAATTTCTATGGCTCACCGCGTTCAGGATCGCTTCTCGGACAACACGCTCATTGAAGGTCGCAATGTCAAACACGAAAAAGCCTTCCTGATAGTGCTGCTTGTCGTTCCGCAGATTGACAAGCTCCCACACGCGGTCATAACAGGCGAAGAAGCCGACCTTAAACTCTTCTCTCTGATTTGCCGGACCAGACGCTTCGGAGGAACGATACTCAAAAATGATCTCAGCCTGCGGCAGATACTTAATGATTGCCGCGTTCTTGCCGAACAGGATCAGGGCTGCATACGTCACGCCTTCATCCGTGATTGCGCCGCAGTCATGGAGAAGCTGCTGCTTTGACAGCGTGGCAAGCTGCTTTTTTCCGCTCTTTTCGATCCACTTGGCACGGAAGTTTTCAATGGCGGTCTCGTCCAAATCATCGACCGTTGCCCCGGCGCAGATCGTCCCGGAGAAATCACCGCCGGTCTCTTCATAGATGCTGCGGCGCATATCCTCCGGCATGGGCTTGAGCGTATCGCCCTCATAAATCCACGCTACGCCATCGTATTGTACTGGCAAGCCGATTGGACGGCTTTTCACGTCGAAGACCAGAACCCGCTTTCCTTCGTAGTTGAAAAGCTGAAAATCAACATTGACCTTCAATTTCTCAATCAGACCCATGCGGGTACGCTCCGGCTGGTCAAAAGCTGCGCTCCCGACCACGCTGCGGGGTCTCTTGTCCGTGATGCCAAATACCAGCTTGCCGCCGCCATTGTTCGCCAAAGCGCAGCAGCACTTCGCCGCCTCTCTGGAATCAAATTGCTTTTTTGCTTCCTTGAATTGGACGTGTTCGCCCTCTTTGGCTTCCAGAAGCTCTTGAACAGTTTCTAAATATGGCATAGCGTTTCTCCTTCGTTTTGGTTGGTGCAAGTTAGTCTTAAAGCAGTTTGGCGGTTTAGTCAATAATGAGGTAGTCGGTTTGACTCAGTTTACAACGATGAAAATGTAAACCGGTCTTTTCCGAAATGCTCTGGATTTTTTCGATATGCTTTTCAGAGCAATTCACTCCGCAATAAACGTCTGTCGGAGTCAATCCCACACTCGCAGCACTAATGTTTCTTCCTTGTTCACCCTGCAAAGCGTCACAAAAAAGCCTGAACTCATTCTCATAGTTCCAAGAAGTGTGCTTGATTGTGTACATCTCTTGAATAAGCGCCAAACACTTCTGAAATTCAATTCTTGCGTTTTCGCGTTTCTCTGCCGAAGCTGTTACGTCATTCTGCATACATCCGTATCCAAAAAATTTTGCGATACCATTTGCTATTGGATGCCTTTTACTCAAATATAGCACCCTATGAACATTAGCAATTTTGCCCACCTTATATTTGACACAGTACCCAGCGTGGTTATTCGCATAGTGCGCCCACATAGGAAGGTTGTTGCTCATGTTAGAAGTAAACGACGCAAGAAAAAACGAATCCAGAAAATCTTGCTTAATCTTCGCTAAACGATCAGCGTCCCATCCACTATTGCGCATTTTTGCTTCATCAATATAAATTCCGGTAAACTCAAAAGGATCATTCATGGCTTCTCTTGATGAGAACCAAATTTCTTCTCTTTCGAGAGAAGAAAACCTTTTGTTATTGCTTTCCATGATGCGTTTATCGAGGTTGGTGTCATCATATAATGGAACAAATTTATAAAGCACATTGGGGAGAAATTGTGTTTTATATGCAGCAGCCTCTTCAAACTTACCTTTTTCTAAAAGGGCCTCATATTCTTCATACGAAAAATTCATACCGCTATCTTTATCTGCGCTCATCTTCACCAAACCTCTTGCATTCTTTCCACGCGGCTGTGGCTAAACCTCTTCATTTTTCACACCAGCGGATTCCGCTTGAAATCCCAAGAGGTTTCGTAGGAATCCCAATCTTTTTTTGCAGTTGAAATACACGACTTCGTTAGGACGGATGAGTTCTCATCGCCGTCTCCAATATTCACAATGGGAATTGAGTTGACATGACCTGCTTCAAAATTGATAGTTGGAGACAAGGCATTCAGAAAATACTTTGCGACTTTGGAATTAACCAGCCCCAGAAGTCCCAATATATCTATATTCTTGCAGTATATGCAGCATCCAGCCACATCAAAAATGAAGCCATCTGGATAATAACGGAAGGCAATGCTGCCGCTTGATATTTTTGACCAGCTGATTGTCTCTCTGTAAAAATACGGGATGTTCTTTATTGTTCTGGTGACGCACTTATACAGAGAAACTGCATACGCTTTCGCTTCGTCCCCATCATGCTGCCAATTCAAGACATAGTCTTGATTGCCATACCACTTTCTAAAATCGCCACCCTTATTATAAGGAATCCATTTTACGTCTGTCTCAACTGTGGTCTTCTCGTTTGCATTATGAAGGCATTCTTTTTGTATATCAACTTCAAACCACAACCTCAAGAAACGATTGTTGTCACAAGTCTGCATTCCTGTTTTTGTATCTGCAAAATCGGATAAAACCGCGCCATCAAAGCATTTCAAGGCTGCTAAACTAAGCCAATACGCTACCGGCGAACCGGGGATTTTGGAGAAATTAGACTGGTCAGCTTCATAGAAATACCCACAGTTTTTATCTGCAAGAGCTTCCAAGACCTTCTGTTTCTGAACCTCCATACCGCCCTTGAAATCGGACAGTTTGAAGTAAAGTCCATTCTCCGTTGCTTTTCCGTTTTTCAGAACAAAGGAGCAGATCGGCACAGTCGCTTCTTCAAAGGCGGAATACTCCATCTGAACAAGCGTAGCGATGCTCTTGTTCTGGATGATGAACTCGCGCAGCTTTTCATAGGTCTTAATGAACATCCAAACGAACGGCGTCATATAGCCGCAGTAGCCGTCCTGCTTGCAGAACATCAGATTGCGATAGGTGAAGACGCTGAACAGATCGCCGGAATAATCCTTGTAGTTCTCTGTCACGAAAGTCTTCAATCTGCCCTCAATCTTGTTCAGATACGGCGGATTGGCGCAGACAACCGGATATTTAGCCGACAGTACCTTTGCCTGACGCGCCAACGCCTTGAGCATGGGGCGAGCGTTCTGCAACCAGTCAGCATCATCCAGCGAGAGCTGTCCTTGTCCGTCGCAACCGTCAAGGTATGCCATATAACCGTCGTAGTCCTTCGGTTCAACAGTAATGATAGAACCCAGTTCCTTTGCATCGCGGAAGGTGTCCACCAGATACCGACTGATCTCGTTCATCTCTGCATCCGTTGTCAACCCGTCCCGGATAGCTGCGCTCATACGGTTGCTTTCTTTGATGGCAAGCACATTCGGCTTGATACCACGGCTCAGGAAACGCCGGTCATAGCTTCTCGCCTTCATCATAACGGCAAAGTACGCAAGCTGAGAGGCACGGTCATCAATATCCAGCCCAAAGAGGTTGTTCTGGACGATCATCGCCGCTGCATCACGCTCAGTATAGCCGCTTTCCTTGTAAATCTCCATCAGGACATCAAAGGCATACACCAGAATATGACCGCTGCCCATGCAGGGGTCGAGGAACTTGACGTCTTCCGGCTTTATAAACTCGTCGATGTGCTTAATCTCACCGTTTTTCGGCGTGACAAAGAACTCCAACTTCTCCGCCAGCTTGCTTTCCGGGTGACGCTCGATCCAGTAGCGACCAAGAGAGTTGTCCACCATGTAGCGGACAACCCAGTCGGTTGTGAAAAGCTGGGTAGCAGCCGGAATGTCTTCTTTCTTGACGGTCCCCTTGTAGATATTGATGACTTCGTTCTTCCGCTCGTCATTGTAATACTGATACAACCAGCCGATGATCTGAACGGCATCCTGCCAATCTTCTTTCTCGTCGGTTTCCGAGAGCATTTTGGCAATGAAGCTATCGCCGGAGAGACTGTTGTTGGGGAATAGCAACTCCGTATAGTCGCGGTCACGAGTGCCAAACACAAAGATGTCCGGCAGCGCGGCTTTCAGCTCTGCACACTGCGTCAGGAGCAGATAACGATATAGTTCCTCGGTGTTGTTGTTTTCGATATACTCCGCGATTTGCGCCTTATCCAAGCCCTCCATCTCAAGATGAAGGACATCGTTCAGGATTTCCGGCTTGAATGCGCCGGATGCGTCCGAGAACACGCGGATATGGGAGGGCAAATAGTTATTGACCTCCATAAACCGAAGCGCAACAATGCGGTTGAACCAGATATAGGTGACACGCTCGATAGTCTGCGGATAGCCATTGGTATTGATTTCGGTAATCAGTGCCGCCCGCTGGCTCTTCTCAAGCGGGGAGAGAATACGACCACGGACTTCGGTAGCATCCGCCTTGCCGATGTTTCCTTCCTCAATGCCGTACTGATAAGCTCTCTGGGCAATCTGCTTGTAAAGGAGCTTATGCCCGTCCACGGCAAACTTCTGAATCTTTGATTTGTTCATCTTCTTATGCTCCTTTAGTTGATCTGCACACCGTCGCAGCTTTCGAGCGTCTTCATGAGCTTTTCGCGGATCGCCTCGACGTACTTATCAATGTCTTCCTTGCTTTGCAGACGCTTGACCGAGCAAAGGTCATAACGGCGCACGGTCATGATCTTCGGGGGCTTCGGCGCGGGTGTTCCGGGCTTTGCGGTCGCTGCGGGTGCGGGCTTCTGCGCTTCCTGCTGGCGGGAGGCAGACATGACCTCCATGCGGCGGCAGATCGTGTCCTTGTAGTTGAGAAGCTGTGTGATCATGGCGTCCAGTTCAGTGAGGGAGGTCGCGTTTTTTGCCGCTTCGCGCTTGTTCACGAAATGATCGTCCGCCTGACGAAGCAGCGCCCCGGCGTCCCGCGCTTCGCTGGCAAGCTGGTGAACATCCTGCATACACTGGCGGATGTTCTCGGCAACCTCTTCACGCTTCATATCCAGCAAGCCGTCGTAGGCGGTCTTGACCTTCTGGACAAGCTCCGGCAGCTCCCCGATGCGGGAGTACGGCTTTGGCATGGCAAGGATCGTAGACATCGTGCTGATGACATTCAACGTGTCTGCATCCGCCGCAAAGTAGTCTCTTTCCTTGAGAATGCTGGCAAGCCGCTTCTTGGCATCATCGAACACCGTCCGCTGCGCCTTGAAGAACATCTCCACGCCTTCCATATCCTCGGCGGAATCGAGAAGATCGTCCTGCCGCTGCACCATCCGCTTGAGCAGTGCAACATTGTCCTTGCGCTGGCTCAGAACATCGTTCATCAGGTCGCGGGCAGCAGTAACGGTTTCTTTTTCGGGGTAACGCTCTTTGGCGTAGAACTCGTCAAGGAGCTTCTGATAGTGGCTCTGCTTGGTTTCAAAGGTGTTCAGAACGAAGTGAATCAGCCCGTCCTCATCGGAGGGAATGTCCATCGCGCCCAGATAGTCCCGCAGGAAGTTGACGCTCTTGCGGATCAGCTCTTCGGAGGGCGCAATACGCCGCGCGACAATGGCTTTGTCGATCTCGGTCTTCTTTCGCAGGAAGTCCACCAAACGGCGCTCTTCCTTGCCAACAACTGCGCCGCCATAGTTGATCTGGATTTTCTGCTGGACGATTAGACGGGCAATCAGGGCTGCAATGTCGATTTCCTTCCAGCCGTAGGGGATCGCCTGATACCGGCGCTGCACATCGCCCATCGAGGTCTTGAGCATCTTCTGGTTTTGCAGCTCCAACCACTGACTGATCTCATTGAGCGCATCTTCGTTGTTCGCGCCCAGTCCGGTGAAGCCGACTTCTTCGTATGCGCCGTTGAGGATAGCGAGAATATCAGCGTCGCTGTCCACAAACTGATTGACCATGTTCAGCTTGGAATAGACGCTCTCAACAAGGCTCTTCATTGCCTCATCCAGTTTGTCCTTCGCAGAGCCGTATTTCAGGTCGAGGATTTCGCCGTGAACATAGAACTTGCCCTCGACGATGGCTTTTTCAATCAGGCTGCGGGCATGGCTTTCCAGTTTCCGTGCTTCATCGTTGCGGTCGCGGATGATCCGCTGGATGCTCTCCGGCATCTGCGACACATTCCGCTGCTTGACATACTTGCGGATCTTCATCGCCTGTTCCAGCTCATCAAAATAGGGCGTGTCCGCCGAGAGAACGACGATTGCCTCGTTGTTGACCTGTGAGTCCATAATGAGCCGCTGATCTCCAAAGCCGTAGAGGTCGCTTGCCACGGTGACAATGCGAAGCCGCATTCCGCCAGTGGACGCGCCGTTCAGCGTCTCGTCAACGTACTGATCGTAGGCAAAGTCGTATTTGCCGTATTTATATTTCTTTGCCGGATAGATTTCGCCGTAGACCGTCTGAGAAATACTCTGGACGATCTGTGCGCTGTCAACTGGCGTATTCTTGATGTCGATGGCAATATCCTGTTCCTCATCTGTCAGGAAGGCATAGGTATCGCCATTGCGGGAGATGTAGTTCTGAGACAGAAGGCGTTCCAGAGAAGCCGTGATGGACGCGCGGAGGGCGATCTTGTCCGTGTGAATATCGTCGATCATCAGGATGGCGATATTCTCAATGTTCGCCTTGACATCTTCAATGTAGCGGACAAGGTAGAGCAGTTTGAGGACATTCACGTCCTGCTGTTCCAAGCCGTCGTTGGCATCCGCCGCATTTTGGCAGCGGTCGATGACCCGGCGGATGGCGCTCTCCAAGAAGGTATGTACCGTGTCATAGAACTGATAGAACGGCACAAGGGCGTTCTCGTCCTTGTTCTCTACCTTCTGCGCCGCCTCTTGGAAGCCGGACAGCATGGAGCGTTCGCCGCCCGAAAGGTGCTTGCCGGAGTTGCCGTGCTTGCGGATTTCCGCGAGAACCTTCTGGATGACGATGAACTGATACGGAACAAAGGGGAAAGTCGCGCTGAACTCCGCTGCGCTGGTAAAGCCCTTGATGTCGAGGATGGGGTTGTCGAAGGCAAACAGGCTCTTTAAGCCCGAAGCCTCTTTCTCATACTCCATTTGCAGAAGGTGATCTGCGTCCTCTGTCTTCGCCAAAACACGCTTTTTGATAACCTCATCGACAGAAGAGGAAGACAGGCTCAGACGAGTGTTGAAGCGTCCCTGAATCTTGGAGAAGTCGTTTCCGGTGATTTTCACAACGGAATCAATCGCTTCCTGACTTGTGACCATGACCCAAACCTTGCCCCGGCATTTGTCACCGATCTCTTCCACCAGCGATTGCAGATTCATCATCAGATCGCCATCGTCACCGATGTACTGACCGACTTCATCCACGCAGAACAGAAGGCGGAAGTTGCCTTCCTTGCTGTCCACATACTCTTTGATCTCGGAGACGAGCTGCTTGATGCTCATGTCGGCGTTCTCTTCGCCGTTAAACCAGTTGCGGGCTGCTGTCTCGCTCATGCCGAGAACAGATTGCAAAACCTCAACCACATCGTCCTCGAAGAAGGCGGCGGAATCGCGGGCGTTGACCCACTCGTCCCCGTTGACTTCCTTGAAAGCAGCGCGGAAAGCCTCCGTCTTGCCCTGCTTGTCAATGAAGCGTTCCAGCTTCGCCACCTTGAGGTCTTCGCCATAGAAGCCGCAGTGGTTGTAGAACACCTTCGCAAAGACGCGCAGTACGGCGGTCTTGTCCTTGTTGATTGGTCCTTCGATGTCGATGTTGAACAGGATGGACTCCGTGGGAATGCGGACACATTTCTGCACCGTCGCATACATCATCGGATCATCAAACTTGTCCGCAAAGTAATCAAAGGCGTGTTTGCCGTCCACCTCTTTGTTGGAGAGAAGGTAGGAGAGCATTTTCAAAAAGTGAGATTTACCACTTCCAAAGAAGCCGGAAATCCAGACGCCGATCTTATCAGTCGGGGTATCAATCGCCTTGACGTAGTTATCAAAGAATGTGGCAAAGTGACGCCGTAGTTCCTTCGTGATGATGTATTCACTCAGTTCATCCTTTAAGCTCTGCTGGTCATCCTGCATGACCTTAACAACGCCGTTGATAGGGCGGTCAATGTCCTTTTGGAACATACTTTGTATTTTCATACCGCTTTCCTCCAATTACAAAAGGTTGAATGCCCGGTAGTAGTGTCCGTCCAGAAACTTTCCAAACAATCCGAGGTCTTGTCCGTTGAACGATCCCGGATAGAACATGACGATGGGGATGTCCGCAAAGAGATGCTGCATACTGTCCAGCATTTTGTGGGCGCGCATAAACGGAAAGATTTTTCCCACGCCGGTCAGGAAGAGAACATCACCGTACTCATGCGGCTCATACTTCATGTATTCCAGAAGTGCCTCCGGCGTTGCGATCTTTTGAAGCTGCTTGAGAAGGTATTCCTTTCCGCGCTTTTCTTCCAGCCCGTCCACGGATTTCAGAACGCGCTTGTCCTCCAAGAGCTTGAGAAAAATCTCATAGAGGTCGCATTCTTTGATGTGGTATGGCGTTCCATTTTCCGCTTTCAGCCGGGAAACGAAGTCTCTGACGATCAACTCATCTGCCGGATCATAGCAGAACACATGAATGCCGACTTCGTTGCTTAATCCTTTATTGGCAAGAAAACTGGGGTCGGATATTCTGTCCCGGATTCTATCCAACTCTTGCTTGATGTCGCTCATGCCAGAGCCTCCTATCTAAAGCAGTTAAAAGCTGCAAGTGCTTCGAGATCGTTATTTCTGCGGATGCCTTCTTCCAGCTCTTCGCAGAGGAATAGCGGATTGAGCCGCGTCGATTTGAAGGTGTCAAGGATCTCAACCTCAACTAAAATCTTCGTCAGCACTTGCTTGATCTTATTGACCGTGGACTCACTCCATCCGGCAATGTCATCGTTCTGTTCCTGCAAGTGGGAAAAGAATACATTCAGGTCTTTCCGCGAAAACTCGAAGTCCTGACTCCGGAACTTTTCTCCGATCACGCCGACCATGAAGTCCCAGACAATGCGGTTGTAGCGCATCATGGCATAGAGGTTGATCTGCTTTGCAATCTCAGGCGGAGCCGATGATAATTCCTGCCGGAGCTGTTCATTGTCCAGAGCGTCCAGCCGTTTGTAGCAGCTTCGCACCATGCGGGCAACAAGCCGCTCGGTCGGGTACTGAAACAGATTGTTCTTTTTGATTTCGTCGATAGCGTCCTCCACGGATGTCCCGTCGAGGTAATATTTCGATGCAATGCGGATTTCATAGAAGAGGAACTGTTCCGCTGTGATCGTTCCGTTATAAATCAGAGATCGTTCCATTCACTTCTCCATTCGAGCCGGTCTCCCAAGCTCACTGTTATCATATCATATTGGCTGTCCTATAAAGCGGACTCTTACTTGCTTTCGTCTACAAACTCCACGATGTCACCGATATTGCAGCCGAGGCAAATGCAGATTTTTCTCAGGGCTTCCATTGACACGTCTTCGCCCTTTCTGAGCTTGGTCATCGTGCTGGACGAAAGCCCCGATGCTTTATGAAGATCGCCCTTGCTCATTTCCTTGTCAACGAGCAGCTTCCACAATTTTTTGTAGCTTGCTTTCATGCTTTTCACCTCAGCAAAGTATGTAGAATAAACCTAATTTATATTGTAGCACAAGTCGGGCTTCTATTCAATAGAGTCTCTTATATTTCGGATGAATATGACCGTTTTGCAGGAATTACTCAGCATTTAAGCGCGATACTCGTTATTATCAGAGAGAACGCCTGTGCCGTCTTTGCTCGGCACAGGCGTTCTCTTTCATTCTATCTGATTATTTCGTTTTTGTTCTTGTTCTCTTTCCGAAACTGGCTTGAGGAAATCATCTACGTTTGCCTTCAATGTGTCGATCATCCTTGCTTCCTTTTTGAGCTTTGCGCGTTCATCGTAGAGCCGCTGCTGCTCATCGAGAAGTCGCTGCTGTTCCGCTTGCAGCGTCTTCAAGCTCGGCAGCTTTCCATCGCCCTGCATAGCAAGAAGTGTACTCCGTGCCGCCTCGAAGATCACAAGCTCTGCCTCATGCTTTGCCTTGAAATCCGGCTTATCTTTTGCCTTCTGGAAAGCGTCATACATGGGCTTGAGGCGCTGGTAGTTGGAGATGTTCTTGATAAACGGCTGGACTTCCCGCAGTCGCGTTTCAACGCCTTTCAGCTCCTTGCCGGTTCGGTCATAGGAGCTATGAACATCCTCGACCTTCTTCTCAAGATCGGCGTATTGGAGCAAGTTGTTTTCCGTGAGATAGTTGA
>ERZ772880.448-NODE-448-length-39126-cov-8.981137_pt1 | contig 39126 bp, 29 predicted proteins | sample MGYA00580577_ERZ772880 | MGnify/ENA primary metagenome ERZ772880 (study PRJEB29015, sample SAMEA2737705) | human gut metagenome | biome: human gut; feature: human-associated habitat; material: faeces | place: China | collected 2012 ... | reverse complement strand
TTTTTTTACTTCGGCGTTTGCGGACTTGCACGGCGCTTTCTTCTCAGGGGGTGTCCGTATCTGCAGTGTCTGCTTTATCGGCCACACAGGGCGCGACAGAGGCCTCAGTGGGGTTATAAAAGGAAGCAGGAAGTCTGTTTCCGAAGAAGCAGACCTCCTGCCTTATGCGCTGCTTATGACGCACTGTCCAACGGGTTTGGGCGGTATCCATCCATAAGTTCATCATTTTCCATGATGAAGGGACGTGTCGCATCCTGACCCCATGCAGTATCGTATTTTTCCATCAGATAATCGCTCAGTTCGGTTCTGTTCTGAATCTTTACCAGGCGGTACGGCTCCTGAAAGGCGACCTTTTCGACAAAATAAAGCCCATCGTCCCCGGCGGGAAGGAGCACGCCGACGTGTCCGATGAAGAGCGTATTCTCCGTTTCGGAAAAACGGTCGTGGAAGACGACGGAGATCATGCTGCACCCGCCGTCTGAGAAGGTGACGCCGCGCGCCGCCCAGCCCTTGCGCAGGGTCTCCGCCTGCACGGAAGAGTCCGTTGAGTCCGCCGCCTCCACCGGCGCGAACAGGGCGCAGAAGTCTGCCGTGCTCTTTCCGCAGAGCGCGTCCGGGTCGCGCTTGAGCGTTTCAAGGTCCATGAAGAGCCAGTCTTCCCCGTTGGTGTCCGGCTGATCTTCGCCGGCGGTGATGCGATCTCCCATGAGCTCATACGCCGTGATGCGGCAGTTGTAGCCGGGGAAGTCCCCCTGCCGCTCCATCCACATTTCCTGCATCTCATAGGGGTCGTACTTTGTCTCCGTGGGGGCTGCCGTTTCAAAGCCGTCCGTCAGCCATTCCGCTTTGACGCTGCCGTTGAACTGGTCAAGGCAGGCAAAGAATTTGTCCGCCCGCTCCGCTGCGATCCCCGCGTCCGCGAAAAGCTCTGAAAGCAGCTCCTTAGACGCTTCGTCGCTGAGGTTGCTGTACGCCGCCGTCTGCGCCGTCTGCTCGGGCGCGTCGGGCGCGTCCTTTTTGCCGCAGCCGCTCAGTACGAGGGCGGCAAGCAGAAGCGCGAGCGCGCAGCGTCGCCGTCCCGTCATCATCACGTTCATTCTTATCCGCCTTTCCTTTTGGGTGCACGGCCGGTCAGTTTGAATCGAGGGCGCTCTTTTCGTATTCCTCAAGCGCGAGCAAATATGCGACATAGGCGGCCGTCAGGGAGTCGTATTTTTCTCCCGCCTTCAAGACCGACTTGTACTGCTGGTCGTTGTAGAGGTGCTTTGAGACCGCAATATACTTGCCGTCCTTGTTTTCCCGCTCTCCGGTCGTGGTGTGGGAAACATAGTATTTCCCGTCACCGGTCTGAATAATCACGGGGATTTTCACGCCGCCGCCGACTTCATTCGTGTTGAGAGAGGTCCAGAAGAGATAGCGCTCGCTTTCCCGACCGTCATAGGGATTTCCCAGAAATGCCCAGGTGCAGTTTTCCTGCTGCAAGAGGCTGTTGTTCAGCTTCTCAAGCTCCTTCTCAAGAGAGGGGATGTATTTTGAGCCCGGGCAGCGGGAATCAAACTCAAAATTAGTGGTCTTGAGGCTGCCGTCCTTCCAGAAATCGGTATTGTAGAGCAGCGAAAAATAGTCCTTCACACTGGTGTCAAACGGATATTGGGGCTTGGCAGCCGCTTCGCCGCTCCATGTGAGCACCACGCCGACGTCTTCCTCGTAGGAAACGACGCAGTTTCCGCCCGGCGACGCAACGCCTTTCCAGTTGTTCGTGTCGTCCGCACCCTTGTAGTGGATGATCCCGCGGATGTTCACAGGGTCCATCGACTGCCAATCCGCCTGCTTCTGCTTCAGATCGACCGTAACGGTGGCTGTCTTATTCCCCATCAGCGCCTCCGCGGAAACGTGGTCGAATGCCGAGCGCACGCCGGAAATGTCCGCCGTCTCCCAGCTTTTCTCGATCAGAGTTGAGAATACCGGGTATGCGCCCACACTCAGTATGGCGATGACCGCGATCACGATCAGCACGTTCACCAGCGTAAAGCCTGCGTTGTTTTGTTTCATAAGCATTTTGTTGGACTTCATTCGTTTTACCCTCCGTTTTGGTGGGGATCTTCTTCGCTCAGCGCGGCGGCGGTCACGAAAAAAGAGGGAGGAACAGGTTTCCCTGCTCCTCTCTCAATAAGCTCGGAATTGCTGCGGTTTCGGTTTACTTGAAGTATCTTTCAAGCAGGCCCTTGAGGGCGCGGCCGTGACGGGCCTCGTCGCGGGCCATCTCGTGCACGGTGTCGTGGATGGCGTCGAGGCCGTTCTTCTTCGCGCACAGGGCGAGGTCAAACTTGCCGCTCGTGGCGCCGAACTCGCAGTCGACGCGCCACTTGAGGTTGTCCTTCGTGCTTGCCTTCATGTTGGGCTCGAGGTCGGAGCCGAGCATCTCGGCGAACTTCGCGGCGTGCTCCGCCTCTTCATAGGCGGCCTTCTCCCAATACAGGCCGATCTCGGGATAGCCCTCGCGGTGCGCAACGCGCGCCATGCAGAGGTACATGCCGACTTCGCTGCACTCGCCGTTGAAGTTGGCCATCAGCTGGTCAAAGATATACTTCTTGTCCTCTTCAGAGATGTCGGGGTTGTTCTTCACGGTCTTGCCGTAAACGCCGAACTCGTGCTCGGCAGCGAGCTTGAGCTCACCCTTGACCTCTTCGAACATGTTGCTCTTGGCGTGGCACACGGGGCACTCCGCAGGAGCCTCGGGGCCTTCATAGATATAACCGCAAACCTTGCAAAGCCACTTTTTCATAATTGCTACCTCCATAAAGTTTATCTTGAAATGTGAGTTGTTTTGCTTGCCTTTCACTGGCGTTAGTCTACCACATTTTACCGGTTTTATAGAAGTTGCAAATGCAACATTTTGATGAATTTTTTATGAATTGCGCTCCATGGCCTTCAGGATGCGAGGCGCGAGGATCACACTCACGACGATCTTGAGGCAGTCGCCGGGGAGATAGGGCAGCATGTAGGCCGTGGCGAGCGTCATCCCGCTCACGTTGCCGCCCTTGTAGACGTTGACGATCAACGCGATATAGGGAAGGCCCACAAGGTACAGCACCGCGAGACCTGCAAAGCACGCAAGCAGAAGGCGCGGCACGGAGCGGTCCTTTTCGGCGATCTTGCCGATGACCCACGCCGTGGGGATCAGGCCCAGCAGGAAGCCGAACGTAGGGTTGAAGACATAGCCAAAGCCGCCGCCCGCCGCGAAGATGGGCACACCGACAAGGCCGAGTACCACGTAGAGAAGCTGCGACAGCGCGCCGAGCTTTGCGCCCAGAAGCAATCCTGCCATCGCCGTGAAGAAGAATTGCAGCGTGATCGTCGCCTGGAAAAGCTGGAAGTGCAGGAACGCGCCGATAGCCGTCAGCGCGGCGAACAGTGCGCAGTAGATCAGGTCTCTTGTTTTGATGTTTTTCATGGTGATCCTCCCTTTTCTCAAAAAAACTGGGCTCATCATAACATGACGCCCGCCTATTGTCAACCTATAAATTTCATAAAGGTTTACAAGTTTGCAATTTTTCTTGCACAAGATCAAAATCGCAGCGCCTACGGCGCTGCACGAATGAAGGGGGGATATTCTCTTTCGAGAAAGAGAATATCCCCCTTTGCCGCGTCCCCACACGCTGTGGGGCCAAAAGCAGCCCCCCGCGCTGCCTTCAATACTTCTTATTGTAGTACCAATAAGTCCCACAAAAAATAAGCGACTGCGCGCAGGTCACAAGACACAGCACCTGCCCGATGATTGGCTGCTTGAACACTAAAAGCGCCAGCAGTCCCGCCGCGAGCTGGGCATAGACGCAGATGAAAAACGCCACGCTGCGCGCTTTATTCGCAACATACATCGTGCGCTCATCCTTGAGCATCGCGTCATAATCCGCAGCCTTTTCCGGGTCGCGGCTCAGGCGGTGCACGCGCAGCAGCCGCACCGCGCCGCAGACAAAGAGGCCGCAGCCGAGGCCGTTATAAAAATCGTCCATATGCGCATCGCTGAGCAGGAACCCGACGGCGAACATCACCAGCCCGATGGCGATCAGCAGAATGCCGCACTTTTTCTGCTCCTGTAAATTCATGCCCTTCATGCCTCTTCCTCCTCAAAAATGAAAATGTCCTCGATCCGCTCGCCAAAGAGCCGCGCGATGCTGTGCGCCAGTAGGATAGACGGATTGTACTTCCCGTTCTCGAGCGAAATGATCGTCTGGCGCGAGACGCCGAGTTCCGACGCCAACTGCTGCTGCGTCATGCCGCGCGCCTTTCTTCTCTCTTCAATGTGGTTTTTCATCGCTTCTCTCCGTTTTCCAAAGTCAAGTTCGCTTTACATCTGTGAGGATAGCACTGCGCGAGTGAAATGTCAAGTGTCTTTTACATTTTTTTGCATTGCTTTTGTTCCTGCGCTTTGCTACAATAAAAAATAAGAAAATTTTCGCAGGAGGATTCTTATTATGTCCGTCAAGATCGCACCGTCCATCCTCTCCGCCGACTTTGCCGAGCTCGGCGCCGGCGTCGAGGCCATTGCCACCGCCGACTACGTCCACTTTGACGTGATGGACGGCTGCTTCGTCCCCAATATCAGCATCGGTATCCCTGTGCTCCAGTCCATCCGCAAGCGCACGGCGCTGCCCATCGACGTGCACCTGATGATCGTCAGCCCGGAAAAATACGTCGCGCGCTTCGCCGAGGCGGGGGCCGATCTGGTGACCTTCCACCTCGAAGCGACGGACGACCCCGCGGGGTGCGTCGCGCTGATCCGCCGGGCCGGAGCCAAAGCGGGCGTGTCGGTCAAGCCGGCGACGCCGGTGGAGGCGCTGCGCGAGGTGTTGCCGCTGGTGGACCTGGTGCTGGTGATGAGCGTCGAGCCGGGATTCGGCGGACAGTCGTTCATCCCGGGGTCGCTGGAGAAGATCGCGCAGCTGCGGGCGATGGCCCGGGAGATGGGTCTCGAAACGATCATCGAGGTCGATGGAGGCATCTCGGCCCGCAACGCCGGAGCGGTTTACGGGGCGGGCGCCGACGTGCTGGTGGCCGGCAGCAGCGTTTTCGGAGCCGAAGATCCGCAGGCCGAGGTCGTGAAGATGCTCAACGCCTGACCGGAGGGTCCGTCCGGAAGAGCGCAGGGGATTTCATTTCGGAAAAAACACTCCGTCAGCGTCCGGCGTGCCGGGCCGTCTCGGCGTCGAGCAGGCGGCGCAGTCGGCGCAGGAGCGCATCGTCGCGGAACCACTCCGCGCCATAGGTCAGGTTGAATTCGTAATCGAAATCGGCGGGATTGGCTCCCTGATTGTGCTGGAGGATGGTCTCGGCCTTGTCGAGCGCCTTGACCCAGCGGGCTTCGGGCGTGGCGCAGGCTTCGTACTCCTCCCAGAGCGTCCGGATGCGTGCTGCGGCTTCTGCGGGCAGCAGGGGCGTGAGCCGCTCCATGGCCGCAAGTTCCGCCGCGGCCTTGGAGGCGGGGTCGCACTGCGCAACGGCCGGGATGTCGCCTTCGTAAGCCTCCCCGAGGTCGTGGACCAGGCACATCGCAAGGACCCGAGGCAGGTCGAGTTCCGGTTTTTCGTCCGCAAGGACGAGGGCCAGCAGGGCCAGCCGCCACGTGTGTTCGGCGGTGCTTTCGTGCCGTCCGGTCGAGGTGCGGGCCGAGCGCAGGACGTTTTTCAGCCGTTCGGCTTCGCGCATGAATTGCAGGTATCGTTCCAGTTTTTCCATCTCCGGGATTCTGTTTCGGGACCGTAAAGATACGATATGTCGGATTAAATCGCTAACTTTGCGGTGTTTTTAGATTCGCCATGATTTCATTAGACAACCTTACCGTCAGTTATGGGGGCTGGACCCTTTTCGACAATATTTCGTTCCTGATCAACCCGAAGGACCGCATCGGACTGGTGGGCAAGAACGGAGCGGGCAAAACCACGCTCCTGCGCATCATCACGGGCGAACAGCAGCCCACGTCGGGCGCCGTGACGCTCAACGGCGACTGCACGATCGGATACCTGCCGCAGACGATGCGCGTGGCGGACACCACGACGCTCGCGGAGGAGACCGCCAAGGCCTTCGAGGAGGTGTTGCGGCTCGAGGCCGAGATCGAGGCCCTGACGCGCGAGATCGCCGAGCGCACCGACTACGAAAGCTCCGAATACGAACAGCTCCTGCACCGTCTGAACGACGCGCAGGACCACTATCATATCCTCGGCGGCGAGACCCGCGACGCGGACATCGAGAAGACGCTGCTGGGCCTCGGGTTCAAACGGTCGGATTTCGGGCGCGCCACGAGCGAGTTCTCGGGCGGCTGGCGCATGCGTATCGAGCTGGCGAAACTGCTGCTCAGGCGGCCCTCGATCTTCCTGCTGGACGAACCGACGAACCATCTCGACATCGAGTCGATTCAGTGGCTCGAAGAGTATCTCCGGAATTACAACGGCGCGGTGCTGCTCATTTCGCACGACCGCGCCTTTCTGGACAACGTCACCAACCGCACGGTCGAACTGTCGCTGGGCAAGATCACCGATTACAAGGTCTCCTATTCGAAATACGTCGTCCTGCGCGCCGAGCGGCGGGCGCAGCAGATGGCGGCCTACGAGAACCAGCAGCGGATGATCGAGAAGACCGAGGAGTTCATCGAGAAATTCCGTTACAAACCCACCAAGTCGAACCAGGTGCAGTCGCGCATCAAGCAGCTGGAGCGGCTGGACCGTCTCGAGATCGAGGAAGAGGACCTCGCCACGCTCAACATCAAGTTCCCGCCCGCGCCCCGCTCGGGGCAGATCGTCGCGGAGATCAGCGAGGCCGGCATGTCGTTCGGCGAGAAACATGTCTTCAGCGGCGCGAATTTCGTCATCGAGAAGGGCGACAGGATTGCGTTGGTAGGCCGCAACGGCGAGGGCAAGACGACCCTCGCACGCATGCTGATCGGCCAGCTGACGCCCACCGAAGGGTCGGTGCGCCTCGGGGCGAACGTCAATATCGGCTATTACGCCCAGAATCAGGACGATCTGATGGACGGCGATTTCACGGTCTACGACACGCTGGACCGTGTGGCCGTGGGCGACATCCGGACCCGCCTGCGCGACATTCTGGGGGCGTTCCTGTTCCGCGGCGAGGACATCGACAAGAAGGTCAAGGTCCTCTCGGGCGGCGAGCGGGCGCGTCTGGCGATGGCCCGCATGATGCTCGAACCGCGCAACCTGCTGGTGCTGGACGAGCCGACGAACCACATGGACATGCGCTCGAAGGACATCCTCAAGAACGCCATTATGAAGTACGACGGCACGGTGGTCGTGGTGTCGCACGACCGCGAATTCCTCGACGGCATGGTCGAGAAGGTCTACGAGTTCCGCGACGGCGGGGTGAAGGAGTATCTGGGCGGCATCTACTATTTCCTCGAAAAGCGCAAGCTGGAGTCGTTGCAGGAGATCGAGCGGCGCGACGCTCCGGCCAAAATGCCTGCGAAAGGCGACGAACCGAAGCCGGCCGTATCCGGAAAGCTCTCCTACGAGCAGAGGAAGGAGCAGGAGAAGCAGCTGCGCAAAGCGAAAAAGGTCGTGGAGACGATCGAGGCGGAGCTGGCCGACATCGAGAAGCGGATCGCGGAGTACGATGCGCGGTTCGCCGCCGCGACCGAATACAACGAGGCCGACTACAAGGCTTACAACGAACTGAAAACCCGTTACGACCACCAGATGCACGAGTGGGAGAAGGCGTCGTATGAACTGGAAATCATCGAAAACGAGTGATTCCCAATTCTCTCGGGCACCTTTCGAACTTCCCTCGCCGGTCGAGACAGTCACATACGTGGAGTATGCTCCTGCCTTGCCTGACTCGCGAAACTCAAAATATGCTCCGCGATAATCGGAAATCGGGAATGGCGAAGAACGAACAAAGCAAATATACCTAACTATGGATAGCAACCTTATTTTCGGGATTCGTCCCGTGGCCGAAGCGATCGAGGCCGGAAAGCAGATCGAGAAACTCTACATCCGCAAGGGAGCCGAAGGGCAGCTGATGCAGGAGCTGAAAGATCTTTGCATGCGCCACCGTCTGCATTATCAGGAGGTTCCGGTCGAGAAGCTCAACCGCCTGACGCGCGGCAACCACCAGGGCGTCGTGGCGCAGACCGCGGCCATCGAGTATGTGCAGCTGACCGACATTCTGGAACGCGTGCCCGAAGACGAGACGCCGCTCGTGGTGTTGTTCGACGGGGTGACCGACGTGCGGAATTTCGGGGCCATCGCCCGCTCGGCCGAGTGTGCCGGGGCGCACGGGCTGATCACGCCGCTGAAGAACTCGGCGCCCGTGAACGCCGAGGCGATCCGCTCGTCGGCCGGTGCGCTGACGACGATTCCGGTGTGCCGCGTCGGTTCGGTCCGCAATACGCTCAAGGCATTGCAGGCGGAGGGCTTTCAGGTCGTGGCCGCCACGGAGAAGAGCCGCAAACTGCTCTACGATGCCGATTTCCGCCGTCCTACGGTGATCGTGATGGGCGCCGAGGATACGGGTATCTCGAAAGAGGTGCTCAAACTCTGTGACGAGCAGCTGGCCATTCCGCTGATCGGCCACATCGAGTCGCTCAACGTCTCGGCCGCGGCGGCCGTGATGCTGTTCGAGGTCGTGCGCCAGCGCATCGGGCCGGAGAACTGAAAGGAGGAGACGGAGTCCCGTCATTGCGAGGAGCGCAGCGACGCGGCAATCTTTGCGGCGTTACGACACTCTCCGCAGATGGCCGCGGCATCTGACGACGCCTCGCCATGACGAACGAATATGCAAAGCCGATAATCAAAATCATAATTCTGTGAAAGCCAAACTCGAATACTGCCTGCGCTGGCTCCGCGAAGGGGCCGTGCGGGTCGTGCGGTCGTACCCGGTCGAAACGCTCCTGGCGCTCTACGCCTGCATCCGGTGCCTGCTCACCTACGAACTCGACTGGAGCGAGGAGGAATTGTTTAATAGACTCGGCCTCGTGCCGCTGTTCTTCGCTCTGGCGCTTGCCGTCAACAACCTGGCGGGGCGCGGACCGTGGCGGAAAGTCTATTGGGTCGTGTGGGCGCCGATCGTGCCGCTGACGCTTTGGAGCGGTCTCGGCGACTGGATCGAAAGCGCGTCTTTCCGCATTTCGCTCGGCATACTGGCGCCGCTGCTGTTGCTGTTGAGCCTGCGGGCCGTGCGCAACGACCGGTTCGTCAACGGCGCGCTCGTCTGGCTGCGCTCGGGTGCGCTGGCCCTGCTGTTCGCCAATGTCGCGCTGGGGCTGTTCTATGCGATACTCTATTCGGCGACCTATATCTTCGGCCTCGGCGGAGCGTGGATCGAACACGTCGCGGTGTGGTCCGTGACGATCTGCGAGACGCTGGCCGTGCCGCTGCTGTTCCTGATGATGGCCGACCGCTGGCGGGACGCCGAACTGCGCGGCAGCCGCATCCTCGAAATGCTGCTGAACTACATCGTGACCCCCGCGCTGCTGATCTACGCCGCGATCCTCTACCTCTACATGGCCAAAATCCTCGTCACGTGGACGCTGCCCGAGGGCGGCGTGGCCTATCTGGTCTTCGGGTTCACGATGACGGCGCTGGCCGTGAAGGCGCTGGGGCGGCTGCTTGAAAAACGGATTTACGACTGGTTTTTCGACCGTTTCAGCCTTGTGTCGCTGCCCGTGCTGACGCTGTTCTGGATCGGCGTGGTGCGCCGCACGAACGAATACGGCCTGACCGAACCGCGCGTCTACCTCGTGGTGTGCGGCGGTCTGATGACCCTCTGCGTGCTGTTGTTCCTTTCGCAGCGTACGGGCCGTTACCTGTGGGTGTGTCTTGCGGCATGGGTGAGCTTCGCCGCGCTGGCTTACGTTCCCTTCCTCGAGCCGGAGCGTATCGCCGTGCAGTCGCAGACGCAGCGCGCGGAGCGGGTGGCGGAGCGGCTCGGACGCCTCGGCGGGGACGGACGGCTGCTGCTGACGCCGATGCCGCTGGCCGATACCGTTTATAAGAAGGAGTACCGGAAACTCTACGAGTCGCTCGACTATATCCGCCGCGACAGCGCGGCTTTCGCCCGTTTCGGCGTGAAGGACCTCGACGATCTGGCCGCGATTTTTCCCGAAGCGATGCGCGATTACGTGAGGTGGGGCTATGATTGGAGCTGTGTCGATACATGTGTCGATACCAATATTATTGAACTGGAGGCGCCCGTTAATGTCCGGTTCGAGGTAAATGCGGAATATCCGCATTATTATACGAATCTCCGGAACTGGTACAACGATCATAGTTATGATGTCAGCAACGATACGCTTCGTCTGTTTTTGGGGGAGGAGTGTGCCGTGTACCGGATTTCCTGTCGGGATTTGCTGGAACGCCAGCTGGAAAGGAGCGGATTCGATCCGGCCGAAGCGTGCGAGCCTGCGCCGGAGCAGTTGCTGCGGCTGTTGGATTACCGCGATGACCGTTGCCGGATTCTGTTCGAAAATATTAAGTTGGAACGTACGGATTCTGCCGTTGTAATACAGGGAATGGCGATCAATGCTGTGCTGATGCGATGACCTCCCTCTATGTGCATCCCCGGCTGGGCGAGGTGACCCTCTCGCAGACCGTGCGCGCCCGCCGCATTTCGATTTCGGTGCGCGCCACGGGCGCCGTGCGGCTTTCGTTCCCCTGCGGGGTGCCGCAAAAACGGGCTTTGGATTTTCTGGAGCAAAAAGCGGAATGGATCGGGGCGGCGCGCGAACGGCTCGCCCGCAAGCGGGCATCCCTGCCTCCGCAGTTGCCGCCCGAGGAGCGGAAAGCCCGCATCGAGGAGCTGCGCCGTGCGGCGAAAGCCGACCTGCCGGGCCGCATCGGGCGGCTGTCGGAGGCGACGGGCCTGAAGTGCGAAAAACTTTCGATCCGCGCCTCGCGCACGAAGTGGGGGAGTTGCTCGGGGCGCAACCACATCTCGTTGAGCCTCTTTCTGATGACTCTTCCGGAGCACCTGCGCGACTATGTGATCGTCCACGAACTCTGCCACACGGTTCACCACGACCATTCGCCCCGTTTCCATGCCTTGGTCGACCGTCTGGTCGGAGGGCGTGAAAAAGCCCTTAACCGGGAGTTAAGGGCTTTCACGATTCGTTAGCGGGAATTTTCTATCGGGAGAGAGCCTGTTTCTCGCGTTTCCAGGTTGTGGCGCAGAATGCCGTGGCAAGCAGGCTGGCGACAATGAACATCCAGAAGGTGGCGTTCCATCCCAGCGAGTTGTCGTTGGCGACCGAACCCATGACGATTTTCGCCAGCACGGCGTCGCCGAACAGGTAGCCGAACAACCCGACGAATCCTGCGGCCGTTCCGGCTGCATTCTTCGGCACGAGGTTCAGCGCCTGAATGCCGATCAGCGCCACGGGACCGTAGATGCAGAACCCGATTTCGCAGAGCGCCGTGTAGACGACCGTGCGGCCGATGGCGGCAGGGTCGCCGCCGAAGATTTCAGCCAGCGACTGGGCAATGGGAGCGGCTTTCCAATAGACCAGAATGCCGATTAGCACCAACACCATGTAGATCACGTTGGCCGGGGCGCAGCGTCCCTTGAAGAATTTGGCCGAGATCCATCCGCAGATGATCGTTCCGGGGACGCCCGCGTAGTTGTGCAGCGAGAAGGCCAGGTTGCTCTGCGAGGCATCCATGATATTCATCTCCTGCAGGTAGACCGGCGCCCAGTCGCTGATGCCGTAACGCACCAGATAGACGAAAGCGTTGGCCAGGGCGATGAGCCAGAGAATCTTGTTCTTGAAAATGTAGTCGACGAAGAGTTTTTTGAAGGGGATTTTCTGTTCTTCTCCCTTGGCGGCCTTTACCGCCGAGTAATCGTTGCGGTATTCGTCGATGGGAGGCAGCCCGCAGGCCTGGGGCGTGTCGCGCAGCGCCCACCAGCAGAAAACGGCCAGAAGAAGCGCCACGCAACTCGGGAAGATGAAGGCTGCACGCCACGTGTCGCCCCATCCCAGCATGGCGAAGATGGCGATTCCGGCGGTTACGAGCAGTCCCAGCGAGCCGCTGCCGATCGTGTGCGACGTATTCCATACCGACATTTTGAAACTGCGTTCGTTCTGGGAGAACCAGTGGGCCATGATACGCCCGCAGGGAGGCCATCCCATGCCCGAAAGCCAGCCCACCAGCAGCATCAGACCGAAGATAATGCCTACGTTGATGCCGGGATTTGTGTGGCTGTAAGGGATCAGTCCCGTGCAAATCATCAGCAACGATGAGAGAATAAGTCCTACGACAAGGAATTTGCGTGCGTCGGAACGGTCGGAAAGGCTGCCCATGATGAACTTGCTGAAGGCATAGGCGATCGAGATCGCCGAACCCGCGAGTCCTACGCTGGCCTTGTCGAGGAGTCCCGACTCGATCATGCCTGGCGCTGCGAGCGAAAGATTCTTGCGCACCAGATAGTAGGCTGCGTATCCCAGAAACGCACCCAAAAATACGCGCAGACGCATCTGCGCGTATTTGGCCGGGATTTTGTCCTGGGAGAGCCTCGGTTTGGGAGCCGGAGGATTAAAAAAATTGAACATTTTAAGCTTGGGTTAAAGTCCGTTTAAGCTTCAAAGATATAATTTTTCGCCATCTTCGTGAAACTTTCGACCTGCGCATCGATCCATGCCTGGTCGCGGCCCAGTTCGCGGGCCATCGTTTCGGCGACCTTCGGAGCGGCGGCCATCGCCTCGCGGGCGTCGACGAACAGCAGCCGCACGCGGCGCGCCAGTACGTCCTCGACCGTGAGGGCCATCTCCTCGCGCACGGCCCAAACCACCTCGGCAAGCGTGTAGCCGAACTTCGGAGAGAGCTTTTCGCCCAGCGCCGGGTTTTCCTTGATCAGATTCAGGATCTTCGGCTCGTCCGAACCGTAAACGTACATATGGTCGGCGAGGTTGGGATTCTTGCGGTAGCCGTGGATGTGGAATTTCTTGGTCACGCACTTGCGCCGGGGAAGTCCCGCTACTTCGATGGCCTTGTCCACCGTGTCCTCGGCCATCAGGCGGTAGGAGGTCCACTTGCCGCCGGTGATCGTCACCAGACCGTTGTCCGAGGTGATGACCTTGTGGCTGCGCGAAATCTCCTTCGTGTTCTTGCCCTCCTTCTTGGGCGCCGCCAGCGGACGCTGACCCGCGAATACCGAGAGGATGTCCTTGTAGGTGGGCGCCGGGTTCATGTAGAGTCCCGCGGTGCCGAGGATGAAGTCGATCTCCTCCTTCAGCGGACGCGGCTCCTCCTCCGGGGTGGGGCGCACGATGTCGGTCGTTCCGACCACGACCTTGTCGTGCCAGGGCACGGCGAACAGCACGCGGCCGTCCGAGGTCTTGGGAACCATGATCGCATAGTCGCTCTGCAGGAATTTCATGTCCAGCACGAGGTGCACGCCCTGGCTCGGGGTGACCATCTTGCGGTGTTCGGGGCTGTCCATGTGCATGATGTCGTCGACGAAGCAGCCGGCGGCGTTCACGACGCTGCGCGCCTTGATCGAATACTCCTCGCCGGTGGTGTTGTCGACGAACTTCACGCCGGCGACCTTGCCCGCCTCATTGTGCAGGATGCCCGTCACGGTGGCCTCGTTGACGACCGTGCCGCCGTTCTCGACGCAGGTCTGGGCGAGGTTGATGGCCATGCGCGAGTCGTCGAACTGTCCGTCGTGGTAGACCACGCCGCCCTTCAGCCCCTTTTCGACCGAGGTGGGGATGTATTTCATCACTTTCTTGGCGGAGATGTACTTCGAACGTCCGTAGCCGAAGCCGAACGAGAGCAGGTCGTAGAAGGTCAGGCCGCAGAAGTAAAGGAAATTGTCCCAGTAGCGGTAGTTCGAAATGACGAACGCCTGGTCCTTCACCAGATGCGGGGCGTTGGCCTTCATGCGGCCGCGCTCGCGCAACGCTTCAAGCACCAGCATCACGTCGCCCTTTTGCAGGTAGCGCACGCCGCCGTGCACGAGTTTGGTCGAGCGGCTCGACGTACATTTCGCAAAGTCGGTCTTCTCCAGGCAGGCTACGCTCATGCCGCGCGTGGCTGCATCCACCGCGACGCCGAGTCCGGTCGCACCGCCGCCTACGACTACCATGTCCCAGATTTTGCCCTTGTCGGACAACTTTTTGATTTGTGATGCTCTTTCCATAAATATCGGTTTGATGATTGATTTCGTTTCGGAACAAAAGTACAAATCATTTCGGCGATTTCAAAATAAAAAACCTTTTAATTTGAAATATTCTGATCGGGCATGCAATTTCTTGCGGGAGGGAAAATAATCGCGGCGGAATGTTCGTGTTTCGAATATTTTTCGTATATTAGTCTCTCAAAACTTTAAAATTTTAATTGCGCATGAACAAACCAGGTGAAGAACCACTTTTGAGCCTTCCGGAACGGCACAGCCGTATTTTGTCGCTGTTGCAGCAGAACGGCTCGATTTCGGTGACACAGCTCTCCGAGCTTTTCAAGGTTTCGGAAGTGACCATCCGCAAGGACCTGTCCTACCTCGAACAGCAGAAGAAACTCTACCGGACGCATGGCAGCGCCATTCTTATAAGCCCTTATATCAGCGATCGCCACGTCAACGAGAAAGAGAAGAAGAACGTCGCCGAGAAGCGGGCGATCGGTGCCGCCGCCGCGGCCCTCGTGTCGCAGGACGATTCGATCATCATCGCTTCGGGCACGACGATGGCCTTTCTGGCCCGGGAGATCAAACCCGTAGGCCGCCTGACGGTCATCACGGCGGCGGTTCCCGTGACGCAGATTCTCTCGCAGCACGCCGATGTGGACGTCATCCAGCTGGGCGGCATCACCCGCAGCAGTTCGGTGTCGGTCGTGGGGCCTTTTGCCGAGGCGATGCTCCGCAATTTCAATTGCAGCAAACTGTTCGTAGGCGTGGACGGTATCGACACGGAGTTCGGACTGACGACGACCAACGTGCTCGAAGCCTCGCTGAACGATGCGATGATCAATGCCGCGCAGAAGGTCGTGGTGCTGGCCGACTCGTCGAAATTCGGCCGCCGCGGGTTCAGCAAGATCTGCGACCTGGAGGCGGTGGACCGCATCATCACCGACAGCGGCGTGCAGCCCCTCTATCTGGAGCGCCTGCGCGAACGCGGAATCGAGGTGACGGTGGTGGATGTCTGATATGCCATTCTTCCCCGAACGTGGAATCATAAAAAAGCGGCCGTGAACATCACGGCCGCTTTCAGGTTAAGCGAAAAATAGAGGTTCGGCACGGTTTATCATTTCGGTTCCGGTTTACGGTAAAAGTCACCTGCATGTTGGAAGTCGAATCCTATCATTTTTTCATTATACGTGTCTTTCATTTTGGAAATCGTGATCTCTATTTTGATATTTGTCCAATGTGCCGGATTAGCTACCGTAGGCTTTTTATCATAAAATTGGTAATAATCCGCATTCGGAGTTTCGATGACGTATGCAGGTGCGCCGCAATATTTCTCGATCGCCTGGACGACCTCTTCCCGCGTGGCCGTCTTACTCTTTAAACCGAAAACGGCAAAGTCCGAGATATTGTGCCAATTATCGGAACGCGGTCCGATGCTGATGCTGTTTACAAGGCAGTCGGCTTCATCGAGTTCCTGCGCCGTGGGGTTGAATAGCGTAGCCTCGATTCTCTCTCCCTTCCCGTTGGTTAAAGTTACGGCCCAAAATTCGTTTTCGCCGGTAGGAGGAATTTTGGTGTTGACTGAGCCGCTTTTATAATTCGAGGTCTGCATCAGGTCGATAAGTTTGCAGGGAAATTCGATTTTGCAACCGTTGAGAACAAATCCCGACTCCCAGAACGCCTCCGGGATGTTTACAATGTCTGTTTGTGCAATGACCGCATCTCCTGGCCCGAGGCTCAGCAATCCCAGCATCAGTAGCGCTTTTTTATACATATCTTTAGCGGCTGTCTGACGAATCGGCCGGTCGTTATTTCAGCAGGGCTTGCAGCCGCTCGGGGTAGTCGGTGGTGATGTAGTCCACGCCCAGCCCGATGAAATACTTCATGTCCTCCTCCGAATCCACGGTCCAGACGTTGACTTCGAGACCCAGATCGTGCGCCTGCTTCACCCATTCGGGGTTTTTGCGGAGCACCTTCATCGAGTAGTCGATGCCGGCCAGCCCCAGTTTCTTGATGCTCTTGGGAGCCAGGTCGCCGTTGAGGTAGTAGATTTTGGTGTCGGGAATGAGCTTCTTGAATGCCATGCAGGCGTTGATCGAGAAGGCGATGATCTCCGTCTGGTCCAGCACGCCGTATTTCTTGAGCTGCTTGACGATCTTTTTGGCGGCGAGGTCTTCGCGGTTGTAATCCGAAAGAGACTTCATTTCGAGAATCAGGCGCGTGTTGGGTTTCGAGGCGACGAGTTTCAGGTAGGCGTCGAACGTGGGGATGTTCTCGCCGTTGGGCAGCACGATGGCCGTGATCTCCTTGGCGGTGGCTTTCTCCATGTTGACGTCCGTGCCTTTGTAAATGCGGTCGTGGTTGACGATCAGTTTGTCGTCGGCGGTGAGCCATACGTCGATTTCCGAGCCGAAGACACCGATGGCGTCGGCTTTCGTGAACGAAGCGATCGAGTTCTGCGCCGATTCGGGGGCTGTCCAGTAACCGCGGTGTGCGATTACCTTGGGTTGGGCTGCGACGGCGCCTCCTGCTAACAGCATGGCGGCGGCCAAAATGAGGTTTTTTGTCATATCGTTTGAAATGTTAGTTGGTGACTTCTGAAACGAAACTATTACAAAGGTAGCAAACATTTCCGGATTTACAAGTCGAAAGGAAGGCAAAACTTTCGTTTGCATAAGGATGTCGCCGCAGCCGTTTTCGGGGATTCCGGGCATGAAATGGTCGATTTTTATTGTTAATTGAAGCAAAATTATGCCGGGCGTCACGGATTTTTTTCCTATCTTCGTGCAATCCGAATCCGGATACTCAAACTTAAAACCACAAAATAAGAGCCATGAAAGAAAAAGTCAGCAAGAAATTCAATGAACTTTACGGCGAAGGAGCCATCCTGTTCGCCTCTCCGGGCCGCATCAACCTGATCGGCGAGCATACGGACTACAACGGGGGTTTCGTCTTCCCGGGGGCGGTCGATAAGGGCATTGTCGCAGCGATCCGGCTCAACGGCACGGACAAGGTGCGCGCTTATGCGCTCGACCTGGGCGAAAGCTCGGAGTTCGGCCTGAACGAGGCGGACAAACCGGCCGAGAGCTGGGCGTGCTACATCTTCGGCGTCTGCCGCGAGATTCAGAAGCGCGGCGGCAAGATCGGCGGTTTCGACACGGTGTTTGCCGGAGACGTGCCCCTGGGCGCCGGCATGTCGTCGTCGGCAGCGCTGGAGTCAACCTACGCCTTTGCGCTGAATGACCTCTATAACTGCGGTATCGACAAGTTCGAACTGGCGAAGATCGGCCAGTCGACCGAGCACAACTACTGCGGCGTGAACTGCGGCATCATGGACCAGTTCGCCTCGGTGTTCGGCAAGAAAGGCAACCTGATCCGTCTGGACTGCCGTTCGCTGGAATACGCCTACTTCCCGTTCGACCCGAAGGGCTATAAGTTGGTTCTGCTGGATTCGCGCGTGAAGCACGAACTGGTAGGCTCTCCGTACAACGACCGCCGCGCTTCCTGCGAGCGCGTTGCGAAAGTGCTGGGGCAGGAGTTCCTGCGCGGCGCCACGATGGAGCAGCTCGAAGCCGTCAAGGATCGGATTTCGGAGGAGGACTACAAGCGCGCCCGCTATGTGATCGGCGAGGAGAAGCGCGTTCTGGATGTTTGCGAGGCGCTCGAAAAGGGCGACTACGAGACGGTCGGCAAGCGCATGTACGAGACCCACTGGGGCATGTCGAAGGACTACGAAGTGTCGTGCGAGGAGCTGGACTTCCTGGCGGAGGTCGCCGAGGAGTGCGGCGTGACGGGTTCGCGCATCATGGGCGGCGGCTTCGGCGGCTGCACGATCAACCTGGTGAAGGACGAACTTTACGACAACTTCATCGCCACGGCCAAGGAGAAGTTCAACGCCAAATACGGCCACGAACCGAAGGTTTACGACGTCGTGATCTCCGACGGTTCGCGCCGGCTGTAATTTTCGATGATTGCGGCGCATCTGCCGCAATCATCCCCCGAACGGGACGAATGGAGCATACGTCATCCATTCGTCCCGTTTTTACGATGTATGCCTCGCTGATCAAAAACGACGGAACTTTCGGGGGGGGGGCAATCCGTGGACGGCTTCGGTCGAATTGAAAACAGCGGACTCTTGTGGTTCGGTATTTGTAGGTAAGAGAAAATGCAGAAAAGAGTAAATATCTTGTTTACAGGTATTTAATTCTCTGTTCTGCATGTGTTCCGAGCAATAAAATTGCATAATCGGGCAGGTTTGACGGTGAGTTGTGTTACTTATCCGTTACCTGCCCGAAATGCTTTGATTTGCATCAAAACATTCGTTTTCAGTTCGTTGCATCGAATTACCGCATACCAAATAACTTGACTTAACGTTTAACAAAACCACAAAGTTCAGGTTATCATGCAACGCAGCACTTTCAAAGTCCTTTTCTATGTGAAGAGGCAGTCCGAGAAATCGGGTCAGGTTCCCGTCATGGGTCGTATCACGATCAACGGTACGATGTCGCAGTTCAGCTGCAAACTCACCGTCCGTTCTTCTCTCTGGGATGCCAAAGCGAACAAAGCCGCAGGCAGAAGCCTCGAATCGCAGCGCATCAACGAGAAGCTGGAGAATATCAAGACCAATATCGGCAAGCAGTACCAGCGTCTCTGCGACCGGGATTCGTATGTTACGGCCGAAAAAGTCCGTAACGCCTTTCTGGGTATGGGGGACGACTGCCGCCTGCTGTTACAGACTTTCGACGAATACCTCGCAGGCTTTCTCAAACGTGTGGGCAAAGACCGCGCCTATTCCAGCTATGAGGACTACTGCAAACGCCGCCGCCGTCTTGCCTCCTTCCTCGAATACGAATATCATGTCAAGGATATTGCGTTCAAAGAACTGAAGCGGGAGTTTATCGAAAAGTTTGTGGTCTACCTCTCCTCAGTACAAGGGATGCGTTCCGGGACGATCCATTCTACGCTCAAAAAACTGAAGTTGATGACCTATACGGCCTATAAGAACGGCTGGATTGCCGCCGATCCTTTCGCAGGTTTCTACGTGAGGCCGGAGTACTCGGAACGGCGTTACCTCTCGGCCTCGGAATTGCAGGCCGTGATGGATGTCAGGCTCCCCAACTACCGAACGGGCATCAACCGTGACGCCTTCGTCTTTTGCGCCTTCACGGGGCTGAGCCACGCAGACGTGGTGAAACTCACCCACGCGGACATCCATACGGACGATAACGGGGAGCATTGGATCATCGACAAACGGCAAAAGACAGGTACGCAGTTCCGGGTCAAACTGCTTCCCGTCGCCGCAATGCTCTACGACCGTTATAAGGACATGCATCTCTCGGGAGACCGGGTCTTCCCGCTCAAAGGCACCTATAATACGTTGAACATGTCATTACGGCATGTTGCCAGACACGCCGGTCTGTCATTCAACCCGACGATCCACATGGCCCGGCATACCTTTGCCACGACGGTCACGCTTACGCAAGGCGTGCCTCTGGAAACGGTCAGCAAGATGCTGGGGCACAAACGGATCACCACGACCCAAATCTACGCTAAAATCACCAATGACAAGATCGGACAGGATATGAAGGCATTGAGCGAGAAACTCAGCAGCGTCTTCAAGGTCGCGCAGTAATCCGGCGCAATCCCGGAATATCATATATATCTAATATCTCCGTCACTTGTTTCCGCCGGCAGGGAATTAAACGCCGGAGATAAAAATCCGCAAGGCCATGCGAATCGTCCGAGGACGAGCCTTGCGGATTTTTATCCCCGGTGTTTTGCTGGTCGCATGTAGATTTGCAGCGTGATGTAATCACAGGTAATTTCGATATGGAGTCGCAGTGAACCGGGGCTTGTCGTAAGCTTTGAGGCTTGGCGGTAGATTTGGACTGCGATTCCATTAACCTGAGAGAATGGCTGTTTAGAATTGTAGGTTTGAAGACCTGGTACATGTGATAGCATACGACTCTCACAAAACTAACAAGTTATGCACTATTTGTATTATGTAGGTCTGGATGTGTCGAAAGAGACTTTCGATGCGTCTTTGGTCGCCTTCGAGGATGCAAACGAGATGGCTCACCGCAAATTCGCCAACTCCCGAAAAGGGATCTGCTCGTGTCTGCACTGGGTTGAGAAGCGGCATGGTATTCTGCTCGACGATGTGATTTTCTGCGCCGAGGATGTGGGGAGCTACATATCCGAGATGGCGGTTTGTGCTTCCGACAGGACGCTGACTTTCAATTTTTCACTGATCTCGCCGTTGGTAATCAAGTATTCGATGGGTATTGCCCGTGGCAAAACAGACAGAGTGGATGCCCGGCGTATCGCCGAGTATGCGATCACTCACTATCGGAAGATAGCCCTTTATCTGCCGGCAGAGAAGGAACTGTGTCAGTTGCGCACATGGCTGATCTTAAGGGCTTATCTGGCAAAACAACGTGTAGCGAAACTGGTGTTGCTCGAAAAATTAGACTACAAAGAGAAATTCGCGGATGTATCTATTCAACGTTCCATGCTCCAGGAGGAGATCGCGTATGCAGAAACTCATATGAAAACCATCGAACGGGAAATGAAGGAACTGATAGCCGCCGACAGCAACATTTGCCGGAACTACAAGCTGCTGACCAGCATCAAAGGTGTAGGGCCGATCACGGCCATTGTGATGCTCTGTTCGACGCTTAATTTCACCAAAATCACAGACCTCCGCAAGTTTGCCTGCTATTGCGGGCTGGCTCCGTTCGAACATAGCTCCGGCACAAGCGTTCGCGGGGGATGCCACACATCGAGCATGGCGAATCGAGACATTAAAGTACAACTGAACCGCAGTGCACTGATTGCCATCAGGTGTGATCCGCAACTAAAGGCATATTACGAACGCAAAGTGGCTGAAGGTAAACATAAATTCAGCGTCCTGAATGCTGTGAGGGCCAAAATCGCCGCCAGATGCTTTGCCGTCGTAAGGCGTGGAACACCATATGTAGCGTTGCAGATATAATCCGGCATACATATCTGCCATTCGATAAGATTTTGAGATCATTCAAAATCTCAAAATCTTATTGTCGGAACAGTCCGTCTAATTGGGAGCCGAACCTACTCATAATTAATGTATTGTCATTTCCGTACTCCGCAAATTAACGATTCTGACTATGGGATGCAAGGCTATACAAGCGCTTCGCGGCCTTGCATCCCATAGCCAGAATCATTTTGCTAAACGCTACGACAAAAAATGACAATTTCCGGGCATGAAACTTTTTGCAGCTTTTATTTGGTTTTATCTTAGAATTCTACCGTCGGAATAGGCGGCTTTCTGCGGCCCGGACGCTACCCTGCGGACTGCCCCTCCAATAGCCATAATCCACGACACGCACGTCATATACCCCAATAGGCATAACAACCGCTCCCGACGTTTCGTTCAGCTGTCCGTTATAATTCGCATTGTCTGTTCAAAACGGTCGTCTGTTGTTCTTCTTCTCGTGGAGATAATTCAGCTCGTCGCTGTAAATGTCCATGACGAACCGCAGCATATTGTCGACCAAGGCCGTAAGCCTTGTACTCTCATTCCCTAACAGGTGGAGTATTTCCGATACTTTGTGCTTGGTTCGGGTACTGACATAGATCGCAGAGCGGTTGCGGCAATCCACCGGAGCGAAGAACGTGCGTTCAAAATCCGGTAGCGTGAGCTTTTTCCGACGGAAACCGGAATGTTCTTTTACGGTACTCGCAGTGGAGTCTATGCCTGTTTTCTCAGCAGTCGGTGCCGATGCTCCGGATACCGTTTCCGATGTGTTTTCCTCGGGAGTGTCCGTATCTTCCTCTTCCGGTTCGGGAATCCTGCGGACGACTTTCGAATCCAAAGGGGCTTGTCCGGCGATCATCTGACGCATCAGCTCCTCATCGACTTCGATACGGGGATGCTTCGGAAGGTTTGTTGCAGGTTTGTCAGTTTCTTTTAATGAATCCATGGTACAATGTTTTTGAGATTGAATATTCGTTATACGGTCATAAAGCTCGTGTGTTTGGTTTTATGTTTTAAACCATTCAAAATACCGTTTTCTGTTTAATACAGTTTATATCGGGATAATGAACGGAATAAGAAAACTTGCCTTTCATGCTGCAAGATACAACCGACAGAAATACCTCGATTCCGATGTCCGCTCACGACCGCTCCAGTCCGTTCGGCGGGCTTTTTTTTCGTACCGGACGGTTGTAATATTGCACCGGGAAAGACCTTGCCTCGGAAGCCGTAGCGGAGGAGTTTTCAAACTTTCGATAGCAGTTCTCCGGCGCGGCTTTTTCCCATCGCCAGATGGGAGCGAGCTGTACCTTTGTATGCCGAAAAACTTTTCGGCATACAAAAGGTGCTCGCTCTGCGAGGTTGGGTGGCGTTCCCGAGTCACGCCACTTAAACTACCAGATTGATGACAACCACGAAAAAGAGGATCGGACGCCCGACAACGACAGATCCCAGAGTCCACAGGTATAATTTCAAACTCACGACGGAAGAGAATATCCGCTTTAAGCAGATGCTTTGTAAGGCTGGACTGGAGCATAATCGGAGCCAATTTATCGTCAAAAGAATCTTCAACGAGGAGTTCGTCGTTATCAAACGCGACCGAAGATATAGTTCAAATTATTCAATTTCCCTGTTTTGAGTTCTTCAATCTTTGGTCATACATTGTTAAACAATTGAATTGATTTTGGAGTATCAAGCATGAAGTAAGACAGAGCTTTTATTGGTTTTAGAAACCGTTTATGACGTTCCGTCCCCATGCATTGCATCTTAAAGCTGAACTGTTCGTGAAGTCGAGTAGAGCCCATGTCCGCGACGATGGTTTTACAAGATGTAATTTTCACTTAAAGTTTTTTATTATGGTTTACAGAGGTATCGATATCAGCAAGAGCAGTTTCGTAGCGGCTTATCCATCAACGAACGGCAACCCTACTAAGACTTTCCCTAACACAACCGCGGGAATGCGTGAGCTCATCGGTACGCTTGCTGTCGCTGAGCATCATTGCGTTATGGAAGCTACCAGCAATTACGGCTGCTGCTGTACCTGCTACATCAGAACGGTATTGCCGTCAGTTTTGCCCCCCCCCCAAAAAAAAAGCAGATCAAGCATTTTTCCCGAATGATGATGCCCGTTACCAAAACCGACGAAAAAGACGCCTACATGATCGCCATGTACGGGGAGAAGATGAATCCTCCCATCTACAAAATGCCCTCGCAGGCTACAATACGGATCCTTACCACCGAAGGGTTTACCTACTTTGACAATGCAAAGCAACTATCCCGCTTCATCGGAATATGTCCAACCTATCAACAATCAAGAACATCCGTAAATATCAGAGAACATATCAACCGGAATGACGATGAACGTCTGCGATCTTTACTCTATATTGCCTTTTGGACTGCCTTGCGTTACAATAGTCGGGAGTGTTATATCCGATTAAAGGCAAATGAAAAACCATTCAAAGTAGCTCTGATTGCTGTGACTAACAAACTCGTCAGGCCTGTTCTTACCATTACTACAATCAACTCAATATATCGATGGATTTGTCCCGGCTAAAAAATAATCTTCGGTTCTTTTTTTATCTTTTTACTTAATTATTTGCTTTTTAATACATTTCCTCATAAATATTCGTTGGCTTTGCCTGCTTCCACTTGGAAAATACGAATTTTGAAGAATTGAAGATTTATCTTAACTTTCGAAAAAATTTCATGCGACGTGCGATTTATTCCCTCCATCCTCCGGTCGTTTCCGTTCAATGTCATGTTGTACTTCGTCGGATTCTTATCTCCGCCGCTCCCCGCCGCTGCCGCCTCCTATGACCGAATCCAGACCCTCTCGATGGACGAAGGACTCCCGCACAGCGACGTAAATGCGATTACGCAAGATCGTGACGGCTATCTTTGGTTCGCGACATTCAGCGGGCTGAGTAAATACGACGGATACAGACTCCAAACCTTTCGGACCGACAATTCCGACCTCACCAGCGACCGGATACTCTGCCTATTCGTCGCCCGGGATTCGTCCCTTTATATCGGAACCGAATCCGGAGGGCTGAACCGTTACGATCCGGTGTCCGAAACGATATTTCCGGTCGCCGAAGAGCCGACAACCTCTGCAGACCAGGTGATCAACAACATTTTCGAAGATCGAAAAGGTACCGTATGGGTCTGTCGAAACGACGGATTGGGATACCTCACACTCCGAGGAGCAACCACTTATCTGCATGTCAAGAACCGATGGAGAGGATTCTACATACAGTGCGGAACCGCCTTGGATTCTTGCAGACTGCTACTGTCGACCGATGCCGGCCCCGTCATCTATAACCCCGAAACCGAGGAGATACAAAATATCCTCCGGGATGAAATCAAAACCCGCTGTTTCTCGATGCAGTCTTTCGCAGACGGCAAAATCGCGCTTTCCGGAGGATGGGGCGTTCGGATCTATGATCCGAAAACCGACGACCTACAGAGAATCTGTGACTTCTCATCCCGGGTCACGACGCAGGACAATCACGGAAACATCTGGGTCGGAAGTTTCAACCGGGGACTGTACAAATACGACCGGAATGGTATTAAGATTGTTCACTACCACCCCAAACTCCCCATTCCTCATGCCGTCAACTCCTTTGAGATCAGCGCACTGTTCGAGGATCGTTCCGGGGTGCTTTGGATCGGAACGATCGGCGGCGGCTTGAGTAGGCTCAATGTCGTCGAAAAACATATCGAATGCTATACCGAAGCGCAGGGCTTGTGTGAAAATCGGATCATCACGTTCCTCGAAGCCCGCGACGGAATACTTTGGGTCAGCACACATGGCGGCATCAATCTGTTTAATCGAAGTTCCGCAACTTTCCGGGAGCTGCGCATAAATGGATTGCCGAGCATCCAATTTGCAACCGTATCAGCCTTCTTTATGGCCGAAAACGGCGACATCTGGCTCGGAACGTGGGACAAAGGATTGTGGGTCATCGACAGCCGGGATATCGACCGGGCGATACAGACCGGTCAGGTCCGGGCCCGACAACTCAAACATCCGGTCATCGACGGGGAATTGTCCGTGTTCCGAATCGTTGAAGATCGCGACAGACACCTGTGGATCAGCTCGAACCGGGGATGTTTCGAATACATTCCATCCCACGGGGATTTCAAAACCGGGCAGTGGATCAACTATACCCACAACGGAGATGATCCCAATTCGTTATGCTCCAATTTCACGACGGACATCTACCCCGATACCGTCACCGACAATAAGACCATCTGGATCGGAACCCGCTCGGGGCTGAACCGAATCGTATTCGATGCCGACGGCAAGGCGAACTGCCAGCGAATCGAACTCGCCGCTACGAACGCCCGTGAACGGAAGGTGTGTAGTTCCGATGCCTTCATCTCGACGATTCACTGTGACCGGAAGGAGGGGGGTCTTTGGATCGCAACGATCGGCGAAGGTCTCTTCCTTATGACCGAAGGTCGTTGCGGCGGGAAAACGCCCCGTTTCAGCTGTTTCGACACATCCAACTCCCGGTTCTTCAATAACGAACTGGAGAGCCTGCAGGAGGACGACCACGGAGCCTTCTGGATCGGCGGCTACGGAATCACCCGCTTCGATCCCCGGGATCACTCGATCCGGCATTTTACGGTAAAGGACCAATTGCAGAGCAACTCCTTCAAAATCTGGGCATCGTACAGACTCCGCAACGGCGAGATGGTTTTCGGAGGCGTAAAGGGGTTCAACATTTTCCATCCGGACAGCATCACCGACAACGACATCCGCCCGCGCACGGCCATCTCCCGGCTTAAGATTCGGAATCAGACCGTCTCGGCCGGAGATTCCGTTTGCGGACGCGTCGTCCTGCCGCGCGCCATCAACCGGCTCAACAAACTCGACCTCTCCTACAACTGCAACAACCTCACCTTCGAATTTTCGGCCTTCGCCTACGTCGATCCCAAGTACAATACCTATAAATATAGAATGGAGAATTTCGACACCGACTGGAACTACACCAGCGGACTGTCGCCTCAAGCCGTCTATACCAACTTGCGCCCGGGCAGCTACCGGCTGGTCGTATATGCCTCGAACGAAGACGGATACTGGTCTCAGGCCCCTGCGGTGCTCGAAATCACGATACGTCCGCCCGTCTATGCCACACGCTTGGCCTGGCTTTGCTACATTGCGCTAACCATCCTTTTTCTCTACAGATGGCACCGCCGTTCACTGCGAAAACTACAGGAGCGCCACCAGATAGAGCTCGAACGCAACAAATACTATGAAGAGCAGAAGAGCAGCGCCAACATGCTACAGTTCTATACCGATATCGCCCACGAGCTCAAGACGCCGCTCTCGCTGATTACAGCCCCAGTCGAAGAGCTGCTCTTGAATCCGCATATCGGAAAAACGACGCGCAACAGACTGGAACTCGTCAACCGCAATGCGGGGGCATTGAAGACCCTGCTGGAACAAATCCTCGACTTGCGCAAATACGAAAGCCACAAAATGGAACTCGCGGCTGTGCAAACCGATGCGTCGGAATTCCTCCGCGGTATAGCCGAACTGTTCAAGCCGTTGGCCGACCAACTTCAGATACAGTTCTCGCAGGAGATTCCGAACGATCCGCTCATACTCTGGATCGATCGTCGGAAAATGGAGATCGTTATCGCTAATTTGCTCTACAACGCATTCAAATACAGTCGGAAAAGTTCAGGGAAAGTGAATCTCGTCTGTGAAGAGCAACAGCTGTCGGTAACCATTTCGGTGGAAGATAATGGAATCGGAATAGCCCGGGATGAACAGTCCCGGATCTTCGAACGTTTTTACCAGGCTCGAAACAACAACTCGCCGCAAAAAAGCATCGGCATCGGACTCTCCCTGGTCAAGCATATCGTTACTCTGCATCATGGAGAAATTGAAGTCGCATCCGAATTGAACGTTGGTTCGCTCTTCCGGGTCCGGATCCCGAAGGGATGTGCGCACCTCGCTCCCGAACAGATCAAAGATTCCGACAAGGTCCCGGGTCGGCCATTTCAGAATCTCCCGATAGGGATGGATTCCGCGCTGTCGGACTTCGGTGACGATCAATTCGAATCGGAGATGGCGGCGGAAACCGCAATCGGGAACGATCGTGGAATGCAGTGCGGGCTCCTGGAAGAAAATACGCGCCACGGAGCAGCTGCATCTGATGGAAAAAGAGTTTCGATTCTCGTGGCCGAGGACAATACCGCCTTGCGGGATTATCTTCGAAGCGCGCTGGAGAACCGATACAACGTCTCGACGGCACGAAATGGAGAGGAGGCTTATTGTCAGGCAATCAATGAACAGCCCGATCTGGTGCTTACAGACATCGTCATGCCGGGAATGTCGGGAATCGAACTTTGCCGCAAAATCAAGGAGAATTCCCGGACTTCGGCAATCGGGGTCATTCTACTTACGGCCCACAATCTGCAGAACTACGAAGTATCCGGATACCGTGTCGGAGCCGACGCTTATGTAGCAAAACCGTTCTCCCTTGAAGTGCTCTTCTCCCGTATCGACAACCTTGTTGCCCGACAGAATAAAATCCACAAAAACAGTCAACCTATAAAGGAGATTCCCATTTCAGAAGTCGCTGTGGAGAAATCCGAAGATCTCTTCCTTGTCAAATGTACCGAAACCATCGAGACCGAAATAGCCGATCCGCGATTTGACGTCCTACAGCTTTGCCGCAAAATCGGCGTGTCACGATCGCAGCTCTACCGGCGTATTCTTGCCCTCACGGGGTTGACGCCCATACAATTCATTCGCAGCATCCGGCTAAAGCACGCTGCATCATTCCTTGCCCAAGACGGAACACTTCCTGTCAATGAGGTAATGTATCGCGTAGGGTACACCAATCTCAGCCACTTCGCCAAAATCTTCCATGAGGAATTCGGACTCTACCCCAAGGAGTTCGCCCTCCGGAACCGGAGCAAAACGGGAAAAGTGGACTCCGCGTCGGAAATCTTCTCCAAAAACGAGCCCGAGACGCAGAAATGACCCCGGACGATTTTCTCAAATAAATTAAAAAATACTTTTCCCGTCATCCGTGTATTTTGAGACATTTGCGTTGATTTTTTAGGTTTTTAATAGTTTCCTTTGCATCAGCTGCACCAAATGCGGCAATTTGAAAACCTAAACTAAATCAATGCAAATGAATCATTTTCTCTCTCCATGCTCTATCCGCCGGGGTCGGATCATCCGATCCGCCTCCTTTGGGCCCGGAAGTCTCACCGGGCAGAATCCGAATATTCCGAGGAATACATATCTTGAGAATATGATTCCATGATTCGGACAGGGACGCCGGAATTCTTCATGCAAGAAAGCACTCCGGATTCCCTGACCGAAAAAATACCTACATTCCAAAAACTGCGAACCATGAAACAGCTATTCTTTCATCTCGTGCCGGTTCTTGCCTTTGGGTTGGTACTGGCTGCTTGTGACAACGATTCGGACGAGTGGACACAACCTTACGAATTCGCTTGGAGCTACGGCGCGGAATCACAATTCAGCGTCGGGAAACCCGCTACATTTACGGACCTTTCGCTCGGGGTCGAAACCCGCGAGTGGAGTTTCGAAGACGCAACACCTGCGACCTCCACGGATCCCGAACCGAGCGTCGTATTCAATTCGAAAGGCATAAAGACGGTAACCCTTACAATCCATTTTCTCAACGGTCAGGTGCAGTCCGAATCGTTCGACATTGAGGTATTTTACCCGCTTTCGGCTCGGATCAAAGCCTTGGAACTTACACCGAAAGGCTGTATTCGGCTCGATACCCCCGTCTCGTTCGGCCTTACCGAAGTCGAGGGTAATCCGACATCCTACCAATGGACATTCGAAGGCGGTACGCCTTCCTCGTCGACTGATCCCGCCCCAGTGGTCACCTGGACTTCGGCCAACAAAAACGGAGCCCGAATCTCCTGCAGACTCACTCGGGCCGACGACGGAATGACAACTACCGTCGAACAGACTTTTATTGTCGGAAACTATCCAATGCTGCACCCCATTCCCGAGAAGGATTATGATCCCTGGCGGTTCGAACTTTCGTCCATTGGAAAATGGACGCTCTGGAACACGACCACTTCCGCGGATGATCTGACGACTAACACCTCCATCGTCAGCGGCGGGGCCGATGGCTCGAAGCAGGCCCTCAAGGTAACGCTCAAACCGGGAGTCATCTATCAGTTGTTCACGCGAGACAACTGGGTTTGCAACGCCCAACTCGTTGCCGGACAAAAATATGAAGTCTCCTTCTGGCAGAAAACGGATGCCGCGGAGGGTTCGCTTATCGTCTTGACGGGCATCTATAACAATCTGCCCTCCTGGTCTTGGAATGAATACCTCCAGGTACTTGCGAGTGACCACTGGAGCATCTACTTCCCCGATATTCCTTTCGAGGAACAGGTGGAAGAGATGTTCGGAATTTGGAGTAATATCGAATATCCGCTTACCGAAACGATCACACTCCCGGCATCTCCGGAGCTGATGCCTTCCGCAGAGTGGAAACAGGTCCGGTTCGAATTCACGGCCACAAGCGCCAAATACGAATCGTTGCTGAACACCTATCCCCAATTCGCTCTTCTGTCAGCCGGCTCCGCTGATGTAAACTGGTATTTGGACGACATACAAATCAATCTTATCGAAGAATAACCCGAATAAACTATTCGCTATGAAACGATTCGTTTTCTTACTGGCCGGCTTGCTGCTCATTGCTTCGAGTCTCCGGGCCCAGACCTCCGTCAGCGGTACGATTACCTCCCCGGACGGAAAGCCTGTCGCCGGCGCGTCGATAATCATCGAAGGCAGCACCGTCGGTGCCACGTCCGATGCCAAGGGTTTCTATCGGATCAAAGTCCGTTCATCCAAAGATATTCTCGTCTTCAACTTCCTCGGGTACCGGGAGGTTCGCGAATCCGTCGGGCAGCGATCCCTGATCGATGTCGTACTCTCACCCTCCGACCTTCAGATAGACGACGTCGTTGTAGTCGGTTACGGTGCCCTACGGAAAAAGGACATGACCGGAGCTGTTGCCTCGATCAAGGCCGATGCCTTCGAAAACCGGGTACTTTTCTCCGTTGACGACGCTTTAGCCGGCGGAGTGGCCGGTCTGATGGTCAACTCCTCATCCGGAAAACCCGGCTCGGAGTCGAGCATGCTTATCCGCGGTGCAAACTCCCTGACCGGCTCCACTGCCCCGCTGATTGTCCTTGACGGATTCCCGCTCTTCGATGTCAGCACCTCCACCGGGGGTGGCATAGACGGATATGACACCGGCATGTCCTCGCTCTCGATGATAAACCCCGACGATATCGCTTCGATCGAAGTGCTAAAAGACGCCTCGGCAACGGCAATATATGGTAACCGCGGAGCCAACGGAGTCATTCTCATTACCACCAAACGAGGCCGGGGCGACAGCGGAAAGATCCAATACAACACCTACTTCGGATTTCAACAGATGAATAAGCGGTATGACATGATGGATTTTCGCCAGTACGCCGCCTATCAGGTTGATCGAAACTCCTCGAACAACCACCTGTTCACGGACCCTATCACCATGCAACCCCGCACAATCGGAGACGTACAGTCGCGGGACTGGCAGGATGAAATCTTTCGTACCGGATTTATTCAAAACCATTCGCTATCTATTTCACACTCTACTGAAAAAACGAGTATGTTCGTCTCCGGTTCCTACATGCAGAACAAATCGGTCCTCATCGCCACGAATTGGCAGAAACTCACGGCTAAAGCTACGATCGACCACCGATTCACGGATTTTATACGCACGGGTGTCGATATCGGCTATAACCGAATCGTCGACGACGGAGTGCCGACCGGCGGCGAAGGCACGTCCCAGGTTGCAGGCGTCATCACTTCGGCCCTGACGGCTCTTCCTTTCGAATTCGACGAAACGACTCAGGCCTATTTCCGCCGTGCAGGCGTCTCGCAGTCCTCGCTCGACTCTTATATCGACAACTATCACGGGAATCCGGTCAACATCGCCAATGAGACCGAACTCACCAAACGCATCAACCGAATGATGCTCAATGCCTATGTCGAGGCCGACATCCTTAAGAATCTGACCTTGCGCATCACGGCAGGATATGACAGTTATTCGCTCAAAGACCGCCAGTTCTATCCCACCTCGACGCCCCGCGGCTACTTTTACAAGGGGCAGGGTATCATCGGCAGTTCTGAATCCGGAAGTTGGATCAACGAAAACACGCTCACCTGGAAGCCCGTATTCGGGAAACACCGTCTCAATGTCCTCGTCGGCATGACTGAACAAGGATACACGAACTTCTACGATCGCAGCGAAACCACTCAATACGAATACGAGGATCTCGGATCGAATAATGCCCAGATGGCTAAAGTTTTCAACGTCTACTCCAGCAAGGAGCAGGTCCGGTATGTCTCGCTCATCGGTCGAATTAACTACTCATACGACAACCGTTACATTGCCACTTTCACCCTCCGCCGCGATGCTACCTCGCGCTTCATCAACGACAAGTGGGGTACGTTTCTCTCCGGTGCATTAGCCTGGAACATCGACAGCGAAAGATTCATGCAGAATCAAAATACCGTCAGCGCCCTCAAACTGCGTCTGAGTCTGGGCGAGGTTGGCAACTCAAATGTCCCCACCTCGGGCTCCTACTCGCAGCTCTACGGAACGAACTACTCCTTCGGAACCATTGAGACCATCGGGCAGTCTTCTTTGTCTATTGCTAATGAAAACCTCTCCTGGGAGACCACTCGCGAAGTGAACGCAGGATTGGAGGTCGGGTTATGGAACGACCGGCTGAAATTCACGGCAGACTTCTATGACAAGGTTACCCGGGACCTGTTGCTTGAGGCTCCCGTTGTTAACATCGTCGGATTCGACAAGGCATGGCAGAATATCGGCAAAATGCGCAACCGCGGTATCGAGTTGAGCCTGAACGCCCAGTTGATCAACCACAAGAATTTCAAATGGAATTTCTTCGCCAACTTCGCCCGCAACAAGACCAAAATTCTTGAACTCGGCCAGGGCGGAGCCCCGATCCTGCTGGGTGTCACTTGTCTGAGCGGTCAGAATGCCGTCATCCTGCAAGAGGGCGGAGAGATCGGAGACATATACGGATACGTCACCAAAGGTGTCTATGGACTAAATGATTTCGAAATCGACGGAATAACGCCGAAGCCTGATGTCGCCGTCGAAACCGGAGCCGAAAAACCCGGGGCCATGCGCTTCGCCGACCTGTACAAGGACGAAAAGATTACATCCGACGACCGGACCGTAATCGGAAACTCGACACCCGATTTCTTCGGAGCCTTCGGCACGAACTTCACCTGGAAGAACCTCGACCTCAACCTCTCGTTCCAATATTCATACGGAGGCAACGTCTACAACGCAAACTACAATCAGCTCGCAGCGTTCACCGGAACCACGAACAACCAAATGGCATTCTTCGAGGAGCGTTGGTCGCCCCGGAACCTTGCAAGCACGCAATACTCCACGATGACGAACGGAGCGGTCTGCTCGGCATTCGTCGAAGATGCCTCGTTTCTGCGGCTCCGCTCTGCACGGATCAGCTACACCTGTCCGCGCAAATGGTTCGGCCCTAACAGCCACATCGGCTCGATCAAGTTCTATATCGCCGGAGAAAACCTCTTCGTCCTCACTCGATACTCGGGCTACGACCCCGAGGTGTACTCCAACCAAGGTTCCAGCAGCATGAGCAATATCCTCACGTCGGGCTTCGACTACGGCTGCTTCCCCCGCCCGCGCACCTTCACCGCAGGTATTAACATTCTGTTCCAGTAAAACGATCTCCATCATGAAAAAGTTCATCACCTCCGCATACTCGCGACTCGGCCGCTTTGTCGTTATCGCGGTTGCAGGCTGTATCTTCTCGGCGTGCAGCGACTTCCTCGATGTCCCCCTCGAAAGTACCGTGGCGACCTCCAACTTTTACAAGACTGCCGAAGAGTTCGACATGGGACTCACGGGCGTTTATAACATGCTGCTCTCGGCCGAATGGGCCAATGGCGACCGATACGGGTCCTATTTTCAGGGTTTCCTCATCCTTGGGCGCGTCGGAACCGATGAGATGATCATTCCGACCAACATCGACGGAAACGAGACAGAACTCTGCAACTACACCTACACCCCTTCGCATCGCTACATCTCCCGAACATGGTATGTCCAGTATCGCGGGATACAACGCGCCTGCGTTATCATAGACCGTCTGACTGACACCGATATCGGCAATGAAAGCGAGAAGAAACGGATTCTCGGCGAAGCCTATTTCCTGCGGGCCTTCTACTACTTCCATCTGGTAAGGCTTTTCGGTGAGGTGCCGATCATCAACCACGAAGTTACCGATCTCACAATGGTGCAGACTGAAAAGTCTTCCGTGGCCCAAGTCTACGAACAAATCGTCAGTGATCTGAAACTAGCCATCGGGAACCTTCCGGTGTCGAATGCGAACGGCCGGGCTCACTACTACGCAGCCAAAGCCCTGCTCGGCAAGGTCTATTTGCAAATGGCCGGCGAACCTTTGGAAGACTCCAAAGCTGCGGCTTTAGCCGAAGTCGAACTCAACGAGGTTATCCAGAGCGGTCGTTTTGAGCTCGTGAAGGATTATTTCAGTCTGTTCGATGTGTCGAACGAATACAGTTCCGAATACCTATTCGATGTCGAGTTTGCCAACAACGGTACAACCACCTACGGAGGCCAGGTCGGAACTATCGATGGTGTTCAGACCCCCAATAACCTCTATTGGTCTGCGGTATGGAGTACCCAGGAGTTCTATGAAACGTACGATCCCGCCGATCTGCGCCGCGACAACATAGCTCGCTTCAAATATGTTTACGACGACAATCAGAATCTCGTCAAGGAGGATCTCAGTTCCGAACCGATCTACTACGCCTACAAGTTCCGCCATGCCCTGACTGAGGAGGGACGGGGGCCGGGATGGGCAAACTGGGCAAATCCGATCAACTTTCCGATCATCCGTTATGCCGACGTGTTGCTGATGTATGCCGAAGCCGTTTGGCGGGCTCACGAAGTTCCTTCGCCCGAAGCGCTCGAATATGTCAACCAGGTGCGACGCCGTGGTTTCGGAGTCGATATCAAGACTCCGAATGAAGCGGTTGATCTGAAGATGATGGACGGCGACAAGTTCGCCGAGGCCCTGCTCGCCGAGCGTAGTTTCGAACTCTGCTTCGAGGGACAGCGCTGGTACGATCTGGTCCGCTTCGGAAAACTTGAGGAAGGCGTGAAGAAACTGGCCAAGTATTCGAGCGTGGCGACCTCCCAGGCGCAGAACTTCCAACCCAAACACGTAATCTTCCCCATTCCGCAGGATGTTATCGACGCCTCGAATGGGAAGATCGAACAGAATCCGCTTTGGAAATAAAACCCGATCCTTCATTCAAATTACGAAACCATGAAAACACATGCATTATACGTCGCTGGTGCCGCTCTGATGATCGCACTGTCGTCCTGTGACCGCGATCTTGACCTCGCGCATGCCTACAACAACGGTTCCAGTTCGAAACCCTACGAATTCGATGCGGATTTCAATCCGGATGATTACACCGATTTTGGAACGTTCGTCGTCGGTGACCGCAACATCTGTTGGCAGGATCCCCACATTCCCCGGTATATGCTCTGGCTTGACGGAAAGATCTCCGTCGGGAAATACGATGATTCGGGACTGTTTACGACCTACTGGTCTGCGGACAATTCCCTGCGACAGGTATCCGCCAGTCCCTGGCTCGATGAGAACGTCAATGCCTTGACCTCCGATATGGAGGTCTTTGGCAAGTGCATCGAACCCGTATCCGGATTTTACGACGGCGGCGCATGGTTCATCGGCGTGCATAAACTCATGGACGGTCGGTTGGCCGGATTCTTCCATGCCGAGAGCCATTGGCCCGGAGTCTCCGCCGCCTATAAGTCCATTGGCGTCACCTATTCCTCGGACAACGGACTGACCTGGGAAACGGGCAGACGGATCCTTTCCGGAACCGACCCCAAACCCGAAAATCCCGCCGGGCAGGGTGAGTCCTACGGCTTGGGAGACGGGTGCGTAGTTTGGAACGACGCGCGCAAAGTCTGGATATGCTACTACTCGGGCTATTGCGATGACCCCGGAAACTACATGATCACGATGGCCTGTTCGGAGGATCCGGCCGGAGCTGCCGGAACCTGGAAAAAATGGGATGGCAAAGCATTCACCGTCGAAGGCTGCAACGGGCAGACACAACTCGGCGGCGCAAACATCAAGATCGCCAATCTCGATACCTATGCCGGCGGAAATCCGTCGGTCATGTGGAACCACTACATAGGCAAATGGGTGATGGTCTATCATTCGTGGAGCCGACGCATTTGTCTTTCGACGAGTGCCGACGGTATTGCGTGGGAGGCCCCTATATCCCTCAATCTGGGTGAGGAGGAGGCCATGTATCCCAACCTGATCAGTGAAGAGGGAGATCAAACCGGGGGACAGGCTGTCCGCATGTATTATGCTGCAGACATGAATGATCTCGGACAACGCAGTCTCGCATGGAGAAAGGTCGTATTTTATTGATGTTTGGAATGTCGATCCGAAAATTCATCATTCTTTCCGCGCTGATCGTTTCCGGATGCATTTCGCATCCGGAAACGATTGCCATCGACTTCGATTCCGGAACGGAGGACTATACGCCTCTTGTACGCAAGATCCTTGCGGAGCATCCAGCCGGTGAGGTCACAATCCGATTCGGAGCGGGGACGTTCGACTTCTATCCCGAACAGGCGGCCGGCAGCTATCTCTGCGTTTCGAACAACGACAACGGCTATAAACGCTGCGCTTTTCTGCTCGAGGAGATGCGACGTGTACGGATCGAAGGGGCTGGAGAAAAAACCCAGTTGAGATTTCACGGCGCAATCGTTCCGTTCCGCGTCGCTCGATGCGAACAGATCGTTTTCGAGGCTTTCACGATCGATTGCGACGCATCGTTCATCTTCGAAGGCCTCGTCGTTGGTAACGATCCTCGTACGCACAGCATCACGCTCCGTCCGCTCGATCCGGAACGTTTCGAGATCCGGAGCGGGGAACCCTGGTTTACGGGCTACGACTGGGCGAGTCCGTTCGGTGAAAATATTTTGTTCGATCCCGGAACCCGTTCGCCCTACTATCAGGCCGAACAGTACGAACACGATCAAAAAAAAACGCTGCAGGCCGAATGGATCGGCGATTCGCTTGTCCGTCTGAGCGGCTACTCGTCTCGGGAGCTGCCTCCTGTGGGAAGCGTCTATACGGATAAAGGCCCCCATTCGACTAACCGCCGCTATCCGGGATTCTCGTTTTACAAGTCGGCCGGTGTTGAAGTCCGGAACGTCACGCTTCACGATTCGGGCGGCATGGCGCTGATCGCCGAGAACTGTCGCGACGTCGTCTGCTCGCAATACCGGGTTGAAGTCCCGCCTCAAAGCGGCCGGATGGTCTCTGCATCGGCCGATGCCACTCATTTCGTCGGATGTTCGGGAAAAATAGTGCTCCGGGCCTGCCGGTTCGAAAGCATGCTCGACGATGCCACGAACATTCACGGTGTTTACATGACGGTTGTGGATCGGTTTTCCGGGAACCGGTTTGGGGCCAGTTTTGGGCACTTTCAGCAGGAGGGTTTCGATTTTGCCGAACAAGGTGATTCGCTCGTCTTCATCGATCGTGCCGATCTGGGGGTACTCGGCTGCGGACGAGTCGAGGAGGTGAACCACGTGAATGAAAACTATTACATCATTCGAACCGGATTCGACCTGAGTGCAATTCCGGACTCGGTGCACATTGCCGTCGGGAACCGCGCGGCCGATGCCGATGTCGAAATATCGGAATGCACGGTTCGTTATAATCGCGCCCGGAGTTTTCTGCTTTCGACTCCGGGCGACGTATGCGTCGAAAACAGTGATCTTTCTTCAATGATGGCCGGAATACGCATTTGCGGTGACGCCAACTACTGGTTCGAATCGGGACGTACGCGCAACGTCGTGATCCGTAACAACCGATTCGGCACGATGGCTACCGGCGGCCGGTCTCCCCAGGCCGTTCTGCAGATCGACCCCGTTATTTCGCATGATGCCCGGAGCGGGGGGACTCCGTATCACGGATGTATCCGTTTCGAAGGAAACCTCGTGGAGTCGTTCGACAACCAGTTGATTTATGCTCTCTCGGTCGATTCGCTCGTCATCAGCAGGAACCGGTTCGTCGATTCCCGCCGGTTTGAGCCCCGGTTCGCCGGTCTCTCGGTCATCGATGCCCAGCACTGCCGCAGCGTCACAGTCCGGAACAATGACTTCTCCGGGTGGAAGGAAAATTCGACAATCAGTCTGGTCGACTGTTCCGAGCATTGTTTGGAGGGTGAAGAGATGCCTCGAATGGTTGAGAATCCTAATCCGTACTTCTATGAAAATTAGTCGATACATCCTCCCGATTCTCGCGACCGCATGGATCGGAAGCGTTTCATCCCGGCCGTTCGGAGATACGCTTCGGATGCGAGATTTCGGTGCGTTGCCCGATTCGGGAGAGGATGCTTCCGAAGCCTTGCGAAAAGCCGTCGCTACCATCGGAAAGCGGGAAATCCCCACCGTATTGTGTTTCGAGTCGGGGCGGTACGATTTCCATGCCCCTGAGGGGCAGGACGACCGGGTGAACATCGTGGCAAGACTCCGCGGCATTCGGGATTTAATAATCGACGGCGGTGGCGCTGAATTCATCGCACACGGGCGTTTGATGCTTTTCTTGGCTGAGGAGTGCGAAAGACTGACGATTCGCAATTTCTCGCTCGACTGGGAACGCCCCTATATCACACAGGCTTCGATCGTTGCTCTTGGGGACGGCCATGTTGACCTGGCTATCGATCGGAAACGTTATCCCTACCACATCGAAAAGGGGCGGATCCGCTTTACGGATGAGACTTGGGAGCGTGAAATCGATCCCGAAAGTTATTCTACGGCTTACGATCCGCAAAGCGGTGCGGTGCTTTACGGTACCCGGGACTGTCCTCTCTCGGACCGCAATGCAGTCTTCCGCGGCGAAGCCCGTGAAATCGCTCCGGACACGGTCCGCTTCTTCGGGACGGTCGACCGTCCCCTGCCGATCGGTACGGAACTCGCTCTTTACCATGGGCGGTATTTGTCCAACGCTATGACGGTGGTGAACTGCAGGAATGTCTGCTTCGAAAAAATCGACCTGCGCCATTCTCCCGGAATGGGCGTTTACGGACTCCGCAGCGAGAACATCCTGCTCAAGGCGGTTTGTACGGTCGTCAATCGTTCCGAAAAGCGTCGGTTCAGCTGTGCTGCCGATGCGTTCCACTTTACCAACTGCCGCGGATTGATCGAACTTGACGGCTGCAACTGCAACGGACAGGGTGACGATGCCTTGAACATACACGGCATCTATGCCCGGATAGTCGCTGTTTCGAAAGACCGGAAACAGATTGAGTTGTTCGGAGTCCGGTTCCCGGCAGAACGGGTGTTCAAAGCCGATGATGAGATCTGGCCGATTGTACGAACGACCGGATCTCGGGGGGCCCGGAACCGCATTGAACGCATTGTCAGGAAAAGCAGCAAGCGGCTTGTTGTCGCCTTGCGTGAGCCGCTCGATAAAACATTCAGGGAAGACGATTTTATCGAAAACGCCTCGTGGTATGCCAACGTATCGATTCACGATTGCTACTTCGGGCGAGCCAACCGCGCCCGCGGCATCTTGCTCACCACTCCCGGAAAGGTTGTCGTACATAACAACCGCTTCATGACGGCCGGAACGGCAATTCTCATCGAAGGAGATACCGACTACTGGTTCGAATCGGGCGCCGTGTGCGACATGGATATCCATGACAACCTTTTCGAGAACTGCGGCACTTCGGCTTCGAACAACGGCGGATCCGGCTGGGGCGAAGCCCTCATCAGCATCACTCCCTCTTTCCGTCCGGCAGACGAAAGCAGCCCGGTCTA
>ERZ772880.443-NODE-443-length-39262-cov-15.172801_pt1 | contig 39262 bp, 30 predicted proteins | sample MGYA00580577_ERZ772880 | MGnify/ENA primary metagenome ERZ772880 (study PRJEB29015, sample SAMEA2737705) | human gut metagenome | biome: human gut; feature: human-associated habitat; material: faeces | place: China | collected 2012 ... | reverse complement strand
AAACGAAATACGACAGGGAGGATGAAATTCCGCACAAATCCTGGATCAATATCACAGCAGAAGTACACGTAGAATTCGCAAAAGAGTACAAGGGAAAAGGTCCTGTATTGTATCCAATTTCCATAACTCCAGCCGAGAAGCCGGAAGATGAACTTGTATACTTCTCATAAAAATAAAAAAAGGTGTTGACAAAGATACGTTAATGTATTAAAGTAACACCATAAAGAAAAACCGTTGAGAAAGAGTAGTAAGTAATCTGTTGATATTACAGAGAGCTGCAGGTGGTGGGATTGCAGTATGGATCATTTTACTGAATGGACTTTCGAGGGTGACCTGAACAACATACATGAAGCATACAGAGCCATGTATCAGCAGTAGGAGTCACCGGGAACCGAACCCGTTATCAATCAGGCGTGTATGATAGTACATGAGAGAGTGGACCGGATGGTCAAGATGAGTGGTACCGCGATAATAAGATTTTATTACCGTCTCAAGCAACAGCTTGAGACGGTTTTTGTTTACTTGCAAACAAAACCGCAATACATGATTCTTATAACTTTCAAAACGGATTTCTTTCAAAAAACATTCTTAAAATTTGGAGGAAAAAATGATGAAGAGAAAAATGATGGCAGCAGTATTGACAATGGCAATGGCAGCAGCAATGATCGGTGGATGTGGAAACAGCACAGACACATCCAATGCAGGAAACAGCACGAACACAACAGAGAGCAGTGCAGACGCAGCCGATTCCGCAAAGGACACTGCACAGAATACTGCAGACAAAACCGTGTACAAAGTTGGAATCGTACAGTATGTAGATGATGCATCCTTAAACCAGATCGAGAAAGCAATTGAAGCAGAGCTGGATGCAAAAGGAGCAGAACTTGGTGTGACATTTGATTATGCAGATTACACCTATAATGGTCAGGCAGATTCCTCTACCCTGAACCAGATCGCAGCAGATCTTGTGGCAGAGGGCGTCGATGTGATCATTCCGATTGCAACGCCGGCAGCAATGATCATGCAGAACGCAACGGAAGATAATCAGATCCCGGTTGTATTTTCCGCAGTATCAGATCCGGTCGGAGCAGGACTTGTAGCAAGTGCAGATGCTCCGGGTGCCAATATTACAGGAACATCCGATGCAATTGATGTGGCACAGATCATGGATTTCATTTTGGCAGCGGATCCGGATGCAGCAAAAATCGGATTTCTGTATGATAAGAGCCAGGATTCTTCCACAAGTGCTATTCAGGCGGCAAAAGATTACTGCGATGAACATGGAATTTCCTATGTAGAAAAAACAGGTACAACAACCGGTGAGATCCAGGCAGCAGCAGATTCCCTGGTGGCAGAAAAAGTAGACGCTATTTTTACACCACAGGACAACACTGTTATGACAGCAGAACTTGCGATTTTTGAAAAATTTGCAGACGCAGGTATCCCTCACTACACAAGTGCAGATTCCTTTGCTTTAAACGGAGCATTCTTAGGATACGGCGTCAACTATGAGACACTTGGAACAAAGACAGCAGACATGGTTGCAGACATTCTTGCAAATGGAGCAGATCCGGCCACAACACCGGTAGAAACATTAGACAGCGGTATTGTAACCGTAAATACAGAGATTGCAGAAAAAGTCGGAATCGATTATTCTATCTTTAAAGATATGGGTTCCGAATTGATCGAGACAGTAACAGCAGAGGAGTTTAATTAAGGTATGGGTTCCATTATTACATTATCAATTGTACAGAGTGCATTAGAACTTGGTTTTATCTATGCACTGGTCGCACTGGCATTATTTATATCCTTCAGTATTTTAAACATTGCGGATCTTTCGACCGATGGATGTTTTACATTGGGATGTGCCGTCTGTGCATCGGTGACACTTGCAGGTCATCCGATATTAGGATTATTTGCAGCGATGGCAGCTGGTGTCTGCTCCGGTTTTGTGACCGCTTTCTTACAGACAAAAATGGGGATTCAGTCTATTTTGGCGGGAATCATCGTAAATACCGGATTGTATACAATTAATATTGCAGTAATGGGATTCGCTTCCAACATGAACTTATTCAACTGTGAATCCGTTTTTACCTGGGCAAAAACAGCGATCGGTGGAACGTGGTATAAACTGATCGTGGCTGCACTGATCGTTATCATTGTAGGAGTGCTGATCTCTTTCTTTTTAAATACAAGGCTTGGACTTTCCATCCGCGCAACCGGAGATAATCCGGATATGGTAAGAGCTTCCAGCATTAATACAAGTGCCATGATCACGATCGGACTTTGTGTTGCCAATGCCCTGACCGGTCTCTCCGGCGGACTGCTTGCGCAGTATCAGAAATCCTGTGATATCAATCTTGGAACCGGAATGGTAACAATCGCACTCGCCAGCCTGATCATTGGGGAATCTATCATTGGAAAAGGCGGTATGTTACAGCGTGTGACCGGCGTTATTTTAGGAAGCTGCCTGTATCGTTTTATCGTGGCAGTTGCCCTGAGATTAAATGTACCGGCAGAGTGTTTAAAACTTGTTTCTGCAATCATTGTAGCCGTGGCGATCGCATTCCCATATCTGAAAAAGCAGATGAATTTTTACCGGCAGAAACGTGCCGCAAAGGCTCAGAACCAGATATACGTTCAGGAGATTACGAAAAATGACAGCGAAGGAGGAGAAAGATAATGGCAGAGAAGAACGCAATGCTTGTGATGCGCGATGTCAGCAAAACTTTTAATCCGGGAACTGTCAATGAAAAATGTGCATTAAAAAATCTGAATCTCACCTTAAAGCAGGGGGATTTTGCAACGATCGTAGGAAGCAACGGAGCCGGAAAATCAACGCTGTTTAATGCGATAACAGGAGCCTTTTTTGCAGACAAAGGACTGATCATGCTGGATGGTGAGGACATTACCTATCAGAAAGAGCATGTCCGCAGTAAAGTGATTGGTCATTTGTTTCAGGATCCATTGAAGGGAACCGCACCACATATGACGATCGAGGAGAATATGGCGCTTGCCTACCTGCGCACGACTACTTCAAAGAATGCCTATTTCAGCCGGATCAAGGCAGCGGACAAGAAAAAATTCAGAGAGCAGCTCGCACTGCTAGACATGGGGTTAGAAGACCGTATGAAGCAGCCGGTCGGACTTTTGTCCGGTGGACAGCGTCAGGCACTCACACTTTTGATGGCAACGATGGTGACTCCTAAGATTTTGCTGCTGGATGAGCATACCGCAGCTTTAGACCCTGCCACCGCAGAGAAAGTACTGAACCTCACAAAAAAGATAGTGTCAGAGCAGAACATCACCTGCCTTATGGTCACGCACAACATGCATCAGGCGCTTGAACTTGGAAACCGTACCCTCATGATGGATTCGGGAAATATTGTGCTGGATGTTTCCGGGGAAGAACGGGAAAAGATGTCAGTGGATGATCTGTTAGAGCAGTTTGCAGTCCGTGCCGGAAAGGCATTGGATAATGACAGAATTCTGTTTTCCAAAGTGGAGGCATAATAGTGGTGTAGTAAGAATAGAAGCTATAAATAATTAGTATGTTTCAATTATATGAAAAAGCAATAAAACAAGGGAAAAGCCGTTGAAATCTAACGGCTTTTCCTTTATTATATAAAGTAATGCTAAAAAAATGTATATTTTCATAGGAGATTCGTGATTAAGGAAAACGATTACAGAGATGAAAAAGGCAGTGAGTATATACAAGGAGGAAAAACATGTATCCAATCGTTAGAAGAGAAAAACTGGCAGACAAGATCTATCTTATGGATGTCAAGGCTCCTCGTGTTGCGCAGTATTGCGAACCGGGACAGTTTGTGATTGTAAAAATTGATGAGGAAGGTGAACGTATTCCACTTACCATTTGTGATTACGACAGGGAAGAGGGAACGATCACGATCGTATTCCAGACCGTAGGAGCTTCCACAGAGCGTATGGTAAGCTTACAGGAAGGGGATGCTTTTGAAGATTTCGTTGGACCTCTGGGATGCCCATCGGATCTGATCCATGAAGATATCGAAGAATTAAAGAAAAAGAAAATTTTATTTGTTGCAGGTGGTGTTGGTACAGCTCCGGTTTATCCTCAGGTAAAATGGCTGCATGAGCACGGTGTTGACTGTGATGTTATCATGGGTTCCCGTAACAAAGATTTACTTATCTTAGAGGATGAGATGAAAAAAGTTGCCACAAACCTTTATGTGACAACGGATGATGGCTCGTACGGTTTCAAGGGAACCGGTACTGCACAGCTGCAGGAACTCTGGGATAATGGTAACCGTTATGACCACTGTGTGGCAATCGGACCAATGATCATGATGAAATTTGTCTGCAAATTGACAAAAGAATTAGGAATTCCAACGGTTGTTTCCATGAATCCGATCATGGTAGACGGAACCGGAATGTGTGGTGCATGTCGTCTGGTTGTCGGCGATGAAGTGAAATTTGCATGTGTAGACGGACCGGAGTTCGACGGACATCTGGTTGATTTTGATCAGGCGATGAGAAGACAGGCCCAGTACAAGACCGAAGAGGGAAGAGCCATGCTGAAATTACAGGAAGGTGCAACACATCACGGTGGATGCGGCAATTGTAACAGTTAAAAATCAGAAATTTTGCAGATCAGAGAGAAAACTGTCTGGTCAGTTACATAGAATCAGGAGGAAAAAATGGACGTATTAACTAGAGTTCCGGTTCGTGAGCAGGAGCCAGCCGTTCGTGCAGCGAACTTTGAAGAAGTATGTTTGGGATATAATGAAGAAGAAGCAATGGCAGAAGCTGCCCGTTGCTTAAACTGTAAAAATGCACAGTGTATGAAAGGATGTCCGGTATCTATCAATATTCCGGGATTTATCGCAGAAGTAAAAGAAGGTAATTTTGAGGCTGCTTATCATGTGATCAGTGAGTCTTCCGCACTTCCGGCAGTCTGTGGCCGTGTATGTCCACAGGAGACACAGTGTGAGGGAAAATGTATCCGTGGAATCAAAGGAGAGCCTGTAGCGATCGGTAAATTAGAGCGTTTTGTTGCGGACTGGGCAAGAGAACATGGCATTAAACCGAAAAAGGCAGAAAAGTTAAATGGACATAAAGTAGCAGTGATCGGCTCAGGCCCGGCAGGTCTTACCTGTGCAGGAGATCTTGCAAAGCTTGGTTATGATGTGACGATTTTCGAAGCATTACATCAGGCAGGTGGTGTGTTAGTTTATGGTATCCCTGAATTCCGTCTTCCAAAGCAGAAGGTTGTTGCCGCTGAAGTGGAAAACGTGAAAGCATTAGGGGTTAAGATTGAGACCAACGTTGTCATCGGTAAATCCGTTACAATTGATGAGTTGATGGACAACGAGGGCTTTGAGGCAGTTTTCATTGGTTCCGGTGCAGGACTTCCAAGATTTATGGGTATTCCTGGTGAGCAGGCAATGGGTGTATTCTCAGCCAATGAGTTCTTAACAAGAAATAACCTTATGAAAGCGTTCTTAGACAATTACGATACACCGATCAAAGCTGGTAAGAAAGTTATTGTAGTCGGCGGTGGTAACGTGGCAATGGACGCTGCAAGAACAGCAAGAAGACTTGGCGCAGAGGTACATATCGTATATCGTCGTGGTGAGGAAGAACTTCCGGCACGTAAAGAGGAAGTACACCACGCAAAAGAGGAGGGTATCATCTTTGATCTTCTCCAGAATCCAACCGAATTATTAGTGGATGAAAACGGTTGTGTAAAGGGTGCAAAAGTGATCAAAATGGAACTTGGCGAACCGGATGCTTCCGGAAGAAGAAGTCCGGTTGAGATTCCGGGCTCTGAATATGAGATCGAGGCAGATACTGTGATCATGTCACTTGGTACTTCTCCAAACCCTCTGATCTCATCCACTACAAAAGGTCTTGATATCAACCGCAGAAAATGCATTATTGCGGAAGAAGAGACCGGTGCAACTTCCAAAGAAGGTGTTTATGCCGGTGGTGACGCTGTGACAGGTGCAGCAACTGTTATCCTTGCGATGGGTGCCGGTAAAGCAGCAGCTAAGGGTATTCACGAATATCTCAGCAACAAATAAAAACAGACAGGACAGGGCAGGTGCTGAATGGATCATACATTTGGCACCTGTTTTTTTCTGTAAGTATTCCAAAGAAAACCCAAAGTTTTATTAATATTTTATGAAGAGGGTAGCAAAATTGCAGGGTTTATGTATATAATAGAACACGCTACGCAAGAAAGAAATACGAGAGAGGTTACCGATAGATGAAGGAGCAGAATCAGCGCCAGATACAGAATCAGACAGAATTAGACGAAAGAAGACTGAGACAGAAAAAGCTTGTACGGAAAAGAAAAATCGTTTTGAGTGTAATGCTTTTGACATCTTTTTTACTGGGATGTGTCTGTGGAAGATATTTTCCTGAGATCAAACTTGGAAAAACAGAAGAAGTGCTGGCATCAGCGCAGGATAACTCCGGTGAAGAGAAAAAAGAAAATCAAATTACAAATAACGTAGATAATGGAACAACAGCAGATGGAACGGAAAAAGAGGAACAGTCTGCTACAGAAACTGTCGAAGAACCGGCAGACAGCGAAGAAACGAATGATCCGTTTGCGGAGATTCCACAGGTTGTGTTATCAAAACCGGTAGATTATTCCTTAAATCAGGCAATCAGACAGTTAGAACAGATGGAAGCGTCAGATGAACGCTACGCACAGATCGTGGAAAATGCAGAGAAATATCCGGAAAAATTACTGATCAATCTGGCAAATAATCCGGAAATGATCGCATTTGTAGCTGATTACAAAGGGAATACAAGGGATTATGATAAAGCAGAACTGACAGAGAAAGAGTTACAGGAAGAATATCCGCTCTTTTTACAGTGGGATAAACGCTGGGGCTGCCTTGCATATGGGGATGACAGCAATGTCGCGATCAGCGGATGCGGTCCGACAACACTGGCGATGGCAGTAGTTGCGCTGACTGGAAATGAGGAGGCAACTCCGGCTGCAATCGCAAAATTTGCCATGCAGGAAGGGTTTTATATGTCCGGCACAGGAACGATGTGGTCGCTTATGACAGAGGGGGCGGCAGCTTATGGTGTCCGCTCCGAGCAGATCAATATCAGCCAGACTGAGATCAAACAGCACTTAGATCAGGGAGACATCGTGATCTGCTCCGTGCGGCAGGGAGATTTCACTACAGGGGGACATTTTATCCTGCTCTATGATTATGATGATGAAGGATTTTCCATTAACGATCCGTTTTCTTTATACCGCAGTGGTCAGAAATGGGACTATGGAAAAATCAGAAGCCAGATCAAAGCTGTCTGGGCATTAAAAGCAAAATAAAGAACAATTAGCGATTGTTCAAATAGTTTAACAAAAAACAGGGCATACTAAAGCATCATAAAGTGAGATGGAGAGATGCAGAATGTGCCAGAATATGAGTGGACTGTCCACTGCTGAAGTGGAATTTCGGAAAAAGGCAGGGTTGTCGAATGAAAGCGTAGATTCTTCCACAAAGACAGTGGCACAGATCATCCGCTCAAATGTTGTAACTTATTATAATCTTATTTTTTTGATCATTACGATCCTTCTGATCGTGGTGGGATCTTTTCGGGATCTTACTTTTTTACCTATTATTATTGCAAATATGTTGATCGGGATCATCCAGGAGCTGCGTTCCAAAAAGATTCTGGATGATCTTACGATATTAAATACACCGAAAATCACGGTCCGGCGCAACGGAAGTAATCAGGAGGTTTTGGCGGATGAACTGGTGCAGGATGATGTGATAACGCTTTCAGCAGGTGGACAGATTCCGGCGGACGCACTGGTGTTATCCGGCAATATCACAGTCAACGAGGCTTTGATCACAGGGGAGGCCGATGAGATTGTAAAAAAAGATGGAGATTCCCTTTTTTCGGGAAGTTTTGTGATATCAGGAGAGTGCATGGCAAAACTGGAAAAAGTGGGAAAAGATTCTTATATTTCAGGACTGATGTTACAGGCGACGCAGGCAAAAGAGGGCGAGCAGTCGGAGATGATCCGGGCGTTGAACCGCCTTGTGCAGACCGTGGGCGTGATCATCTTGCCGATCGGGGCGATCCTGTTTTTACAGCAATATTTTTTTTCCGGGGCGGCGATGAAAGATAGTGTGACGGGCATGGTGGCGGCCATTCTCGGAATGATCCCGGAAGGTCTGTACCTTCTTGCAAGTGTGGCGATGGTGGTGTCGGTGATGAGGCTTGGAAAACAAAAGGTACTGATCCATGACATGAAATGTATCGAGACACTGGCGCGGGTAAATGTACTGTGTGTGGATAAGACCGGAACCATTACCGTGCCGGAAATGGAAGTGGCACAGTTTATCCTTGCAAAAGACCAGAACCTTGCAGCGAAAGAACAGGAAGCAGACCAGCAATCGGAAGACAAAAATAAAATTGCAAAGCTGCTCTCTGACTGTGTGCGTGCCCTGCCGTGCGACAATGCAACGATGGAGGCATTGCAGCAGTATTTTACGGAGCCGATGGAAAACAGTGCAGAAAAAATCGTCCCGTTTTCGTCTGCCACAAAATACAGCGGAGTGGTTCTGGCAGGAAAAGCTTATGTGGTCGGCGCACCGGAATTTGTGCTGCGGCAGGATTATGCGGCTGTTCAGGGAACAATCGAAGTATTTCTGGAAAAGGGATATCGTGTGCTTGTATTTGCAGAGTATGAGGGGAATCTGGATGGAAAAGAACTGACAGAAAATGCAACTCCCATTGCATTTATCCTGCTCAACAATGCAATTCGTGAGGGGGCAATGGATACATTCCGTTACTTTTCCAAGCGGGGAGTGGAAGTGAAAGTGATCTCCGGGGACAATCCGGTCACGGTATCGGAGATTGCAAAGAAAGCGGGAATCCGCCATGCGGAAAAACAGGTGGACGCAGCAACGTTGAAAACAGCGGAGGCAGTGCGGAAGGCAGCAAAAAAATACACGGTGTTCGGCAGGGTGACACCGGAGCAGAAACGTCTTCTGGTGCAGGCATTAAAAGAGCAGGGAAAGACCGTGGCAATGACCGGAGACGGCGTGAACGATATTCTTGCGTTAAAAGATGCAGACTGCAGCATTGCGATGGCATCAGGCAGTGAGGCGGCTTCGCATGTGGCACAGCTTGTGCTGCTCGATAACGATTTCAATAAAATGCCGGCGGTTGTCATGGAAGGGCGGCGGGTGGTGAACAACATCGGGCGCACTGCCAGCCTTTATCTGGTCAAGAACATTTTCTCCATGCTCTTAGCCGTATTTTCCATGCTGTTTCTGATTGATTATCCGCTGGAGCCATCGCAGGTGTCGCTCATCAGTGTTTTTACGATCGGGATTCCGTCATTTTTTCTGGCGCTGGAGCAGAACCGGAATCAGATCCATGGGCATTTTCTTACCAATGTCCTGATCCAGGCGCTTCCGGCTGGGATTACAGATTTTATCGTGGTGAGCGGTCTGGTGATTTTCTGCAGGGAGTTCGGAGTGGAAAAAGAGTGCGTTTCCACGTCGTGCACGATCCTGATCGCAGTTGTCGGCTTCATGATCCTTTATCATATAGCAAAACCGATGACAACACCGCATGCGATCCTGATTGCAGCGATGGTCATCGGCTGGTTATTTTGTATGCTGTTTTTCAGTGAACTGTTTGCGATCACGGCGGTCACAGGAAAATGTGCAATGCTCATGATCGTGTTCGCAGTCATCACGGAGCCAGTGTTCCGGTATCTGATACAGCTTGTGGAGACTGTTCAGAAGTGGGGTGGAAAACTAAAATTTTAGTCTGATGAACCGGAATGTTTTTTCCGGCTCTGTTTTTCCCAGATAAAATACGTTACGATCAGAAGGATTCCGGTGAACAGCCATGTGATCGGGCTTGCCAGACGGACTGCCCAGTAACCGAACGGATTTAAGGTGACGGCGATCACGATAATACGGCACACCATTTCCACAACACCGCTTAACATTGGAACAAGTCCGCGGTTTAAGCCCTGCAGGGCGTTCCGGTAAAGGAAAATCCATGCGAGCGGCAGCATGAAGAAACTGATGGTGTTCAGATACTGCATGGCATAGTCGAAAATTTCTTCAGAAGGATTGCTCACAAACCAGCTCACAATAAAACGTCCGCCGAATACGCAGATGGCAGAGGCAGCAAGCGAGATAAAAATGCAGATGAAAAATCCTTTGCGCATTCCCTCGTAGATACGTTTGTATTTTCCTGCGCCGAGGTTCTGACCGCAGTAGGTGGCAATCGCAGTGCCGAGTGTCGGCATGGTCTGGGTGGAGAGGTTTTCCACTTTGGAGGCGGCAGTGAAGGCAGCCACAACACTGGAACCGAAAATATTGACTGCACCCTGCAGGATCATGGTTCCGATAGCGGTGATGGAATAGTTGAGCGCCATCGGAATACCGATGGAAAGCATATTGAACACACCGTATCCGTCGAGATAGTAATCTTCCCGGCTGGTTTTTAAAATGTCGAATTTGCGGAACATATAAATAAAGCAAAGCAGTGCGGAGACACCCTGCGCAATGATCGTTGCATAGGCAGCGCCTGCGGTTCCAAGTTTTACGACGACGATCAAAAACAGGTCGAGCACAATATTTAAAAAGGAAGAGAGAATCAGGAAATACAGCGGTGTTTTGCTGTCGCCGATCCCTCTTAAAATACCGGCGGCAACGTTGTAGGACATCGTGAGCAGGATACCTGCGAAAATGACTTTAATATAAGAGTCTGCGAGTCCTAAGATATTGTCCGGTGTTTTCATTAAAATAAGAAACTGTCTGGAAGCTGCCACCGTAGGGATAGTCAGAAGTAACGATACAATGGCAGTCAGTATCAGGGAGAGTGCGACATAATGCTTTAACAGCTTGAAATCTTTTGCACCGAAGGCGTGGGAGATCATAACGCCAAATCCCTGCGCAATACCATTTGCAAATCCTAATACAAGGAACATCAGACATCCGGTAGAGCCTACCGCAGCCAGAGCATCTTCACCAAGATACTGCCCGACAATGATCGTATCCACCATGTTATAAAACTGCTGAAAAATATTTCCCAGTAAAACCGGAACGGAAAAAAGTAAGATCATTCTGAGCGGGCTTCCCGTTGTCATGTCTTTTGTCATAGTCTGTACTCCTTGATTTATAAAATAGTTAAAAATCTGTCCGTGTTTTTTAGCCTCAACACGCATATTCTTTGCGTTTCAGCAACTTAGTATAAGGCATGGACCGCAAAAAGACAATGTTTATTTTTGCGAAAAAATATAATTTTTTTGTTTTCGCAAAAGAAAAGATTTTTTCGTGGGAAACTGTTATAATAAGAAAGCAATTATTTGCAAGTCACAGTAAAATCACGGAGTAAAATAATGCAGACAAACCTCGAATACTACAAAATTTTTTATTATGTATCCAAATACAACAGTATCTCCCTCGCAGCAGAGGCGCTCTCCATCTCACAGCCGGCAGTCAGCCAGGCAGTCAAGCATTTAGAAAGTGATCTTTCCTGCGCTCTCTTTGTGCGGACATCCAAAGGCGTGCGCTTGACAAAAGAAGGCGGACTGCTTGCAGAATATGTGAGAAAAGGATATGAGACAATCCTCACCGGGGAGAAAAAACTCTCGGAGATGTTAAACTTAGATGCTGGAGAAATCTGTGTGGGTGCCAGTGACATGACATTGCAGTTTTATCTGCTTCCTTATCTTGAGACGTTCCATGATGCATTTCCGCAGATCAAAGTGACTGTGACGAATGCCCCGACACCGGAGACGTTGAAACATTTGCAGGACGGAAAAATTGATTTTGGGATCATCAGTACCCCGGTGAACAACAAATACGATTTTAAAATGACGCCTGTGCGCAAAATCCAGGATGTCTTTGTGGCGGGAAAAAAGTTTGAGTACTTAAAGGGTGGAAAATTAAGCTATAAAGAGCTTGAAAATCTTCCGGTGATGTGCTTAGAGGGCAGCACTTCCACAAGAAAATATGTAGAGGATTATCTGGCAGAGCGCGGCACATTTGTCCGGCCAGAATTTGAACTTGCGACAAGTGACATGCTCATCCAGTTTGCAGTGCGCAACCTCGGTGTTGCCAGTGTTGTGTCGGATTTCGCAGAAAAATACATTGAAAATGGGGAATTATTCGTATTGAAATTTGACAGGGCGATACCGGAACGCGAGTTTTGCATTGTCTCAAACGAGCGTGCGCCGATGTCGGCAGCAGCGGAAAAATTATATGATTTTCTGCTTGTTCCGTAGTGAAAATGTCAGAAAAAGTTCATCAATTCTTCATCAATCTTAATAGAATATTAATGGGATTACAGGCAGGAATATGATAAATTTATATGCAGGATCAGGATATTTAGGGGGAAACGTAAATGATGCGTTTATTATCGATCGGGATAGACTGTGTCTCGTCTGCTATTTTTGTGATTCCTGCTTTGGCTATTTTGCAGTGTACAATCTACAGGAAATGGGAATTTAAACCATTTTGTGTAAAACTGATATTTGCATTTTATGCGATTGCTCTGTTTTCGGTTGTGGGTGTCCCTGAGGTTGGAACATTTCAGATGGATTTTGGACTGAATCTGATACCGTTTGTAGACATTGTAAATAGTCCGTTTGCATATATGAAAAATACGATTCTGAATATCATTTTATTTATACCGATGGGATTTTTTGTACCTGCAGTCTGGAAGAATTTCCGGTCTTTCAAAACCATGTTTTTCATGGGACTCGCGGTATCACTGGGGATTGAACTATTACAGATATTTACATTCCGGCTTACGGATATTGATGATCTGATCACCAATACGGCAGGAACTTTGATAGGATATGAAATAAGCAGAAAATTCTCTTTTTCGTTCTCTTTAAAAACAGAGGAATCGAAAGAAAGTTTAGTACGATATGAACCTGTCCTGATTCTTGCGGTTATGCTTTTGATTTCAATGTTTCTGAAACCGATCGTGTCTGATGGCATATGGAATATTGTGTTATCTGGTCTGTAGTGGGGAAAATAAGGAGATATAATGAATGATTATATCAAATATAATGAATATTAATTTTACTTATGACATCGCTTCGTGTATAATCATAAAGTAAAAACAGGAAAGTGTGATGGTTTTTACAGACCATCACTTTTTTTATGCAGGAGGAAAATCAAATGGTTACAGCAGTAGTAGGCGCTAACTGGGGCGACGAGGGAAAAGGAAAAATCACAGATATGCTTGCAGATGAAGCGGACATCGTTATCCGTTTTCAGGGCGGAGCAAATGCAGGTCACACCATCGTAAACAACTATGGTAAATTTGCATTACATACATTGCCATCCGGAGTATTCCACAGCCACATCACCAACATTATCGGAAACGGTGTCGCACTGGATATCCCGAAAGTAATGAGTGAGATCAAATCAATCACAGACCGCAATGTGCCTGCACCAAAAATCATGATTTCAGATAGAGCACAGATGGTTATGCCTTACCACGTTCTTTTCGATCAGTATGAAGAAGAGCGTCTTGGAAAGAATTCTTTCGGTTCTACCAAGTCCGGTATCGCACCATTTTATTCAGACAAATATGCAAAGATCGGTTTTCAGGTAAGTGAGTTATTCGATGAGGAATTATTGCAGGCAAAAGTAAAACGTACCTGCGAGACAAAGAACATTATGCTTGAGCATATGTATCACAAACCATTATTAAAAGAAGAAGAGTTATTAGCTACTTTGCATGAGTACAGAGACATGGTCGCTCCATATGTCGGAGATGTTTCTTTATTCTTAGACAAAGCGATTAAGGAAGGCAAAAAGATCTTATTGGAAGGCCAGCTTGGTACTTTAAAAGATCCGGATCACGGAATTTATCCAATGGTAACATCTTCCTCTACTTTAGCAGCATACGGTGCGATCGGAGCAGGCATCCCACCATATGAGATCAAGAAGATTGTAACAGTAAGTAAAGCATACTCTTCCGCAGTAGGAGCAGGAGCATTCGTTAGCGAGATCTTTGGAGACGAGGCAGACGAACTGAGAAGACGCGGCGGAGACGGCGGTGAATTCGGAGCAACAACCGGACGTCCAAGAAGAATGGGATGGTATGACTGTGTTGCAAGTAAGTATGGATGCCGTCTGCAGGGAACAACGGATGTAGCGCTTACCGTACTTGACGTATTAGGATACTTAGATGAGATCCCGGTATGTGTTGGATACGATATCGACGGAGAAGTAACCACAGACTTCCCTGTAACTGCAAAATTAGAGAAAGCAAAACCAGTATTCAAAAAACTTCCGGGATGGAAATGTGATATCCGTGGAATTAAGAAATACGAGGATCTTCCGGAAAACTGCAGAAATTACATTGAGTTCATTGAAGGACAGATCGGATACCCGATCACAATGGTTTCTAACGGACCAGGAAGAGAAGATATCATTTACCGCAATAAATAAAGAGACTGAGGCAGGCGTGCAGTGGCACCCTGCCTTTTGTGACAAAATAAGGAAACGAAATCCTCTCCTCACCAAGGGGTTCGGATTTTTCCTTCGGAAAAACAAGGAGGATTGTATGATAAAAAATATTATTTTAGATGTCGGGAAAGTTCTTGTGGCGTGGGAGCCGGAAGACGCAATGAAACAACTTGGATTTGATGATAAGACAGTGAGAGCGGTTGCGGATGCTACGGTCAATACTCCGGTCTGGCCTGAGACAGACCGTGGTGTCTGGTCAGATGAACAGATCCTTCAGGCATTTTATGAGAAGGCACCGGAATATAAAAAAGAGATAGATCTGTTCTGGAATCATCTGGAGCTGGCGATCAAACAGTTTTCCTATACGAAAGAATGGATTTCCAATATGAAAAAAGAGGGCTTGCAGGTGTATATTCTTTCTAATTATGGGGATTGGACTTACCGGAGAACAAAAGACAATGCGCTGGATTTCCTGCCGTTGACAGACGGAGCGATTTTTTCCTATACAGTGAAGCAGATCAAACCGGATCTTGAAATATATGAAACATTGTTAAATCAGTACCGGTTAAAACCGGATGAGTGTGTATTTATCGATGACCGGATGGAAAATATCGAGGGAGCAAAAAAAGCCGGGATCCACGGAATCTGCTTTGAGACGATCGGGCAGGTGAAAGAGGATCTGAAGAAATACAATATATATGTCTAAATAACAGGTATTTAAGAAGAGAAAAAATCGTCGTTTCACAAAGTTATCACATTTTTTTCCAAAAGAAAACACATTTTTTCGATAAGATAGTACTATCGAAAACCGACAGTTGCGAAATTCGTAAAAACAGACGGATTTCGCGATTTTCATGCGAGCCGGAAGTAAGGAGGAAAACATTGTGATCGAGATCAGCCATCTGGTAAAAAAATATGGCGACCATATTGCAGTGAATGATCTGACATTGACTGTGGAACCAGGAAAAATTTATGGATTTTTAGGACCAAACGGCGCCGGAAAATCTACCACGATGAACATTATTACAGGGTATTTAGGTGCAACCAGCGGAGAGGTAAAAATCAACGGATTTGATATTTTTGCACAGCCGGAAGAGGCAAAAAAATGTGTGGGATATCTGCCGGAGATCCCGCCTCTTTATGTGGATATGACAGTCAGGGAGTATCTGAACTTTGTGGCAGAGTTAAAGAAGCTCGAAAAAAGTCTGAGAAATAAATATGTGGAGGAGGCGATGGAGACGACCGGAATCACCGCACAGCAGTCAAGACTGATCCGTAACCTGTCAAAAGGCTACAGGCAGAGAGTTGGATTTGCACAGGCAGTGCTGGGGTATCCGGAGATCATCATTCTGGACGAACCGACGGTCGGACTTGATCCAAAACAGATCATCGAGATCCGTGACCTCATCAAAGAACTTGGCAAAAATCATACGGTTATTTTAAGTTCGCATATTTTGTCTGAAATATCTGCAGTGTGTGATCATATTTTCATTATTTCCAAAGGAAAATTAGTGGCAGGCGATTCCACGGAAAATCTGATGAAACAGATGTCCGGGGCGCAGGAGATCGAACTTCTGATCAAAGGAGACAATGCGGCAGTGCAGGAGACATTTGCCGGGATCGCAGAAGTTGAAAAATGCATTCCATTAGAGCAGAAGGACGAAGCGTGTGCACATCTGAATCTGATCGCAAAACCGGGAATGGATATCAGGGAACGGGTGTTTGACTCCTGCGTCAACCATGGATTTGTCATTCTGCAGATGAATCCCGTTTCAAAATCTCTTGAGGATGTGTTCCTTGAACTCACGGAAAAAGAGGGGACACAGAAGGAAGTTCTGCCGGAGAAAAAACTCCATTTTGTAAAGCCTTATTTTGGAAAAGAGAGTAAGGAGGACAGGAAATAATGTTTGCGATATTAAAAAGAGAAGTAAAAGCTTACTTTCAGACGGTGACAGGATGGTTGTTTATTGCAGCAGTTCTTGTACTCTATGGACTATATTTTTATGTTTACAATCTGCGCGCAGGCTATCCTTATATTTCTTACTCACTGTCGGCAATCGCATTTATCATGCTGATCACGGTACCTGTGCTGACTATGCGCAGTTTTGCGGAGGAACGCCACAGCAGAACAGACCAGTTGATTTTGACCGCGCCGGTATCTGTGGGAAAAGTAGTATTGGGAAAATATCTCGCAATGGCTTTTGTATTTACCATAGATATGGTGATCATTGCAATCACACCATTGCTGTTAATGTCCTACGGAACGATCCCATTAGGTGAATCCTATGCAGCAGTGCTTGGATTCTGGCTGTACGGCTGCGCCTGCATTGCCGTTGGCATGTTTATTTCTTCATTGACCGAAAGCCAGGTGATTTCCGCAGTTTTGACATTTGTTGCATTATTTGCCGGCTATATGATGGGAAGCATTTGTAATCTGGTCTCAGAGAGCGGAAATCTTCTGACAAAAATTTTAGGCTGCTACGATTTTTATACGCCGCTTGATAACTTTATGAATGGAACATTGGATGTGGCGGGAATTGTCTATTACGTAACGATCATTGGATTACTTTTGTTCTTGACAGGTCAGTCCGTTCAGAAACGCCGCTGGAGCATCAGCTCCAAAAAAATATCGACAGGTGTATTTTCAACGGGAATGATCATTGCAATGGTGGCAGTGACTGTTGTTGTGAACCTGTTCGTGGCAGAACTTCCGGCAACATGGACCTCCATTGATGTCACTTCAACGAAAATTTACTCCATCACAGATGATACGAAGGATTATCTGAAAGGTCTCGACGAGGACGTGACAATTTATGTGCTGGTGTCCGATGCATCAAAAGACACAAAGCTGGATGAGACATTACAGAGATATGAATCCCTGTCGGATCACATCAAAGTTTCCTATATCAATCCGGCTGCAAACCCGGCTTTTGCAGCACAGTATACAGACAGTTCTGTAACTTCAAACAGCATGATCGTTGTGAGCAGCGAGCGTTCCAGAGTCATTGATTACAATGATGTGTATACCTATAGTTATGATTACAGCAGTTATTCCAGAAGCATTGATGGATATGATGCAGAGGGACAGCTTACAAGTGCAATCCAGTATGTGACAATGGATTCGACAGAACTTCCAGTGATCTATCAGGTGTCCGGACATGGGGAAACAGCTTTATCCGGTGGATTTACAGAAGCAATTGAAAAAGCAAATATCACTTTATCTGACCTTGCATTATTAAAAGAGGATGCGGTTCCGGAAGATGCAGCAGCACTTATTATCAATGGACCGACGACTGATTTTTCGGAGGATGATGCCAACAAAGTGATCGATTATATCAATCAGGGTGGAAAAGTGCTGATCACCTGCAATTTCCAGGCACAGGGTTTGGAAAACTTCGAGTCGATCCTGTCAGCATGCGGCATGGAGCGTGTTTCCGGCATTGTCATGGAAAATGATAAATCCTATTATTACAGCAATACACCGTATTACCTGCTTCCTGACGTAAATTCAAGTGCATATACAAGTTCTGTCAGCGGTTCATATATCTTTGCTCCATACAGCGAGGCAATCACCTATGGGGAAGATACAGATGATACAACTTATACAGCATTATTGGAGACGACAGATAAAGCAGTATCCAAGACAGATGCAGCAAATGCAACAACATCAGAGCTGGAGGAGGGAGATGCTGCAGGACCATTTGCGGTTGCAGTTGCCATGGAAAAAACAATCGATGAAGATACAGTCGCAAAAGTAGTGGTCGCCGGATCTGTGGAAATGTTTGCAGACAGTGCAGACCAGATCGTTTCCGGAAATAACAGCGCAATGTTTACAGATATCATTGCCCAGATGGTTGGCGATTCTGATCTTGCAACAAGTGTGATCCCGACAAAAGATTACACGCTAAGCGCCATCACGGTGGATGCGGCGGCAGGGATTCTGTATGGGCTTGGTCTGATGATCGTGCTTCCGGTCATTATGATGATTCTTGGAATTGTGATATGGGCATCAAGAAGAAAAAAATAAAACAATAGATGATAGAAAATCAAGATTGGAGACAGATAGAATATGAAAAAACAGAAAATTCAGTTTATTGTAATTCTGATCGTGCTGGCAGTACTTATCGCTGCCACCTTCGGAATGAAATGGTATAACAAAAATAAAGAGGAAGAGAAAACAGCGGAAGAAGAGGCTTCTACCATTTATATTTCCAAAGTGGACGTTGACACGATCACAGCATTTTCTTATGAGGTTGACCATGTGACGTATACTTTTACAAAGGATGGGGATACATGGACCTATGACGGAGACACATCACTGGATATGGATGAAGAAGCGATCGACAGCATGCTTGCAACACTGTCATCGCTGACAGCAATAGAAGAGATCAGTGATTATACAGATCTGAAAGAGTTTGGATTTGACCAGCCGGAAGATCTGATATCCTACACAACAAGTGAAGGGTCTGTTTCTCTTTTTGTAGGAAATAAAAATGATACTTTGAATGCATACTATATTATTTCAGCTGATGGAGAAAGCATTTATCTGACAGAAACGTCTCTTGCGGATGCTTTTTCAAAAACGATTGAGGAACTGACAGTCACAGAGGATACAGAAAGCACGGAGACTGTTGAGAACACAGAAGAATAAATAAGATAAAAGCAGAATCAGCACCTGACAGGAAATTTGTTCAGGTGCTGATTTTTTTAATGCTCTGTAGTATCTTTCTCTTCGGAATTCTTTTTGATCAGTTTGTAAATAAAACTGTATGCCCAGATCAAAACAGGGATAATCACAGAAGCATAAATAGAGGTCATGAGCATGTTCATAAAATTTTCGCTGGCAGAAACTGCACAGACGATAGTAGAAATATAAAGTCCAGCCAGAATGATCACGCCGATGATTGCTAAAATTTGTTTTACTTTTTTCATATTTTGAATCCTTTCGGGAAAATTGTAATAAACTATGGTACAATCATCGTATAGGAAAAAAAACGTTTCGTCAATAAAATTGTAGAAGAAAAGGCAGGTAAATCTGGTGGCATATGAAAAGCTTTTGAATGAAATTTATGCGGCGGTATCATTGAAATATCTGTGGAAGGAATACGAACCATATTTTGTGAAAAGTGAATCGCCGGATTGGATTAATCCAAACATGGATTTCGGGTTGGAAGTCAGTCAGGCACTTTTGCCGGATGACGGGCAGGAGGAGAGTTTTATCGAAAAATATCTTGGCTGCCGGAAAGAGGAACTGCCTCCTCTGGCGTTTGAAAAATATGGGGAACGGCTGAATTTTTACAACGGAAGGTTCTGGGCGATTCTGCCAGATAATACCGTGCAGCAGGATTATCTTTCCAAGGCGAAATATCGTTTTGATCGCAAACTGGAAAAACTAAATGTAAATTATATCCATAAGCGCTACAATGGTTTGTATCTTTTTCTGCATCCGACAGACGAGAATGATATTGATGCAGGTGCACTGTTTGAATATATGAGATATACACAGGAAAAGAAAAAAATGCGATTTGACCGGGTATTTTTAAATTGTGTCAAAACCATTTACGTCTGCAATTACGAAAACAATACGATTGAGCCGATTGTGCTGCCGCCAAATGCGGAAAACTTTTTGAATACAGAGGCGGAGTACCTCCGCAATTGCTGTGACTGGAAGGATGGGACAGCGTTGGAGATGAAGCGTGGCGATGAGAATAGGGTATATCATGTGCAATAACTATGAGCACACTGGTTTCTTATTAAGTTAAAAATCTTTAATGCAGATTCCATGTCTCTACTACTAATTCTCAAATGAGAAGATGGCTTATACTGTTTGTTGTATTTTTCTGAATAATACTTTGCAATTGTGTTCTTTTCGGAATCTTTTAAGGCTGAATACAGATATGATAAATTACCGATTGTAAGATAATTTCCCTTCATGCATTCCGTCTCAAAGGTAGTTAGGAAAGTAGTAAAATCGCTATTTACTACCTATGCAATCAACCGTTTAAAAAACAGACCAAAGAATATGGTATTATTAAACACAACATTGACAGTATTTTGCGGCAGGATAAGGAGCAGGAACGGGAAAAGGAAAAGGAGCGCGGATAAACAAAGTCAATTAATTTCTTGACTTTCCCAAAATCACCCCTTACAATAAACCTATCTTTTTTATCAAATCAAAGTTACAAAACATACTAACATAACAAAAATCCATCACCACATCGGTGGACCACTCAGCAGGAGAAAATGACAGACACAAATTTAGAATAGTAACTAAAAAATCCATGCAAACAGTCTTGAAGAATCTTGAGGGGTTCTATATAATAAACATAGATCATTCGGAAAGCCTGTTTGTATACCAAGAAAAAACAGGAGATAAAATGACATTAGAGGAAAAGAAAGAACAGGTCAAAAATTTCAGACCTATCGATGATACGTTTTTTGAAGTACTGGCAGATGATATTGGCGTATGTCAGGAGATGCTGCGTATCATTTTAGAAGATGAGAAACTCATCGTAAAAGACGTTATCGTACAGAGCAGTGAGAGAAACCTGTATGGGAGATCTGTCCGACTGGATGCACTCTGTATTCTTGGAAATGGAAAAAAGTGTAACGTGGAAGTGCAGCGTTCTAACAAGGATCACCATTTAAAAAGAGTGCGGTTCAATGCATCGGTCATCACGGTGCGGGATTCGCAGACAGATGATAAATTTGAGGAGACGATCGATCTGATCGTTGTGTATATTTCCGAGTTCGATATCTTTAAACGTGGCAGGGTGATCTATCACGTGGACAGCGTGATTAGGGAAACACAGGAAAAAGTAGATGACGGATTAGAGCGTGTATTCGTCAATACCGCAGTAAAAGACGGAACAACTATCTCAGAATACATGGACTGTTTTCTACAAAAAGAGATAGATAATGCCAAATTTCCAAAATTAACCAACCGTGTGCATTATCTGAAACATGAAGAGGGAGGTGTAAACGCAGTGTGTGAAATAATGAGAAAATATTCAGAAGAAGTCGCAGAAAAAGCATATCAGCAGGGCGAGGAAGCCGGCAAAGAAATCGGCAAAGAAATCGGTCAACGCCAGGCAAACATTGCCGCCATCAAAAACATGATCATCCGCTTTCGGGCAACAAAGGAAGTCATTCTGGAAGATTACACCGAATCCGAATACAACACCGCCATCGCCGAACTCCAGTCCGAATCCAGGTAACCCCAGACCAAAACAACTAAAATCAAAACCCACACATCACAGAGCCAGCCCGTCAGGAGCTGGCTCTTTCCGCATCATAAAAACCATTCCACCACCACTTGCAACACATTGACCACTGCAATAAAAATGCAAAAATAAATTACGCATATAAATAAAAAATATAAATATAATACATATAAAATTAATGAAAAGCAAAAAAATATTGCATTATCATAAAATAAACGATACTATATAAGTGAGATGATAAAGAAAGGTTGCATCGATATGAAGATTCAAGCTGTATTTATAGATGGATTTAAGAACTTAGCAAATGTAAGAATATCTTTTAATAATATTACAACACTTGTTGCATTAAATGATTTTGGAAAATCAAATGTACTTTCAGGTATTGATTTTGGATTGAGTTTTATGAAAGCATCGATAGAAGATAAAAAGGATATGATGTCCAATTCCAAACTGATTCCCGGTAATTGTAATTTGATTGGAAGAAATTATAAATATGAGATGGAGGTAGCAGCAGATATTGATGGCAGGGAATACTTGGTGCAGTATGGCTATGAGTTTGAATGGAAAGATACCGATGGTAAAGAGCCAAGAATAATATCAGAATTTTTGAGAGTCAAACTTAATGAAAAAGGACAAAAGTATGCCCAGCTAATCAATAGAACTGCTCATACAGCATTCTATAGGAGTTCGGAGACGGGAAGATGTTCATCAATAATTAAGGTTGGGGAGACAGAATTAGTTGTGAACAAGTTAAGAGCCTATGATGAATTATATTATGCCTTGATTATTACAAAGCTTAATGGAATAAAAATAAATATGGGAAACAATCTGGAGACTAAGAACTTCTGCCAGTCAGATTCTGTTATTCAGAAAGGTTTCGACAATGCGTCGATAAATGAGGATAATCTGCCACAAGTTATATATAGGCTGAAAAGCCAGTATCCAGATAAATTTGCATTATTAAAAGAGGCTTATATTCAGTTATTTCCTGAATTTGAGGAGATTATTGTAAAAGATTTTCAGTTAAATGTAGAAGAAGATCACCAGCTTCGGGAGAATGCACCGTTTCAATTTACGATTGCTGTCTATGCATTATTTGTTAAGAGAAAGGGGCTGGTGAATCCGGTAAACTTTTCTACGATATCAGATGGTGCAAGGCGGGTTTTTATGATATTGACCAAAATTATTACAGCCAGTGTCAGTAATATTTCATTGATAGCGATCGAGGAGCCGGACAACTCTGTATATTCTGGCTTGTTCGGGGCGTATATCAGGATGATTCGTGAGCTGTCAGCTGGTTGTAAAGTTATCATTACAAGTCATTCACCGTACTTTGTCAGCTGTCTTGATCCTTCTGGAATTTATGTCGGGATAAATAGAAAGGCTGGAGTAGCGGAGTTTTTTCCGTTTAAGAAGTCAGGGCAGAAACAGCTGGTAAATGATGCAGTTAGTTTAGATTTGCGAATGGGGGAGTATCTGTTTTCAATGCTTGCAGATTCTGAAAGTAATATAAGGGATTATTTGGAATGGGACAATGAATAAATGCTATATCAAAGGAGAAAATCAACATGGTGGATAATGATTACACATTGGAAGGCAGGTTTGAAATTGCCAATGAGAACATGAAACAGGAGATGAATGAGCTTATCATACAGATACTGTATAAGACAGGAATCAGAAAGACCACGACTGTAATGATCAATGGTCGGGAGTTCGATGCAGTTGAACAGACATATCCGGATGAAAATGGAATCATTTATTTCGATTATTCTGTATTTGAAAAAAGGATAAGAAGAGGAAACTATTATAATTGTCATACTTGTGAATTGGTAACGGAAGATCGCGGAGAAAATGAATTTGGTCTGGTCATGAACATGATAATGATAATATTAGAGTCCTATTCGGACAGTCCGTGTTACCTGATGCATAAAGGTAATCTATTTAACATCCTGGGGTACGTTGATCTGGTAGAAAGCTTAACAGGAAAGGTTTTAACCTTTAAAAACAGAGACAATATTGGAAAAATAAAAGGAATACCGGTAGACAGGCATTTGCTTTATAAATGCATTCTTCGTGATGATGAAGATGAACTTCTGGGATTTTGGGATTCTGAAACCATATTGCTTTCAGACCAAAGAAAAGAGGAAATATCCGAATGGAGTGACAGGTATAAAAGTTTGAAAGATGATGATGTGAAGTCTTTTGATATGGAAGCTGTGCTGGCGAAAGCGATAGCAATCATGTCTTTGGAGTGGGAATGCAGATATGTGAATAAGGATATGATAGATGAGTTCATCGGAAATAAAGAAGTATCATCTTATAAAAAAGCGGTTTATCTGTTACAGAAACTACTTGAGGAAGATATGGAGATGTTTGGAGAATTTACGAAAACACAGGTGTTGGAATGGATTTTGTATGAGATAGATCCGGAGGAAAAAGAAAGCAGCTATTCCGCGTATATGAGTCTGCTTGGAAATAAGAAGTACAGAAAAGAATTTATGGGATTTTAATGGAGGATAATATGGGGACTTTTTGTGATTATAATGGAAACATGACAATTCCGGACGAATTCAAAGACGAATTTAATGAGAATATGATAAAAATTCTTCAGAGGGGCGGAATGATGCAGTTTGAAAATGTACACATGTATGGGAAGGAAATTCACCTGATCCGTCCGGTTGAGTGCGATGAGGAAGGGAAAGCATACTTTTCTTTTAATTACTTTGAGGATGACTTATGGGAAAGTGTGTTATTCAATTCCAGGACGCAAGTCCTGAGAAGTGGCAAAATAGGAAACAACGAATTTAACAGAGTCATGTGTGCAGCTTATCTCTTATATGAATTATATGGAATGGATTATGGGTATGTTGACAGGAATGGGGATTTTATAGATCCGGTACGCTGCATAGCATGGATCAATCATGTTCTTGACAAAGATTTTACTGCCGAAAAACGATTTAATCTCTGGAAATATTATGAGAGTTATTACTTTACGGAAATAGAACAGGATCATTATGACAGGGCATATCCGAAAACGGTGTTTGGTATTATTCCAGAAGAATTAAGAGGTGGAATGGGAGGCAGAGATCTGGCAGATATCTATTATATTGTATATGGAACAGGGGATATGGGGATGAATGAAGCCAGCAGCGGATCATATCCGTATGAGATAATGTGTGTAAAAAAAGAATTACAGAAATTCTCTGAAACATACTGGTTTGACAGAAAAAAGCGTTTATATGAATTGTTGAAGCTTCCGTATGATGAGAGACAGGGGATTGCCTGTCAAAAATATGGCAGACTGGCGGAAATGACACTGAGAATACCAGCCAGAGTATTTGTGTACCTTTTTGCAGAGATACAAGGCTTTGATTTCTGGACAGAATGGCATGAAGTGCATGGAGAGTTTTATGTGGATGAAATTACTAAAAACTATGTTGGTGAGTCGGTCGTAAAAAAGAGAGAAGAAATAAGAAACACACAGATTGGAAAGTTGAAAACAAAAGATTTTTTGAAAAATAATGGCTGCTTTACATTTTACAATACACCGGCGGAACTTAAGGATAAACCTGACTATTATCTTTCAGATGATGATTTAATGTACTGGTGGGATGGAACAGATACCATACAGTTATCAATACGGATGGTCGAGACATTGACCAGGTGGTCCATAGAATTGAAGAAATTTGAGACGGAAATAAACCGGGACGAAATAGAAGATTACGATATGTTGAAAAGTTTGCTGGAATTATTGGATAGGGCAAATCATGAGTATAGAGACATATATGCATTTCAAAATATGTTTTATGAGTTTGCGCAAAACAATAAAGATATTCATTATTTTGCGGCGATAAAGTTATTTGAGAAAATACTTGATGAAAACTGGGAGACAGGTAAAATCATTCAGTCAGTAGAATCAAGGAGCACGGCTTCTAAAAATGTTATCTGCAATGAAGGCAGGATAACTGTCAAACGATTTTTGAGTGTGCTGGCAAATAAGAAGCTTAGAGTGAAGTGTTTTGGATTCTGATGAGCCACTCCTGCCAATTTCTTCCAATTCCCCCATCCCGATTGTCCTCATCAAAATCACCCAGTATACTGTAACTATCCCCCGTTTTCCCAAAAGATCCGTGGGCAGAAAATCAGAACAGCATAAGAGGAAACAACATGAGGACAATCGACGAAAATATCATCCAATCCTATCAAAACCATATTTATATACAGGAAAAATCCAAGAATACCATCGACAAATACATCCGCGACATCCGCACCTTCACCGCATGGCTGGAAACGCAGGAACAGAAAGACATCACCAAAAAAACACATAGAAGCTCTGGACAGAAAAATAGAAAGACTTCAGGAAAAAGTAATTAAAAAGCATAAGGAATACAGTGTCCTTGCTGAGGAGCTTTCCACACTGCTGGATGAACGGCATCCGGAACGGAAAATCGAGAGGGTAAAACAGGTGTTGTATGATGTATACGTGGAAAGTGAGCGTTCATTGGATGAAATCATTGACTTGATCCGGAATGCCGATGAATGGATATAGGCTGGATTTAGTTGTAAAATTTCTGGTAGTTCACATAAAAATGCCAAAACTAAATGTGAATATGTTAGCTTTGGTTTTTTTATTTAAAGATATTGAAAAAATGTCACGAAAATTATATAATAATCGTGACAAAAAAGGAGAGCATTGCTATGGCAAATGGAATATATATCGAAATAAAAAAAAGAATACTGGATGCAGAAGAAGGCTCAATATTTGTAACATCAGATTTTACCGATATTGCTACAACAACAACTGTAAGAAAATGCCTTGGAAGGCAGGTTGAAGAGAAAAACATCCGCAGAATTATTGACGGAGTTTATGAAAAGCCTGTATATAGCAATTTGCTGAGGGAATATGTTCCGGCTAATCCTGAAAAAGTTGCGTATGCTATTGCAAGAGGATTTCATTGGACCATTGCGCCATGTGGAGACGTAGCATTAAATAAATTAGGACTATCAACGCAGGTTCCGGTTGTCTGGTCCTATATCAGTGACGGTCCATATAGAAAGTTTTCTTGGGATAATATCACGTTGTCTTTTAAGCATCGTGCAAATCGTGAAATTTCATATATGTCTGAGACAACCACTTTGGTTGTTGAGGCATTAAAGACATTGGGGAAGGACCGTGTTGATGACGGTATTATTTTGAGTTTGAGAAATAGATTGCCTAGAGAAGAGAAGAAAAAGATGTTAGTGGAAGCAACTGGTGTAAGCGAATGGATATATACAGTAATCAGAAAGGTGTGTGCTGAATAATGAAAGAAGTTGCGAAATTACAGATAAAAGACAGAATGGAATTATTTCAGGCAACGGCAATATCCATGGGAATGCAGCCGAATGTAATAGAGAAAGACTTTTGGGTATGTTTTATGTTGGACCATCTATTCCATGATTGTAAGTACAAAAACGCTTTTGTCTTTAAAGGTGGAACAAGCCTTTCTAAGTCATACCATGTTATTGAGAGGTTTTCCGAGGATATAGATTTGATTTTGGACTGGCGAAAAATAATGAATGACGAGGTGAATCCTTGGGAAGAAAGGTCGAAAACCAAACAGGATTTATTCAATAAGCAGATTAATTCGGAAGCAGCAAAATTCTATAAAGAGGAATTGATCCCCCAGTTGAATAGTGAAATGAAAGAAAAACTGGGGGATGGAGAATGGATTTCGGTTGATACAGAAGATGAGATGGTAGTTAATTTTTATTATCCGCAGATATTTGAGGCAGAGTATTTACGTTCTTGTGTAAGATTGGAAATTGGACCATTAGCAGAATGGATGCCATCTCATGAGACAATCGTAACTCCATTTGCAGCCGAAAAATATCCGGATATTTTTTCACAAAAAGATACATCGGTTTTGACCATTGATGTTGAGAGAACTTTCTGGGAAAAACTCACCATATTACATAAAATTGCAAATTTCCCGGAGGGAAAGCCGTTGCCTGCCAGATATGCAAGACATCTATATGATGTGTATAATATGGGCAATTCATGGGTAAAGGAAAGAGCATTTAAACGAAAAGAGTTGTTAGAAAAAGATGTGGTATTTAAGCAGAAATTTTATTATGTCAAAGGAGCACATTATGAAACTGCAACATTGAGCAGTATTGAACTTCTGCCCAAAGAAGCGGTACTCAATGCGTTGAAAGAGGACTATCAGGCAATGAGGAATATGATATATGGGAATATACCGGAGTTTGAAGAGATTCTTGAGTTCCTTGAAAAGTTGCAGGAAGAAGTACATGGGTTGTAGTAACTTGATAGCTTGAGGAACTTGATACAACAGGAGGAGAAAGTTCTGCAAAAAGAGATAGATAATGCCAAATTTCCAAAATTAACCAACCGTGTGCATTATCTGAAACATGAAGAGGGAGGTGTAAACGCAGTGTGTGAAATAATGAGAAAATATTCAGAAGAAGTCGCAGAAAAAGCATATCAGCAGGGCGAGGAAGCCGGAAAAGAAATCGGTCAACGCCAGGCACCCCAGATCCAAACCACCTAAAACAAACCCACCCATCACAGAGCCAGCCCGTCAGGAGCTGGCTCTTTCCACTCCAGCCACTCCAGCCAAATTCTTCCAATTCCCCCATCCCGATTGTCCTCATCAAAATCACCCGTTATACTGTAACTATCCCCCGGTTTCCTCGGAGATCCGTGGGCAGAAAATCAGAACAGCATGAGAGGAAACAACATGAGGACAATCGACAAAAATACCATACAATCCTATCAAGATCATATTTATATACAGGAAAAATCCCAGAATACCATCGACAAATACATCCGCGACATCCGCACCTTCACCGCCTGGCTGCAGACACAGGAACAGAAAGACATCACCAAAGAATGCGTGATCCGCTACAAAAAACATCTCGAAGCCAAATACATGCCGTCCAGCGCCAACAGCATGCTCATCGCCTTAAACGGCTTCTTCGGATACACAGGCTGGCACGACTGTTTCGTCACGATCTTCAAGACCCAGCCAAACCACATCTATGCGCAGGAAAAAGAGATGATGCGCGCCGAATACGAAAAACTCATCGCAACTGCAAAAGAGAATGGCAACCTCCGCCTTGCCATGATCATCGAGATCATCGGCAGCACCGGCATGCGCATCAGTGAACTTGCATCGGTCACGGTGGAGGCAGTGGGCACCGGAAAGATCAGCATATCCTGCAAAGGAAAACACCGCGAGATCTATCTCGTACACAAACTGAAAATGAAACTGCTCGACTACTGCAAAAAGAAAGGCATCAGAAGCGGCGCAGTCTTCATCACAAAAAACGGAAACCCGGTAGACCGCAGCAACATCTGGACGGAAATGAAAAAAAACGCCGAAAAAGCAGGCGTTGCACTGGAGAAAGCATTTCCGCATAACCTCCGCCATTTCTTTGCACGCGTCTACTACAGCATACATAAAAACATCAGCCAGCTTGCGGATATCCTTGGACACAGCAGCATCAATACCACAAGGATCTACTTAGCGACCACAGAGGAAGACCATGTCAAAAAATTGGAGCGTCTGGATCTGGTCGTCTGAACGACAGAAATAAAAAGACACAACATAATGTAGATTATGTTGTGAATGCATTCGGATGAAAGTATGATAATTATTACCAATATCTTCCAAGTACTATTTTTTTATCAAAAAATCCGAGAAACGTCAATAGTCTGATGCTAAAATTCGACAAAAAAATCCCCCTTTTGTAAAAGAAGCACTAATTTCATAGTACTTCTCTAGGAATTTGTTGCCATTTTTGCACAAAAATAAGACCAGACTTCTGTAAACGCCTGATTTTTCAGTATTTCACGGTTTCACAGCTGAAAATCATGTTGTTTCAACTATACTACATTCGTAGGCAACTGCTAAAAACCAGAAATTTTATAAATTTATCCAAAATCCCGGTGCAACCGGGCAAAAGAGCCATTCCTCCACACAACATAATCTACATTATGTTGTGGAGCTTTCTTTATGCAATAAAAATTAAGGAGGAAACCTATGAGAAGGACAAAAGTAAACCGTGCATTGACATTTGTGATGGCAGCCGCACTGCTCATCGGATCGATCCACGGCGTAGGCGCAAAAGAGCAGAGCAAAGCTTATGATGCACCGGAACTGACGCTCACACAGGGCGTGACAGACTATGACCTGACGGAAGGGATCACGTATGACAGTGAAAAATATACCCTGTCCGTCACTGACACAGGAAACTTTGATGTCAATGTGGCAGGAGATTATGAGATCTCATACGCACTGACGGAAAAGGAAAGCAGTGTAAGTGAAACTGAAAGTGTGGAGAACACAGACAGTGTAGAAAGCATAGAAAACATAGAAAGCACCGAGACAGTGTCAGGCACAGAAACGATAGAAACGACAGATGCCATGGCAACGGTGGAAGATACGGATCAGACACCGGAAGGGGATGCCACCAACACCGTTGATACGCAGGAAAAGCAGGTCATCACCTTTATAAGAACAGTTCATGTAGTAGCGGCTTCTGAGGACGAAGTATCTATGTATGAAGCACGGGAACTGGTGCTGGTACAGGGGGAGGAAGGCTATGACCTGACAGATGAGATCCTCTATGATGATGTAAAATATACGTTAACGGTAGGGGATCTTGGAGGCTTCGATATTAACAAGATCGGCTCCTATGAAGTGACCTATTCCCTTACGCCTGTGACAACAGAAGGAACACAGGGAAATGGACAGGATGGCACGCAGGGAAACCAGACCATCACATTTCAGAGAACAGTTACTGTGAAGGCAGCCGTGGAAGAAAACGCTTTGTATGAAGCACCGGATCTCTACTTAGAGTGGGGTCAGGAAGAGTATGATCTGACGGAAGGCATTATTTATGATAAAGACCTTTATGAAGTAAAGGTATCTGATCCTGGAGATTTAGATATTTATACTTTAGGAGAATATGAAGTAACCTATGTCCTTGATCGTCTTGGAAAGTCTGCAAAAGCAGAAGATACCCAAACTTCAAAAACGGAAGAAACAACGGCTTCCAATGAGGATACGGATAATGCACAGACTGCCACACTTGAGCTGACGGATGAAAAACAGAGTGTGGATCCTGCAGATGGGGATATTACAAATAGTACGGAAGAAAAAACTTCTGAGGTAAAAACTGCATCGCAGGAAGCAGTCTATTTCACTAGAAATGTAATTGTAGAGGAAGCAGGAGTAACCTATTCCTTTAGAAACGCAGTGTCATATGCGAATGTACAGGGTAAGTATACTATAAAATTAGGAACACCGGTTTGGACAGATGAGACACATACAAAGTTCCAGTATACAAATGCGAAGATTGATACTGAGAATGAAGATATCAATTTGATGACAATTACGTTGTCAAACGGTAAGCTGCCAGATGATATTTTAAAAGATGCAAATATTAGGGATAATGTGGGAAAATCAGCAACATGGATCTTTATAAATGGAAAATCCTGTCATGAAATAGAGAAAAAAATCCAGACTATGACATTTGATTATGCGAATAATATGAATATATATGTATCAGTAAATGGAAATGATAATGAAGGATTTGGTTCAAATTTAAATGAAATGAAACTGACACAGTGGTCAGACAATGGTCATTATTATTTGTATGTGAAGAAAAAGCTTTCATGGACAAATGCATACAAAGAAGCTAAAAAGTTTAGACTTGGTGGTATGAGAGGGTATCTTACTACGATAACAAGTGATAAGGAAGCAAAGTATCTTGTGGCGTTAGATTCAAAAGCAACATGGACTGCAGGAACACGCTTAGTGAAAAAAAATGGTTCATTAATAAGTGATGATACATTTGGGATAGTTAAGGATGGACTATTCAAATATAGTAATAATTATTATTGGGCAGCAGGACCAGAAAGAGGGACGAAGATAGGTACAGGATTATGGAGTACGAACGAACCAAATAGCATGGTTCCGAATTACGATGTTTTTGATCGTACTTTATCGTCGGTACAAGGTGCTGAGACGTGTGTAATGGTTACAGCTTCCAACCAAAAATTGAACGATATTGTAGAAGGAAATACATATAAAGATACATGGCACACTATGTACGGTTTCTTCGTCGAATTCGGCGGCTACGCTGATGGCGCCGACCCGGGACATCCGGATAGCAGTAAAAAAGGTGAGACCAAGGTTCTTGCAGCACCGATGGATGCTGAGGCATCCATTAGCGGTGTGAAATATGCCCCTCTTGCAGATGCACTGGATACGGCACAGGCAGGAGACACAGTCGAGATCGTAAAAGATACCGTCACAGCAGTGACAGGCGGAAACCTGAAAAAAGGTGTGCAGTTAAAGAGCAAGGATGGTACATGGTTCTCCGCACCGGGTGATGCGGTGGATGTAACGCTTGACGTTGCAGCAGATGGAACCGTTACACTCAAAGACGGAACACTTAATGTATCGGATAACGGAACACTGAACGTTTACAGTCCTGTAGACCATAATACTTACAAGGTGACAACCCCGGCAGGCGCATCATCGGTCGTTGTGCCAAACGGTACAGGGGATGATACACCATATCTCAAGAACCATAACACGACAGGCGCACTCACCTTAAAGATCGGGGATGTGACATACACATATACCAATCAGAGTTTTAATGCCATCACCCTGGTCTACATCCCGGATGCCATGTACCGGAATGAAAGAGTGACAAAGGCAGAAGTTACGGCAGACAAGAGTGCAGTAATTAAGCTGGATGACGGCGAAGAAAATACGGTAGAGATAAAAGGAAATGGTTCAGCCACCGATAAAGTGACAGTAGAGCGCAGAACATCAGATAAAAAAGCGGAGGTAAAACTTCCTTCGGGAACAAAGGCGAAGGTATTTGGACATGAGGTGGATACTGCACCTGCAGGTGGCGTGACGGTAGGTCAGAGAAATGCAGACGACACAAAATATCCGGACAGGGATTATATCGTAATAGCTGTTGCGGGAGAGAAAGTCACAGTAGATGGTATTGAATATGTTGCAACGGAAAACAATCAGAAGTTTTATCTTGGAACATTTAAAGCAACCGTAACCATAGGAAACAATGCTGAGATTACAAGTGGTCAGAAGCAGACTGATGTTGGTTATTTAAAAACTTATACTGTAAAAATCAGTCCAAAAGCAGATTATGATCTGGATCAGGACAACTTTATGGTTACTATGAAGGAAAGCGATACAGGGACTGTTAAGAATTTGACATTTGCAGATGTGTGCAGTGTAGATCCGGCAGGACGCATTACAGTTACGATTCCAAAGGTCAGAGGAGACATTACAGTGAATGCTGCGGCAAAACGGCAGATGACAACCTTAAAAGTAACAGGTCTTGTAACAGCAAATGCAAAGGGAAGCTTCAAGGCGGTAGATGCATCTGGTAATGAATACAAACTGGAGCAGGATGGCAGCATCAATGTAAACCGCAATGAGGAACTCACCCTTATATTTACGCCAAATGATTTTTCAAATCCTTATTATTCAGATCTTACCGGGGAGAAGGGAGAAAGTTTCTCTATCCTGACAGCATTGCAGGATACAACAAACAATACAGATTTATTTGCAAGAGCAAAAACGTTTAACTGGAAAGAAAAGAGTTATGAATTAAAGTACACACCGACAACTTCAGATGTGACACTGAAAGCTGTATTCACACCGTCCCATATCGTACATGTTCATGTGACAGGTGGTACGGCAAAAGTGAAAGATACTACAGGGCTTGTAACAAAAGAATCAGGTGCGGGCCAGTTCCAGCATGTCATTGTGAAAGACAATGAAACAGTAGAGCTGGAGTTAAAAGATACAACAGGAACAGCCACTACTTATAAAAAGGCATATTGGAGCAACGTGGATGGCAGTGATGATACCGATGTATCCAATCAGGCTTTCACAGGAAATGGAACAAGCTATACTTACACAACACAGGCGGTAGGCAAACCACAGGCATTAAATATTACATTTGAAGAGGGACAGACCGTAGATGTAAAAGTGACACATGGAAAACTTGTGACTGGAAATGATGGTGTGGCGTGGAATGATAAAGGAAACAGTACATACCAGACGATTGTGAAGAAGAATGGAGCATTGAAGGTCAATATTAAGCCAGAGGATGGTTACGGATTAAAGAGCATTACGGTTAATAATGTGGCAATTGATATTGATGCGGCAATCAAGAGTGGGGAAATCACATGGGATGGTACAACGAAGACCTATTCCCATACATTCGCAAAAGTTTATCAGGCATGGAATGTTACGGTGGACTTTGAAAAACTGCATGAGATCGTTTTTCAAGATCAAAAGGGCAATATCTTAAATAAGACAGAGCATATTACAGTGATTGATGGAGATACGATTCCGGCAGCAAACTTTACCAAAATGCAGGAAGAAGCAGATAAGTCAAAGGCTGAGAATGAGAGCCTCTTTGTATGGGTTGATAAAACAGACAGCACAAAGATCTATAATGAAACAACTGTGATGACTGCACAGACTGCGGATGTCGTGACCTTAATCCCGGTATACCGGATGAACGTGATCAAGGGGGCAGATGGAAGCGTTATTGCAGCAGATGATTTTGTCATTCATGTGAACGATGTCAGAAAGCTTACGGAAACAGAGGCAGCGACACTCGCAAATGTGACTGCTTATGATCATTCCGGTTCAGACATCAGTAATAGGGTGACTGTGGAACAAACAAAATTAGAGGAATTAAAGAAAAAGACTAAGGGAACATATGTGGATGCTTTGACCTTTATGATTGCAGCATCAGGATTGACGACAGGCGTAGAAGTGGAAGTGACGGATGATAATCCGACCATTACGGGAAAGACTGCATATACGCTGACTTTCAAGGGAAGAGCAAATGAGACTTATAAGTATCAGGAGCTGGATGCCCAGGGAACCCCGACAGGTAATGTATCAACCATACTTACGGATGGGGATGGAAAAGCAACCATCACAGGCCTGAAGAAAGCAACACCATATCAGATCAGTCATAAGAAATATGGTTCTGTAAACGGCAAAACAGCCCTCGTGGATGCAAAAGATATCGCAAAGCAGTTTGAGGACAGAGGTGCCGGGGACACAACAGGCAATAATGCCACGGACAGAACAGAGAAAGCGGAAAACTCCAATGTACAGGTTGTAGTGGATGATGACGGCAACTACAAAGTCATCGTGAAGAAAGACATCGACCACACAGTTGAGATCCCTGACACATGGGGTGAGGTCAAGATCGACTTAAATGATAAGACCATCACAGGTGACAAGGCAGATGATAATAATGAAGCAAAACCGGGACTGGAATTTGTCAAGGATGCTAACAGCAACGAACATCCGGGAACGAATCTTGAGATCGTAAACGGTACGATCAAAGGTGGAGACGGTTCTGCTAAACATCCAGATGGAGCAGCCGGTATCGGAGCCAGTGGTGATACAGCAGATGCCGGAATTGTCATCGGAAGCAATGCAAACGTGACCGGTGGTGACGGTGCAGACGGCACAGAAGGCAAAGATGGAGGAAATGGTGGAGCCGGTATCGATGGTAACGGCAAGCTCACTCCGACAGTCAGTGGAACGGTAACCGGTGGAAACGGCGGTAAAGGCGGAGATTCCGCAGCAGGTATCCCTGGCAATGGTGGAAACGGTGGAACCGGAATCAGCGCAGGCGATAAGACCATCACCGTCAATCCTGGCGGAACTGTCAAAGGCGGTGATGCAGGAAACGGCGGAAACGCAACAGGAGATAATACGAACCCGGGCGGAAACGGTGGAAACGGCGGTACAGGAACCGAGACCACACAGCCGGGAAAGACCGATAATAACGGTGGAACAACATCCGGTGGAAATGGCGGAGACGGCGGTAAATCCGACAACGGAAACGGTGGAAACGGAGGAAACGGCGGCAGCGGCTCCACAGGAGAAAGCAATAACAACGGCGGCACGAACAGTGGCGGCAACGGCGGAAATGGCGGAGACTCAGACAAGGGCAACGGCGGATCCGGCGGTAATGGAGGAAGCTCAGGCGAAACCGGAGGCAACGGTGGTAACAACACCGGAGGAAACGGTGGAAACGGCGGAGATTCCAACAACGGCAATGGAGGATCCGGCGGAAACGGTGGAGAATCCAACAGCGGAACCGGAGGAAACGGCGGAAATGGCGGTGACTCCAACAACGGAACCGGAGGAAACGGCGGAAACGGCGGTGAATCCAACAGCGGAAACGGTGGAAATGGAGGCGATGGAGGAAACGGTAAGAATCCGGGCAACGGAGGAAACGGCGGCGGCTCCAACAGTGGAAACAACGGCAGCTCCGGCAGTGACGGCAGCAAACCAGACAACAACGGAGGAAATGGCGGCAGCAACGGTGGCAGCAATGGCGGAGATAACGGAAACAATAGCGGTGGCTCCGGCAGTGGTGGAAACAGCAATGGAAATACGAACGGAACCAATACCGGGGTCACAGATGGCAAGACGAATGCCACAGATATCGCCGCAGCGGATGGAAACAATGCGTCCGGCGGAAACAAAAACAACAAACACAGCAGGAACAACAGAAACAACAACGAGTCAGACCAAACGGATGGTGAGGATGTGACAGAAGGCACAGAGACCGGTGCAGATACAGGTTCTGATGATACTACAGATGTCGCAGACAGAAGCGGAAACACAGACGACAGCATCCCGGCAGACAGCAGTGATGCAGATGGACACATCAGCTTCGCAGACTGCGGATTCCACTGGTATCCAGTCATCCTGATCCTTGTGATCGCAGGATACACAGTCCTGCGTATCCGGAAGATCCGCGAGGAACTTGACGGAGAGTAAGGCAGTAACCCCAAAAGATACCAGAACGAAAAAACAATCCCGGGGATATCCACATATCCCCGGACAATAAAAAAAGAAAGACCTATCATCTAAACTTACAAACAACAAACCAAAATGATATATGTAAATTTTCCAAAATACTTACTTACAAAATATCTGACATGAGCGGGCAGAACAGGAAAGATCCCTGTCAGACCCATTCATGGCAGAAATACGGGGAACAGGAGGATAAGGACCATGGATCCTGAAAGAAGAAAAGCACTGCGGAAGACGCAGAAAAAATGTATCGCAGCCCAGGTGGTGATGTGTGCAGCCTATATATCAGCGGGCATCTTACTGGCTGTGACAGGCAGGCACTGTGTGGCAGATACTCCGATCTATATAGCCGGCGCAGTCATTACAGCCGGCTGCATGGCAGCTCTTGCAGTGTTTGAATCAAGACTTTCAAGAGAACTTGCAGGATGACATGACAGGGGCAGCGCAGGCTGCCCCTGTTGTACCTGAAAAAGGGATGATAAGGAAGTGACAGATCATGAAAGACAGGAATTTTGTTAAGGAAATAGAAAAGTTAAGGACAGCCGTCTTAGGGTATGACCGTGAGGAAGTCGTGCTCTACATCAGGGAGCTGGTGGAGTACTATGGACAGAAGAACGAGGAGGCAGTGAGGGAACTATATCTGGAAAAGATGCAGCTTGCGGCAGAGAACGCAGGACTGCGGGCACAGATCCCCACACAGGAGAAGCTCTATGCGGAGGCAGAAGGAAAGGCGGAGGAGATCCTGGGCGGTGCAAAGGAGACTGCGGCGACCATCCTCGACCATGCCGGTGCCGAAAAGGAACGCATGCTCAAAGAGGCTGAAGAAGCAGGGAAGAAGATACTTGCAGAGGCAGACCAGAAAGCAGTGGAGACCATTGCAGAGGCGGACAGGAAGGCAGGGGAGACCCTTACAGAGGCAGAGAGGAAGGCAGGAGAGATCCTTGCAGAGGCAGGGCGGCAGATGGATGTCATCCTGACCAAGACAAGGGAGAAAGTGGAGAAGCAACAGGCGCTCTACCATCAGTACCGCAGCCGTCTGGAAGCCTTGAAAAAAGGCCTGGACTGCATCTTTGCAGGGTGTCCGCCGGAGGAAGACACACGGGATCTGCATGGAAAGCCGCAGAGACCGGGACAGATACAGGCAGACGGACTGGAAGAGACCGGTCTCCGGGAACAGCCATGAACGGGGGAGAACAGTACAGCCTTGACATGGCACTCCTGAAGGTCAGCGAGGAAAAACGGAAAAGAAAGATGCGCTCAGAGCGGGCCGTCATCCTGTTCGTGGTCTGGATCCTGGTGTTCAGGGTATGCGGGATCATGCGCGTGGATGGAAATTCCATGCGCCCTGCCTGCCATCCCGGGGATATCGTGTTCTTCCTGCGCATCCTCCCGGACGGCGTGGACTATGGGGATGCCGTCATCTTAAAGGATGCATCCGGGGAATACCTGATCAAGCGCATCGCAGGGCTGCCGGGGGATGTGATGGAGGTGGACCGTGAGGGACACCTGACAAGGAACGGTGCAAAAGTGCAGGAGACGGATGTCATCTTCGGCCTGTCGGAAACAGGAGACAGCGTGGATTATCCGTACACCGTGCCGGAAGGGAGTTATTTCTTCCTCGGGGACAACCGCCCGGTGTCTTTAGACAGCAGGATGCTCGGTGCGGCAGGAAGGGAAGAGATAAAAGGAAAGGTCATCTGGGCAGCGGGGGCTGGGAGATGGAACAAAAAAACAGGTAAGAGGTAAAAGACCATGAGCATTACAGGAGCTTATACTTGGGAAGATATTTCCAGTCTTGGGATGGAAGCTTATTTCCAGCCCATCTACAACGTGGAAAAGCACAGGATCACCGGGCTTGAGGCGCTGTTCCGTGCAAGGGACGGGAAGGGAGGTTTCCTCGACCCGGAGAGCCTTGTGCAGGAGGCAGAGGAATGCGGCTGGGTGCATGACATCGACCTGTGGATGATCCGGGAGTGCTGCCGGTGGTTCACGAGGTTTGCGGAACACGGCATCACGAGGATCAACGTGAACCTGTCGCCGCAGACCTGCATGGTGGAGACTGTCTGGGAGGAGATCAGCAGCTGCCTGGACCGGTACGGTCTCCAGCATGGGAAGATCTGGCTGGAGATGACGGAACTCGGAAAGTCGGCGGATAACGGAAAACTCCTGGAGACCGCACACAGGCTGCAGGATAAGAAGTTCAACCTGGTCATGGATGATTTCGGCAAGGGCGAATCCAATTTCGTGCGGCTGATGGATTTCGAGTTCCAGAGCATCAAGCTGGACAAGGAGCTGGTCTGGGGCATCGGGAGCAGGAAGATGGGCATGCCGATCGTGCAGACGCTCCTCGTGTTCGCCCAGAGGAACCACATCTGGGTGACGGCAGAGGGGATCGAGACAGGGGAACAGGCAGCACAGCTGGAAAAGCTCGGCTGCAACTTTTTACAGGGCTACCTGATCAGCAGGCCGCTCCCGGCAGACAGGTGCGTGGAATTTGTTGCAGACTGGGAGAAAAAAGACATCCTTGCACAGCCTGGGCAGGAAGATGATGATTGCAGAAATCATATGAAACAATTGCGAAACTCATGAAAATCTAAATTGAATTGTGAAAAATTAACAAAAGACATGAAAGACATTGGGGAACCGCCGGTTCTTA
>ERZ772880.442-NODE-442-length-39275-cov-4.023993_pt1 | contig 39275 bp, 33 predicted proteins | sample MGYA00580577_ERZ772880 | MGnify/ENA primary metagenome ERZ772880 (study PRJEB29015, sample SAMEA2737705) | human gut metagenome | biome: human gut; feature: human-associated habitat; material: faeces | place: China | collected 2012 ... | reverse complement strand
GTTGGTGCCACAAACCGTTTCGCCATATTCGCGGACGTTGTCATCGTAATGTAGCGCAGATGGTATAGAATCTGCGATTGTTACGAAAAGTAATATCTAAATTCTATCTTTTGAAAGAAAGAAGTTCAGATTTCTTTCAAAAAGATAAATAGTGGTAATGATATTGCGGATTACGTAAAGAGAGAAGAGAGAGGCGATTATGGCTCAAGAAGTCAAGAACGATATCAAAAAGGCGTTGCAGGTCAACACCATTCCGCTGATCGCCATTATGACCGCGGTCACCACGGTGCTGACCATGCTCGTGAAGATCCCGACCCCGATCCGTGGCTACCTCAACCTGTCCGACACCATGATCTATTTCAGCGCGTATGCGTTCGGACCATGGGTGGGCGGCATTATCGGCGGTCTTGGCCCGGCGTTGAGCGATCTGATTTCCGGTTATCCGCAGTGGGCCATCTTCACGTTCGTCATCGATGGCCTGCAGGCCGTGCTCGTGGGCCTGCTCGTCAAGAAGTTCAATCCGGCGAACATCATCATCGGTTCGGTGATCGCAGGTGTATGGAAGGTGTTCGGCTATTTCATCGCAGGCGGAATCCTTTCCGGATTTGGCCCGGCGTTGGGTGAGATCGCGGGCAACTCCTTCCAGATGGCGGTGGGTCTGATTGTGGGCTTCGCGCTGTTCACCGCCGTTCGTCAGGCCTATCCGCCGCTGGTACGTTTGGGCAACCTCGGTATTAAGGCGGGGGAGTGATACATTAATATCATGTGAAGGCAGGCCCGTGGATTTGCCGATGAAAGGCGATTCCACGGGTTTTATTGTGAAATGCGGTTACCGGCTGCGGAAAAAATGCGTGAAAGCACGGGGTGAGCGTCATGATTACGGTTCGCGACTTAGGATGGAAGTACGCGCCACTGACCGACGGGAGCAAGCCGGTGGAAAGTCTCAAGCGCGTCAGCTTCGACATCCGGTCCGGATCCTTCGTCGGCATCATCGGACCGACCGGAGCGGGCAAGTCCACGCTATGCATGGCATTGGCCGGCATCATTCCGAACCTGGCCGACGGCACCATGAGTGGCGTCGTGGAAGTTAACGGCATGAATACGAGCAGGCACTCCGTCTCGGCACTGTCGGAGCGCGTCGGCTGCGTGCAACAGGATCCGGAAGCGCAGCTGTTCTGCTCGAGCGTCGAGGATGAGATCGCTTTCCCGCTGGAAAACCGCGGAGTAGCCCCAAACATCATCGACAAGCAGATCGACATCATGCTCGACTTAGTCGGCATGGCCGGATACCGCAAGCGTGTGCCGACCAGCCTGTCGGGAGGCCAGATGCAGCGCGTGGCCATCGCCGCCGCGCTCGCGGCGGAACCCGATGTGCTTATTCTTGACGAACCCACCGCGGCCCTCGACCCCGAAGGCAAGCAGGAAGTGTTCGACGTGCTCGACCGCATTCGCCAGACCCGTTCCATGACGGTGATCATGGCCGAGCAGGATACCGAACACATCGCCTACTGGGCCGATCAGGTGCTCTTCATGGTCAATGGTGAAGTGGTGCGCAATGGAGACGCCAGCCTATTTACCCGGGAACGTAGACTGTTGGAATCCTCCGGCGTGCGGGTGAGTGACGGACCATCTCCCGTCATCAAGGCGTTGCCGGCAAGGAACGACGCCAAGCCGAAGCATGCGATCATCAGTCTGGACCATGTGACGCATCGCTATGGACAGGACGGCAATGCGTCTCCCGCACTGGACGACGTCAGCTTGGATATCGAACAGGGCGCCTTCGTAGGGCTTATCGGGCGCAACGGGTCAGGCAAGACCACGCTCGCCAAGCATCTGAATGGGCTGATTCAACCCACGCAAGGAATCGTGAATGTGGATGGGCTCGACGTGTCGAAGCATAGCGTGGGCGAAATGGCCGCGCACGTCGGATTCGTATTCCAAAATCCCGACCATCAGATCTTCTGCTCCAGCACCAAAGAGGAGATCGCGTTCGGCCCGACCGCGCTCGGACTTGACGCGGCCACCGTGTTCAAACGTGTCGACGAAATGATGACATTGTTCGACCTGCACCGGTATGAGGACGTTTCGCCGGCCACGCTCGGCTACGGCGAACGACGTGCGGTGGCATTGTCTTCGGTGATCGCCATGCGCACGCCAATACTCGTCCTCGACGAACCTACAGCGGGTCTCGACCATCGTCTCGCATCACGATTCCTTGGAACCGTGGAAAAACTCAACCGGCATGGCGTCACCGTCATCATGATCAGCCATGACATGCGTGCCGTATATCGGTATTGCACGCACGTGCTCGAATTAGAAGACGGTCATATCGTGCAATATGGACCGATCGACAAATCGCAGGAAGCGCAACAATCGCCCGCGCGACAGGCGCGGCAACCGCACAAGTCGCGCGGTCCGGTATCAGCGACCCACGTATTGTTGAAAATCGCCAAGGATGAATGCGACAAGGAGGAACGCTGATGGATGCCGACCTGTATGTGCCAGGCGACGGATGGTTGCATCGCACCGATCCGCGCGTCAAATTCCTCATCTCCATCGTCATGCTGGCCCTTTGCCTCGTATGGCGTAACTGGGCGTTCATCCTCGGCATCCTCATTCTCGAACATGTGATGCTCACCACCGACCGTGTGCCCGCCGAACGCATTGGATGGGTGTGGAAGATCCTCGCCGTGCTCATCGTGTTCATCGTGGTGCTTTGGCCGGTCTTCGACCAGAGTGGAACGCACGTGCTCTGGCAGTGGGGATGGTTGCGTCTCACGCAGGAGAACCTGCTCATGGCAGCGGTGATGGGTCTGCGCATTCCAGCGCTCGGCTTTGCATGCTTCATCACGCTGTTCACCACCAGCCAGACCAAACTGGTTCGTGGCCTTACCTCGCTTGGTATGCCCTACAAGGCCGGGCTTACCCTGGCAACCGCATTACGGTATATTCCCGTGTTCTTTTCCATCTTCCAATCCGTGTCCGAAGCGCAGCGTGCGCGAGGGCTTGATCTGAGCGGCAAAGTCAATGCGGCAGGTAAAAAACGCAACATATTCGTACGTCTCGTAGACCGGTTCAAATCGTATCTGCCGATCATCATCGCCGTATTGATCCGCGCCTACAAAATGAGCCAAAGCGTGGGCTGGGCCATGGAATCGCGCGGACTCAACCTGAATCGGAACGGCGTGAAACGCACCTATCGGGTCAACCTTACGATGAGCATTGCCGACTGGATTATTCTCGTGATTACCATCGCCGCCACCGCAGGCAGCGTGTGGTTGATGACATGGCTGTCATAGGGAGGCGTGATGACGCAGGATGAAGGGCGTACCACAATCACCGCACGTGATTTGAAGGTGGTATCGGCGCTGCAATGCAACGGACGCATGACCATGCAGGCGCTTGCCGATAAAATCGGCATTTCCGTATATGCGGCGACGGAAAGCTACAAACGGCTCACTGATGCGGGCATCATGACCATTGTGCCCGTATGCAATCCGTTGAGTCTCGGAAATTACAGTCAGGTGCTTGTGGGACTTCGCATCAACGGCAATCGCAACGAGGCGCTCGCCATGCTCAAAGCCATGCCTCAGGTCACCTATGTGGTCTGCACGCTGGGCGATGCCGACATCATCGCCGAAGCCGTGGTGTATTCAGCCGAAGGTATGGACCATTTCCTGAAGTACGATTTGCGCGCACTGCCCGGATTGACCCGTCTGCAAGTGTTCTCCTGCGGTCGATTGGTGCTTGACGACCATAATGTCAGCGTAGTCAACCGTCTGCTGGCCGAACGCGGCGAAACTGGATTCATGACTAAACGTGAGGCCAGCGTCGGCACCGATATTCCCGTGCATCGGTTGGACGCGCGATTCGTGCACACGTTCAACGAATTGCAGAAAGACGGCAGGGCAAGTTACGCCATGCTGGGGGAACATCTTGGTGTGACGCACACCGCGATTCGTGGGCGCGTCAAAAAACTGGAGGATTCCGGTGTGATGCGCATTATGGCCACGGTAAGCCCCATGCGTTTAGGTGGATTCCGCCAGGCGTTTCTCGGCATCGGTGTGAAGCCTCCGTATAGGCTCGACGTCGAACAGTTGTTAGCGATCGACGAGGTGACATATGCAATGAGCGGGGTCGGTTTGAATGGCGCCGACTATCTCATCGAAATCATCGCCGGAGATGACGAGGACTTATGGCGTGTGGTGGATGAGTCCATCCGTTCGCTGCCAGGCGTGGATCAGACATGGTGGGCTTCCACTGTCAGCGTGGAAAAAGAGTCGTACTGGCTCGAACTCCGCAGGATGGTGTGCTCCTCGACGATTGATGAATCAATGGTATTAGGCGCCTCGTCTTTGCTCATTCTCAAGGATGAGATGATAATTCAGACCAACGCATGATATTCGAATCAGCTGTTTTTCCGTAATTTTGGAGGTAATCCAAAGAAAGGAATGACAGCATGGATATCAGGGACACCATCAAAGCTACCAATACGGCCATTGCAACCGCGGATCTTGTGAAGGACTACGGTTCCGGAAATAACACGGTGCATGCGTTGCGTGGCGTCAACGTCGCTTTTGAAAAAGGAAAATTCACGGCGATTATGGGACCTTCCGGTTCCGGCAAATCCACGTTGATGCACACGTTGGCAGGACTGGATTCCGCGACCGGAGGGCACATCATATTCAATGGCGACGATCTGACGCGCATGAACGACAACCAGCTTACGTTGCTGCGCCGCCGCGACATCGGATTCATCTTCCAAAGCTTCAACCTGCTACCGATGTTCACCGCCGAACAGAACATTCTCATGCCATTGACCTTGGCTGGAGCGAAACCCGACCGACAGTGGTTGCGTCTGCTGGTGGAAACGCTTGGCCTTAAGGAACGTCTCAACCATCGTCCGAACGAACTATCGGGAGGTCAACAGCAGCGGGTGGCCATCGCACGAGCATTGATCACCAAACCGAAACTGGTGTTCGCAGACGAGCCCACCGGCAATCTTGACTCCGTATCAAGCGCCGAAGTGCTGAGCTTCCTGAAACGTTCCGTCAACGAACTTGGCCAAACCATCATCATGGTCACGCATGATGCGGTCGCCGCGTCTTACGCCGACCGTGCGCTCGTGTTCGCCGACGGCCAGATCGTGGCGGACGTAAACAAGCCGACAGCAGACCAGATGAGTGAACTGCTGATGAAGGAACGTGAGGCCGCCACAATGAATGTGGCTTCCGCGAGACATTCCCGCTAAACGCACTATAGAAGCATTCGAAGAAGGGAACAGAATCCACCATGTGGTCCATCACTTTGAAACTCATGCGAAAAACCAAGCGCATGCTCATACCCGCAGGCATCGCCATCATGATCGGCACGGCGTTCATCGCCAGCACCTTCCTGTTCGGCAATGCCATGAACGACTCCCTGACACGGCAGCTGACCGCCATGTTCGGAAACGCCAACTATGCGGTGAGCATCAACAGCTCCGACCTGAGCGATAAGGAACTCAACGAGGCGTATTCCAGCACTGTCGGCGACTTTCATCTCGACCAGATCGCCGGCATCGAAGGGGTTGGCGGCGTCCGTGCCTCGGTGGAAACCGGCGTCAGCGTTTCCAAGGGAGACAGCACCGTCAGCGGCGAGATCATTTCCACCGCGGCACAGAAGAACATGCTCCCCGTGAATATCACGGAAGGGGACCAGCCGAAGGATTCCAACGAAGTCGCGCTGCCGGAAGACATGGCGAAACAGTTGAACGTCGGCGTTGGAGACACTGTAAGCCTGACCTCCCGATATGCGGTAGGCGACGATGGCAAAGCCAAGGCGGACAACGTGCGCGTGGTAGGACTCACGTCCGATCCGAACGGCGCCTACTCATACTATGGTGGTGCGATCGTAGGATCCAACAATCTGCTTGCCGCAATGCAGGGAGTGGACGATTTCAACGCCACCGGAACAACAATGGTGTATCTCGACCTTGCCTTGGATGGAAACAGCGTATCCGCAAAAACCATCAACGGTGTGAAAGCGTTGCTGCCAAAGCATTTCGATCTGATGTCACGACAACAAATCAGTGACGAAAGCATCAAATCCTTAAGCGGCAACCAAACCAACATCGTCACCACATTCCTTATGTGCTTCGGCGTGCTTGCCATGTTCGTGGCGGCTCTGGTGATCGCCAACACGTTCCAAGTGCTCGTGGCGCAACGCCGCCGCACACTCGCCTTGCTACGCACCATCGGCGCAAAGAAAGGCCAACTGTATGGTTCCGTGCTGTTCGAAGCGGTGGTGCTCGGCTTCGTCGCATCCGTGCTTGGCGTGGTGCTTGGAAGCCTGCTCATGTGGGGCATGTGCGTCAGCGACATCATGCAGGCGGGTATGCGGTTCAACTTCTCCTGGCAAGCCGCCGTCGTACCGATTCTCTTCGGTATTGTGGTGACGGTGCTTGCATCCATGGGATCCGCACGTTCCGCCACCGCGGTAACGCCATTGGAGGCATTGCGTCCGATTGAACTGACCGACAACCGTCGTTCCAGCCTTACGCGAGCCATAATCGGTATTCTGATGGTGGCGGTCGGTATCGCCATGGCCATATTCTCCATCTGGCAGGTGCAGGCCACCAACGGCGGCGAGGATGCGAGCGGCGATCAATTCACGATGATTCTGCTCATAGCCATCGCCGGTGCCGCACTGGTGTTCCTCGGCATGGTGGTCACCGCGGTATTCTGGATGCCGACCCTCATGAAGGGCGTTGGAGCGTTGGCCTCGCTGACAGGTCCTTCCGCAACAGTTGCACACGCCAACATTCAGAAGAATCCGCGACGCATCGCAGCAACTGGTGCCGCTCTGCTCATCGGTGTCACCTTGGTCTCCACCATCGCAACCGGTGCCGCTAGCGCCAAAGAGACTATGAATGGTGCGCTCGCCACCCGTTATAGCGTCGACATCGTGGCCATGGGCGATGACATCAGCCAGCAAATGGTCAAGGATGTATCTGACATCAACGGCGTGTCCGACACGTTGTATGCGCCGGCGGTTTCCGTGACCTTGGAGAAAGCGGATGGAACCCAGCCTACGTCCGCATTGCTGGTCGGCGTGAAAAACATCGATCAGGTCAAGCAGGTCATGCGTGCCAACTTGGGTAACGCCTCCATCGACAGTGATAGCGTGCTCATGCCAACATACAATGCGCAAACCGGCAAGGAGCTGCAGTTCGCCAATGGCACGGCTGATTTCTCCACCGAATGGAACCAGAACGGCGACGCTACGCGTTCGCTGACATTGCAAGCCAACCAAGCCGACTACCGTCGTGTATCCGCGCAATATGGAGCTGTCGGATTCGTGGATGAAAGCCATTTCACCAATGGTGACCTTGACGCCGCCACCCATGTGTTGCTGGTCAAGGCAGACACTGACAAGTCGGGAGTTTCCGTCGACGGCATCTACAACGACATGCAGGCCGCATTGGAGAAGAGCACTGATGCGACAGTGACCGGACCGATCGCCGAACGCATCGTATGGGCGAACATGATTGACTCCATGATGATGCTTCTGGTGGGGTTGATCGCCGTGGCCGTGCTCATCGCACTTGTCGGCGTAGCCAACACGCTGTCGCTGTCAGTGATCGAACGCACCCGAGAATCCGCCACACTGCGTGCCATCGGCATGACGCGAGGCCAGTTGCGACGCTCCCTCGCGGTGGAAGCCCTGCTCATCTCGCTGGTATCCGGCATCTCGGGCGTACTGCTTGGCACACTGTTCGGCTGGCTGGGCGCATACGTGGTGTTCAGCATGTACGGCAAAGTGGTGTTCCCGTTCGAATGGGGCATTAACGGCATCGTACTCGCCGTGGCAGCCGTGGCAGCACTGCTCGCCAGCGTATTCCCCGCACGCAGGGCAGTGAGCACGCCTCCTGTTGAGGCGCTCGCCGAAGCCTGAGCTTCATAGCAAACACAACGAAAAGGACTCCTACCACAAACATGGTAGGAGTCCTTTTTGCGTATCATGCATACGCAAAACAACAAACCAATCAGACCAAATGGTTTTCGTAAGCGAACACCACCGCCTGTACGCGGTCACGTGCATTGATTTTCGCCAGAATATGCGCCACATGCGTTTTCACCGTCGGCAGGCTGATGAAAAGCTTGTCGGCAATCTCCTGATTCGACAATCCATGCGCGATCTCAATAAGCACTTCGCGCTCGCGATCGGTCAGCTCGTCCAATTCCGGATCGGTATATGTTGAATCCGTAGCAGAAGTAGTTGCGGAATTTTCAGGCCTACCGACGTTCGTAGCCATGAAGTCGCCTTCCATCATTTTCTCGATAAGACGTTTCGTGGCGGACGGTGCGATAATCGCATTACCTTGAAAAACCGTGCGAATCGAATTCAGCAACGTTTCCGGTTCCGTATCTTTCAGCAGAAAACCGGAAGCTCCGGCAGTGATCGCAGCCATAACATATTCATCCAAATCGAATGTCGTCAGAATGATCACTTTGGTATGAGTGACTTCTGATTGCGTTCCATCGGCAGCAAAGCGATGCTGCAACGCACTGATCTGCCGAGTCGCCTCGATACCATCCATGCCGGGCATACGCACATCCATCAACACCACGTCAGGATGCAGCGTTTCCGCCAACGCCACAGCCTCTGCACCATCGCGAGCCTGCGCCGCAACCGCCATATCAGGTTGGGAGCTGATCACCATGGCGAAACCGGCACGTACCAATTCCTGATCATCGGCAATGACCACACGAATCTTCTGTTCTTCACTCATACTCTCCACCTTATCGGCATTGTTCCGCTCATAGCGCGAAACGAACCCTTAAATCTCCCTGAAAAACTTGAATCGGCTATCGAGACACGCGCTGCAGCTGCTCCTCCAACGGTGCTGCGGGCCTCAACTGCAGTTCGCTCGCACTGCCGGCATGAGCGTCATCGCTGAAACCAGTCTCACGAAGCACGCCAAGCAATTCGCGCATACGCTTAAGCGCGGCGCGCCCCTGCTCGCCAATGGCTTTGAATGCTGCGGAAATCTCGTCGGCGGTAGGCTCTTTACCTTGTGCTTCGGCGCTATCCAGCATGCGGATACCATCGACGGCTTGACTAATCACGCTGTTCAACGTGGCGGTGACTTCAGCCTGAATGCTGGCACTGATACGGTCACGTTCCATATTCGCCGCGAGAATACGCTGCTTCTCCTGCTCGGCCACCAGTGCCTTTTCGCGAGCCTGCAATACCAGTGCGTTTGAATCGCTGGAACGAGCCCAACGTGCCCACGCCATGATGCCGGCGCACAGCATCAGCATCAGCACCGCAACCGTATACATAACGCCGGTAAAGAACGCTGCACTACTACTTGACGTGGCTGAAACCGGTTTTGTCAAGCCCACGGAAGCGGCGATGGCGCCGAACAAGGTAGTGTATCCGTGTTGAACAGCTGCGATTTTCAAGCCCATCAGAGCTGAACAGGTGACAGCGGCAAGACCGGTCCAACGCCATACGTGTTCACGCCCATACAATACGGCTGAATACAGCGCACACAGCGACGCTACGATATGTCCAACCTCAATCGATTCCAAAAACACCAATTGCACAACCGACAATACGAACACAATAAGCGCACAAGTCTCGGGGAACCTGCGTCGAAGAGCCAGCGCCAGCAAGCAGCATGCGGCGATCGCATGAGAGAGCTGCACATGAGGTGAACTATCAAAAAAGAACGTAATCGACATGCGATTCAGCAGCATGACCAATATCACGGCATCAACGGAATCCATGAGCACATAATGGCGCTGCGTCCACGCGGAAACACGTTCCACCCAATTCAGTCCTCGTGAATTGGATGTATTTGCAAGTTCTACGGATTTCAGTTTCAACGATGTGAGCAAATCATGCAGATTGGGTGCGGTGATGCGCAAATGTTGCAGGGCATTCGAACGATGATCGCGACCGGTCGGTTGGTTGGTTTCCTGCGTCTGTTCCGATGGTTGATCTGGGATTCGCGCCGATATGTTGACGACTGTGTGAGGTGCGATTGCTTCGTCGGATAATTTCGCTTTGCTGGATACGGCAGTTGTGTTGCACGATTCGGACTGTTCCGAGGCATACTGTTCGCCGGTTTCGTCTGTCACATGTTCTTTACCGCCGTAAGGCAGAGTGGCCATGACTTCGAAGCCTCCGCCGAGTTGAGGGCCAGCCTGCAACGAGCCTCCGGCCGATTCGATGCGTTCCTTCATGCCCAGCAGGCCGTAACCTGGCGTATGCCCGTCGATATTGGCCGCTGCGCCATGACCATTGTCGGTGACGGTCAAAGTGAGTAAACCGTTGTTCCATGACTCTTCAATATGCACATCGACGTGCGGCCCTGCATACTTGCGGATATTCGTCAGCGCCTCCTGCACTACATGGTAGGAAGCTATCGAGGCTTGTTCGCCGAGTTGTTCCGGGCTGGCGGTGCCGGTGATATTCCGTCGGATTCGAATGTCGGGGGAGACGTTTTGCGCTTGTTCCACAAGATTGCCGATATCGTTATAATCGGCGTGCGATGAACCTCCGAATACTCCCAGAAGACGTTGCATGTCATGCAGTGCGCGTTCCGATTCGTGTCGAATCGTCTCCATGGTGTTTCTGGCCACCGCGGGATCATGCGTGCCTGCATAGCGACCGCCATCAGACTGCACGATGATGATTGACAGGGTGTGCGCCACCACATCGTGCATGTCACGTGCGATGCGTGCGCGTTCCGCCAACGCGGCGATATCGCGTTCATCCTGGTCTCGCGCGGCGATTGCCTCATTGCGTTCCCGCATCATGCGAATGGTTGCCAGACGGGCACGCTGCCAGAACGCTACAATGACGGTGGAAATGATACATACTTCGAAAATCGGCGTCAGCACCAGCATGGAATGCGCCACCATGTCGGCGACTTCCGATATGGATGTTCCTGTGTAGATGGAACCGAGAGTGTCTTCCATGACCATAACGCCATTTGGATTTGAGTCATTCCAGCTGCTCCATGTATGCACTTTGCCTCCGGTGAGCAGTGGTCCATTGGTCATGGTCCATGCCGCCAGCGCCGAAGCCAGAAGACCGATGGTCAACGCCAGAATAATGAAGGCTTTCGTGTTTTTGGGATTGCCGTAGACGATTACCGAATACAGCATGAACAATGCCAGAATATCGGTGCCCAACAGGCAGGGGCCGAATATGAGATGCGCCAAGGCCAATGCCACGCAGAGCAATGCTCCGGTCTGCGGCCGCCATCGACGGATTAGCAGCGGAATAAGCATTGCCGCTTCCCATGTCATCTGCGTGGAAGGCCTAAGGTCAAACAGCAATCCCGGATTATAGGTGATGCCGCTGGTCACGCCGAACAGCAGAACACCTATAACAAGCGTGATGATGAGATCGCCTGCGAAGACATGACCATGCATCCACGACAAGAGACGCTGCTTGAAATTCGACATATGCTCCACCCTAGCGCCAGATACGCTGTGGCGCCATCATGCGCAGGAATGAAATAGCGGTAAGATAAAGCCGCTTTTGTGAGGTAAGGTTGTTTCCGCATGTGGGCGAGATGGAAGCTCTCAAGAAGTCACTACCCGCATTGAACATGCCGATGACGCCAAAGGAAAGGTGAATGCATGACACTGCTGAGCGAATACTACGTGCCCGGATTGCATATTGAGGATCGTTCCATCAAGGTGCCGTTGGATTGGACGGGTCACGAGCCCGGTCATGGGTTCGATGGCGAATCGATCAGCCTGTTCTACCGTGTGGTCACCGCTCCCGAACATGTGCATGACGACCTGCCGCTGCTCGTGTTCCTGCAGGGCGGTCCCGGCGGTTCCGGTCCGCGTCCGCTCGGTCCAAGTTCCGATGGTTGGATCGAGGAGGCCATCAAGCATTTCCGCGTGGTGTTGCCGGATCAACGTGGCACGGGGCGTTCGTCTCGTGTCGACACGCATGTGATTGAGGGCATGGACGGCGACGGCAAAGCCGGTGCCGCGTTTTTGAAGCGTTTCCTCGCCGATTCGATCGTTCGTGACTTCGAGCATCTGCGTCGCACCGAATTCGGGGGCGCACGTTGGGCCACGCTTGGCCAAAGCTATGGCGGATTCCTGACGTTGACGTATCTTTCGCTGTTCCCGCAAGGAGTTATCGCCAGTTTCACCACGGGCGGCATTCCTCATGTTCCCGCCGATGCGACCGACGTGTACCGTCATACGTTCCCGCGCATGGCGGCAAAGACGAAGCAGTTCTACGAGCGTTACCCGATCGATATCGAACGTGCCGCGGCCGTCTCCGACATTCTGCAATCGCGCAAGGTCACATTGCCGAACGGCGATCCGCTCACGGTGGAACGCTTCCAATGCTTGGGATCCGATTTCGGTATGAAGCCAAGTTTCGAACGCGTGCATTGGATTCTTGACCAGGCATTCCTTGACGGCGACGGTTCGGCCTCGACCTCGGCGGAACTGTCTGACGAATTCCTGTCTTCCGTGATGAATGCGACTTCGTCTCGCCCGCTGTATTGGCCGTTGCAGGAGTTCATCTACGCCAACGGCGAGCTGGAAACGCCGATTTGCTGGGCCGCACAGCGCGTGCGCGGCGAGCATCCGGAATTCGCGGGCGGCATTCGTCCGCTTAATTTCACCGGCGAGGCCATGTTCCCGTGGATGTTCGAGCAGGAACGTGCGTTGCGTCCGTTCAAACCAGCCATGGACGTGCTTATGGAAGACACGCATTTCGGCACGATCTACGATGCCGACCAGTTGGCACGCAATGAGGTTCCGCTGCAGGCTGCCGTCTATTTTGACGACATGTACGTCGATTCTGGATTGCAGCTCGACACGCTGTCTCGCGTCGGTCGTTCACATTATTGGACTACCAACGAGTTTGAACATGACGGCGTGCATGGTTCAACAGTGTTCAAGCACCTGTTCAATGAAGCATTGAACCGCGGAGATTTGGCGGAGTTGTTCTGACGATCGTTCAGCAACGACGAGTATCGATAGCAAAGGAAAGAAACATGGCCAATCCAACCATCGGATTCATCGGATACGGCAATATGGCACAGGCGATCGCCGAAGGCCTGGTCAATGCCGGCACGATCAACGGCAGCGACATTGTGGCTTGCGCGGCACACTATGACAAGCTGGAACGCAATGCTGCCAAACTTGGTGCGAAAGCAGTGCATACCGCTGCACAAGTGGCCGAAGTCGCCGACGTGGTCGTTATCGCCATCAAACCGTATCAGATTGAAGCGGTGATTTCACCGATCGTTGACAAGCTGGCGCAGCCAAACACCATCGTCGTGTCCATTGCGGCAGGCTGGGATCTGAACAAATTCCGTGACCTGTTCGGAACGTCTTTCGAACAGGCACACATTCAATGCACCATTCCGAACACGCCGATGGCTGTCGGCAAAGGCGTGCTGGTCACGGAAATCGACAACACGCTCACGCAGGAACAGGCGGAAACCTTCGAAAGCCTATTTTCGTCAATCAGCCTGATTGAACGCGTGGACACCGCGCATATGGGCATCGGCATGTGCATCGCCGGCTGCGCGCCGGCCTTCACCGACATGTACATCGAAGCATTGGGCGATGCCGGTGTGAAATATGGATTGCAGCGTGCTACCGCGTATCGTCTGGCTGCCAAAATGGTGGAAGGCGTGGGCGCGCTCTATTTGGCCAACGAAACGCATCCGGGTGCCATGAAAGACGCTGTCTGCTCTCCGGGAGGCACCACCATCAGGGGTGTCGCATCGTTGGAGGAAAGCGCGTTCCGTGGTGCCGTTATCAAAGCAGTCGACGCCATCGAAGCCTAATACTAAGCTAGGGAACCATGTCTCTTACTATCGGAATCGTCGGACTGCCGAACGTCGGCAAGTCCACCATGTTCAACGCATTGACCCGCAACAACGTGCTGGCGGAAAACTATCCGTTCGCCACCATCGAACCGAACACCGGCATTGTGCCGTTGCCGGATGACCGCCTGCCGGTGCTCGCCAAGCTCGTGCACACGGAGAAGATCGTGCCGGCCACCGTCACGTTCGTCGACATCGCAGGCATCGTCAAAGGCGCTTCGGAAGGCGAAGGCCTGGGCAACAAGTTCCTTGCCAACATTCGCGAAGCCGACGCGATCTGCGAGGTCGTGCGTGCCTTCGAAGACGATGATATCGTGCACGTCAACGGCAAGGTCGATCCGTCCGACGACATTGAAACCATCAACACCGAGCTGATCCTCGCCGATCTGCAGACCATCGAGAACGCGCTGCCGAAGCTGGAGAAGGATCTGCGCGGCAAGAAGATCGAACCGGCCTACATGGAGGCCGTCAAGCAGGCGAAGACCATTCTCGAAGCCGGTGAAACCATTGATAAGGCGGCTCGCGAAGGTCGTTTCGACAAGGATTCCGTCTACGATCTGCACTTGATGAGCGCCAAGCCGTTCATCTACGTGTTCAACGTGGACGATGCCGAACTGCAGAACAAAGACATGCAGACCAAGCTCGCCGCATCCGTGGCTCCGGCTCCGGCCATCTTCCTCAATGCGCAGTTCGAAGCCGATCTGACCGAACTTGATGAGGCCGACGCGCGCGAAATGCTCGCCGACGCCGGTCTTGAGGAGTCCGGCCTGGATCAGTTGGCGCGAGTCGGCTATGATACGCTTGGCCTTTCCACCTTCCTCACCGCAGGCGAGAAGGAAGTGCGCGCATGGCAGATTCACAAGGGCTATACCGCTCCGCAGGCTGCCGGCGTGATTCACACGGACTTCGAAAAAGGCTTCATCAAGGCCGATATCGTCTCCTACGACGATTTCGTGGCTGCCGAAGGTTCCATGGTCAAGATCAAGGAGGAAGGCAAGCTACGCCAGGAAGGCCGCGACTACGTGATGCAGGACGGCGATATCGTCGAATTTAAATTCAACGTCTCCAAGTAGTGATTGCCGATTAGTGCCGAGGGCCTTGGAAGCGTTGCGTTCCAAGGCCCTTGTCTATACTGTAGACAGTTGTTCTTCATATGTGAATCGCCCGATATGACTTTGGAGCGGGCTTGATTGGAGGGGACGGATATGACGAGTTACGTGCTGCGGCTCTATGATGATCCGCTGCTCCAGTTCGATGCGTCGTATGGCGAGGGCCTGCTGGCGGGCAAGATCGAGGCGCATGTCCGCTGGTTCGATGAGTTGAAGCGCGCGTTGCTGCCGTTTCCGTTGGCTCCGGAGCCGGATAATGCGAAGCTGACGACGTGGCTGGAGCGGCGCACGATTCCGAAGAATCGTGAGTTCGCCACGCAGGTTCTCGCGCAGGCGGGGTTGAACATTGCGGATACGCTGGGCATCATCGACCTGTGCAAGGGGCTGTCGGTCAACGATTCGTTCTGGGTGGAACGCGACAGTGAGAACCTCAAGTTCGCGGACATCAGCCTGTATGACAATCCGTTGGACGAGACGCTCGCCATCGTGGCCTACACGGGGTATACGTCGAGCGAGAAGCATGCGATCGGCCTGTCGAGCGAGTGGACGACGGACGGCCAGTTCCCGAAGGCGTGGCGGCATACGGGACGTGGGCTGGAACTGTGGAAGGCGGGTTCCGAAGGGTATGCGAACGCCGGTTTGTGGAACCGTATTCCGAGTATCTCGCCTCGCAGCTGGCGCGCAGGCTCGGTGTGAACGCGGTCGACTACCGCATCGCCCGTTGGAAGGGCAAGCTTGCGTCGGTGTGCGGTTCGATGAACTCGAAGGACGTGTCGTTCGTGCCGTTCTATGTGGCGACGCAGCTGGCGTCGTTCCCGGAGATCCTCGCCGCCGCACGCGCCGTGTCCAAGGAATCGTTCGAGGCGATGCGCACGATGCTAGTGTTCGACGCGCTCATCGTCAATCAGGACCGTCACGCCAACAACCACGGGTTCCTGCGCGACAACCGTACCGGCCGGATTCTGGGTCCGGCGCCGTTGTTCGACCATAACATGTCGCTGTTCAAGAACGACATGCGCGCCGACTGGGAGGGCGGCGCGTGGATTCCGCAGGTACTGTCCGAACGTCAGCCGGCAAATTCTCGTATGACGTTCCGCGACCAGTGCGCGGCCATCATGGGCAGCGCGCAGCATGAGATGTTGCGCAAAACGTTGGACGTCACCTTAGAGAACGACCCGGCTTACCCGCTGGAGCCGGGCCGCATCGAGGCGTTGAACGACTACCTGCACGCGGCCGCACGATCCCTGCTCGAACTGCCGGTGGTCGACGAGTCGAAGCTGTCCGACCAGCTCGATGCGTTGCAGCCGTCAATCGAACACGCTCCTGTCATCCTCAACGAACGACTGTTGCGATAGACCAAACCGGTCGAGTTCGCCAATAAAAAGGACCTTCCGGGTTGCGCACTGTGAGGAGGCGTGGAAGGCTGCTATTGACTTGGCGCAACGGCGACATCGACATCTCGCCCACGTACTTGTATGGGCACTCATACGAATACGCCGCCCCCGGCAAACTGGTTTCAGCCTGATGTCGTATGCCGACATCGTCGAGTTCATGTTCCAGTCCGGTTGTGTGATGGACAAGTGCGGTATGAAGGCCGTTTCCGAATCAAAGTCCGATTGCTTCGGACTCATCGGCGCATACCATATCTGGGACGTCTGGCAGGTCCACACCCGCCTCGACGGGTACGGCAAAGCACGCCGATGTCGCCGATCGGCGAGATCGTCAACGGCAGGCGGCGCATCACCACCCCATGGCATGGCGGCTCGGCAAGGCGCTCGACACCACGCCCGACTTCTGGGCGAACCTTCAGGCCGACTACGATCTGCTGACCTTCGACCCCAGCACCTTGGACGACATCCGCCCGCTCGTGGAGGCCTGACGCCGGGGCGCTTGATCCAATGACCACCATCGTCGTATATGCGATTACAGTGGTCATTTTCATATCTACGGTACGGGGATGACGTGAACGGCCAACACACCATGATTGATGGCGGCCGTTTGCATATCCACACATGGCTTTGATGTCTCAGCTGTCCAGAGCGAAGGTGATGGAATCCCGTCCTAGAACCGCCGCGTTACGTGCGCGACTGGAGGCAGCATCGCGGTGGCCAGGGCGAACGTCACCGCCAGGACCGCGCCCGCCGGGTAGACGCTGTACGCCCAGCCGTATGCGATCTGTCCGAGGGGCTGGGCGCACATGCTCGCGGAGAGCGCAAGCGACATCACCTTGCCGGTCATGTCCTCGGGACAGCCCATCTGGATCGCCGGCACGGCGATGAGGTTCGCGAGGGTGATGGCGATCATGGTTCCGCAGGTGCTCGCCGTGAGCACCGCGAGTCGCATCACTCCACCTGCGGGAATCGTCATGGCGAGCGCCTGGGGCAGGATGGTGAGCGAGAAGGCGGCGATCGCCATCGGGAATCGCCGCATGGACAGCGACCTCGCGACCCGCCCACCGACGAGCGCGCCGAGCAGTCCGGATGCTCCCACGAGACCATATGCAAGGCCGTACGCCGTGGAACCGAACCCCAGTACGGTCCGCACCATGTAAGGGAAGCCGACCTCCGCATACCCCGTCACCAGGAAGTTGAGCGCGGCGCAGATCAACACCAGATGCAGCACATGAGGACGTTCGCGGGTGAGGAAACGTCCGGCCGCGCGCAGGTCGTCGACCGCGGTGACGCGGCCGACGTCGCCGCGGTCGGGAGCGCCGAGCCGGATGAAACACTCCACGACGGCGGCCGCACCGAACCCCACGATCGTGATTTCCATCATGGGCATCGCACCAACCGCCGCGTACAGCACGCCGCCGAGCACGGCGGGAACGAGCGTGCTCGTCTGGTTCACTACGTTCACCACGGCCATCGCGCGACGCATCACATCCTCGCCATGGGAGCGGAACATCTGCGGCAGCGCCGCCTGCACCGTAGGCGTCTCCATCGCGTCAAGCACGGCGAGCACCACCTGCATCACGGCTATCGCCGCCAGATTGAAACCGGCGGCCGAAAAGATCGTCGCGCAGACGAGCACCGTCACGGCGGAAAGCGCGTCAAGCGCCACCATGACGGTCCGACGGTTCGTACGATCCGCCATCACGCCGCCAAGGGGCGAGAGCAGAATCGTGGGCAGGATGCTTGCAGTAAGAATGGAGGCGAACGCCGCCGCCGAGCCGGTCTCGTCAAGCACCCACATGGACATGGCAAACCGCAGCATAAGGTTGGCGAAGAGCGATATGCCGAGACCCGCGACGAGCAGGCGGAAGTCGCGTGTGCGAAGAGGATCAGCGGCTTGGCTTCTTTGTGGTTCGTATGCGTTCGTCATCGTGGATTCCTTTCTTGTGATTGGCCACGGCCATTTATACAAACCGACCGTCGGTCTGTTATTGTGATAACAATACGCCCAAGGAAAAAGGTGCGGAAGCGCTTCGACATCTGTGACGTCAGGATGTGCAAGATGCGGCGCACCCGGGCGCGTCTCCTATGCGGACGCTGTACTCTCTTCCGGCGTCAGGGCCGTGAGACCTTCGGTCGTCCGCAGGATGAGCGTCTCGTCGAACACTGGCACGCCGATGGCGTCGAGCATCGTGGCGAGGCAGCGGATGCGGTGTTCCATGTCGGCATGATCGGCGGGGTAGAAGCAGGGCATGAGCCAGTAGTTGCCGAGGAGCGAGAGCAGTTGCGCCGCCTCCTCGGGGTATGCCGTGGGAATGGAGCCGTCCTGCACGCCCATATCGATGAGCGAGCGGAAGGACTCCGGCAGTCTCGTCGACCAGAAGCGCATGTTCGCCGTAAAGAACGCAGGATCCTTGAGCAGCGCCAGCTGGGAACGGACTAGGTCCAGATGATCGGGGGCGTCCACGGCGGAAACGATGAGCACGCGCAGCTTCTCAAGCGCACTCATGTCCTTGCGCTCGATGAGTTTGTCGAGAAGACGCGCGGTGACGGCCCACTCGTCGGCGTTCAGCCGGTCGAGAATCGCCTCCTTCGATTTGAAGTGGTGGTAGAGCCCGCCCTTGGACAGTCCCAGGTCGTTCAGGATGTCCTGGATGGACGTCTTCTCATAGCCCTTTTCAGCGAAGAGCCTGCGGGCGGAATCGAGGATTCGTCGTTCGGTGTCTCCGGAATGCATATCGTGCGCCATGCGGATGGCCTGCCTTTCGTTCATGTCCCCGTCAAGCATACAGACCGTCGGTCGGTCTGTCAAATGATCGAGGAAGTCACCCCTGCGATGCGATTGAATATCCGCGGCAAGGCAGGACGAAGAAGACCGGTAAGACGCCGAGTTCAAGTTCAACATCTCGAAGTAAGTGTTTCTCTGGCTCCTCTCTTTGAGGGGAGCTGTCGCTACAAGCGGCTGAGGAGCGGCACGGATAAGGCCTGAGAAGTCGTCTTCTCAGGCCTTTGTCATGACATTGTTCTGCAAGGACTGGCCGCTGCGGCAGCATAATGTGTGTTTTATTATTCGGCCTTGGCGGCTTGCTGGTCAATCCAATTGTTAACGTCGGTGACCGCCTCGTCAAGGGTTGCTTTGGCGGCTTTGTGGTATTTGGAATCTACAGGTTGACGATTTCCGCGCCGAACGGCCAGAGCGCAAGCTTGGCCATCTTGAATGATTGCAATCCGAACGGAATACCGATAATGGTGATGCAGTTGAGCACTCCGGCTCCCAGATAGCCGAGCGCCATCCACCAGCCGACCAGCACCACCCACAGGATGTTGGCCAAGGTAGAGTCGACTCCGCCGCCGTATTGCACGGTTTTGCCAAACGGCGTCAGGGTGAGTCCCGCCATCTTGAACGCTTGAATGCCGAGCGGGACGCCGATGATGGAGATGCACAGAATCAGTCCCACCAATGCCCATCCGATTGCGATGGCCAACCCACCAAGAATGATCCACAGGATATTGCCGAGAACTCGCATGATTTGCCCCTTTCCGATTCCGGTCGATGCCTCGCATGTTCAGCTTCACTATTTTGCCAGACATCATGACGGAAACACGAGACGCAACCCTTAGCTCGCCCCTGATTCATCCCCGGACCGCTATTCAGGCGGATCGTATGCGGTAAGCCCAATCCTTTTGCGAAGATTTTGTGTATTGTCGGGCATACGTGGGTTTCACCGTCTATTTGAATGATGATAGGCTTCTCGATACCTGCCGTACGAAAACCCATCAAGGAGATGCCATGAACCTGTATCGCTACGCGATGTTCATCGCACGCGCCTGCCGTGGGTCGTTCATCGGCAATGTTCTGTTTGCCAATCCACAAATGGCCCTATTCTCGATGCTGGTGTAGCGGGGACACGCCTTATGCCGGGATGTACCGATGGCCCATCCGCAGTCGACGTCGCATGAATCGCTCACCATAGCCATCAACTTACGCAAAGCCGCGAATCGTTTGCCGTATATGAATGCGGAACGGATGGCGGCTTTTCCTTTACCCCGGACTCATCGGTGTCCTCGCGTCTTGACACAAGCATGGGGCCGGATCGCCCACACATGCCGTTACCAACAGAAGGAAATGCTGTGACCTCACAGAAAAACGCGGAACTCGGGTCCGCCACCAGTTCCGTAAAGTCTATTGATCCGCACACCCGATTCATCGTTGTGGGTGTGATCGTCGTCGGCTCGTTCATCGCGCTGCTCAACCAGACCGTCATGTCACCGGCCTTGCCGGCACTGATGCGTGATTTCAATATCACCACCGGCACCGTGCAGTGGGTGACCAGCGTCTACATGCTGGTCTCGGGCATCATGGTGCCGATTTCAGGCTATCTGATTGATAAATTCTCCACCCGAAAGCTCTTCGCCGGAGCTCTTGCCACTTTCATGGTCGGCACACTGCTGTGTGCCGTCGCGCCGAATTTCATGCTGTTGCTCGTCGGGCGCATACTGCAATCCGCCGGCTCCGGCGTGCTGTTGCCATTGGTCGCCGTAGTGCCGATGCTCGTCTATCCGCCGGATAAGCGCGGCACCGCCATGGGCATGGCCGGTATCGTCATGGCCGCCGGCCCGGCTATCGGCCCGGTTGTCGGTGGTCTGGTGATTGACAGTTTCGGATGGCGCCCGATGTTCATTGGCATCGCAGTCGTGGCACTGGTCATCCTTGTCGGAGGCACGATGATGCTCAAGAACGTCAGCGAGTTGAAGAACCCAAAGCTCAACATCCTGTCCGTGATCCTTTCGACCATCGCGTTCGGTGGCCTGCTCTATGGCTTCTCGTCCGCTTCCACGATGGGATGGACCAGTCCGGTCGTCATTACCTCAATCGTCGTTGGTCTTGTGGCCTTCGTCGCATTCGTATACAAGCAAGTCAAGCTCGATGAGCCATTGTTGCGCGTTGACACCCTTGCCACCCGCAACTTCCGCAACTCCGCGATTCTGGTCACTCTGATCAACGCCGCAGTCGCCGCAACCAACGTGACGTTGCCTATCTTCATCCAGAATGTGCTCGGCCAATCCGCCACCGTCACCGGCATGGTCATGCTGCCCGCCGCGGCGATCGGCATCATCCTGAGTCCGGTCGCCGGTGCCGCATTCGACAAATTCGGCCCGCGAGGCGTGGGTATCGGCGGCCTTGCGCTCATGACCATCTCTCTTGGTCTTCTCGGCACCATCAACACCAGGACATCAGTGCTGTTTGTCGCCGTGTTCTGCGCATTGCAGGCATCCGGTCAGGCTATCGCCAACATGCCGATAAACACTTGGGGCGTCAACGCTTTGCCGAACGACATGATCGCCCATGGCAACGCCATCGCCAACACCGGCCGCCAGATCGCGGCAGCCATTGCGACCTCGCTTCTGGTCACCGCAGAAACATCCGTGACCGCCTCGCACATGTCCCAGGGTGTGAAGTCCGCCACGGCCAGCGGCATCGCGTTCTCCTACCTGCTGTGCGCCGCCATCTCGCTGATCGCCCTGATCATCTGCATCTTCACCGTCACCAGCCGTGCCAAGGAGGAGGCCGCACGCAACGCCAAGGCCTACGAGGCGCAAGCCTCCGCCGAAGTCGCGGCCGAACCCACTGAAGGCCAGCCCGCCGAGCATCACTACGCCGGCGCATACGTGGCCCCCGCCGCCTCCCTGTTCAAGCAGGCCCAGGAACAGTCCATCGGCGAGATCATGGACGATCAGCCCTACAGCTGCCTGGACAGCGATGACATCACGCATGTGGTACGCGAGTTCATCCGCCTCAACGTCTCCAGCCTTCCCGTGGTGAACGGCGATGGCAGGCTCGTCGGCTTCGTCAGCGACGGCGATGTCCTGAAATCGATTGCCACCTATGAATCCCGTACGGTTTCCACCGGCACCGGTTCGACGATGGTGGTGTTCGACGACGAAACCGTGGCCTCCAAGGTGCAGGCGCTCTCCGGCAAGAAGGTGATGGACATCGCCACGCGCAAGGTCGTTGCCGCCACGCCCGACCAGCATGTCGGAGAGGTGGCCCGAATCCTCGCCAAGAAGCAGTTCAAGAAACTGCCGGTGGTGGATGGTGATGGCAGACTCGTCGGTGTGATCCGCCGTAAGTCCGTGATGGAACATGCCTTCGATGCGCTGTTCCCAAAGGATGATCGGTGATTAGGCGCCATCATCGCTGAATAGAATGAATGGAATATGAGGCTTCCCTTCTCGCGGGGGAAGCCTCATTGCTTTGTCCGCGGAGTCTTACGGCACCTGCGCAAGGGCAACGTCACGTCTTCATGATATACTATTGAATAGTGTGTTCCTCTCGTTGCATGGTGACGCTAACGCATGGCGTCACGATACTGAAGCCTGCCATCTAACGGCGGGTACGGCTCGTTGCTGGAGTCGTGCACGCATACGCGCGTCGGCGTGCGTATGCCGTGATGTGACCTTTGTAGTGGAATTGAAGAATTGAGAACACTCGTATGTCTTCTAGTAGTACAACAACTGAACCAACTGTGCGCGAAACACCCGAGGTTTCCGGCGATGACAATGCGAATGCGCGCGCAGCGGTCCATAGCGCGAACAAACCCGGTGCCGCCTATGCCGCAGCAGTGGCCAACGGGGAATCCGAGCGTGCGTGGATCCGCCGTGTAGTGCTTCTACTCACCGGCCAGGCGTTTTCGCTGTTGGGCTCCAGCATCGTGCAGTATGCCATCTGGTGGTGGATCGTATTGCAGACCAGAACCGGTTCGGCGATGCTGCTGGCCACTCTGTTCGGCGTGGTGCCGCAGGCCGTGGTCTCGATCTTCGGCGGCTCCTGGGCCGACCGTCACAGTCGCAAGTTGCTGATTATGCTGCCGGATATGGTGATTGCTGTGGTCACCGTCGTGCTGTCGCTGAGCTTCGCGATGGGATGGGCGAGTCTGACCATGATTTTCGTGGTGCTGTTCATTCGTTCGGCGGGAGGCGGGGTGCAGACGCCCGCTGTGCAGTCGTTCATACCGGATGTTGTTCCCTCGGGCAAACTATTGCGCGTCAACTCAATATACGGCGTGATTAATTCGGCGAATATGATTGTGGCACCTGCGGTGGCTGCTGTGCTTATCAACACAGTGCCGCTGTGGTCGATTCTGTTAGTCGATGTGACCACGGCCATTATCGGCGTCGGCTTTATGGCGTTGATCAAAGCGCCGAAGAAGAGCGCGGAACATGTTGCGAGGCGTATGGCTGAAGCGGAGAATAGCGGGCAACCCACACTCGAACCTATGTCGGATGCCAATGCTGATCGTTCGCTGATTGCCAGCGTCCGTCGTGTGTTTGCTGACTTGAAAGATGGTTTCAGCTACACATGGCGCCGGGCGAACCTGCGCAACGTGGTGCTCGGTGGCGCCTTGGTGTGCTTCGTGTCCGTGGCGCCGATGAACCTTACGCTGTTGCTCATGACCCGCGAATATGAGGGCATCGATTTGAATCTCGGATTCATCAACCTGACCACCGCCTCCGATAAACTCGCCGCCAACGAGCTGGGATGGAGCATCGGTATGCTGCTCGGCGGCGCGCTGATGTCTACCATCGGTGCCAAGCTCATCCGCAACAACATGCGCGTGGTCGCCTTCGGCATCGCTCTGGTGGGCGTCTCCGTCGTTGGTCTTGGCGTGGTTCACAATCTGCTGGCGTATTTGCTGATTGATGTGGTGAACGGTTTGGCTTCGGCCATCTGCACGGGCCCGATGCGCACCATCATCCAGACCGAGGCCGATGAGAGGATGGTGGGCCGTGTATTCGGCCTTGACACCACCCTGAGCGCGCTCGGAATGCCGCTCGGCATGTTGATCTTCGCGCCACTGGCCGACGTGATCCCGATTTCGCTGGTGTTCATCATCGGCGGTGTTCTGACCCTGCCCATCGGCATCTATCTGTTCGGCCAGGCGCGCCGTAACGTCAGTGCGCAGGTGACGAGAACAGCGGCCTGACAGGCACCTGACGGCCACCTGCCAGACGTAAAGTCAACTACCAGATTTGCGCATACAGATCGTAAGACACATACTTCGGCAGATCGTAGACGGTAATCGAGAATGGCGTGGATCGGCCATTGCCCGGCCAATCCACGAATGCGATATCTCCATAGATGATTGCGTTCTGTGCGTTACGCAGTACTAGGGAAATCTTGATTTGCTGTCCATCAGATGGCTTGAATCCATCTGCCACGGCGCGGACCTCGCCATTGAACGTCGTGCCGCCGTCCCTGTTGTCTATTTTGGATATTCCACTGATGGGGAAGGCGGCGGTTCCCTGAGCCTTGGCGACGTTGTATGTATCCGGATTGAGCACAGTAAAATCAACCGTTTCTGGACCAGCATGTCGGAGAGGTGGCCCGAATCCTCGCCAAGAAGCAGTTCAAGAAACTGCCGGTGGTGGATGGTGATGGCAGACTCGTCGGTGTGATCCGCCGTAAGTCCGTGATGGAACATGCCTTCGATGCGCTGTTCCCAAAGGATGATCGGTGATTAGGCGCCATCATCGCTGAATAGAATGAATGGAATATGAGGCTTCCCTTCTCGCGGGGGAAGCCTCATTGCTTTGTCCGCGGAGTCTTACGGCACCTGCGCAAGGGCAACGTCACGTCTTCATGATATACTATTGAATAGTGTGTTCCTCTCGTTGCATGGTGACGCTAACGCATGGCGTCACGATACTGAAGCCTGCCATCTAACGGCGGGTACGGCTCGTTGCTGGAGTCGTGCACGCATACGCGCGTCGGCGTGCGTATGCCGTGATGTGACCTTTGTAGTGGAATTGAAGAATTGAGGGGCTTCTGCTGTTTTCGTGGGTTAGGTTCTTGGTTGTGGTAGGTGTATGTCGAGTCCGCCGCAGCGGAGCATGATGAGCGCGATGAGGCTGCTGACGTGGTGGAAGCCATAGGTCATGCGGATGGTGACCTTGATGCGGCTGTGGGGCTTCATCCGTGGAGCCAGCGTGATCATCATTTCGACGATCACGGCGCTGTGGCTGTTGCAAGGCATTCCCGTGGTCGCCGGCATGGGCGGATTCACGCACGTCGACGATGTGCATGATTCCGCGTATGGTATGCCGACCCGACCCCGCTTCGTTGGTGTGCGTGGGATGTCCATTCAGGTTTTTCCCATCTTCGGACTCGTAAAATAGGCGAGGTTAACAAGACGAAGAACGATGACATCCGTCGATTCGCAAGGGGAGGACGCATATGGATTATCAGTATCAGGCCGTTGAACAGCCTTCCAATCCCCGCAAAACCTGGCCGATTGTCCTTTCCGTGGTCGTGGCGCTCACTGTGGCATGCGGCGCAGGAGTGTACGTCTACCACAACAAACGGCAGGAGGCGTTGGACACATGCCGGCAATCGCTTGCGGAATTCAGCTCGGCCCGTAAGGCCGTGCTCGACACATCCGAAAACGGTAGCGAGCTGCAGAAATTGATCCGTGGTGCGCTCGGCGTGAACGACATCATCGACGCGTTCGCGGACGCGGCCACCAGCGCAGAGAACACGGTCGATACGGAAGGCTGTAAGGCGGACGCCACCATCACGCAGCTCAATCTCATCGCCAAAACACTAGACAGCGCCACGGACTCCCTGAATAACAGCCTGAAGGACATCCAGGAGAAGAACGGCACGAATGCGCTGCAGGATTCGCGGAACGATTCGGACGGCACGACAACGAACGGACCATCCTCCAATACTCAGTCCAATACGTCATCGGGGCAATTGCTCGACGTTCCTTCGAACGGTTCTTCCGCCACGGAATCGTTGGATGAATCGAAGAAGGAACTGCAGCAGTCGCTCGACAAGGCGGACAAATTGGTCAACAAGCTTGGCAAGGACGAAACACTGACGTTGACTGGCCGTAAACTGCTGTCCGCATTGTCCAAAGCTGTGGATTCCGGTCAAAAACTCATTGAAAACAGCAATATCAAGGATTCCAAGTACTACAAGGCAGCCAAAGTCACGCTCGATGAGGCCATCGATGTGGCCGAGAATTGGGTGGACAGACAGGCGTCCAAAGCGCAATGACGATTCTCCCTCGTGTTGCTTCCATACGCGCGTCTAAAGTTTCCCGGAAAAACGTCGACGATTATGACATCAGAGAATATGACGCCATGACGGATGGAAGCGTAAGAGGGGATACGAATGGCGGAATCGGGGTGTGGGCCGTCGGGAAACATCGCGTTTGCGAACCCGGTCGCCCGTCCATATCCTAGGCGATCGGGTTCGCAAGACCGATTAGAAGAACAGCGCTGAGACTCCGGCCGCAAAGCACATAAGCAGCACAGACGTGATGAAACTGGCGAGGAACGCCTTCTGTCCTTTCTTGGCGATGGCGCTGAAATTCACGTTGATGCCAAGCGCGGCCATGGCCATGCCGAGCACGATGTACGCGAAATCGACCAGATTCGGTGCGATGGCACCGATAAACGGCACGAACGTGCCGATGATGGAAGCGCCGATGAAACCGAGCATGAACCATGGGAACGACACTTTGCGTTTACCGTCCGCCGGCATTTCGGAATGGTTTTTATCCCACCAAACGGCGATGACGATGGCTGCGAACACCAGCATCAGCACTCGCGACAGTTTCATGATGGTTGCGATGTCCACCGCGCCGAACGCGTCGCCGGCCGCCACGGCATGGGCGATTTCGTGCAAGGAAGCTCCGGCGGTAATGCCCAGCTGTGTTTTGCTCAAACCGGTCAATGGTCCAAGTGTGATTTCCAGTAACGCGAAGATGGTGCCCATGATGGCGATGATGGCCACGGCCATCACTTCGTTGTTGGCTTTTTCATCCTCTTTTTCCGGCGGTACTTTGATGGAGCCAGACAATCCCATGACGGCGGCCGCACCGCAAATGCCGGTGCCGCCCGCCACCAGAATGGCGAGTTGCGGGTCGACGCCAAATTTGCGGGCGATGGCGTAGCACACCACGATGGTGAGTGTCACGACCACGGCCGCGATGGGCAGACACTTGATGCCTTGGGTGAACAATACGGTCAGATTGAGCTTGAATCCAAGCAGAATGATTCCCAGACGCAACAGTTTATTGGAAATAAGTCCTGCTGCGTCCTTCACGCCGGACCTGTGTTCCACGGAACGGCTGGAATACCATTTGCGAATCGGAAACTGGGCCGCCATGCCGATGAGCAATGCGATGATCAGCGCGCCGAACAGACTGAATCCCGGAAACTGTTTAAGCCACGAAGCCACTAGTGAGGCGGCCAAAGTGACGATGCCGACGAAAACCATTTCCTTGGTGGCTATGCGAGCCCACCATGTTTTGCAAAAATCAATCACGTGTCTCAAGTGTTCCGGCCGGTTCGGACATCGGTATGGTGCGGAAAGCGATGACTTCAGCGCCGTGCCAACGATACTGAAATCCAATGCGCGATCGGCAGCAGGTACAGGAACACTGCCAATGTCAGACTGGACGTGGGCGCTCCCACTGAAGCGAGCGGCACCGCTCCGGCGATGGACCATGGAATCAGCGGAGCCACCACCACGGCGGTGTCCTCCAGATTGATGGCCTTGCGATGCTCGTCGGACTCCAGATGGTCGCATAGCTGATTTGTCAGCATGATCGACAACGTTTGATTGCAGGCGACGGCACTCGCCACGAGAGACGTTACCAGCGTGGCGCCGAATACGCTGATATGCCGGGCAAGTGATGCGACCATCCGATGCGCGCCATCCAGCAGTTCCGTCTCTTGGAAAATGCCGGAATATGACGATGAAATGCATACGATCAGCATCACTTTGACCATTGAAACGATTCCGCCGCCATCGATCAGCGGTGCGACGCGCGCGTCAGCACAGTGGAATCCGAATACCAGTGCGTGGCCAATCGCGGTCCAATCCATATGTTGCACTGCAACGCAAATCGGCAATGCAGTCAGTATGCTGGCGGTCATGATGATGCGCACGTCAACCCTGGCGATCGCCAGCGCGACCAACACCACTGCGGGCAGGACGGTGACCCAATCAAGATCGAACGCGTTGGAAAACAGTCCGGCAATGTCAATGGAGCCGTTGGAAGGATGCGTGCACAGCGCCAATGCCGCATACACTGCGCACGTCAGCACGAACGGTACCGCGGCGGTTTTCAACATCAGTCGGATATTGTCGAAAATGTTCGTGCGCGTCAGCGTTTTGACCAATTGGGCGCTGGTGGATACGGGGGAGCAGCGGTCGCCGAAATAGATGCCGGACAGTATCGCTCCACCGAGGAACACCGGTGGAACCTGCATGGAAGCGCCCAACGTCATCGTGATCACACCCATCGTCGCAGCCGAAGCGAACGATGATCCGGTCAGCAGCGACATCAGACAGTTGAGCAGGAACGTGAGTAGGACCACCACATGAGGATGCACCAGACCTGCCGTATTCGTCACAATGAACGACACAGTGCCTGCGGCGCGCCACAGGGTGGTCAGCAGGCCGATCAGAACGAACGTTACTACCACGATGCTGGCGGCACGCATGGTCGCGAAACCTTTGGAAATCATGGCGGTGAACGTATGCCCGGTAAGACGCCCATGAGCTAGGAAGATCACCACGCCGGCCAACAACGCCGGAATAATGGAAATGCCGGCGATAATGCAGACGATCAACGCACCACAGAACAACGCCATTGTGATGAGCTCGGCCATGGATACACGTCCTTCCTCATAGATGCCATGCGAAACACTGCACCAGTGAACCCGATTGGCATGGTTGATGCGTGGACTGTTTCGATATATGACTATCGGTGTGGCATGTGGCCGTTGCGCTGCGTCGGTTTGCTTCAAGCCGACTTGAAGTTGGTAATCTGGCTCTGGAAGCAAAATCGAACAGAATAAGGAGAATTCATGGCTGATTTCGAAGCAAGGAAGCTGGACGAATTGGATCATCGCACTGATGATGCCTCCGCGCCCGAAGTGTTCTTCACATCTGTGATCACGCCGGAAAGCCTGATCGGAGCCTATCATGCGCTCGGACGCAAGCCTCAAGGCAACGTGGCCATTAAAATCCATTCCGGCGAATCGGAGAAATCCAATAACCTCAATCCGGCGCTCGTCAAGGATCTCGTGCAGGAGATCGGCGGCACGCTCGTCGAATGTGCGACCGCATACGATGGCAATCGCGAAACGCCTGAGAAAAGCCTTGCCGTGTTCAAGGAACGTGGATACGCGGATATCGCACCGATCCAAATCATGGACATGGGCGGTGAAATCGAAATTCCGGTAGCCAAGCACCGTCATATCGCCTATGACATCGTCGGCAAGCATATCGACGACTATGATTCTATTTTCGTGCTCTCGCATTTCAAGGGGCATCCGATGGGCGGCTTCGGTGGCGCGCTCAAAAACGTGTCCATCGGCATCGCATCGTCGAACGGCAAACGCTGGATCCATTCCGCGGGCGTGGCCACCGACCACTGGGTGGAAGCCGACCAAGATGACTTCCTCGAATCGATGGCTGAAGCCGACGAAGCAGTGATCAGCCACATGCATGGCAACATGATGTATCTGAACGTCATGAACCGCCTGTCCGTGGACTGCGACTGCTTCCCCGCCCCATCCGAACCGGACATGCACGATATCGGCGTGTTGTCATCGCTTGACCCGGTGGCGCTCGATCAGGCATGCGTGGACCTTATCCACGTTGCCCCCGACGGAGCTTCCGTCACCGAACGCATCGCTTCCCGCCACGGCGAACACACGCTCGAATACGCCGAAGAACTCGGCATCGGCTCACGCTCGTACCGTCTGACCGTGCTCGACTGACAGTGTCCGTAATGACCACGAAACCGGCGGGAACAGGCGGTGTCGTAATCGCCCATATTGAAGCGCTGCTTGCCGAACGCGACCATGTGCTCGTTGCGATAGACGGGCCATGCGCATCCGGCAAAACCATGCTCGCCGCAACCGTCAACAAGCGTTTCGGCGGCAACGTGCTGCATATGGACGATTTTTTTCTACGTCCCGAGCAGCGCACGCCGGAACGATTCGCGCAACCCGGCGGGAACGTGGACCGCGAACGGTTCGAAACGGAAGTATTGGCTCCGCTTTTCGCCGGAAAAACCGTGCAATACCGTCCATGGGATTGTCATTCTGGCGATTTCGCGGTCTCTCGTACCGTCGAACCGGCTCGGTTGACCATCGTGGAAGGCAGCTACAGCATGCATCCCGATCTGCGCGGGTACTACGATTGCATGATCTGTCTTGCGATTACGCCTGCTGGGCAACTGCGTCGGCTCGAGCAACGTAATCCGAGCATGCTGCGACGTTTCGTCGACGAGTGGATTCCGTTGGAAAACCGTTATTTCGAAGAGACCGGAACCGAATCGGCTGCCGACATGATCGTCGACACTGCATTGCCGGATAACGTATGACGACCATTGAAGAGAAGAAAACAAAAGGAGAATGAATATGTCTGATTCTGCAACTATGTCCGTGCGCGCTTTGCATCGTACCGACCTGCCGAAGCTGAGCCTGAGCACCAAAGCCGCGGCCACCGTGTTGGCCATTGTGGCCGCGGTCGCATTGCCGCAGCTGTTCCATGTTATCGGTGCCGTTTCCGGGCAGGGCACCATGCTTGGCGTAGCATTTCTGCCGATGCATCTGCCGATCATCTTTGTCGGCCTGATTGCCGGTCCTGCCGTCGGCGCCATCGCCGGAGCCGCCGCGCCGCTCGCCAGCTTCCTGCTGTCCGACATGCCGATGCTGGCGATGCTGCCGCTGATGATGGTGGAATTGTGCGCGTATGGTCTTGTGGCTGGTTTGCTGCGCGAAGTCAAGCTGCCGAGTCTTGCGAAGGTGGTCATCGCCCAGCTGGCCGGCCGTGTGGTGCTGACCGCGGCCACTGCGATCGCTGTGTTCGCGTTCGGCTCAAGCAAGGCGGTCGCCGCAACATGGACGAGCGACCTGGCCGCCGGTCTGCCGGGACTCGCCTTGCAGTGGGCGCTGATCCCGCTCGCCGCCTACTGGACCGAGTCGCTGATTGCCAAGCGCAATCACTGAACAACGATAGTTCAAACGCGGCAGTCAGCCACGTTCTGAACAAAACCGATATTTTCGGGAGCCAAGCCATTACGCTTGGCTCCCGTTGTCATATCAGTCGGGAAATCGGGGGAAACGGTCATGATCGCGGGAGTGTCCATCACCACATTGCTGCTGGTGCTCGCAGCCGGCATCGGGGCGGGATTCGTTGGATACGCGGTCGGCGCATCCTCGCTGATATCCTATCCGGCGTTGCTGGCGTTCGGCATTCCGCCTGTGCTGTCCAACACCACGAACACGGTGGGCGTGTGCGGTACGGGCATCGGCGGACTGCTTTCCGCCCGCAGGGAGCTTAGAGGCCAAGGCGTGCGCGTGGCCGTCTACGCCTGCATCGGATTGGTCGGTGGCATCATCGGCGGGCTGTTGCTGCTGGAACTGCCGGCAGAAGTGTTCGAATGCGCGGTGCCACCGCTGATCCTGTTCAGTGCGTTAATCATCGCTATCAATCCTCGGAAAAAAGCTGCTGCGCGAGATGCCGTCGCGCAAGCGCTTCCTCAATCGCAGCAAGGTGAAAGGGCTGCACAGATCGCCAACAAAACCGATGATGGCAAACTGCATGACCCATGGTGGTTGTGGCTTGGCGTAAGTTTTGTCGGCATTTATTCCGGATATTTCGGTGCCGCAGCAGGCACGCTTGCCTTGGCGATTCTCGACTTGGGTAAGATCGGTCCGTTCCATCAGATTAATGCGTTGAAAACGGTGGTCGGTTTCGGCGCGAATATTTCCGCTGCGATCATGTTCATCATTCGTGGATCCGTGTATTGGCCGTTCGCCATCATAATGTGCATCGGATGTATCATCGGCAGTGCCATCGCACCTCCCGTAACCCGGCATATTCCCGAAAACATCATGCGTGCCGCCGCCGTGCTCACCGGCATCATCCTAGCCGTCAAACTCGGCTGGAGCACCTACTTCTAAGCAAAACAGATCAGTTTTGTGAGCAATGGAGATATCCTTGAAAGAAGGTAGTTACAAAACGGCAGGGGAGCAATGGCGATTGTCGATGAGGCGAAGCTGGGGTATCTGGACTTTCTTTCACGTGAGGATCGGGTACGCCACCATCGCTACGTTGAGGAAATGAAGCAGTATGACATGATGCGCTCCGGCGACATCAATGCCATTTCTGAAAGTGCGAAACTGTGGGATTCCGGACTGTACGGGCATCTGTCAGACGATCCTCTGAAAAATGCGAAATACCGTTTCGTCACCACCATCACCTTGGCCACACGCTTCGCCATCGAAGGTGGCATGGATGAGGAAGACGCCTACAACGCTTCCGACCTGTACATTCAGGATCTTGACAATTGCAAGACCCCGGAAGACGTGCGCCGACTGCATACCGACATGATGACCTTCTTCACCTGGGCCATGGCCGACATGCAGAAAACCGACACCCATTCCAAAGCCGTCAACGAATGCATGGACTACATCCACTACCATCTGCATGAGAAAATCACTGTCGCGATTCTGGCACAGCACGTGCATTTGAATCCCACGTATCTGTCGGAACTGTTCGCACGCGAAACGGGAACGTCATTGTCGCAATACATTACCGACAAACGTATGGAAGCCGCCGAAAACATGCTGAAATATTCGGAATACAGCTTCAATGAGATTGCGCAGATCCTCGCATACCGGTCGCAAAGCCATTTCACGAAAGTCTTCAAGAAACATAGCGGCATGACACCGGGGGAGTACCGCGCCAAGTACTCACAGAACGGCATCTGGCCGGAGTAGTAGCGCCCCGGCGTGTCGCGGGCGATGCGGTGAACCAGACGTAACGACATCTCGAACTTCGGTTGTGCCAATCGTGAAATCGATGTGGTTTCGCGTGTGGCATACGTTCGAATCGACTACGGTGAAAGCATTCAATGATGATGCGCGCCGGCCGAATGAACGGCAGAACGGAAACGCGCGCAGGATGTGTGGATGAAAGTAAAGGAATAAACGAATATGGGAATGCCCCTTGATTTGTATGTGATTCGACATGGCGAATCCGAAGCGAACGTGATTATCAGTGCCGGTGAACAGGGTGACAACTCGCTGTATACGCAGGATAACGTCACCGTGCCCGACCGTTCGTGGAGGCTTACGGCCACCGGCCGCAAGCAGGCGGACTGCATCGGCCGCTGGCTGGTCTCACAGCAGCCGTTGTTCGACCGCTACCTCGTCTCGCCGTACGTGCGCACACGTGAGACGGCTGCCACGATGGCCCTGCCTAAGGCGAAATGGGAGGAGACACGCGTGCTGCGCGAACGCTCCTGGGGTGAGATCAATACCATCACGAAAGATGATTTCAAAACCAATTACGCGCGCAACTGGATGTTCAAGAACACTGATCCGCTGTATTGGCGTCCGCCGGCGGGCGAATCGATCGCCGATGTGGCCGAAAACCGTGTGCATAATCTGCTCACGTCCCTGAACCGCAAGTCGGACGCGGAATCCGTGGTGATGGTCAGTCACGGCGACCTCATGCTGGCGCTTATGCTCACTTTGGAGGACCTGTCCGACGAGGAGTTTATGCGCCGTGCGGCGTCCGACGAATGGAAGATCACTAATTGTACGTGCTTCCATTATTCGCGCCGTGATCCGGCGACCGGGCGTACGTATAAGCGGTTCCGTTGGGAGCAGACCGCGCGGCCGGTATTCGATGAGGCGGAAAATCGTTGGGTGGTGAAAGTGGACGATTGGCGCGAATTCAAACGTCCAGTGCTGTCGAATGGCGATTTGGTGGACGTTGTTCATGCGGTTGACCGTCACCTGTGATGTGTGTTGGTCTGTTGATTGCATGATCAGATTGGCTGATATCGACGATTGATGCCCCCCCATCTTGCGTGCGCAACGCGCCCGTGTCCACGCCCCACTACAATGGCTGTGACACGCGGCGCGTTTTTGCTTGCCGCGCAAGAGAGTTAAGGAGACAATCGCATGTCCAATCTGTTCACGTGGCAGGTCCACGGTGACGGCAAGACGCTGAAGCCGGGCGAAGTCGTTGAGCCTGACGAGCGCCTGACTTGGCCGCGCACCGCCGAAATCGGCGCACAGCATGTCATCGCCATGTTCGGCGCCACGTTCCTGGTGCCGATTCTGACCGGTTTCGACCCGTCCACCACCTTGTTCTTCACGGCCATGTCGACCGCGCTGTTCCTGCTGATCAACAAGAACGTGCTGCCGAGCTACTTGGGTTCGTCCTTCGGCTTCATCGCGCCGATCGCCGCCGTGGCCAGCGCCCACAAGGGCCTCGCTGTCGCGTCCTTCGGCATCATGGTCACCGGCATCCTGCTGGCCCTGATCGGCGTGCTCGTCCATTACGCGGGCGCCAAGTGGATCGACATCATCATGCCGCCGGTGGTCAACGGTGCCATTGTGGCCATCATCGGCTTCAACCTGGCTCCGAGCGTGTGGAACAACTTCAAGGTCGCTCCCGACACCGCCATCGTCACCCTCGTGGCCGTGCTGCTCGTCGCCGTGTTGTTCAAGGGTCTGCTCGGCCGACTCAACATCCTCATCGGCGTGATCATCGGCTATGCGTACGCCTGCTTCCGTGGCCAGGTCGACTTCTCCGCCATCGGCAAGGCCGCATGGATCGGCCTGCCGGAATTCCGTCTGCCGCAGGTCGACTTCACCATCCTGCCGATGTTCATCCCAGTCGTGCTCGTGCTCGTCGCCGAAAACGTCGGCCACGTCAAGTCCGTCTCCCAGATGACCGGCCGCGACTATGATGACCAGATCGGCACCGCGCTGTTCGCAGACGGTCTCGGCACCACCATCGCCGGCTTCGGCGGCGGTTCCGGCACCACCACGTACGGTGAGAACATCGGCGTGATGGCTGCCACCAAGGTCTACTCGACCGCCGCATACTGGTGCGCCGCCGCGTTCGCGCTGATTCTGAGCCTGTGCCCGAAGTTCGGTGCCATCATCAACACCATTCCGGCTGGCGTGCTCGGTGGCGTGACCACCCTGCTGTACGGCATGATCGGCATGGTCGGTATTCGTATTTGGGTTGAGAACAAGGTCAACTTCGACAAGCCGCTGAACATCATGGTTGCCGCAATCACCATGATCATCGCCATCGGCCAGTTCGCGTTCGCGTTCAATGGCATTTCCTTCAACGGCATCGCCATCGGCACCATCGTGATTCTCGTCGCCTACCACGGTCTGAAGGCCGTCGGCAAGGCCACCGGCACGATCGACAAGAACGACCCCGACATCCTGTGATGCAATAATCGTTTGCATCGCTCTGAAGGCCCTTCCCAAACGTTCCCTGTTCCGGAAGGGCCTTTTGCGTACGCCTGTGTAGCTTTCGCGTGTGCAAGGCATTAGAGATGCGATGAGGATATGACGATTATTGAGAAGTTTCAAGATGAAAGCATACGTCGGAGTCTTCATCGATAGGGCATCTCTGAAATTTGGTTGTACGGGTCTATGGCTCATGGGGATACGAAATATGTGGGCTTGCTGAAAACGGTGTTGAATGTGTTACGTCAATCGTTTGACTTCATGTGGGGTTGAATGGGTATGATGGTGCAAGAGGGGTTGTGTTCATTTTTGAGTGAGGAGTTCGTCATATGAGTACCGCAGCCGGAAAGAAAATCGCTATCGTCACCGGTTCCGCGCTTGGATTGGGATACGAGCTGGCTCGACAGTTGATCGCCAAAGGATGGTTCGTTGCTGGTATTGATTTCAATGGCGCACGCCAGGCGGAGTTGTCGAAGACTTTTGCTGCCGACGAATACAGAGCCTTTGTGGGCGATATTTCCGACGAATCGTTCGTGAAGAACTCTGTTGCCGCAATCTCGAAAATCGGTCATATCGATTTGCTGATCAACAATGCCGGTCAGCCTTCGTTCAAAGTCCCGACCGCATACGAGGCGGCCGATGTGGACAAGTGTCTGAAGGGCCTGAAAGGCATGGTGCTGTGGAGCGTGGAAACACTGAAAGCGGACGGTGAGCAGGATCTCAAAATCGCCAACGTCATGTCTACTGCGGCAACGCGAGGCAACCCCAACGAATCCGTGTACTGCGCCACCAAGTGGGGCGAGAAGGGCTACACCAAGAGTTTGCAGGCCGCATACAAGGGGACCAGCGTGAAAATCGTGGGTGTCTATCCGGGTGGCATCGACACCCCGTTCTACCGTGACAGCCATGACTACGTTTCAGAAGAAAAGCAGCATACCTTCATGCGTGCGGATCAGCTGGCCGAAGTGATCCTGTTCAATCTGGTCAACAAAGCGAATCTGACCGTCACCGATATCGAAATCAACCGCAATCCGGCGTGAATATAACGGATATGAAGGATTGAAGGAACGTAAGCAAAAGTATTGGGCATAGGCTACAGTTATCAGGTTTGCGCAACGTGCGTAATATTTGACATGAAAGGCCATTGTGCCCGATACCGTTTTTGATGAAGATACCCTCGCAGCCGCTTCCGAAGCGATGGGCGAGGAAGAGGAACGCCCGCTGACGTTCGCCGAACTCGGCGTTCCTGGTCCGCTGGTCCGCGTGCTTGCGGCCGATGACAAGAAAACCGCTTTCCCGATTCAGGCCGACACGCTTCCCGATTCGTTGGCTGGGCGAGACATTCTTGGCCGTGGTCGCACTGGATCCGGCAAGACGCTGGCATTTTCGATTCCGCTGGTCGCTCGCCTGGGCGAAGTGGATGCCGGCGAGTATGAGAACATGAGCCAGTTCCGCCACGAGGTCAATCGTGTGAAGCAGGCCCATGCCGAGGAACGTCGTGCCGACGATTTCGTGCCGCATCCACGTGGTCTGGTGCTTGCTCCGACCCGTGAGCTCGCCAACCAGATCAACGATGTGCTCATGCCGCTCGCCCAGATCTACGGCATCAACACCACCACCGTATACGGCGGTGTGCGTTATGCGCGTCAGATTCGTGACCTTCAGGCCGGCGCCGATATTGTGGTGGCCTGCCCGGGTCGTCTTGAGGATTTGATCGAACAGGGCGCGCTCACCTTGGACAAGGTTGAGGTTGCGGTTATTGACGAGGCTGACGAGATGGCCGATATGGGCTTCCTTCCGCCAGTCAAGCGTCTGCTTGGCCAGATTTCGTTCGACGCGCAGATCATGCTGTTCTCCGCCACGCTCGATCATGGCGTGGACGAAGTGGTGGACACCTTCCTGTCCGATCCGAAGGTGCACAGCGTCGATTCCGCGACGGCGACCGTTGACGAGATGACCCACCATGTGTTCAAAACCACGCAGGGCAACCGTCACGAGCTGGTGCGCACCCTCGCTTCCGGCAAGGGCCGTCGCATTCTGTTCACCCGTACCAAATTCCAGACGCAGAAGCTTGCCAAGGATTTAACGCAGAACGGCATTCCTGCGGCCGAATTGCACGGCAATCTGAGCCAGAACCAGCGTGACCGCAATCTGGCCGCCTTCAACTCCGGCGATGTGAACGTTATGGTGGCCACCGATGTGGCCGCGCGAGGCATCGACGTTTCCGGTGTGGAACTCGTGGTGCAGGTCGAACCGCCGGAAGATCCGAAATCCTTCCTGCATCGTTCCGGACGAACCGCGCGAGCCGGCCATTCCGGTGACGTGGTGACCATCATTCTGCCGAACCAGCGCCGCAGGACCCGTCGCATGATGCGTGAGGCCGGACTGACGGTCGAGCCGATCGACGTGACCCCTGATTCGCCGGAAGTGTTGGAACTCGTAGGTGAAGTGGCCGAGCCGGTGTTCGGCTGGACGCTTGATCAGTCGCAGCCGGCAGGAAATCCGCGCCGTAGGAAGAACAGCAAGGGGAGTGTCGACGGCGAACGTTCCGGCAGGTCGAACCGTTCCGGCGGGCGTAACAAGGATCGCGGCAAAGACAAGGGCGGCAAGCCGTTTAAGTCCGAACGTAAGGATCGTCGCGATCGCGATCAGCGTGAGGAGCGTAACGACAGCGCGAAGAAGTTCGAGCCGAAGAAGAACCGTGCGGAACGCCGTGCCGCCAAGTTCGAAGGTCGTGACAATCGTGAATTCGAAGCGCGCGAACATCGTTGGGAACATCCTGAAATTCAGGAGGAACGCCGCGAACAGCACGAGGAAAAGCGCAACAGCAAGCGTCGTGAAAAGTATGCGCGCCTGCATGAGCAGCAGCGCAGCGACAACGAACAACGCGAAACGACGAACAAGCGTAGGAACGACGGCGATTACGGCAATACCGACAATCGCAGGAAGCTGGGAAAGAAGAAGTCCGGACAGCTTGCGAAAAAGCAGGGTGCGCCAAGCAAGAAGCAGCGCAAGTCTGAAGCCCGTGCCGAACGTCAGTATGACGATAATCGTCGGTCCAAAGGCAAGAAGCATGACGAACGTTCCTCGGATGCGAAACGCTATGACCGTCATACGGAAGTCAAGCGTGGCGGCCGTGGCGAACGTCACGACAAGCATGCAGGGCAGTCACGCCATCGCCATGCGAACATCAGGAAAGCGCCATTCCGCACGCGTTGATCGCTGAAAAGCAAAATCAAAGCTCGCGTAGCTGGTAAACAATAGAAAACGGTGTCCGCCATGGTATATGAACACGTGGCGAACGCCGTTTTCTGTTAAATCTGATTGTCTATTAATTGCTTGGCTATATGAAAAGTTGTTCAGCCTGCGATCGGATTGTATTGATCGTCTGCAGTGAAGCACTTACGGTATGCCATCACCATAATGAGACTGTCGGCCAGAAGCGTTAACGCGGCGATGGCCGCAAGAATCAGGAACTGGTATTTCGCCGCGTCGATAGGATTGCCGCCGGCGATGATCTGACCGGCCATCATGCCAGGCACCGTCACAATGCCGCTGGAAGCCAGCGAAGCGGTAGTCGGCAGCAAA